>Ga0208610_100106_pt1 | contig 37042 bp, 29 predicted proteins | sample SubbioR11Jul_8A2_FD_184815 | JGI IMG/M metagenome (GOLD analysis project Ga0208610, IMG submission 184815) | Serpentinite rock and fluid subsurface biosphere microbial communities from McLaughlin Reserve, California, USA - CR11Jul_8A2 (SPAdes) | ecosystem: Environmental > Terrestrial > Deep... | reverse complement strand
TGATGAGCTGCATCCCCGACATCGAGGTCGAGCGCCAGCACCTGCACCAGATCGACGGCGCCATGCCGCGCCTCAACGCCATCCCTTCGGGCTGCGCCTTCAACCCGCGCTGCCCCCAGGTGTTGGCGCGCTGCCACCACGAGCGCCCCGAACTCATGCCCGCCGTCACCACCCAGGCCGCCTGCTGGCTCAGCGCCAACGCCGGCGCCACCCCTTCGTTTGAGGCCCAGCCATGAGCGCTCGCCCCACCGCCACGGCCGCATTCGGCCGCCCAGAAGCTGCCCCGGGGCCGGCTGGCGCCATCGCTACTGCCGCCCCGGCGGCGCCGCTGGTGCGCGCCGTCGATCTGGCGCGCACCTTCGATGTCTCGGCGCCGTGGCTCAACCGCGTCATCGAACGCAAGCCGCGCCTGTTGCTGCACGCCGTCGATGGCGTGAGCTTCGAGATCGCACGCGGCCAAACGCTGGCGCTGGTGGGCGAATCGGGCTGCGGCAAAAGCACCGTGGCGCGTTTGCTGGTGGGCCTGTACCAGCCCAGCCGCGGGCGCTTCGAGTTTGCCGGACTAGACGCGCACGCCGCCTACCGCAGCCGCTCTGGGCGCGGCATCCGGCGCCACATCCAGATGATTTTCCAAGACCCCTACGCCAGCCTGAACCCGCGCTGGCGCGTGGCCGACATCGTGGCCGAGCCGCTGCGCGAACACGGCCTGATCAGCGAGCGGGCGGCGCTCGAGGCCCGGGTGGGCGAGCTGTTGCAGTCGGTGGGCCTGAGCCCGCTGGATCGGGTCAAGTTTCCGCACCAGTTTTCGGGCGGGCAGCGCCAGCGCATCTCGATTGCGCGCGCGCTGGCCACGCAGCCCGAGTTTCTGGTCTGCGACGAGCCGACATCGGCGCTCGATGTGAGCGTGCAGGCGCAGGTGCTCAACATCATGAAAGACCTGCAGCGCCAGCAGGGCCTGACCTACCTGTTCATCAGCCACAACCTGGCGGTGGTGCGCCATGTGAGCGACCACGTGGGCGTGATGTACCTGGGGCGGTTGGTGGAGCTGGCCCCCAAAGCGCTGTTGTTTGCCCAGCCGCGCCACCCCTACACGCGCATGCTGCTCGAGGCCATCCCCAAGCTGCACCACACCGGGCACGCCCGCACGCCGGTGCAAGGCGAGGTGCCCAACCCGCTCAACCCGCCCACCGGCTGCGCCTTTCACCCGCGCTGCCCGGCGGCGAACCGGCGCTGCAGCAGCGAGCGCCCGGTGCTGCAAAGCCTGGATGGGGTGCGGGTGGCCTGCCATGCGGTGGAGGAAGGCCGGCTCTGAAGGCTGCCTAGGCCGGGCCGGGCGAGGTTGACGCTGCAGCCTCGAGCGCATCGGCGGCCAGGCATAAATCGGCCCAGGCGCGCGCCTTGTCGGCGGGGCTGCGCAGCAGGTAGGCCGGGTGGTAGGTGACGACCAGCGGCAGCGTCTGCGCACCGAAGCGGGCTGGGTAGATGCGGCCGCGCAGCTTGCCCAGCGGCAGGGCGTGGAGCTCGTCGGGGCTCAGGCAGCCGCCCTCGGCCAACAGGGTCTGGGCGGCAAAGCGCCCCAGTGCGAGCACGATTTTGGGCTGCAGCAGCTCGATCTGGCGCCGCAGATAGGGCGCGCAATGGGCGATTTCGTCGGCGGCCGGGTTGCGGTTTTGGGGTGGCCGGCATTTGATCACGTTGGTGATGTGCACCCGCTGCGTGCGCTGCAGCTGCAGCGCCGCCAACATGCGGTCGAGCAACTGCCCGGCGCGGCCGACAAAGGGCAGGCCCTGGCGGTCTTCTTCTTCGCCCGGCGCCTCGCCCACCAGCAGCCAGTCCGGTCGCCGGTCGCCCATGCCGGGCACGGCGCACTGGCGCTGCGCGCCCAAGGGGCAGCGCTGGCAGCTGCGGATCTGCTGCTCCAGCGCGTCCCAGTCTGGGGCGGGGGCGCGGGGTGTGGTTGCAGGTGCTGCGGCGGGTGCGGGTGCGGGTGCTCGCGCCGAAGGGGCGGCGGCAGGGTGCGCAGCGGGCACAGCGGCGGGCTCGGTGTGGCGCGCAGGCCGTGCTGGGGCGGTTTGCGGTGCAGGTGCGGGGGTGGCTTCGGTTTGGGTGCCAAACAGCCACCACGGCCGCACACCCATTTCGGCCAGCATGGCGCTGTGGCGCGGGCTCAAGCGCGGGCGGGCCTGTTCTGGTGCTTGGTCGGGCGCGCTCATGCAGCGGGCTCCAGTTGTGCCGACGGCAGGCGCAGCGGCTGCAGGCAGAGGCGCAGCACCAGCGCGTCTTCGCGCGCGCCGCCTGCGGCCGGGTAGTAGCCCTGGCGCGTGGCCACCGACTCAAATCCAGCGCGCCGGTAGAGCGCCAGCGCGGGCTGGTTGCTGGCGCGCACCTCCAGCCACAGCGTCTGCGCGCCTTGGGCTTGGGCGTCAGCCACCAGCCGCTGCAGCAGCAGCCCGCCCCAGCCTTGGCGCGCGCGGGCCACGGCCAGGTTGTACAAATGCACTTCGTCAAGCAGCGTTTGCGCCACGAAATAGCCCAGCAACCAACGGCCATCGGGCGGGCGCAGCGCCGGCTGCTCCGCCTCCACGGGCTGCGCCGCCACCGCTGGGGTGCCGCCGCCGCACAGCAACAGCTGAGCCTGGTGCCCGGCTTGCAGCGAGTCGTGAAACAACTGCTCGCTCCACGGGTGCGCATGGGCGCGGCGCTCGAGCGCGCATACGGCCTCGAGGTGCTCGGCCTGCATCTCGGCCCAGTGCAGGCCCGGTGGCAAGGCGCCGTTCATGGCTGCCGCTGCCCCGAGAGGCTGAGCGGCAAGCGCTCAGGCTCTGAGTGAACCGTTTGGGCCGTTTGCCCTGCTTGCCCTGCTTGGGCCGTTTGCCCTGCCGGGGCTTCGCTCGAGCGCTGCGCCTGCAGGGCGGCGCGCTCGGCGGTGGTGAACGCCACTTGGTCGCGCACGTAGAGCGGCTGCGCCTCGGCGGCGGACACCGCCAGCCCCGCCGCCCAATGCCAGCCCGACAGCCGCAGCAGCGCGGCGGCGCTCGGCCATGCCGGCACCTGCGGCACCGCCCGCCACGCCAGCGGCAAGCGCTCGGCGTAGGTGGCCAGCGCGTTGCTCAGCAACCAAGTGGGTTCTGCCTCGGGGCCCTGCAGCCACTCTAGCGGCAGCGCCTCGGGCGCGCACAGGCGCGGGGCGCCCTGTATGCGCCAGCCGGCCGGTTGCCAGAGCAACTCGGCCACGTAGAGCTCGCCCATGCGCGCGTCCAGCGCCGCCACCAGCCGGGCTGGCCGGGGTTGATCGCCCCCCAACCCCAGCGCACAGCCCGCGTGCCAACCCTCGTCGGCCAGCGCCAGCAAGGTGCCGATCGGCAGCACCGGCACCCCACCCGGGCGCGCCGCCAGCGCCAGCCCCTGCACCACCGCACAGGCCGTGCGCAGGCCCGTGAAGGCCCCCGGCCCTTGGCCAAAGGCGATGGCATCGAGCTCATCCAGCCGCCAGCCGACCTGGTCCAGCAAACCCAGCAGGCACGGGATCAGCAACGCCGACGCTTGGGCCCCGCCCTCGCCTTGGTATTGCGCCAGCGGCTGGGCCCCAGCCGCACCCAGCGCCACGCTCAGGCGCTCGGTGCTGGTCTCGATCGCCAGCACGCGCTGCGCCGCGTAAAACGGGCGCGGAGGCAAAGTGGGGCTGGTCGGGTTCATGGCTCTGGATTATCCTGCCAGATCCGCGCCACAGTTGCTGGCTGCTGCTTTGGCGCGTCCGCATCCAAGCTGCTGCTAAACTGCCAGCACGCCCATGCAGCCAGAATCTCGATGCAGGCCCAGCCGGGTCCGGTTGCTTTGGTGGCGCCCTCAAGGCATCATTCAAGGCCTCATCCGCGAGATCGTCCCCCATGCCCCCAGCGCACCCCTTTGGCACCCTGCGCCGCCCACCGGCCCCTCGCACCTCGAGTGCCCGGCGCACGCTGATCGCCTTGGCTGCCCCGGCCACCCTCGCCGCACTGCTGCTGTGCGGTGGCATGGCGTGGGCGGCCTCGGGCCAGACCGCTGCCACAGCCCCGCCCGCATCAGCCCGCCACACCACCCCCCTGCCGCCCGCCGTCGCCAGCGCCCTGCGCGCCGCCGCCGTGCCGCCCGAGGCGCTGGCGCTGTGGATCGCCCCGGTGCAGCCCGGTGCCGCGCCGTGGCTGGCGCACCAGCACACCGCGCTCTTCAACCCCGCTTCCACGCTCAAGCTGGTGACCAGTTTTGCAGCCCTCGACCTGCTCGGCCCCGGCCATCACTGGCGCACCGAGGTCTATAGCAGCGGCGACTTGCGCGAGCGCGTGCTGCACGGCAACCTGTACCTGCGCGGCGGTGGCGACCCGGCGCTGGTGACCGAAAAACTCTGGCTGCTGCTGCGCCGGGTGCAGGCGCTGGGCATCGAGCGCATCGCGGGCGACATCGTGCTCGACCGCCGCGCCTTTGCCGAACCCGAGATCGACCCCGCCGCCTTCAACGACGAGCCGCTGCGCGCCTACAACGCCGGCCCAGACGCGCTGCTGGTCAACTTTCGCGCCCAGGTGTTCGCCTTCACCCCCGACGTGGCGGCAGGCGTGGCGCGCATCCGCGCCGAACCGCCGCTGGCCGGGGTGCAGGTGCCGGCCACGGTGCCGCTCAGCGCCAGCAGCCCAGCCCCCGCCGGCGCTGCCAACGCCCCCCCGGCAGCCAACGCCGCCCCAGCCCAATGCGGCGACTGGCGCGCCGCCCTGCGCGCCGATTTTTCCCACCCCTTGCAGCCGCGCTTTCACGGCAGCTACCCCGCTGCCTGCGGCGTGCGCCACTGGCCACTGGCGCACCCCGAGCCGCGCCGCATGGCCGAGCGCGCCGTGCACGCCATGTGGCTGGCCAACGGCGGCACGCTCGGAGGCCAGGTGCGCGAAGGCAGCGTGCCCGCGGGCGCCACCGAGCGCCTGGTGTTCGAATCGCCCACGCTGGCCGAAGTGGTGCGCGATGCCAACAAGTTCAGCAACAACGTCATGGCCCAGCACCTGCTGCTCGCGCTCAGCCAAGGCGATGGCCCCGCCACCTTTGCGCGCTCGCGCCAGCGCCTGCAGCAGTGGTGGTTGCAGCGCTTCGGCCCCGACCTGCCCTTGCCCGAGGTGGGCAACGGCTCGGGCCTGAGCCGCGACGGGCGTGCCAGCGCACTTGCCCTAGGCCGGCTGCTGCAGCAGGCCTATGCCGCACACGCCATGCCCGACCTCATGGCCTCGCTGCCCGCCAGCGGCCTCGACGGCACGCTGCGGCGCAGCCGCATGGGCACCGGCCTAGCGCACCTCAAGACCGGCAGCCTGCGCGACGTGCAAGCCCTGGCCGGCTACGTGCACCGCCCCGACGGCCAGCGGCTGGTGCTGGTGGCCCTCGTCAACCACCCCAACGCCCACGCCGCCCGCCCGGCGCTCGATGCGCTGGTGCAGTGGGCGGCGGCGCAGCCTTGAAACCTTTGCGCTGTGCTGCTCAGGCCAGTTGCACGATCTGGTTGAGCACAGCGCAAACCTCAACGAATGGTTGGTTGGCCAAACGCTTGCTCGGGTGCGGCGCTGCGCGCCGAGCGCGCCAATCGAAAGACTTGGGCTGATGACACAGCACGTAGCTCGTTTTTCCAGATCGTTTGCCCGTTGCAAGCCCAGCGCAAACTGCAAACGGGTTGTCGGCGTTGTAGCTCGCCGTGGTCATCGGCAAGCCGATCACCAACGAGGTGCGCATGTTAAACGCCCGTGGCGATAACACCAACAAGGGATGCCGGTCACGCATCTCCAAGCCGAGTTGTGGGTTGAAATCGATCCAGATGACATCCTGCCGGTCTGGCACCCACAGACTGGGCACGGGCGCATTCACAAACGCTCAGCCCCGATGCAAGCATCCGCCAACAACTCCCCGCCGTGGCGTTTGGGGTCGAAGCGCTCTAGGCGCTGTTCCAATGACAGGATAGGCAAGGGCTCAATGATGATGCGGTCGCCCTCTGCGCGCAGGCGCACCACCTGATGGGCGTGCAGATGCGCGGCCTGCGAAAGTTCCGCCGGCAACTGCAAGCCCAAGTGCTTACCCCAAGGCTTGATAGACAACAGGGTTTCGTTCATGGCTGCGGTGCTTGGTCGTGGGTTTGCACAGTATAAGCCGCCCCAATGCGGATGTGCACTTCACCCACCCCCTCAACCCAGCCGCGCAGCTGGTCGCCGGGCTGCACCGGCCCCACGCCCTCGGGGGTGCCGGTGTAGATCAGGTCGCCGGGCTGCAGGTGGTAAAAGCGCGAGAGGTCGGCGATCAGCTCTGGGATGCTCCAGATCAGCTGCCCGGTGCTGGCCTGCTGCCGCGTCTGGCCGTTCACTTGCAGACCGATGGCCGCCGGTGCCAGCACCTGCCCCGGCAGCGGCAGCAGCTCCGAGCAAACGGCGCCGTGCTCCACGTCTTTGCCCAAATCCCAGGGGCGGCCCAGCTCGCGTGCCGCCTGCTGCAAGTCGCGCCGCGTCATGTCCAGCCCCACGCCGTAGCCGTAGATCAGCGCCGGCGCCTGCTCCGGGGTCACTTCAAAGCCGCCTTGGTGCAGCGCCACCACCAGCTCGACTTCGTAGTGGAAGTTGCGCGTGCCGGGCGGGTAGGGCAGCGTGGCGCCGCTGGGCACCAGCGTGCTGATCGATTTGGTGAAATAAAACGGTGTTTCGCGGCTTTTGTCCACCGTAAAGCCCATTTCGGCGGCGTGTGCAGCGTAGTTTCGGCCCACGAAAAACAGCCGTTTCACGGGGAAACGCTGCGGCAATCCGCGTATAGCCAGCGCGGCGACGGGCGGGGGGTCAAAGAGGTAGGTGCTCATGACTGGGCATTAGAAATCAAAACGAGGCCCACTCACCCTCGGTGTCGGCCTTGGGCTTGGGCTTGGCCGCTGCGGGCAGCGCCCGGGTGGGCGGTGCGAGGCGGCTTTGAGCGGCCGCCGGGCGCGGCGCGGGCATCGGCTGGGCGGGGGCGGCCGTTTGTGCGCGGGCTCTGGGGGCGGATTGCGCCGGAGCTCGCGCCGAAGCATTCAACGGGGCGCGGCTGGTGGCCACCGCTGAAGCACGGGGCGCGGGTGCCACCGCCCTAGGCGCTGGCGCAGCGGCTGCTGTGGCGGGGGCCGCTGCTGTAGCCGCCCCATCAGCACCGAGCTTGAACTGCCCCACCAGGGCGATCAGTTGCTCCGCCTGCGCCTTCAGGCTCTCGGAGGCGGCGGCGCTTTGCTCGACCAGCGCCGCGTTTTGCTGCGTGGTGTGATCGAGTTGCTGCACCGCTTGCCCGATCTGCCCGATGCCTTCGGATTGTTCGTTGCTGGCGGCGCTGATTTCGGCGATCAAATCGGTCACGCGCTTGACTTGGGCGACGATCTCGCTCACGCTCTGGCCGGCTTGCGCCACCTGTTGCGTGCCTTGCTCGACGCGCTGCGCGCTGCTACCGATCAGCAATCGGATCTCTTTGGCCGCTTCGGCGCTGCGCCCGGCCAGGCTGCGCACCTCGCTGGCCACCACCGCAAAGCCGCGCCCCTGTTCGCCGGCGCGCGCTGCTTCCACGGCGGCGTTGAGCGCCAGAATGTTGGTCTGGAAGGCAATGCCGTCGATCACGCCGATGATGTCGGCGATCTTTTGGCTGCTGGCGCTGATTTCACGCATTGTGCCCACCACTTGTCCCACCACAGCACCGCCTTGCTCGGCCGCGGCACTGGCCCCGGCGGCGATCTGGCTGGCGGCGCGCGCGGTTTCGGCGTTTTGTTTCACGGTGGCGGTGAGCTGCTCCATGCTGGCTGCGGTTTGCTCTAGGCTCGATGCCTGCTGCTCGGTGCGTTGCGACAAATCGGCGTTGCCGCTGGCAATCTCGCTCGCCCCGGCGTCGATCGAGTCGGCGCTGCGGTGCACCTGGGCCACCAGGCGCGCCAGGTTGGCGTTCATGGCGGCGAGGGCGCGCAGCAGCTGGGCGGTTTCGTCGTGGCCCGTGGCCTCGATGCGCGAACCCAAATCGCCGCTGGCCACGGTTTCGGCCACCTGCAGCGCCTGCTGCAGCGGCCGCGTGATCGAGCGCGCGATGGCCCAGCTCAGCAGACCACCCAGCAGAAAGCCCAGCAGCACACCTGCGATCAACAGCGCGTTGACGGCCTGGTTGGTGGCGTTGATGGCTTCGTATTGCTCACGTGCTTGATTCGTTTCGAGCTCAACCAGAGCGCCCAAGGTTAGCGCGACTTGGCGCGCCTTGTCGGTGAAGTGGGCCTGATAAATGGCAAAAGCCTGCTCGCGCTGCCCTGCCAGCAGGGCCTCCATTGCCGGCAGCTTGGCTTGCCGCATATAGGCTTGCTTGGCCGCATCAAAGGCGGCTTCGGCCTGTCGTTCTGCATCTGTTTTTGGGCCCGCCGAATACTGCGCCCAAAGTTGGACGAAGCGCTGCGCATTCGCAAGCAGCTCGGTGTTCCGCGCCTGTATGTTCTCGGGCGTTGGGTCGAGCAGCGCGTCCGTCACCAGCACCCGGTTGCGCTGCGTCAGCCGATCGAGCTCGGTGATTTTTTGCAGCGAAAGCACATTTTGACCGTATATTTTTTCCGCCTCCAGATACATCCGATCTGTGGCCACAAAAGCCGCTGCCGACAACGCCACCATGAGCAGCAGCAGCGCTGCGCTTAACAGGGCCAGGCGCGGTCCGATTTTGAGGGTTTGCAGCAGGTTCATGCACGGTCTCGTGGGATTTGGGGTGCTGGGCGCGGCGGCAAACAAAAGGGTTGCACGCATGCGCGCGCACGCAGTGCACAGCGCAGCCCTTGCTTTAGGCTACGACATTATGCGACAAGCCTATGCCAATTTTGCATATTGGCGGCTATAGGCCGGCCCGCCCGCACCCAGGCCTGCGCCCGACGCCGCCCTACCCCCGTGAGATGATGCGAAAATCCCCCCATGGACGATCACGCTCAAGCCTACACCCCCGAACTCGTGCCCGGCATGGGCCGCCAGGCCCGCGCTGCGGCGGCGCAGATGGCCAGTGCCAGCGCGGCCACCAAGGCGGCGGCGCTTCGCGCTTTGGCTGCTTTGCTGCGCCAGCACGGCGCGCCGCTGCAAGCCGCCAACGCGCTCGACCTCGAGCGCGCGCGCGCCGCTGGGTTGGCCGAGCCGCTGCTGGACCGCTTGCGCCTGAGCGCATCAGCGCTCGAAACCTGCGCCCAAGGCTGCGAGCAGCTGGCCGCCTTGCCCGACCTGATTGGCGAGATCAGCGGTTTGCGCCAGCAACCCAGCGGCATCCGCGTGGGGCAGATGCGCGTGCCCATCGGCGTCTTTGGCATGATTTACGAGAGCCGGCCCAACGTCACCATCGAGGCCGCGTCGCTGGCCATCAAGAGCGGCAACGCCTGCATTTTGCGCGGCGGCTCCGAGGCCATCGCCAGCAACCGCGCGCTGGCGGCGCTGGTGCAGCAGGCGCTGGGTGCCGCCGGCCTGCCGCCCGAAGCGGTGCAGCTGGTGCCCTGCACCGACCGCGCCGCCGTGGGCCAGTTGATCGCTCTGCCGCAGTACGTGGACGTGATCATCCCGCGCGGCGGCAAGGGGTTGATCGAGCGCATCAGCGCCGAAGCCAAGGTGCCGGTGATCAAGCACTTGGACGGCAACTGCCACACCTACGTCGATGACCCCTGCGACCTCGAGCTGGCGCTGCGCGTCACCGACAACGCCAAAACGCAAAAATACAGCCCCTGCAACGCCACCGAAAGCCTGCTGGTGGCGCGCACGGTGGCGGGCGCGTTTTTGCCGCGCATGGGCGCGGTGTTTGCCGCCAAAGGCGTGCAGATGCGCTGCTGCCCCGAGAGCTTGGCCATCTTGCAGCAGGTGCTGGGCCTAGCTGCCACCGCCACCGCCACCGCCCCATCAGCCGCAGCAAGCCACGACCACGCCGCTCCCGCGCCCAGCGCAAACAGCAACGCGCCCACTCCGCTGCTCGTTCCCGCCACCGAGGCCGACTGGGGCACCGAATACCTCGCCCCGATCATCAGCATCAAACTGGTGGCGGGGCTGGACGAAGCCATCGCCCACATCAACCGCTACGGCAGCCAGCACACCGACGCCATCCTCACCACCAGTCACGTGCACGCGCAGCGCTTTTTGCGCGAGGTTGACTCCAGCAGCGTGATGGTCAACACCAGCACCCGCTTTGCCGACGGCTTCGAGTACGGACTCGGGGCCGAAATCGGCATCAGCACCGACAAGTTCCACGCCCGCGGCCCGGTCGGGGTCGAGGGCCTGACCTCGCTCAAGTACGTGGTGCTGGGCCAGGGCGAAGTGCGGGGCTAAGCGCGCATGCCACGCTCCAGCCGCAGCGCACCCCGTGCGCCCGCCCCCGACCCGCGCTTTGTCGAGCAGCCCAGCCTGTTTGGCGATGACATCCCTCCCAAGCAGCCGCCCCTAGGCGCCGCAACGACCAACGCCACGGCCCAGCCCAACACCCCCCAGCCCAACCCCGCCACCTCCCTGCTCGTGCAAGCCCCAGGCCAGCGCCAACGCTCGGCCGCCGGGCAGGCCTTTGAGCGCGAGCGCGCGCGCATCGAGCGCCTGCGGCAGCAGCTGCAAACGCTCGAAGCCGACGGCCAAGCGCACCGCACCCGCTGCGCCCAGCTGCTGGGCCCCTTGCAGCAGCAGCAAAAGCAGCTGCGCCGCGCCATGGTGCTGGCGCTCGACCCGTGGCTCGAGGGCAAACCCAAGGGCCTGAGCGCCAACCAGCTGGACACGCTGCGCCAGATCGTCTGCGCCCAGTCTGAGCGCCTGGCGCTCGAGGGCGAGGCCGACATGGCGGCCCTGCACGACCGGCGCAGCCCCCAGACCCTGGCTGAGCGCCAGCTTGAGCAAGCCAAAGCCATCCACCAAGACCTGCAGCAAGGCCTGGGCGACGCGCTCGAAACCGATCTGCCCGAGTTCGACCCCAACAACCCCAGCGCCGCGCTGCATGCCGCGCTCGAGCACTTGCAGCAGCAATTCAAACAGCAGCGCGACGAGCAAGAACAGCTCGAGCAGCTCGAGCAGCAAAAGGCCGCCAAGCGCGCCGCCAAACAAGCGCGCCGCAAACCCAGCGCCGCCGCCGAAAAAGCCGCCGCCCACCTGGCCGACGCCGACGCCACCCTGCGCCTGCTCTACCGCCAGCTGGCCAGCGCGCTGCACCCCGACCGCGCCGCCGACGCCGCCGATCAGGCGCACAAACACACACTCATGAGCGCCGTCAACGCCGCCTACGCCAACCGCGACCTGGTGGCGCTGCTCGAGCTGCAGTGGCGCGCCGAACTGGTGGACCCCGACCATCTCGAGCGCGTGGGCGACGAGCGCCTGCGCAGCCTCACCCTGCTGCTCAAGCAGCAGGCCGCCGCGCTCGAGCGCGACCGCCAAGCCTGCCAATGGCGCTTGGCCGAAGAGTTCGACCTGCTGCCCCATGAGGTGGGCAACCTCGCCAGCCTGCGGCGCGCGCTGCAAGACGAGCTCGACGATTTGCAAGCCGAGCTCGACCTCATGCAGCACGACCTGGAGCAGGTGCAGGCGCTGGCCACCCTCAAGCCTTGGCTCACCGAGCAGCGCCGCCTGTTGCGCGCCGCCGAGCGCGAGCAGCAGCAGCGCCGCGCCTTTGCCAGCCTCGACGACTTGGACCCCTGGGGCTGACAGCCCCCCCTTTTACTAGAGGCTGAGCGCCCCACCATGAGCAGCAAACCCCGTGTCGTCGTCGGACTGTCGGGCGGAGTCGATTCCGCCGTCAGCGCCTGGCTGCTCAAGCAGCAGGGCCATGAGGTCATCGGCATCTTCATGAAAAACTGGGAGGATGATGACCAAAGTGACGACAGCAGCGACGGCGACAGCGCGCACTGCAGCAGCCGTCAAGACTGGATCGACGCCGCCAGCGTGGCCGACCGCATCGGCATCGAGCTCGAGCACGTCAACTTTGCCGCCGAATACCGCGAGCGCGTGTTTGCCGAGTTTTTGCGCGAGTACCAGGCCGGGCGCACGCCCAACCCCGACGTGCTGTGCAACGCCGAAATCAAGTTCAAAGCCTTTTTGGAGCACGCACTGCGCCTGGGGGCCGAGCAGATCGCCACCGGCCACTACGCCCGCGTGCGCCTCGACGCCGCCAGCGGCCGCTACCAGCTGCTCAAGGGGCTCGATGGGCTCAAAGACCAGAGCTACTTTTTGCACCGCCTTACGCAGGCGCAGCTGGCGCGCACCTGCTTTCCGGTGGGTGCGCTGCGCAAGACCGAGGTGCGCCGCATCGCCGCCGAGATCGGCCTGCCCAACGCGCGCAAAAAAGACAGCACCGGCATCTGCTTCATCGGCGAGCGCCCGTTTCGCGAATTTTTGGGCCGCTACCTGCAGCACCAGCCCGGCCCCATCCGCGCCCCCGACGGACGCACCATCGGCCAGCACGTGGGCCTGAGCTTTTACACCCTGGGCCAGCGCCAGGGGCTGGGCATCGGCGGCCTCAAACCCCGTGCGGGCGCCCACGGCGGCGGCGAGCACGCGCCCTGGTTCGTGGCGCGCAAAGACATGGCCCACAACACCCTGTGGGCGGTGCAGGGGCACGAGCACCCGTGGCTGCTGTCTGGCATGTTGCAAGCCCAAGACGCCAGCTGGGTGAGCGGCAGCGCCCCACCCCCGGGGCCGTATGGCGCCAAAACGCGCTACCGCCAGGCCGACGCCCCGTGCCGCTTCGAGCCCACCCCCGACCCCGCCAGCACCCACGCCGCACCAGAGCCCGGCGCCCATTTCACCCTGCAGTTCGAGCAACCCCAATGGGCCGTCACGCCCGGGCAAAGCGCCGTGCTCTACGACGGCGAGGTTTGCCTGGGCGGTGGTGTTATAGGCACGGCAAGCGCCGCGTGCGGCAACTGGCGCTCACGCCTGGCACCGGCACCGGCACCCAGCAAAACGGCATTGCCAACGTGCGGAGCCTCAGATCATGGACCAGTCTGACTTGATTGCCTTGGTGGACCGGTTGCGCGCCGAAGGGCGCGAGGCCAGCACGGTGGAGTTCAAGTCCGGCTGGGATTTGCCGCGCGACATCGGCGAATACCTGTCTGCCTTGGCCAATGCGGCGGTGTTGGAGCGGCATGACCACGCCTACCTGGTGTGGGGCGTGAACGACAAGACGCATGGGGTGACCGGCACCACCTTCAAGCCGTTCACGGCCAAGGGTGACGGTGCGCAACCGCTGATCATGTGGCTGACACAGGCGACCTCACCTCGGCCCGACTTCGAGTTCCATGAAGTGCAACACCCGCAGGGGCCGGTGGTGGTGTTGGACATCAAGGCCCCACGCACGGCTCCCTTGGCATTCGCCGGGGTGCGCTACATCCGCATCGACAGTCATAAAACCAAGCTCAGCGACCATCCCGACAAGGAGTTGCGCATTTGGGACTTTTTGGGGCAGAAGTCCGATTGGTCGGGCGAGATCGTGCCAGACGCGACGGTAGCTGATTTAGACCCCGAAGCCTTGGATGCTGCACGCAAACGCTTTACCGAATACTTGCTCAAGGCAGAGCCCGACACATCGCGGCACGAGCACATTCGCGCTGATGCCCAAGGCACTACCGCAACCAATGGTTGATTGACGGCATGATTCGCCTGCGCATGATTGACCAGGTGGGTAGCGGTATACGGCGCATGTTTCAAACCCAGCGCGACCGCTACTTTCCTCTGCCTGACTTCGTTTTCGAAGTCACCGAACCTGGGCATTTATGTCGGCCAAAGTGGCGGAGTGGGCGGGCCAGAAGGCCAGCTACATCCGCAACAAAGGCTTGGACGACGGTTACTACCGCAAGCTAGTGACCGACTACTTGAAGAAGTACGGGCAGGCTTCCCGCAAAGACTTGGACGAACTCCTGCTGGCCAAACTGCCAGACGTGCTCGATGCCGCCCAGAAGGCCCACAAAATTCGAAATTTGCTGCAAGCCATGCGGCGCTATGGCCTGATTCACCGCACGGGCCCCAAGGCCACGGCGATTTGGCGCCTAGCTGAGGGCGGCCCCGAGGGCCAAAGCTAGCTATTGCCGAAAGACTGTGCTTAGCAAACAAAAAACCATAAGTTGTTGATTTAAATATTTTCTTAGGCCCGCTTTGGCCGGCAATTTACAACTGGCTTAGCAATGAAGCTTCAAAGCGCCGTGCTCTACGACGGCGAGGTTTGCCTGGGAGGTGGTACTATTAGCACTTTTGGAGACAAGGATGCAAACGGACTTAAACGAACAGCGCCGTGAGCGCTTGGGGCGGTATCTGCAGGCCCATTTTGGGGCCATGGCACCCGAGGTGCTGCAGGAAGTGTGCGCGCACTTCAGTTGGGTCGAGCTCGAAGCGGGCGCGGTGCTGCTGCAGCAGGGGCAGGTGGCCGACGCCGCCTACCTGAGCCTGAGCGGGCGGCTGCGTGTTTACGTCAACGGTGCCGACGGCACCCAGCGTGCGGTGCGCGAGCTCGGGCGCGGCGAGATTTTGGGCGAAATCGGGCTCTACAGCGAAGCCCCACGCTCGGCCACCGTGGTCGCGCTGCGCCACAGCGTGCTGGCCCGGCTCGAAAAAGCGCACTTCCACGAGCTGGTGCAGCGCTACCCGCAAGCCTCGTTTGCGCTCACGCGCCAGATCATCGAGCGCTTGCAAACGCAGCACAGCAGCCGGCCCGAAACGGCCCCGGTCATGCTCTGCCTGCTGCCCATCACCGCCCACGTGCAGGCCACCGAACTGGCCGATAAGCTGCGCTTGGCCCTGGCACCCTACGGCCGCGCCTGCTGTGTCGGGGCCGCCCAGGTGCGCGCGCAAGCGCAGCAACAGCACGGCCTGGCCTCTGACGCCGCCTGCGCGCAAGTGCTCGACGCACTCGAAACCCAGCACGACTTCGTGCTCATGCTCGGCGACAGCGCCGACGAAGGCTGGAGCCGCCTGTGTGCGCGCCACGCCGACGAAATCCTGCTGCTGGCCCAGGCCAGCGAGCCGGCGCAAATCCACCCCATCGAGCAAGCCTGCCTGAGCGCCCTGCAACAGACCAGCGAACCCAACCAAACCCTGCTGCTGCTGCACCCGGCCGAGCTCAAATCGCCGCTCGGCATGCGGCGCTGGATCGATCGGCGCCCGGTGGGCGCGCACCTGAACCTGCGCCCGGCGCTGGAGCGCGACGTGCAGCGGCTGGCGCGCATCCTCAGCCACAACGCCACCGGGTTGGTGCTGGCCGGGGGCGGCGCGCGCGGGCTGGCGCATCTGGGCGTCTGGAAAGAGCTGCAACGGCGCGGCATCGAAATCGACTGCGTGGGCGGCACCAGCATCGGCGCCGTCATGGCCGCCCTGATCGCCGCCGACGCCGGGGTCGAGCCCACCATCGAGCGCGCCCGGCGCGCCTTTCGCATCAACCCCACCGGCGACTACAACTGGCTGCCGCTGGTCTCGCTCATCCGCGGGGGCCGGGTGCGCAAATTGATCGACCGCACCTTCCACGAGCTCACCGGCGGCCAGGCCGACGCGGTCGATCTGTGGAAAGGCTTTTTTTGCATCGCCAGCAATTACTCGCGCGGGCAGGAGATGCGGCTGCAGCAAGGCGACCTCAGCCAGGCCCTGCGCGCCAGCCTGGCCATCCCCGGCGCGCTGCCGCCGGTGGTGCGCGACGGCGAGCTGCTGTGCGACGGCGGCACCTTCAACAACTTCCCCGTCAACGTGATGCGCTTGCAGCGCGGCGTGCGGCGCGTAATCGGCGTCGATTTGAGTGCACGCAGCACGCGCCGGCTCACTTTTGACGAAATACCCGGCCCGTGGGCGCTGCTGCTCGACCGCCTGCGCCCGCGCGCACGCCAGCGCTACCGCCTGCCCTCGCTGGTGTCGTATTTGCTCAACGTCTCGATCCTCTACAGCGTGTCGCGCCAGGCCGAATCGCGCCGCCAGTGCGACCTCTACCTCAACCCGCCGCTGCTCAAGATCGGGCTGCTGCAGTGGAACCAGTTCGACACCATCGTGCGCCAAGGCGAGCAGCACGCGCGCGAGGTGCTGGAGCAGCAGGCTGCGGGGGCGGCGGTACCGCCGGCCTGAAGCCCTCGGCTCACTCACACTCGTTCGGTCCTTCGCTTTTACCTTGTGGCCTAAGCGGCCCCAGCCCGTGCTGGGCGCACGATAAAAACGTGGTCTGCCCCATTTTCCCCCTGTAACCTCCCCCTGAACGGAGACTTGATGTTTGTACGTAACTTGCGTATAATTCGTCCCGTGCATGCTTTGTTTATCGAGCTCCCGCCGTTCGAGCGGCAGCGCGCCAACTACCTTGACGATGAAGGCTATCGGGCTTTGCAGCTGGATTTGATGCGCAACCCTCTGGCCGGTGATGTGATTAAAGGCACGGGGGGTCTGCGCAAGCTTCGTCAACCAGACCCTCTACGCGGCAAAGGCAAGCGTGGCGGGTTGCGTGTGATTTATTACTGGTGGCTTGGGGGTAGCCAGTTCTGGCTGTTCACCCTCTACGACAAAGACCAAGCCGATGATCTGACGGCCGAACAACGCAGTGCCATCAAGAAACTGCTGGATGCCGAACGCCAACACCGTCAACCCAAGGAGTGCTGAACCATGAAAAAACGTGATGTTTTTGCTGAATTGCTGGAAGGCTTTGACGCCCTGAAGTCTGAACGTGAAGGCAAGCTGACTTTACGGCAAATCAAGGTACAGGACAAACCCGTTCCCACATTGGCGCCTGAGGAATTGATCCAAGTGCGCGAGAAACTTCACCTCTCGCGAGCCTTATTTGCACGCTACTTACGCACCAACCCGCGAACCTTGGAGAACTGGGAGCAGGGTCGAGCAAAGCCGAACGCTCAAGCGGTGCTGCTGATTCGGATGGTTTCGCAATTCCCAGATACGGTGCAACGCTTGGAAACGGTTTGAGCCACCACACATTCACCGGCGGCTAGGCCGACGTGGTCGATCTGCGGAAAGGTTTTTTTGCATCGCCAGCAACTACTCGCGCAGGCAAGAGCTGCGGCTGCAGTGGAACCGGTTTGACACCATCGTGCGCCAAGGCGAGCAGCACGCGCGCGAGGTGTTGGAGCAGCAGGCTGCGGGGGCGAGGGCACCGCCAGCCTGAAGCCCACCCGAAACACACCCAGCAAAAAAGGGGGGCGCATTGCGCCCCCCTTTGCTATTGCACCGCGGGCCGATCAGTCGGTGCGCAAGTGGCCACCTTCGCGCAGTCTGGTGAGGATATCGGCATCATTCGGAGTGCCCGACATGCCCAGCGCCTGCGCCAGTGCCGCCCGATCGGCAAAGTTGTCAAACACGATGTGCTGCGTGGCCTCGAAGGTGCCGGTGCCGCCGTCGTGATCGACCAGCAACACCAGCTTCGTGCCTTCGGTACCAAAGCGCAGGTAGCTGCCGAGGTTGTTGGCGTTCTCGCCTTGCAGCAGGTCGCGCAGGTCGAGCGTGTCGCCTTGGCCGGGGTTGAAGTCGGTGATCACATCGCGCGCCGGGGTGCCGGTGCTGCCTTGGTCGCCCAAGCGCCATGCGAACACGTCGGCGCCCAAACCGCCGGTCAGGGTGTCGTTGCCGGCGCCGCCCAGCAGCAGGTCATTGCCACTGCCCCCGCTGAGGGTGTCGTTGCCGGCGCCGCCATAAACCACGTCGTTGCCCCCCTGGCCACCCAAGGTGTCGTTGCCGTCGCCACCGCCCACCAGTTGGGCCGCGCCGTCGGCCGCCGTGGGGTAGGTGAAGTTGGTCAAGTTGACCGTCAGGTTGGCGGTGGCGGTGTCGCCATCGGGCTGGCGGATGGTGTAGCTGAACACGTCTTGCGCGCCGCTCGGGTTGTCGCGCTGGTTCGGGGTGTAGGTGTAGGCGCCTTCGGCGTTGATGCTCAGGGTGCCAAATTGCCCCACGATCTCCGTGTTTCCGCTGGCTGCCACGGTGGCGACCGTGCTGCCCAAGCTGACCTGCGACACCACCGCCCCCTCGACGCCGACGTCGTCGTTGGCCAGCACATTGCCCACCGCCACCATGCCCGCCACCCACAGCATATTGGGTGTGGTAACACTTTGCGTTACCCACTTGGCCGGGGTGAAGGTGCGGCTGGTGACATCGAGGTTGGAAATCTCGGCCTTGAGGTTGCCCAAGGACGGGCTGTTGTCATCCCCCACGAGGCGCAGGCGGTAGGTGCCACCGGTGGATACGGAGATCCGCGCGTTGTTAAGGCTTGCGGTGAAATCGCGCGAGGCCACCACCAGGTTGTTGGCGTCCACCACCTCCACACGCACCACGTCGCCGGCTTGGCGCCCCCATACCGTGATATCAAACTCGATTCTGGCCGGGTTGGCGGCATTGGCGTCGAAGGTGAAGGTGGCGGATTGAACGCTTACCGGCACACCGTTGCTTGTCGGGTCGATAAACAAGTTGTTTTTGCTGTCGTCGTCGTCATCGCCTATTTTCACCGTCTTGGTTTCAGTGCTCCACTGCTCGGGCAACAACACCCGCACGTCGCGCTTGGTGGCCGAACCGATGACCCAGTTCCCCTCGCGGGCGGTGGCGCTGTCGTGGTTGGCCACTGGGTTGTGATCAATCACGCTGATGTTGAGCGTGCCGCTGGCGGTGTCGCCGTCGCGGTCGACGAGTTTGTAGGTAAACGCGTTCGTCGAGTCGTTGGGGTTGGCGCTGGTGGTAAAGCTGTAGGCCCCGGTGGCAAAGTTGACGCTGAGCGTTCCGCCCGCAGCGACCAGCGTGAGGGTCTCCGTGCCTGCATTGAACTGGGCAGATGCGCTGGTGTGCTCCACGTTGTCGAAGGTGACCGAGTGGATCGGGCGCGTGCCGGCCCCATCGGCGCCAAAGCGCGCATCGGGGGTGCCGTCGGTGAGCAGGTTGCCGCTCACGGTGCTGGCGCTGCTCACGGTGCCGCTGAGCACCTGACTCAGTTGCGACAGGTCGGTGACCGCAATCGGGTTGAGGTTTTGTTCGACAACGCCGTCGTAGGCAATCGGGTCGAGTTCGTCGTCGAGCGCACCCGGATTGACCACCAGCCCAGCGCCCATGCCCAAGGCAAAGGATTTGATGTCGTTGGTGCGCAAGAAGGCCTCCCACTGGGCCTGCTCTTGGGTGCCGATGCCGCTGTCGTCGGCGGTGGCGGCGGTGGGGCCGTTCTCAATGAATGGTGCGCTGCCCCGGTTTGGCTCGCCGTCCGAGAGGAAGTACGACACGTTAACGCCAGCCGGGATTTTGCCCGCTGACCCAAAGGCAGTCATGGCGGAGTTGAGGGCGGCATCGAAGTTGGTGAAGCCATTGCCGGCGTCGTTGGCCAGGGCGTTGATCCAAGTTCTGGCTGCGGTGGCAGTCATCCATTCGGCGCCCACGGCAGACGCCGTGTCGTTGAAGATGACGATGCGCACCTTCACCTCGCCCATGCTGTCGTAGGTGCTGATGAGCCGCTCCATCGCATCCTTGGCCACCGACAGACGGGTCTGGATGCCGGCGGCCGGCAGGCCGTCCTCGTCCATGCTGCCCGACACATCGAGGATGAACATCACGTTGTGATTGCCTTGCCCGATTTCGTTGATGCTGACGTCGATGGCCTGCGGCACGGCGGGCATGTCGTCTTCGATCGCCACGTTCAAGGTTGCGGAAGAAGCCGGGTTGACCCCGTCCGAGAGCTGCACCCGCACGTCGAAATTGACCACGTCTTCCACGCCCTGGTTGGGGTGCTGGATCGGGCGCAGCAGCTCGACCTGGTAGCCCACGCTGGTGCTGGCGTCGCTGGCCACGGATGGGTTGCCGCCGTTGAGGGTGATGCGCAGCACGTCATCCGCACCGGCGCTGGCGGTGAGCACGGCGCCATTGGTGCTGAGGCTCCAGGTGACGGCGGTTTCGCCCAAGTTGGTGGGCAGGCCGTCGGTTTGCAAACCCACGGTCAGCGGCGCGGTGCCGTTGCGGACAATGTTCAGGGTTCCCGTGGCGCTGGCGCTATCGGTGGTGTCTTGCGTGCCGTTGTTGTCTGGAATGCCGTTGGCCAAGCCTTCTTCGGATACGCTGGCTGACGCGCCTGCGATAGTGGGCTTGTCGTCGTTGTCGACGATGGTGGCGGTGGCGTTGTCGCTCACCGTCACGCCCAAGCTGGTGAGCGCCGCACCGAGGGTGAAGGTCTCGTTGTTTTCGTCGAGCAGGTCGTCAACGGTGCTGGTGCGCACTTGCAGCACGCTGTTGCCCGCTGCCACCGCGATGGCGCCGGTGTAGTTGGTCCAGGTCGTGCCGTTGTCGAGGCTGAACTCGAACACCTGGCGGCTGTAGTCGTCCGGGCTGACGGCTGGGTTGACAGCCGTGCCGTCGGCCAGCGTGAGCACCAAGGTCGAGCCGGCGGCGGCGTTGTTGACGCGCACGCCAAACACGGCCAGCTCGCCTTCGGGCACGCTGATGTCGCCCGTTGCGATGCCGGGTTGGCCCACCAGCACGGTGGGCTCGTCGTTGTCGACGATGGTCGCCGTGGCGCTGTCGCTCACCGTCGTGCCCAGGCTGGTGAGCGCCGCGCCCAGGGTGAAGGTCTCGTTGGCTTCGTCGAGCAAGTCGTTGACGGTGCTGGTGCGCACTTGCAGCACGCTGTTGCCCGCTGCCACCGCGATGGCGCCGGTGTAGTTGGTCCAGGTCGTGCCGTTGTCGAGGCTGAACTCGAACACCTGGCGGCTGTAGTCGTCCGGGCTGACGGCTGGGTTGACAGCCGTGCCGTCGGCCAGCGTGAGCACCAGCGTCGAGCCAGCGGCGGCGTTGTTGACCAGCACCTCAAACACGGCTGGCTGGCCTTCGGGCACGGTGATGTCGCCCGTTGCGGTGCCGGGTGCGCCCACTTGCACCGTGGGTACGTTGACAGCGTTGACGTTGACCGTAAAGTTGGCCGTGACTGCATCGCCGTCGCGGTCGGTGGCGGTGACTTGGAAGCCGAGCGCCAAATCCGGCGGGGTAATGCGGTCGATGACGTTGAAATCCTGAATGCGCACGCTGTCGTTTCTGCCCAGAACAAAGCGCACATCCACACGCGAGAACTCGGCGTCGGATTGGATCAACGCCAACTGGTTTGCCGTGCTCAAGCCCGACAGGGCCAAGGTGCCTGCATCAACCACGGTCGTGCCATCGGCCGCGTAAGCGCGCCATTCGACGGTCACTTGGTCGACGTTGCCCACTCTCACGACAGTGAACGACAAGCCGTCGGCGGGGCTGGACATGCTGGCCCGGAAGCCCTCGTTGTGGTCGAGGTTGCCGTTCTGGATGCCAAAGCCGCGGTTGTTCGGGTTCAGGTCGTCGTCGCCGCTGGCTGTGCCGGGGTTCTGCGGTGTGCCCACTCCGCCTGCGTTGCTAAACAGCAGGCCGTCGAAGGTTACGACTTTGGTCCCTGCGTTGACGGCGATGGTTTCCACCGGCCCACCAGCGCCAAACTGATCGCCGATGGCAATGGTCTGCGTCGGCTGCGGCGTGACGAGGGTGAAGGTGTAGCCGCCGCTGTCGTTCAACACCAAGGTGTAGAACACCGTGGGCGGCGAGCCGCTGCCATCGATGGTGGCGGTGAGGGTCTTGCCGTCGTCCGAGAGGGTCTCGGTGATGCCGGGCTGGTCGGGCCAGTCCGACAAGCGCAGGGCCTGCGCGGTTGCCGGGCCGTCGGCACCGAAGAGCAAGCCGTTGATGTGGCCGGTTTGACTCGTCACCTGGTTGGCCAGCGTCAGGTTGTCCACGCTGGCGATGACGGGCATGTCGTCTTCTATCGTCACGTTCAAGGTTGCGGACGAAGCCGGGTTGACCCCGTCGGTGATGCTCAGGCCTACGGTCAACGAGAGCACGTCTTCTACGCTGTTGGTGGGGTGCTGGATGGGTTGCAGCAGTGTGACCTGGTAGCCCACGGACGTGGCATTCGCCGCCACGGCGGTGTTGCCGTTGTTGAGCGTGATCTGGATGACCGGGACCGGCGTCGTCGTGCCTGAGCTGCCGATAAGCACCGCTGCGTTGGCGCCATGGCTCCAAGTGAGCGCTGTGCCGCCGAGCATGGCGGGCAGGCCAGTGAGCGTCAAGGCCACGGTCAAGGCAGCCGTGCCGTTGCCGCTGAGGGCGATGGTGCCGCTGGCGCTGGCGCTGCTGGTGCTGTCTGCTGGGGTGCCGGTGTTGTCTGCAATGCCGTTGGCCAAGCCTTCTTCGGATACGCTGGCAGCCGCGCCTGCGATGGTGGGCCTTGTGTCGTTGTCGACGATGGTGGCGGTGGCGTTGTTTGCAGCCGAGTTGACCGTGGCACCGGTGGCTGCGGTGATGGTGGCAACCACCGTTTCGTCGTCTTCGTCGCGGATGTCGGGTGTCGGGTCGGCGGTGAAGGTGACGCTGGTCTGGCCGGCCGGGATGGTGACGGTCACGGTGCGGGAGCTGGTCAAGTTCGAGGCCACATAGTCGGTGCCCTCGGTGGCTGTGCCGGTGAGTTCGATGGTGACCACGGTGGCGGTCGTCGATGGCCGGTCTTGGCTCACGGTGAAGGTGACGATGGCAGCGCCGTCCTCATCCACTCTGGCCGGGTCGGCGCTGATCGAGACCACGGGCGGCGTGCCGTCTTCGAACTTGAAGGAGGCGCTGATGTCGAGCGTTTCGCTGTCTCGGGCCGTGTCGCCATCGCCGTCGGTGATGCTGGCGTTGGCGGTCAGCAGCACGGTGCCGGCGTTCAGGCCCACCAAGCTGCCACTGATGGCGTGATCGATTTCGCTGTGCTGGGTCAGGGTGACTTGGCCTGTGGCCGTGACGCTGATTTCGAACACGGTGTTGGCTGCCGTGACTTCGTCGGCCGAGGTGGCGGTGGAACCGAGCAGCTTGCCATTGCTGCCCAAGTACAGCGTAATGGCTAGCCCGCCGGCGGTGAGGCCGGTGGCCGCTTGGCCGACGCCGAGGGCGTAGGTGGTGATATGGGTGCCGGCGCCACTGGTGCCATCGGCGCTGGGGGTAGGTGTAACCGTGAACCGGTCGGCAAAATTGCCGCTGGCGGTATCGGAAACCGCTGTGGTGACGTTGCCGCTGACGGTGTCGATCGTCTGTGCGTCTTGCGTGGTGAGCACGGGCAACGCTGGGCCGTTGGTCGCCAAGGCAACGTCGATGCTCGGGCCGTCGTCGAGGATGCTGACCAAACGGCCCACATCGACCGTGGCGGTGGCGGTGTCACCGTCGCCGTCGGTGGCGGTCAGGCGCAGGCTGATGACGTTCGGATTGAGGCTGACGCTGTCGTTGGGGTTGTTGGGGTTGCCATGCACCACGGCGCGCTGCTGGTCGAAAGTGACTACGCCGGTGGCGGGGTTGACGCTCATGACGAAGACGGTTGGGCCACCGATTCCAGCCACGCCGAACACTTTTCCTGCGTCGGCGCCGGTGCCGAGCTGGATCACCACGAACGCTTCGCTGAGGGTATCGGTCAGGCCGGTGAGGGAGCCGTTCGTGGCAACCAAGTCGTAGGTCTTGCCGCCGCTCACTGCCGCACCATCGGCACCAAAGCTGACGGTGAAGCGCTGCGCCGCGCCGCCGCCGCTGGCATCGGCGCCCATGAGGGTTTCATCGACCAGCAAGGGGTTGTTGGCCGACAGGCGGATGTTGTCGAGGTAGGCGCCCAAGGTGTCGCCGTTGGCGTCGTCGGACAAGCCGGCAAAGCTCAGGGTCTGCAGGCCGGGGGTGACGCCGCTAAAGACCAAGGCGATGCCGGTCCAGCCGTTGATGCCCGGGGTCTGGGTGACGGATACGCCAAGGGGCGCATTGACGGTGACAACGCCGCTCTCATTGGCGCTGATGGTGACTTGCACGCCGTTGAGGCTGACTGACATGGCGCTGTCGGCGCGGTCGGCCGGGCGCGGCTGGTAGTCGAAGGACATGCCAAAGGTGGTGCCGGGCACGTCGATCCGGGTCGAGAGCACGCTCAGGGTGCTGGGGCTGCCGCTGGCGTCGTTGTTCGCATCGAGCTCGGCTTTGTTGTTGCCGTCGGAGGGCAGCGCACCGCCCACGTTGCCGCGCTGGATTTCGATGCCGGCTGCGTTGAGCGTCCAGACGATGCCGTCGTTGCCGGTGAGGGTGCTGCCGTTTTCGCCGACGACGAACCAGTTGCCTCGATTAGTCTCGTCGGTGACGAAGGTCTCGAAGGATTCGCGCAGGGCTTGGGTGTCGCTCACGCTCACGCTCGGGCCGTCGTCCTCGAAGCTGAGCGCGCCCCCGATGTCCAGGCTGGCGCTGGCGCTGGCGGTGTCGCCGTCGGCGTCGGTGACGCGGTCGGTGCGCGTCAGGCTGATCAGGCCCGCGCCCAAGCTGACGCTGTCGTCGGGGTTGTCGGCATCCGGATGGCGCACGGCGCGCTGTTGATCCAGCGTCACCAAGCCGGTGTTGTCGGCGCTCAGGCTGAAGTAGACCGTGTTGCCGACCCGGCCTTCGATGACGCCGTTGTTGTCGTGCAGGGTGATGGCTTGGTTGGCCAGGTTGAGCAGGCCGCTGTTGCTGCCTGCGGCCACGCCCAGGCCCAGCGCGTAGGTGCTGCTGGTGGTGCCCGCGCCGTCGGCGCCAAAGCTGCTGCTGGTGATCGTGAACTGGTTGGCAAAGTTGGCGCTGGCGTTGACGTTCAAGCTGCTCTCGTCGACCGTCAGGGCCGGCAGGACCACCTCGGCGGCGCGCTCCAGACTTACACTTGGCATGTCATCGAGCACATCGACGTTGACACGCACGCCGCCCACGATCGGGTCGCCGTCGCCATCAACGGCGCTGATGGTGAAGCCGCCTTGCAGCAACGCTTGCAGGTCTTCGCCTTGGGCGCCGTGCGTTTGGGCGCGCAGCAGCTCGAATTGGTATGCGCCGTCAGCGCCCAGCGTGAGGCGAATGGCGGCGCTGTCGGCCGTGCCAAGCGTGCCGTCGGCGTTGATGAACAAGGTGGCGCTGGAATTGGGCTGCACCGCCGCGCTGCCGCCGCTCCAGCTCACGCCGGTGACGCGGCCAAAGCCGTCGGCGCCCCAGTTGACGTTGTCTACGATGGTGCCGCTGGAGCTGGCTGAGCCGCTGCCGGCCGTCTCGCCCGGACGGGCGTTGTCGGTGTTTCCACCTTCAAGCGCGTCTTCGTCGAGCTCGATCAAGTCCGCACGCGGCACCAGCCCGCCTTCGCCTTCATCCTGCAAGGCCACCGGCACGTCGTCTTGCACATTGAGTTGCAGGTTAATGGTGAGGTAGCCGCCGCTGCCTGCGGTGCCGACGAGGGCGATGGGGCTCAGGGCCAGCAGCTCTTCGACGGTGCCGGGGGTGGGGTGGTTGAGCGCGCCGACCACGGTCAGGGTGTAGCTACCATTGGGCTGCACGAAGAGCAGCACCGCAGGCGCCGTGGTGGAACCGGGGGGGATGACTTGGCCGTCGGCATCGAAAGCCAAGGTGCTGCCGCCGTCTGCGATGGTGATGAAGCCTAGGCCGGGCACGCTGAAGCTGCTGAGAAAGCCGCCGATGCCGGTGAGGAAGTTGCCGCTCAGGGTGAAGGGCAGGCCGTCTTCGGCTTCGTCGTTGCCTTCGAGCAGGGGGACGGATTCTTCTTCGAGCGTAAAGGCCAGATCGACGGTGACGGGGGCCGGAGCGCCTTCGATCACGTCGTCCACGTCGGCGGCAGCGGCACTGAACTGGAACGCCAGCGGTTCGACCGGCTCGGTCACGCGCAGCAGGCGCACGAAGTCGCTGCCCTCGCCGGCTCCGGCGGCCACGGCACCGGCGGCGGCGGGGTCCACTTGCTCGAGCAGGTCGAGGCCTTGCTCCAGAATCTGGACGATTTCGGCCACGGTGGTGGGCTGCACGGCGGCGTCGGCGGCTTGCGGGGTGGCGTCGGTGAGGGCGATGGTTTCATCGACCCGCAGCGCCTGGTTGGGGCCCATGGCCATGATCTGGCCGTCGGGCAGCAGCAGCTCGACTCGGGCGCCGGCTTGGGTGCGGATGACGTCGCCGCGCTGCACGACCTCGCCTACTTGCAGGGCACGGGTGGTGCCGTCGGCCTTGACGATGACGGCGTTGCCGGTGATGGAGGTGACGGTGGCTTGGCTCATGGTGGCGCTCCAGTGGGGTATGACGATGGGCGCAGCTTAAGGGCTGGCGGCGGCCTTTGGCTATTGGACTTTGGTACAGTTTTGCGGGTTTTCGTGTTGAGGGTTTTCCACTATTCGCCGGTGCCGGCTTTTGATGTGGGTCAAAAGTTGACCGGGCAGGGCGCAAGGGCATTCGGTATGATGGGGGTATGCAAAACCACCCCGCACGGGCGCACCTCTCGCTGCGCCAAAAGCTGATTGCCGCCTTCTTTTTGCTGTTTGTCGCGCTGATGGGCACGATGGCCGGCACATGGTGGACCTTTGACCGCATCGACCAGCAGGCCGACCGCATGGCGCAGCGCTATGCGCCGCAAATCGAACGCATTTCCGACATCCAGGTGCTGATGTTTCGCATCTCGCTCGAGGCGCGCCACGCCATGCTGGTGACCAGCCCAGAAGACGGAGCCGCCACGGTGGGGCGCATCGTGGCGTTTCGCGAGCAGAAGATGAAGCTGTTTGAAGCTGTTCGATGAATTCGAAGCCAACATCACCACCGAGCGCGGGCGCGAGATCGCGGCCCAGATACGCGCCGCCGATGTGGAATTCTGGCGCCTAGGGCAGCAAGCCGTGGGCATGGTGCAGGCCGGCGATGTGCCGGGCGCCTTCAGGCTGCTCAGCACCGACCTGGTGCCGGCACGCGACCGCATGGTGGGCCATATCGTCGAGCTGCGCCAGTGGCAGCAGCAGCTCATGGCCGAGGCCATCGCCGAGGCCGACCGCGTGGCCTTCATCGCCAAAATCACGCTGGCCGCCCTATGCACCCTGGTGCTGCTGATCGCCGCCTGGATGGTGTGGTCGGTGCTGCGCATGATGGAAGGGGCCTTTGCCCGCGCCCAGTCGGTGACGCGCCAGATCGCCGGTGGCGCGTTGGACACCCAGGTCTGGGTCCGGCCCGGGGACGAGTTTGGCAAGCTGTTCGCTTCCATCTCCAGCATGCAGCAGCGCCTGAACGAGGTGGTTTCGCGCGTGCGCCAGACCTCCACGCACGTGGTCAGGGCGGCCTCGGAGCTGGACCACACCAACCACGACCTGAGCCATGTCACCGGGCAGCAAAGCGCGGCCATCGAAGCCACCGCCGAGCACGCGCGCAGCATGACCGGCGCCATCGAGTCCAGCGCCAGCAACGCCGACAACGTCAGCCGCTTGGCCGGCAAGGCCTCCGAAATCGCCTCCCAGGGCGGGCAGGCGGTGACCGAGGTGGTGCAGGAAATGCAGCGCATCGACCAGGCCTCGCGCCGCATTTCCGAGATCGTGAGCGTGATCGACGGCATCGCCTTCCAGACCAACATCCTGGCCCTGAACGCCGCCGTGGAAGCAGCCCGCGCCGGTGAGCAAGGGCGCGGCTTTGCGGTGGTGGCCGGTGAGGTGCGCTCGCTGGCGCAGCGCAGCACGCAGGCCGCGCGCGAAGTCAAGCAGCTTATCGAAACCTCGACCCAGCGCGTGCAGACCGGCTCGGCCGCCGCCGAGAACGCCGGCCAGACCATGCAGCGGGTGGTGGAGTCGGTCGATGAGCTCTCGCGCCTGATGGGCTCCATTGCCCAGGCCACGGCGCAGCAGCGCGCCAGCGCGCAAGAGCTGGACCGCGCCGTGGGTTCGCTGCACGAGTCGGCGCAACAGAGCGCCGACGTGGTGCAGCGCTCGCAAGACACCGCCGCCCGGCTGCGCGAGCAGGCCCAGGATCTGGATGAGACCATGGGGGCCTTCCGCGCGGCTTGAACGCGGCTGCAACGCTTGGTCAGCCGCTACACTTCCGGCATGAGCCCCGCCCTGCACACCTCCACCCTCCGATCTTTGCCGCTGCTGGCGCGCGGCAAGGTGCGCGACAACTACGCCGTGGGCGACGACCGCATCCTGATGCTGGCTTCGGACCGCATCAGCGCCTTCGATGTGGTGATGAGCCAAGCCATACCTGGCAAGGGCGAACTGCTCACGCGCCTGAGCCTGTTTTGGTTCGATTACCTGGGCCGCCTTGGGCTGTGCCCGAACCACCTCACCGGTGCCGAGCCCGAGAGCGTGGTCAGCGCAGAGGAAAAGTCGCTGGTGCGCGGCCGCTCGATGCTGGTGCAGCGCCTGCGCCCGATCCCCGTGGAGGCGGTGGTGCGCGGCTATCTGGCCGGCAGCGGCTGGAAAGAATACCAAAGCAGCGGCCGCGTCTGCGGCGTGGCCCTGCCGCCGGGCTTGGTCAACGCCGCGCAGTTGCCCGAGCCCATTTACACCCCCGCGGCCAAGGCGGCGCAGGGCGAGCACGACGAGAACATCACCTTCGAGCAGACGGTGCAGATGATCGGCCCCGAGCTGGCCGAGCAGATTCGGCGCGTGTCGATCGGGCTGTACCGGGCGGCGGCGGCGCATGCGCTGGGCAAGGGCATCATCATCGCCGACACCAAGTTTGAGTTCGGGCTCGACGCCCAGGGCCAACTGGTGCTGATGGACGAGGTACTCACCCCCGACAGCTCGCGCTACTGGCCGCTGGAGCAGTACCGCCCCGGCGCCAACCCGCCGAGCTTTGACAAGCAGTATCTGCGCGACTGGCTCGAGACGGCGACGGTGGCCGGCCAGCCGTGGAACAAAAGCGCCCCAGCGCCCACGCTGCCGCCCGAAGTGATCGCGCAGACCGCCGCCAAGTACCGCGAAGCGCTGCAGCGGCTGCTGGGCTAGGGCGGCACAGTTAAAGAAGCACCACCATGCCGGGGCGTCGGCTCACGACTGCTCAGATTTTGAAATTCAAGGAGTACGATATGCGAGCTTTCTTTTTGGCTTTGGCCCTGGCTGGTTTCGCCTTGGCCGGCCCGGCTGCGGCGCAAACCCCGGTGGTGACGGTGAGCGAACCGTGGGTGCGCGCCACCGTGGCGCAGCAGCAGGCCACCGGGGCCTTCATGCGCCTGAGCGCCAGCCAGAACGCGCGGCTGGTGGCGGCCAGCTCACCCGTGGCCGGCCTGACCGAAATCCACGAAATGGCGATGGTCAACGATGTCATGCGCATGCGCGCCATCGCCGGCCTCGATCTGCCGGCGGCGCAAGCGGTCGAGCTGCGGCCCGGCGGCTACCACGTGATGCTGATGCAGCTGCGCCAGCCTCTGAACGCCGGCGAGCGCGTGGCCATCACGCTGGTGTTCGAAGACGCCAACCGCCAGCGCTTCAGCCAGACCATCGAGGCGCCGGTGCGGCCGCTCGGGGCAGCAGCTGCAGGCGCGCATGGGCATGGCGGGCATGGCCAAGGTGCGCACGGCGCCCACGGCCAAGGTCACGGCGCGCATGCAGCACCGGGCGGGCACGGGCATGGGCATGCTCCGGCCGCTCCGGCCGCTCCGCAGCGGCCCTGAAGCTCGCTTCTCCCGGCTTTATTTTTCTTGCAAAATCATACAAAATTTTGTATGATTCGCCGGTGGCCGTGACCAAATCCATCGAATTCCGGGGCAGCTCCCTTGATGACCTGCGCGCTTTTCCGCTCTCGGCGCGGCGCGAGGCGGGTCATCAGCTCGATCGGGTGCAAAACGGACTGAATCCGGATGACTGCAAGCCCATGTCCACCGTGGGCCAAGGTGTGCAGGAAATCCGGATTTGGGATGCGGCCGGGGCGTTTCGGGTGATTTACGTGGCCAAGTTTGCCGATGCCGTCTATGTGCTGCACTGCTTCCAGAAGAAAACAGAGCAGACCCGCAAGACCGATCTGGACTTGGCTGCGAAACGCTACCGCGACTTGTTGAAGGAACTGGAACCATGAGCAAGCAACGCTTTGCCAGCGTCTGGGAAGCCATCGAGGACACCCCGGAAGAAGCGGAAAACATGAAACTGCGCTCGGTCCTGATGATGGCGCTGCAGAACCACCTCAGCCGCAGCCAAATGAGCCAAGCGCAAGCCGCCAAGCTTTTTGGCGTGACGCAACCGCGCATCTCAGACTTGATGCGCGGCAAGATCGGCTTGTTTGGACTCGATGCGCTGGTGAACATGGCCACAGCGGCCGGGCTGCAGGTCGAGCTGCGGGTGCACGAAGCGGCTTGATTAGTTGAGCGCCATGCTCAGGCGGCGGCGGTAGCGCGCCACCAGTTCGCTTTGCGGGTCGGTGGCTTGCAGCGCCTTGCCGGCGAGCTCAATGCCGCCAGCGCTTTTGCCCGCTTGCGCCGGGTCGGGTTTGGGTGCGGGTGGCGTCATCAGCTCCAGCAGCCCGATGTAGGTCTTGCGCGCCAGCTCGTTGGCCCAGCGGCGGTCGCGCTGGATGATCTCGAGCAGTTCATCGAGCGCCGCCGGCCATTCGCCTAGGGCGATCAGCAGCCGGCTCTTGGCCATGCGGGCCTCGAAATTGCGCTTGTCGTGCGCGATCAGCTCATCGAAGCGCTCCAGCGGCCACTGGCCGCGCTCGTCGGTGCTGCAAAAGAGCAGCGCATTGAGCCAATGCGACAACGCCTCGAAGCGCAGCTGCAGCGGTATCTGCGCCAGCGCCGGGGCCAGCGCCAGCTCGGCTTGCTCAAACTGCCCGTGGGCGATCAGGTGGCGCACGCAATCGAAGCGCAGATCGTGGTTATTCGGCTCCTGTTGCAGGCGTTGCAGCAGCCGCGCCAGCTGTTCTTCGGCGTTCAGGTCGGTGGGCTCGGGCGCTTCGTCTGGCGGCGCGCTGTCGAGCTCAGGCAGGTGCTTGTCGAGGAAGGCGCGCAGCTGGCCCTCGGGCAGCGCCCCGGTGAAGCCATCGACCGGCTGGCCGTCGATCAGCAGCACGCAGGTGGGGATGCTGCGGATGCCAAAGGCCGCCGCCAGTTGCTGCTGTTGGTCGGAGTCGATCTTCACCAGCTTGAAGCGGCCCTGGTAGGCGGCTTCAAGCTTTTCCAGCAGCGGGCCGAGGGTGCGGCAGGGCCCGCACCAAGGGGCCCAAAAATCCACCAGCACCGGCACCTGCGCAGAGGCGGCGATGACTTCGGACTCGAAATTGGCAAGGGTGACGTCGATCATGGCTGGTGGCGGTGTACCGCGGGACAAAGGGGTTGGAAAAAGAAAGGGGGCACGGCAAAGCCCGGCACCTGACATTGTCGCCCAAAGCGGTGGCGGCACGGCCACGCCTTAAAATCAAGCGCTTGCACCGGATGCGCCCCCAAGCGGGCTGCGCCGGCCCCTCTCAACGCCGCACCGCTGGTGCGTCCAATGGACAATCTCGGTTGAAGCCCGCAGCTTCGATCGACTATTTTATGAACGCAACCGTGCAGATCGGCGTGGTCATGGGCTCCAGTTCCGACTGGGAGACGATGCGCCACGCCGTCGAGATTTTGCAGCAGCTGGGCGTGGCACACGAGGCGCGCGTGCTGTCGGCGCACCGCATGCCCGACGACATGTTTGCCTACGCCGACAGCGCGGCCGGGCGCGGGCTGCAGGCGATCATCGCTGGCGCTGGTGGCGCGGCGCACCTGCCGGGCATGTTGGCAGCCAAAACCACGCTGCCGGTGCTCGGGGTGCCGGTGGCGGGCAAGGCGCTGGGGGGCGTGGATTCGCTGCACAGCATCGTGCAGATGCCCAAAGGCATTCCGGTGGCCACCTTTGCCATCGGCGCCGCCGGGGCCGCCAACGCGGCGCTGTTTGCCGTTGCCATGCTGGCGCTGCACGACCCGGCGCTGCTGCAGCGCCTGCAAGCCTTCCGCGCCGCGCAGACCGAGGCCGCGCGCGCCATGACGCTGCCGCCGCAGCCCAGCCCATGAACGGCCCTGACAGCTCGAGCCGCGTGGACGGCGTTGACAGCCCCGCCAGCCCGGTCAGCGAACCTGTCGCAGCTGGCGTGGGCAGCGCTGTGCGTGGCTGCTCCCAGCCCCAGCCCCAGACCGCACCCCAGCCGCTCCAGCCACCCCAGCCGACTCAATCAATGGCAGCAACCCTGCTCCCCGGCAGCCTAGGCCACGCTGGCCAGCCCTGCACCTTGGGCGTGCTGGGCGGGGGGCAGCTCGGGCGCATGTTCGTGCAGGCGGCCCAAAAGCTGGGCTACGCCTGCGCGGTGCTGGAGCCCGAAGACCACAGCCCCGCCGCCCAAGCCTGCCCGCAGCACATCCAAACCGATTACGCCGACCCGCTGGGCCTCGAGCAACTGGCGCAGCGCTGCGACGCCATCACCACCGAGTTTGAGAACGTGCCGGCCGAGGCCCTGCGTTGGCTGGCGCAGCGGCGCTTGGTGGCGCCATCCGCCGCCGCAGTGGCGCTGGCCCAAGACCGCATTGCCGAAAAAGCCCATTTCAGCGCCTGCGCCCAGCAAGCCGGCGTAGGCCCGGCGCCTTACGCGGTCATCGAGACCGAGGCCCAGCTGCAGGCCACCCCCACGGCGCTGCTGCCCGGCATCCTCAAAACCGCGCGCCTGGGCTACGACGGCAAAGGCCAGCAGCGTGTGCACACCGGCGCCGAGCTGCGGGCCGCATGGCAGCGCCTGGGCGGCGTGCCGTGCGTGCTCGAGCGCCTGCTGCCCCTCAAAGCCGAGCTGTCGGTGCTGGTGGCGCGCGGCCGCGACGGCCAGGTGGTGCACTACCCGCCGCAGCGCAACCTGCACCGCAACGGCATTTTGGCGCTCACCGAGGCCTGCCCCGGCAACCTGCCCACCGCGCTGGCCGCGCGCGCCGTGTCAGCCAGCGCCCTGATCGCCGCGCAGCTGGGTTACGTGGGTGTGCTGTGCGTCGAGTTTTTTGTGATCGACGACGGCAGCGCCGAGGGCGCGCTGGTGCTCAACGAGATGGCCCCGCGCCCGCACAACAGCGGCCACTACACGCTCGACGCCTGCGACGTGTCGCAGTTCGAACTGCAGGTGCGCACCTTGGCCGGCCTGCCGCTGGTGGCGCCGCGCCAGCACAGCCCGGCGCTCATGCTCAACCTGCTGGGCGAGCTGTGGTTCGACGCCCAAGGCCAAGCGCGCAGCCCGGACTGGGCCGCCGTGCTGGCGCTGCCCGGCGCGCACTTGCACCTGTACGGCAAGCTCGAGGCGCGCCCCGGCCGCAAGATGGGGCACCTCACGCTCACCGGCAGCAGCGCGCAGCAGGTGCGCGCAACGGCGTTGGCCGCAGCAGCCATTCTGGGCCTCGCGCCGTGGCCCTGACGCTGGACGCACACGCCCTGGCCGGCGCAACGGCTGGCCCACCAGAGCCCGTGCTGCAGCGCGCCTGCGCCCAGTTGCAGGCCGGCCGCCTGCTCGCCCTGCCCACCGAAACCGTCTATGGCCTGGCGGCCGATGCCGATGCGCCCGAGGCGGTGGCGCGCATCTATGCCGCCAAGGGCCGGCCGGCCGACCATCCCTTGATCGTGCATGTGGGCGGCAGCCAGCCCGCGCACTGGCAGCCGGCGCTGGCGCATTACACCCGCGCCTGCCCTGACTTTGCCCTGCGCCTGATGGCCGCTTGCTGGCCCGGGCCGCTGACGCTGATCCTACCGCGCCGCCCTGGTGTGGCCAGCGCCGCCGCCGGTGGCCAAGGCAGCATCGGACTGCGCTGCCCGGCGCACCCGGTGGCGCAAGCGGTGTTGCAAGCCGCCCTGCAAGTGGGCATCCGGGGCTTGGCGGCCCCGAGCGCGAACCGCTTTGGGCGTTTGAGCCCGACCCGCGCCGAGCATGTGGCGGCCGAGTTTGCCGGCCTGCTTAGCGACGACGATCTGCTGATTTTGGATGCCGGCCCCTGCCAGGTGGGGATCGAATCGACCATCATCGACTGCAGCCGCAGCCAGCCGGTGCTGCTGCGCCCCGGCGTGCTGCCCTTGAGCACCCTCGAAGCCGCCGCCGGCCAGCCGCTGGCCGCGCGCGACGCAGCGGCCCCACGCGCCTCGGGCACTTTGAGCGCGCACTACGCGCCGCGGGCTAGGCTGCGCTTGCTGCCCGCGACCGAGCTGCAGACCGCGCTCGACCTGCTCGGCCCCGACGCACGCCACCTGGCGATTTACAGCCGCAGCCCGCTGCGCTGCGCCAGCGCCCAAGTGCTGCAAGAGCGCATGCCACAGCAGGCCAGCGCCTGCGCGCACGAACTGTTTGCGGTGCTGCGCGCGCTCGACCGCCCTGGCACGCGGCTGATCTGGGTCGAAACCCCGCCGGACGACCCAGCCTGGGACGGCGTGCGCGACCGGCTGCAGCGCGCGGCGGCGGCGGCTTAGCGCGCCACCGCGCCACCGGAGCGATTTCGCGCCACCGGCTCAGGGGCGCGGCGCCGGCCCCTGCCAGCCCGCCGTCAGGCGCGCGTTTTCTTCGTCAGCCGACAAAAACTGCACCGCCCCCAAGCCTTCGTAAAACGCTTGCAAGGCCGCTTGCTGGGCCCCGCTGGCGGTCTCGAACGCACCCACAGGCACGGTTTCGCTGGCGGCAAATGCCACCTCCCAACCGCTGTCCGGGGTCTGGCACAGCACCGCCAGCGTTTGCTTCTGCGTCTGTGCGCCAACGCTTTGGCGCAGCTCCTGCACTTCGCGGCAATGCTGACCCGGGGCGCGCTCGAAGCTGCCCAGCACCTCGAGCGTGTCGGCGCCGATGCGCACCACCTGCGCGCTGGCCACCGCCTGCAGCGCCGTGAGCACGCGCTCATCGTGCACTGGCGCGCCGCTCTGGGCCCAGTGCGGGCGCGGGGCCGAGGGCACAGCCTGCGGCCAGACCCACAGCAGCAGCACCACCCAGACCAGCGAGGCCAGCGCCACGCCCTGCAAGAGCCGGCCCGGCGCCCAAGCCACCAAACCCGCGCCCCGGCCAGCGCCGGCACTGGCGCCACCTCCTGCTGCCGCACCCCCGGCACCGGATCGCGCACCCCCTTGGTTGCCGCTGCCGCTTGGCCCGCCCAGCAGCGCGCCCACCCAGTGCCGCCACAGACGCCGCCACGGGCTGGGCGGCGCCGGGTCAACGGCGGGCCGCGCAGCCAAATCCGCAGCCGACTGCGGCTTCGAGCGCTGCCCCACCGCTTGCGTTTGCGGCCAAGGCGCGTTCAGGATCGCCGCCACCAGCTGCGGCGGCACCGGCTCTTCGAGCTTGGTGCGAAAGGCCGAGCGGATGGTGGCGCTCTGCTGCACCAGCGCTTGCAGGCGCTCGCGCAAGCCCGCATCCTGCTGCAGCGCCTGCTCGACGCGCTCGTAGTCGGCCTCGTGCTCGAGCTGACCGTCCAGATAGGCCAGCAGCGTCATGGTGTCGATCGTCATCTTTTGCCGTCCTTTTAACGCCTAGTTGGCACTTTTTAGCGCCCTTTAGCGCCCAAACCCTCAGCCAGACGGGCTCGGGCCCGCGCCAAACGGCTCATCACCGTGCCCAAGGGCAGCTCCAGCACCTCGGCCGCCTCTTTGTACGACAGGCCTTCGACCGCCACCAGCATCAGCACCGCGCGCTGATCCTCGGGCAGATCGGCCACCAGCCGGCGCACGGCGCGGGCCTCGCTGCGCGCTTCGAGCAGCGTGGTGCCATCGTCGCCCATCAACTCCTCAAAACCCTCGTCCCACGAATCGGTCTGCTGGCGCTGGCGCGTGCGGTACTCGTCGAGCCAGGTGGTCTGCAAAATGCGAAACAGCCAACTGGCCAGACTGGTACCGCCCTGGTACTGGCTCCAGCGCTCGATCGCTTTCAGGCAGCCGGCCTGCACCAGATCGTCGGCCTGGTGCCCGTCGCCGGTCAGCCCATAGGCGAAGCGGCGCAAGCGCGGCAGCAGGCTAATGAGCTCGGCACGTGGATCAGAGGACGCCATACAGATCTGTTGCAAGTGACAACGCGGCCAGCCAAGATTTATTCCCAACCGGGTTACAAATTTTTTACCCCCGATGACTGCCCCTGGATTGGCGCATCGGCTAGGCGGAATCGGTGTCTTGCGCTAGAGTCTAGCGTGCCATGGTTTGCATGCTCCAACCCCGCCCCGACGCGCCGCGCCGCCCTGTGCCTGCGCGCCTGCGCCTGAGCGCCCGCACGGGCTTGCTGGCCGTGCTGGGTTTTCTGGGGCCGCTGGCTTGGATCGCACCCGCCGGATCGCCCCCCGAGTTGGGCGGCGGTGCTCTGGTGTGGGCCGATGATGGTGACGGCGATGGCGATTCGGGCGACAGCGGCGGTGACGATGGAGGCGACGACGGCGGTTCGAGCGCAGGCAGCCAAGGAGGGGACAGCGGCAGCGCCGGGGTCGATTCTGCTCCCGCTCGCCTAACGGCTGCTTGGTTAGGCTCGGACGAGCATCTCCCCAACGAGCTGCTGGCCCTCAACCCCAGCTCAGCCGCGCTGGCCTACGCCCGGCTGCAAACCGGTGTCGAAGTGATCGAAACCCGCAACCTGCGCGCTCTCAACCTGCGAGTTGTGCGGCTGCGCCTGCACGGTGTGCAAGCCCAAGCCACGCTCCAGCGCTTGGCGGCGTTCGAAGATCAAACCTTCGCGCTGCAACACCTCTACGCGGTGGCCCAAGCCCCGGCCGGCTCACCGGCGGCGCGCAGCGACGAGCCCATCGCGGCCTTCAAACGGTCGATCGGCTGGCCGGCGGCCAGCGCCAGATGCGGACAGCGCCAGGTGATCGGCATCGTGGACACCGCCGTGCAGCTCGCCCACCCGTCGCTGCGCGGGGCGCAGATACGCAGCCAGCACAAACTCAGCCCGGACCAGACGGCGGTCGAAGACGACCACGGCACCGCCATTGCCGCCTTGCTGGTGGGTCAGCCTGGCGCCGGCTACACCGGGCTGCTGCCGCGTGCGCGCCTGCTGGCAGCGGCGCCGTTTTACCGCTTGCCTTCGGGCCACAGCCGCGCCGACGCCTTGGGTTTGGCGCAAAGCCTGGATTGGTTGGTGGGCCAGGGGGCGCAGGTGATCGGCATGAGCCTGGCGGGCCCGCGCAATGCCGTGCTCGACGCCGCCCTCGAGCGCGCCCGGGCGCGCGGGGTGGTGGTGGTGGCGGCGGCGGGCAATGGCGGGCGCGCGGCGGCGCCGGCTTTTCCGGCCGCGCATCCTGCCACGCTGGCCGTCACGGCGCTCACGCCGGCGCAAGCGGTGTACCGGCGCGCCAGCCAAGGCGGGCACAT
>Ga0208610_100097_pt1 | contig 38587 bp, 33 predicted proteins | sample SubbioR11Jul_8A2_FD_184815 | JGI IMG/M metagenome (GOLD analysis project Ga0208610, IMG submission 184815) | Serpentinite rock and fluid subsurface biosphere microbial communities from McLaughlin Reserve, California, USA - CR11Jul_8A2 (SPAdes) | ecosystem: Environmental > Terrestrial > Deep... | reverse complement strand
TGGCGCGATACAAGAACAAGCTCCTGGGAAACGACTCAAAATCGCGCAGCGCGGTAGCGCCGGTAGCGGTATAGCCGCTCATGGACTCGAACACGGCACTTACCGGGGTCATCCCGCCATAGGCAAAAGGAATGGCACCAAACAGCGGAATAATCAGCCACAACAGCATCACCCCGATAAACGTTTCGCGCCGGGTCGGCTCGGCTTGGCTGTGCCCGTACCATAAGAGCAACGCTGCCAGCGGGCCGGTTAGCAGACCGGTGACCCAAAAGCCGGTCAGGGGCTCGCGCAACCAGGCGGCGTAAAGCCCAAAGACCGCCATCAAGAGGGTGAGGCCGGCCAGCCCAGCGCCGATGACATAGGGGGCAAACCGCCCGCGTCTGTTACGGCGTGCCATGGCTGTTCAGCTTACCTGTTCTCGGGCCTAGGCTAGCTCTGCTCGAGCCAGCGATGCACCGTTTCGACCTGCTCGGGGACGGTCACTAAAAATAGGTGATCGCCGTGCTGCACGGTGGTATCACCGGTGGGGATGATGACTTGCTGTTTGCGCAGAATAGCCCCCACGAGTGTCTGGGCGGGGGGGGCGAGGTTTTTGAGGGCCATGTTAGGGCGGCTGTAGGGGTAGGTCGCCTCGATCACCTCGGCCCGGTCTTCGATACTGGCCAGGTGGTCTACCCCGTCGAGCTTAAGCCAGTTCAGTACTTCCTGCACCGCAGCAGTGCGGGGAGCTAAGGCCGTGTCGATGCCGACCCGCTCGAAGGTGCGCCGGTTGCGGGCATGGCCGACCCGGGTGATCACCTTGGGGATACCGAGCTGCTTGCCTAAGAGTGAGGCCAACAGGTTCTTGCCGTCATCATCGGTAACCGCCAGCAGGGCATCCGCATCTTCGATGCGCTCTTGCTCCAACAGGTCAAGATCGGTCCCATCACCGTGCAAAACCAACACTTTGGGCAGCCACTTGGCCAGCTTCTCGCAACGCTCCTCGTCTTGCTCGATTAAGGTGACATGAGCCTTGGCCTGCAGCTGCTCGGCCACCATGAAGCCGACGTTGCCGCCGCCGATGATGGTCACGTTCAAGTTACGCTTCTTGGGGGCAAACTGCGCTTCGAGTTGGCGCATCGAGTTGGTGGTCCCCATGAAGATAATTTTGTCGCCGGGGCAGAGTACCGTGCTCCCAGAGGGGATCACGAAACTCTCGCCGCGAATCGCACCGACCACCAGCACGCTGGGAGGTAGCCTCAGCTCTGCCAGCGGCTGGGCTAGGAAGGGATCGCTCTCCTCGAGCTTGTACTCGAGCAGCTTGATCCGCCCGCTCGCGAAGCTGGCGCTATCGATGGCGCGCGGCGTGCGCACGATATCGACAATCTGATCGGCCAGCAGCTTCTGCGGCCAGAGCACGCGGTCGATGATCAGCCCCACGCTCGCCATCGGCCCGTGATCGGCAAAGGCATCGACATAGCGCTGGCGAGTTACTAGCGCCATGGTCTCCTTGGCGCCGAGCCCTTTGGCCGCCAAGCAGGCCAGCACGTTGATGTCGTCGTTGGTGGTGCAGGCGATAAAAGCGTCGGCCTTGTGGGTACCAGCTTCACGCAGGTCTTTGGGGTCGGCACCGTTACCGAGAACAAACCGGACGTCCATGGTGTCAAATACCTGGAGCCGCGCCTCGTCAATATCGATGACAGTAACATCGTGCGAGTGTTGTAGGGCCTCGGCGATCTGGGTACCGATCTCGCCGCCGCCGACAATGATCACATTCACGGCGTCAGCATACGATATCGAGGCGACCAACGGGCGTCGCTTTTGACTAATCCTTTCGCTCCTCTTAGAATGTGTGTGCCTCCCGGCTATGATCCGCTTCCATCACAACCCTCCGGTGATCTTCAAACGGCGCCAGCGCAGCCCCACTCCGGCCCAGGTCGTCGCCCTGTCGTTCGTCTTAGCTATTGCGCTGGCGACCTTGCTGCTCTGGCTCCCCGTCAGCCAGGCTCCAGGGCAGCGCCTGACCCTATTAGAGGCGCTGTTTACCGCTACCAGCGCCATCTGCGTGACGGGTTTGGCGGTGGTGGACACCGGCACCGCCTTCAGTCCCTTTGGCCAGGTAGTGATCATGCTGCTAATCCAGATGGGCGGGCTGGGCTTTATCACCCTTGGCACCGTGCTGGCTTTAGCCACCGGCCGCCGGGTGGGTTTGGGCGAGCGTATGCGCCTGCAAGTGCAACTAAGCACCTTGCAGCTAGGCGGTGTGGTCCGGCTGATCCGCCACATCCTGGTGCTGGTGGCAGTTAGCGTAGGGATCGGGACGCTGCTGCTGTGGTTGCGCTTCGCCCCGCTCTACGGCCCCGGCGAAGGCCTCTTCTATGCGCTGTTCCACAGCATTAGCGCCTTTAACAACGCGGGCTTTTCGCTCTATCCTGATAGCCTGGAGCGTTTCGCCCGCGACCCGCTGATAAGTCTGACCGTGACCGGGCTGTTGATCGTGGGCGGGCTCGGCTTTATCGTCATCAACGATCTGATCCGCTACTACCGCGCCCCGAGCCGCACCGCGCTCAGCCTACACAGCAAGGTGGCGCTGACGGCCACCGTGGGCCTGCTGCTAGGAGCCACGCTGATGATCCTGGCCATAGAGTGGCGCAACCCCGCTACGCTGGGAACGTTTAGTTGGCCTGACAAGCTCCTGGCAAGCTTCTTTCAGGCTGCCACACCCCGCACAGCGGGCTTCAACACCCTCGACTACAGCGCCATGCAGCCCGCTACGCAGCTGTTTACCATGTGGCTGATGTTCATCGGCGGCAGCCCGGGCTCTACCGCCGGAGGCATCAAGACGGTGACCTTCTTGGTGTTGATCGGCAGCGCCTGGAGCCTGGTGCGGGGCCGCGGGGAGCTGACGCTCTTTACTCGCCGCATCGCTATCGCCACAGTGCTGCGGGCCGGGGTAATCGCACTGCTAGGCGCGTTGCTGCTGGGCGGCGCCATAACCGTCTTGTCGTTAAGCGATCCGTACATCCCTTTCTTGGCGCTGGCTTTCGAAGCAGTATCGGCCTTTGGCACGGTAGGGCTGTCGCTCGGCATCACCAGCGAGCTGTCAGGGCTGGGGCAGGTGGTGCTGATTGCGCTGATGTATTTAGGGCGGGTCGGCCTGCTCACCTTTGCACTGGCGCTAGTGGAGCAAGAGGTCGAGAAACCCTTACAGCACCCTGCCGAGGACGTGGTGATCGGTTAAGCTTAAGGGCATGAAGGTCAAACAGTTTTTGGTCATCGGCCTGGGGCGTTTCGGCGCGGCGCTGGCCAGTACGCTCTACTCCCTGGGGCACGAGGTGGTCGCAGTCGATAGCGATGAGGCACAGGTTGAGGCGGTAATGCATCAGGCCACGCACGCAGCCATCCTCGACGCCAGTGATGAGGCCGCGCTGAGAAAGCTCGGCGTCGGCAACTTCGATGTAGTTATTGTCGCCATCGGTGAGAGTCTCGAAGCCAACATCCTGGCTACCGTGCTGGCCAAGAGCCTGGGCGCCAAGCACGTCATCAGCCGGGCCAACAGCGAGCTAGCGGCCCGCGTGTTAAGCAAGGTCGGAGCCGACGAGGTGCTCCGCCCGGAGTATGAGATGGGCATCCGTCTGGCTCAGCAGCTCGCCACACCTAGCATCATCGACGCCTTTAACCTGGGCGACGAGTACGGCGTGATCGAGATCGGTGTGGGGAGCAAACTGGTCGGCCGCCTCAAGAACTTGCGGCTCTCCAATCGCTTTGGGGTGCAAGTCATCGCCGTGAACCGTGAGGGGAAGCTCTACATCAGCCCTGGGGCTGACTTTGACCTGCAACTTGGCGACAAGATTGTGCTGATCGGCAGCAATCAGGAGATTGAAGACTTCCGCACCCACCTCTCGAGCTGAAAGGATCGCGTTTCCTGAGCTAAGCTCGTTAAGGGCTGCGCTATGATAGGCGGCATGCTCAAGGGTAAAGGGTCTGGACCACTCCCTCCGCTGCTGGGGCAGTACACCAATCGGTTCGAACATCTTGGGTTATCTTCCGCTGGGCTGCCTGGCTTTGAACTCGCCCAGTCCTGACTTTCGCCAGAGGTCTAATATGAAACGCCCGGCGTCTTGTGGAGGTACGCTCGATCGGCCAACTCCTTCAGCATGAAGTCGGCGACATCGGCGCGCGAGACCCTTCCTTTGATCGGTTTATCAGTGCCCGGAAAGACGTGGCGGTAGTCGCCGGTGCGATCCCCATCCGTAAGGCCCGCCGGGCGGATAATCGTCCACTCCAGTCGGCTTTGCTTGACATACTCCTCCTGCCTGACGTGATCCTTATATACGCTACGAAAGAGCAGCCCAAACATGAGGTACTTCCATAAGAAATCTAGATTGTCCCAACTGTCGCCGACTCCAATGGTTGACACGCAAATTAGGCGACGGGCACCCGTTTTCTCCATGGCTTGGACGATGTTCCGAGTCCCTTCTGCCCGAATTGTCCCGAACGGACTCGCTCCTGCCCCTAACGAAGACAGCACCGCATCCTGTCCCTGCACGGCCTTCTCCACTGAGGCAGGGTCCAGCGCATCACCTTGGACAACCCTCAGGTTAATGTGCTTAAGCTCGAGCTTCGAGGGATTGCGTGCAAACGCGGCGACCGTGTGCCCTTGCTCAAGGGCCTGTGCCACTAGCTGGCGACCTATGCCACCGGTTGATCCGAAGATGACTAGCTTCATATTTTACCGCGCATCCCTAGTTGCCTAAACCCTATGCGGTGGGTTCTACCGATCATGACGGCCATCTTTCCTTCCAATCGTTCCATATCTCGCCTCCGTTGCGGATTCAGAAGGCTTGTTTGTAAACAACCTTCCAGGGCTTTGATGTGATGGTAACACACAAGGCCTCCACCCGCCCCTCTAAAATTATGTTGTGGACTTGCGCCTGACCCAAACCGCCCCGGATGCACCCTTGAGCTTAGCCGTTGATCAGGAGAAAGCATGCCAAGTAAAATCCCAAGGGAGATGTCCGAAATGCGCGTGAGTCAATCATGTCAGGCAGGTTTGCATTCGGCTTCCCTGGGAGAGAAGCTCAATGCCATGGTCGATAATTTACCTGCAAGCAGAGTGCCCGTGGCCGCGCTTCGAGGCCTTGTTGGACTGGACGGCCCACTGGTTCTCGCCGCATTCCTTACCATCGTATTCTTGGTTCCAGTGTCAATTCCGGGCATCAGTACTGTTTTTGGCGGTGCTATCCTGCTAATTGGCATCAGTCAGCTTCTCAGGCGTAACCTATGGCTACCAAAGCCCATTGCGGAGCGCGAGTTACCGGCCGACGCGCTGCGGGCGACACTCCGGCAGGGCGCCAAATGGCTGCATGCCCTGGAGCGCGTGAGCCGTCCCCATCGACTGAAGTGGCTGGTCTCGGGGCGATTGGCGCACACGGTAAACTACTGCGCTCTGATTGCCGGAGCCGCCCTACTGATGGCCCCTTTTGGTCTGATCCCCTTCAGTAATACACTACCCGCCCTCGCCTTGCTGTTTCTGTCCATCGGGCTCTTGCAGAGCGACGGCCTCTGTGTTCTGTACGGGCATCTTCTCAACCTTGCCACGGTCGTCTACTTTGCCGTTCTCATACTCGGCGGCAGCGTAGCCGCTCGTGAGGCGTTTCGGCACCTGGTTAGCGGCGCGTTTTGAACTCTGAGGATAGCTACATTTTGAGGTGGAGTTCTGAAGATACCAGCTCGCACACTACACCGGCCTAGCCAGGCAGGTTACAGCAGGGGCGGTTTTGTCTCAGCGCCATGCCTTCTCATCTTCCGAGGCCTCAGCAGACCCCTCCGGTAGCCTGGTGAGGAGTACCTGGTCCACGCGGGTGCCATCCATGTCCACTACCTCGAAGCGCCACTCACCCCAGCGATAGACCTCTCCGACCGTAGGAATGCGGCCCAGATTGGTGACCAGAAACCCACCCAGCGTGTAGAAGTCGTGCTCTTCCTCCTGCGGCAGGGTTACCTCACCCAGGAGGTCTTTAAGCTCATCGGTGGATAGCAGCCCGTCGAGCAGCCAAGAACCGTCCTCACGGGGCACGATCATGGGCACGTCCTGACGATCCATCGCCGGAAGATCCCCCACCAGCCCTTCAAGCACATCGTTAAGCGTAACCACCCCCGCTTGCGCCCCCTGCTCGAGCAGGGCACCGATCTCCGCTTCGCTTACGGGTGGCTCGTCACTCTTCTTGACACGCAGCAAGCGTAGCAACCCCTCGGTGGAGAGACTGAGCAGCTTGACGAACGGGGCGGCGGCTACCGATAAGCTGTTCATAGGGCCTGCCACCGTCATGGCGATGTGCTCCGGCGCGTTCAGGGCGATCCGTTTAGGAACGAGTTCGCCGACCACCAGCGACAGGTAGGTGATACCCACCACTACCAGAACGAGGCTGAGGGTGCCGCTGTAAGGTGCGAGGAAAGGCACCTGCCCCAGCGCCTCCGCCAGCGGCTGCGCTAGGGTGACGCCACCGTAGGCACCGGCGAAGATGCCCACCAAGGTGATGCCGATTTGGACGGTGGCAAGAAACCGGGTGGGGTACTCAACCAAGGCGAGCGCCGTCCGGGCGCGGGTGTTGCCAGCATCCGCCATACTCTGTAACTTGGCCCGGCGCGAGGAGACCACGGCGATCTCCGACATGGCGAAGAGGCCATTAGCAAACGTCAGCGCAACGATAATCAGTATCTCTAACAACTAAGGACACGCCTCCTTCTCGGCACTCCCACGGCTAAAGCATGAGACTCTTGGTTCGGCGTCATAACTGAGATGCGCAGGCCTTATGGAGACTCCCCAAGCGTTGGGTTAGGCTCTGCCTCAGCTCATGCCCCCCGGCGCTTTGCTATACCATAATGCGACTATGACCCAGCCCTGCTTAGATCACACACTCGGAGGGCGCATGATGATCGCGTCCCGCCCCAGCTCGAGGTAGCGGTAGGCTTCTAGTGCCCCACACAGGCGCTCGAGCCGACCCAGGAAGAGCGCCTCTAGCTTCTGGTTGGCGATACCTCACTGAGCCGAGCCGCGTATAGCAGGGCAGCCTAATCGTGTTGATCGGCCACCATCAGGAGATCGAGAACTGCCGCACCCATCTATCGAGCTAAGTTGGATCACGTTTTCTCGGCTAAGCCCGTTAAGAGCTGCGCTATGATAGGCGGCATGCTCAAGGGCGAAGGGTCTGGACCACTCCCTCCGCTGCTGGGTCAGTACGTCGAGCTGCGCGAGCGCTACCCTGACTACCTGCTGCTGTTTCAGGTCGGCGACTTCTACGAGTGCTTCGGTGAGGACGCCGAGCGGCTAGCACGGGCCGTCAATCTGGTGCTGACGCACAAGACCAGCAAGGACTTCACCACGCCGATGGCCGGGGTTCCGATCCGCAGCATTGACAGCTATCTCGAGCGGCTCCTGGGCCAGGGGTTTAAGGTAGCGGTAGCCGACCAGGTCGAGGATGCAGCGCTGGCCGAAGGGCTAGTTAAGCGGGAGGTGACTCAGCTCATTACCCCCGGCACCGTCAGTGACGAGAAGCTACTCCGCCCGGAGGCTAGCTACCTGGCGGCGGTGGCGACCGGCGACGGCTACGCTCTGGCCCTGTTGGACGTCTCCACCGGCGAGTTTCGCGGCGCCCATCTCTATAGCAAGAGCAGTCTCTTGGACGAGCTACTGCGCTATCACCCGGCCGAGGTGCTGCTAGCCCCCGAGCTGTACGACCCGCTGGAGGTGCGCGAGGGCTTTACGCAGCAGCTGCCGGTCATGTTCAGCCAGGCGCGCTTCGAGCTTGACAGCGCCACGGCGGCGCTGCTTGAGCAGTTTGGCAGCGTGCCGCTGACGCTCGACACTCCGGCTTTGCGGCGGGCCGCCGGGGCGATTCTAGGCTACGCGCGCAGCACACAGCAAGGGCTCCCGCAGGTGACGCGCTTCGTGCGCTACGACCCCGGTGCCTCGATGCAGCTTGCCGAGATGGCGATGCGCGCGCTCGAGCTGTTCGAGCCCTCACTCGGCAGCGACCCCAACCGCACGCTGTTCGGCGTGCTCGACGCCACCCGCACCGCCCCCGGGAGGCGGCTGCTTCGGGCCTGGCTGCGCCACCCGTTGCTCGACATAGCCATGATTACCAGGCGCCAGGAGGCTGTCGCGGCGCTAGTTAAAGACGCCGTGCTGCGCGGTGAGGTGCGCAAGGCGCTGCATCGACTTCACGACCTAGAGCGCTTGGGCGCCCGCCTCAGCGCCGAGCGAGCCAGCGCCCGCGACCTTATCGCCTTAGCCCGCAGCCTGGGGCTGTTGCCGGCGATCAAGCGCCTGCTGGCGGCCTGTTCCGAGCGCACCCTGGGCGAACTGCTGCTGCGCCTCCCCGATCTTGCCGGGATAGCCGAGCAGATCGCTGCGGCGCTACTTGAGAACCCGCCCCTCAAACTCACTGAGGGGGAGCTGATCCGGGAGGGCTTCGACCAGCAGCTCGATGCGCTGCGCGCTGCGGCGGAGGCGGGCCGGGCTGCCCTGGCGGGGCTCGAGCAAGAGGAGCGCAACCAGACCGGCATCCCCACCCTGAAAGTGGGCTTTCACAGCGTTTTTGGTTACCACTTCGAGGTGACCCGGTCCTATTACCATCTGGTGCCGACCGACTACCGCGCCATCCAGACCCTTAAGGACCGGCAGCGCTACACCCGCGGCGACCTGCGCGAACGCGAGCGGGAGATCTTGCGCGCCGAGGAGGCAGCCAGGCTCCGCGAGTACCAGGTCTTTAGCGAGCTGCGCAGTAAGCTAGCAGCAGTAGCCGAGCCGGTGCGCGAGCTAGGGGCGGTGTTGGCCGAGCTAGACTCTTACGCGGCCTTAGCCGAGGTGGCAGCACAGCAGCGCTACTGCCGCCCAGCCTTGGCTACCGACGGCACCTTCATGGTTAGGGCCGGCCGTCATGCCGTGGTCGAGCGGCATCACCCCTTCATCCCCAACGACCTGACGATGTCGGCCAACGAGCGGCTCCTGGTCCTGACCGGCCCCAACATGAGCGGCAAATCGACGTTTTTGCGTCAGCAGGCGCTGATCGCTCTGCTGGCGCAGGTGGGCAGCTTCGTGCCGGCAGAGCAAGCGGAGTTGCCGATCTTTGATCGCATCTACACCCGCATCGGCGCCTCCGACGATATCGCTGGTGGGCGCAGCACCTTCATGATCGAGATGGATGAGCTGGCCCGCATCCTGCAGAACGCCACCCCGCACAGCCTGATACTGCTCGATGAGATCGGGCGCGGGACCAGCACCTTTGACGGCCTGTCGCTAGCCTGGGCGGCGACCGAGCATCTGCACGACAAGATCAAGGCCTACACCTTGATCGCCACCCACTACTTTGAGCTGACCACCTTAGCCAGCCGCCTCCCAGCTGCCCGCAACTACCACGTGGCAGCCAAAGAGGCGGCCGGTGGGCTGATCTTTTATCATCAGGTGCTGCCGGGTCCGGCCAGCAAGGCTTACGGGCTGGAGGTCGCCAGGTTAGCCGGGGTGCCAGCCAAGGTCTTGGAGCGGGCAGGTGCCTTGCTGTCAGGCTTGCAGGCCGGTCAAGATGAGGCGGCCAAGGCCGTGCTCGAGGCGCTCTTGGCTCAGGACGTAAGCCGCCTGTCGCCGCTAGAAGCGCTAACCTTACTGCACCGGCTGCAAGAGCAGGCTCGAGGCCTAGTAGTAAAGTAGGGATCCCTGCCCGCCCACGATGATCCGCCAGCTGCCGCCCGAACTGATCCGCGAGATCGCCGCCGGTGAGGTCGTTACCGGCCCCGTAGACGTGCTCAAGGAGCTCTTGGAAAATGCCCTGGACGCCAGCGCTACCCGCCTGGCAGTCGAACTGGACGAGGGGGGCTTGGCGCGCATCGCCGTGACCGACAACGGCCTGGGCATTCCTAGGGACCAGCTGGCGCTAGCGGTTGAAGCGCACAGCACCTCCAAGCTCACGTCGCTGCAAGCCATTAGCACGCTGGGCTTTCGGGGCGAGGGGCTATACGCTATCCGGATGTCGGCGCGGCTGAAGCTGACCAGCCGCCCCAGCGCACAGCTAGGCGGCGCCACCGTGATCGCCGAAGGGCCAGAGCTGACCCTTAGTGAGCACCCGGCGCCCGCCGGGACGAGGGCCGAAGTGACGCAGCTCTTCGCTCGACTCCCGGCGCGGCGGGCCGCGCTTAAGCCCCCCGCGCCAGAGGTGCGCCAGGCGCTGGCGCTGCTGAGCCGCTACCTGCTGCACCACCCGGCGCTTCAGCTCCGCGTGCAGCTCGACGGCCAAGAGCACTGGGTCTACGCTGGCGGCACCTTTACTGAGGCGGTCAAGTTCTGGTGGGGGCCGGTTACTGCCAATCGCCTGTTGGTTATCGAAGGGGAGCGGGTACAGGGGCTGCTGTCGCGGCCCGAGCTGACCCGCCCGCGCCGCGACCGGCTGCTGCTGGCGGTCAACGGCCGTCCGGTGGAGTGGCCGGAGGCGCTGCTTAGAGCGCTGCTGCAAGCCTATCGCGAGCTAATTCCTGGTGGGCACTATCCGGTCGGTGTGATTAACCTGAGTATCCCCGCCGAAGAGGTGCTGGTCAACACCTCGCCCGATAAGCGCCAGGTGCGCCTGTTGGCCGAGGCCGAGGTGGTGCGCTCCCTGCGCCAGAGCGTCGAAGCGATGTTAAGCCGCCATCCGCTGACGCCAACTCTGCCCGACTTTCAGGTAGCGGAAGGGGTAAGCGCAGCGCCGCGCAGCAGCTTCCCCCGCTTGCGCTACCTGGGCAGCTACCAGGACCTCTATCTGCTGGCCGCCTCGCCCGGCCAGCTCTGGGTGGTAGATCAGCACGCCGCGCACGAGCGCGTTATCTTTGAGGAGCTGCAACAACGTTACTTAAGCGAGCCACCGGTGGCGCTCGCTTACCCCGAGCTATTGCAGCTCAGCGCCGAGGAGGAGGCCGGCTACCGCGAGCGGCACGAGGCGCTCGCAGCCGCCGGGCTGGGGCTCGAGCCCTTCGGCGGCGGCACCTGGCGGCTCCGCTCAGTGCCAGCCTTTTTGGTGGGCCACCCCGAGCTGCTGGCCGAGGTGGTCAAGGGGGCGCTGGGGCGCCGCGACTGGGAGGAGGCCTGGCGGCGCGTCTTGGCCCGGCTGGCCTGCCTGCCCGCTATCCGGGCTGGGCACCGCCTCAGCGGCGCCGGTGCGCAAGCCCTACTGGACGCCCTGGCGCAGTGCCACACCCCCTGGGCCTGCCCGCACGGGCGCCCGACCGCCTTAGTGTTGAGCGAGCTCGAGCTGGTCCGCAAATTCGGGCGGCGGAGTCCGCGAACAGTAGCCGCCCGCAGCGAGCATCAGGTTTAAGGCTGTCGCTTTGTAAGAGTTCGCAAGCGGGGCGGGTCGTATACTTCCCCTTGCTTTGAGGGTTGCATCTCCGCACCCCGCTGCCCCCCCGGCGGAGGTCCCCTCAAAGCGTTTTTATCTCCAGCACCACCTTGCCGATGGTCTCGTTGCGCTGCAGCAGGGCGTGAGCGGCCTCCGCCTCGGTAATCGGCCGCACGCGGTCGATGACCGGCGCAACCTCGCCGGACTCGATGGCCGGCCAGCAGCGGGCCATGAAGGCCTCTTTGAGAGCGATCTTTTCCGCTAGCGGGCGCGCCCTGAGCGTCGAGCCCTTAAGGAGCAGCCGCTTGCGCATCAGCTCGCGGATGTCGATTTCGGCTCGGCTGCCGCCCAGCGTAGCGATAAAGATCAGCCTCCCACCGGTGTTAAGCAGTTTGATATTACGCGCCAGATAGCCGGACCCGACCATGTCGAGCACTACATCGACACCGCTGACTTGCTCGGCGATGACCTCGCCAAAGTCCGCCTCGCGATAGTTCACCACCAGCTCCGCTCCTAGTCGGTAGCAGGCCGCAACTTTGGCGGCGCTCCCGGCCGTCGCCAGCACCCGGCAGCCGGCCTGGCGCGCCAACTGAATGGCCGCCGTGCCCACGCCGCTGGCCCCGCCGTGGATCAGCACCGTCTCGCCCGGTTCAAGCCGCGCCTCGCTAAACAGGTTCAAGAACGCGGTAAAGAACACCTCCGGCATGGCCGCCGCCTGCACTAAGCTCCAGCCCTTAGGGATCGGCATCAACAGCCCTTGGGGCACTACCGCCTGCTCGGCGTAGCCGCCGCCGCTAAGTAAGGCGCAGACGCGGTCGCCAACCTGCCAGCCCCTCACCCCCGGCGTGAGCTGGCTGATCACACCGGAAAGCTCGAGCCCCAAAATCTCCGGCGCGCCGGGTGGTGGCGGGTAGTGCCCGGTGCGCTGCGCTAGGTCGGCGCGGTTGACGGCAGTAGCATAAACATCGACCAGCACCTCACCGTCTTGGGGGGTGGGGGCCGCGACCTCAGCCCAGCGGAGCGGGTAGTCCGGCGGGGTGGGCTCGACAATGATGGCTTTCATGGCAACCCCTCTGAAAATCAGTATTCGAGTAGGGGCGACCCCACGTGGTCGCCCTCTTTTATCACCCGGGAGAGCAAGGACCAGGAGGCTAAGCCAGGCCACTATACTTCGCACGGGCAAAGACGATTCGTCACAGGTAGGGGCGAACCTTGGACGGCGGAGAACCCTCGGCGCTTCGCTGAAGTTCGCCCTCCCTACAACCTTTCGTCATTCATGCCGTTGCCCGTCTATATCACCGCGGGCTGGGCACTACATCCGCTTAAAGACCAGCGTCGCATTCTGCCCACCGAAGGCGAAGCTGTTACTCAGGGCATAGTCGACCTGCTGCGCCCGCGCCTCGTTGGGAATGTAGTCAAGGTCCAGCTCCGGATCTGGCTCGAGATAGTTGCGGGTCGGCGGCAACACCCCTGAGTAGATGGCCTGAACGGTAGCGATAGCCTCGATGCCGCCCGCCGCACCCAGGGTATGCCCGATCATCGACTTGCTGGAGGAGACCGGCGGCGCTTTGCTACCGAACACCCCCTTGATCGCCAACGTCTCGCTGAGGTCGTTAGCCGGGGTGCTGGTGCCATGGGCGTTGATATAGCCAATCTTTTCCGGGCTGATACCAGCAGACTTAATGGCCCAACGCATGCAGCGCACTGCGCCAGCCCCACCAGGGGCAGGAGCGGTGATGTGATGGGCATCAGCACTGGTAGCATAGCCAACGACCTCAGCGTAAATGCGGGCGTCACGCGCTGTGGCCCGCTCATACTCTTCGAGCACTAAGATGCCTGCTCCCTCGCTAGCTACAAAACCGTCCCGCGAGGCGGTAAACGGGCGGCTGGCCGTCTCAGGGCTATCGTTGCGGGTCGAGAGCGCCTTCATGACCGCAAAGCCGCCAATCCCCATGTAGGTCACTCCGGCTTCACTGCCCCCGGCCAGCATAATCTCGGCCTCACCGCGCTGGATGATGCGGTAGGCATCGCCAACCGCCCCCGAGCCAGTGGCGCAGGCCGTAACCACGGTGCTGCTGGGGCCGAGCAGGCCGTAGCGCATGGCCACATGGCCGCTAGCCATATTAGCGATCAACATAGGGATAAAAAACGGGCTCACCCGCATCATGTTCCGTTCAAAGCGGATGCGCGACTGCTCCTCCCAGGTCTCGATCCCACCGATGCCGCTGCCGATACAGGTGCCGGCATGCTCGCCGGCCACTTCGGCTTCGCTGAGGCCGGCATCGCGCAGAGCCAGCGCAGCGCCGATCAGCGCCAGATGCACATAGCGATCCAGACGCTTGGCCTCTTTGCGTTCGAGATACTCCTCTACCGCTACCTCGACCTCGCCCGCAATCTGGGTAGTCAGCTCACGGGTATCAAAGCGGGTGATTTTGCGGATCCCATTCTTAGCCTGGTGCTGTGCCGCCAAAAAAGCTTCAGCCCCCACACCGATCGGTGTCACCGGGCCAACCCCTGTCACCACTACTCGCTTCATCTCGGCCTCTCTTTACCCACGGGCGACCCTGGGCGTAAGCAGACTTAGCGTGAGGCGATAAACCTTACGGCATCGCCTACTGTGCGGATGCCTTCGGCCTGCTCGTCGCTGATCTCCAGGCCAAACTCATCTTCGAGCGCCATGATCAGCTCGACCACGTCGAGCGAATCGGCGCCGAGGTCGTCTACAAACGCAGCGCTCTCAACGATGTCTTCTGGGGCGGCATCAAGCTTATCCGCTACCACTTTCTTAATCTTGGCAAGAATCTGGCCTTCGTCCATAACCTTCCTCCTGATGAGTCTTACGCTAACTAATATATAACGCTACCCCTAGGGGCAGTAAATCTTTGGGATTGTAACATAGACCTCCGAACTACGCCATCACCATACCCCCATCAACAACTAGTGTCTGGCCGTTGATATAGGCAGCCTCGTCGCTGATTAAAAAGGCCACCGTGTGCGCGACCTCTGCTGGGGTGCCGAAGCGCCCCGCCGGGATCTGCGCCAGATAGGCGGCCTTGAGCTGTTCGGTAAGTTCGGCGGTCATATCCGAGGTGATGAAGCCGGGCGCCACCGCATTGACCGTGATCCCCTTGCTGGCATACTCCTTAGCGAGCGCCTTGGTGAGACCGATCAGGCCGGCCTTGGCCGCCACGTAGTTAGCCTGGCCGACGTTGCCCACTAGGCCCACCACCGAGCTGATGTTAACGATCCGGCCCCACTTGCGCGACAGCATCCCCCGCAGCACCGTGCGCGACAGGTAAAAGGCGCTGGATAGGTCGGTATCTATGACCGAGGTCCAGTCGCTGTCTTTCATGCGCAACGCTAAGGTGTCTTTGGTAATACCGGCGTTGTTGACCAGCACGTCCAGACCGCCTAGCCGCTGAGTGACGGCGGTAATAAGCTCCTGGCAGGCCGCCGCCTGACTGATATCGGCGGCGAAGGCTTCAGCCGTCCCGCCGTCCTGGCGGATGGCCGTCACCACCGCTTGCGCCGACTCGGCGGAGCGCGAGTGTACCGCTAGGGTGTAGCCGCGCCGGGCCAACTCACTGGCTATGGCCCGCCCCAGGCCGCGGCTCGAGCCTGTCACTAGTGCCGTTTTCATAGCACCTCCTGTAAGCTGGCCATCTCCACTACCGCCTTAACCTCAGCGTCCGGCACGATGCGGCTGACTAAGCCCGACAGCACCTTGCCGGAGCCAAACTCAATGAAGCACCTCACCCCTAGCGCATGGAGACGCGCTACGCTCTCTACCCAGCGCACCGGCGCGGTAACTTGCTTTAGCAGCAGCGCACTAGCCTGGCTGCTGTCAGTCAAAACCTCAGCCGTCACGTTGCACACAATCGGGAACGCTAGCGGCTTAAAGTTCACCGCCGCTAGGTCGTGAGCTAGGCGGTGGGCTGCCGGCGCCATCAGGCGGCAGTGGAACGGCGCGGAGACCTTTAGCGGGACGACCCGGGCCCCGGCCTGCTGGAGTCGTTCGGTAGCTGCCAGCACGGCCTTGGCCTCGCCGGAGATAACGGTCTGCTCCGGGTGGTTGAGGTTAGCAACCTCCACCACTCCCAGGGTCTCGGCGCAGCTCTGCTCAACTACTTCACGACCTACTTTCATAATTGCGGCCATGGCGCCTTGCCCCGCAGGGACAGCTTCCTGCATGTAAAGGCCGCGTTGGCGCACCAGCCGCACCGCGGTAGCTAGCTCGAGCGACTCCGCTGCCACATGCGCGGTGAACTCGCCCAGGCTGTGACCGGCAGCGAATGACGGCGCTGCGCCACCCGCCTCCCGGTAAGCGGCATAAGCTGCGGCCCCCGCCGCCACCAGCGCCGGCTGCTGGTTGGCAGTGAGCTGAAGCGTTTCGGCGGGCCCCTCCCACATCAGCTTAAGCAGGCCGGGCAGGGCGGCCTCGGCCTGATCGAGCAGCTGCCTGGCGGCGGCGCTGTGACGATAGAACTCCTGTGCCATGCCGACCGCTTGCGAGCCTTGGCCGGGGAAGATGGCCGCGATCACTGGTGCCACGCTCCACCCCAGGTCAATACGTTGGCGGCCCAGGTCAACCCGGCCCCAAAGGAGACCAGCAGCAAGTTATCCCCGTCACTAATCCGTCCGGCGTCCAGAGCATGGGCCAGCGCCAAGGGGATGCTGGCGGTGGAGTTGTTGCCGTATTCGTCTACTGTGACGACCACCCGCTCAGGGGGGAGGCCGAGGCGTTCGCGAGCCGCTTCGATGATGCGCAAATTGGCCTGATGCGGCACAAACAGCGCGATCTCGTCGCTATGGAGCCCAGACCGCTGCAGGGCCTCGATAGTGGCGGTATTCATCACCCGCACCGCGAACTTATAGACCTCGCGGCCGTTCATGTACAGGTGCTCAGCCAGCGGTTCACCACTAGGTAGGCAGCGGCCCACCGCGCGAATGTGCAACTGGTTGGCGCCCGAACCGTCGGCTCCCAACACAAACGACTTGAGTCCGTAAGGGGCCGGTACCGCCTCAACCACGGCAGCGCCTGCGCCGTCGCCAAACAGCACCGCCGTAGCGCGATCCTGCCAGTCCATGACCTTGGTCAGCGCCTCGGCACCGATCGCTAAGACCTTCCGGCACATACCCGACTCGACATACGCTTTGGCCACTGAGAGCGCGTAGAGCCAGCCCGGACAGGCCGCCAGCAGATCGAACGCCCCAGCTTTAAGCCCGAAGTGATCTTGCACCAGCGCGGCGGTAGCCGGGAACAGGGCGTCCGGAGTATTGGTCGCCACGATCACCATATCCACGCCAGCCAGCGCCCCCTCGCCGTGGCGCCGGATCAGGTCGGCTACGCTGCTGATGGCCAAATGGGAGGTGAACTCGTCCTCGGCGGCGATGTGCCGGCGCTTGATGCCGGTGCGGGTGATGATCCACTCGTCACTAGTGTCCATCATCGCTTCAAAGTCGGCATTAGTCAGCACCTTGCTCGGCGCATAAGCCCCCAAGGCGGTTATCCCTGCTAGCTTGCTCACGGCATCACCCTACCTCAACCGAGCGGGGCTGCGCTAGGCAGCCCCGCTAAGCGGACTGGCTGAATAGCTAGTCCTCTACCTTAATAACCTGCTTGCCGCCGTAGCTGCCACAGTGCGGGCAGACCACATGCGCGGGCTTTACTCCCTTGCACTGCGGGCAGGGCACCAGGTTGGGGGGGGTGAGGTGGTGATGGCTACGCCGGGCATCGCGGCTGGCTTTGGAAGTTTTCTTCTTGGGTACGGGATGTTTAGCCATAGGGCTCCTTTATACCTTTAAATCCTTCAAGATACCGAACGGCGAATCTTTATCTCTATCCGGTTCGGCAGGGGTACTAGCGGCATCAGGGTGTTCGTTGAGATTGACCCCAGCCAGCGACAGGCCCCGGCAGTCCGGCTGACAGAGTATCGCCCAGGGCAAATCGATGGCAAAGAGCTGGGTCAACAGGACGGCAAAATCGACCTCGGGGTGCCCGAAGATGAGTAGGTCGCCATCCCCCTCACGCTCGAGCAGGCTCAGTTCGGCCTTGCCAGGGCGGTAGGCCATAGGGTAGATAAACCGTGCCGTTAGCGGGGTCTTGACCGCACTCAGGCAACGGCGGCACTCCAAGAGCGCTACCCCCGCCACCGAGCCGGTTACTAGCAGGTCGTCATCACCACCGCTCGAGTGAACCGTGAGCTGCCAGCGCAGCGGCTCCTGGAGCGTGAGCCCGTCGGCCTTAAGCAGTTCGGCGCTGGGCATGAGTAGCCCGTCGCCGTGGACCTCGCCGCCTAGCCCAAGGTCGTGCTTGAGCAGGCTAGCTAGATTAAGGGTCGCAGCAGACCGAAAGACCATCGCTTGAGTATAGGTAGCAGGGGGAGGCTTGTCAAGCATTGGCGAGCATTTTCTGCTACCAGTACGGCATTTCGCTGTTGGCGCAGCGGGGGCGCTGTCGGATACCGTGAGTCGCCTGGTAGCATCATGGTCAAGAACCGCTCACGACAACCGGCAGGGGCAGCTCAATCACCACCAAGTCAAGCTCGCTTTACTTGTCGGCGTCCACTAACCCCTTCACAAACCAGCGCTGCATCAAGATAATCACTAGTACCGGCGGCAGCAGGGCCAGCACCGCCGTAGCCATGATCAGGTGCCAGTCGGTCTGCGCCTCACCGGTGCCGATCATCTTGACGATGCCGACGACGATCGTCTCCATGCCGCGGCTGGTGGTTATCAGCAAAGGCCAGAGGTACTGGTTCCAGCCGTAGATGAACATGATCACAAAAAGCGCGGCGATGTTGGTGCGCGAGAGCGGCAGCAAGATCGACCAGAAGAAGCGCATCGGCCCAGCGCCATCGATCTGTGAGGCGTCAACTAGCTCATCGGGAATGGTTAAAAAGAACTGCCTAAATAGCAGGGTGGCCGTAGCCGAGGCGATCAAGGGGATAATCAGCCCACCAAAGGTGTTGACCATGCCGAAGTTGGCGATAACCGCGTAGGTAGGGATGATCCTAACCTCAACCGGTAGCATCAGGGTGATAAAGATCAGCCAGAAGAAGAACATCCGGCCCGGAAAGTTAAAAAAGGCCACAGCAAAGGCCGATAGTAGCGAGATGATAATCTTGCCAACGGTGATGCCCAGGGCCATGATCAGGCTGTTTTGCATCATGGTCACAGCCGGGGTGGCGCGCACGCGCTCGCCTTGTCCGGTCTCCAGCGCCTGGCGGTAGTTCGTAAGCAGTTGGTCACCAGGCAGCAAGGGCATCTGCCCGCGGCCAATGGTGCCGGCGTCGTGGCTCGAGCCGATCACCGCCAGGTAGATCGGAAAGACAAAGACTAGCGCTCCCAAAATCAGGATCAGGTGCGGAAGCCATCGGTTGCGCTGGCCGCTCATAACTTGCCCATAGCTTAGTAGTGTACCCTTCGCTCGATATAGCGGAACTGAATCACGGTCAAGAGGATCACCGCCAGCATCAACATCACCGACTGCGCCGAGGAGCCGCCCAAGTCGAGGTTAATAATCCCGTCGCGGTAGATCTGGTACATCAGGGTGGTAGTGGCTCGAGCGGGCCCGCCCTGAGTCAGCGCATGGATTACGCCGAAGGTACCAAAAAACGAATAGATCACGTTGACAACCAGCAAAAAGAAAGTGGTGGGCGATAGTAAGGGAAAGGTGATCGACCAAAAACGGCGCACCCCACCGGCACCGTCAATGGCTGCCGCGTCAACGAGCGATTTAGGAATCGATTGCAACCCGGCCAAGAAGAACAGGAAGTTATAGCTCACCTGATTCCAGGCCGAGACCAAAATGACCAGTAGCAGCGCATGGCTGCTGTTGATGCGGTAATCCCAAGGGATACCGAGTTGGCGCAGCCCTTGGCCAATGTAGCCGATATTAGGGTGAAAGATAAAAAGCCAGAGCACGGCGGCGACCGCCGGTGCGATAGCGTAGGGCCACACCAGCAGGGTGCGGTAGCCGGTAGCGCCGCGCACCACCTGATCGGCCATCACCGCAAGCAATAGCGCCGGGACCATCGCCAAAAAGGTGACCGAGGCTGCGAAGATAACCGTGACCCGGACGGCTTCCCAGTAGAGCGGGGCTTGCAGGATGCGGCTAAAGTTCTCCAACCAGACAAACTGCGCCCGAAGCCCAAAGGGGTCTTGGATAAAGAGCGACTGCCGGATCGCTTCAGCGGCCGGATAAAAGAAAAAGATAAGCGTGATGATGATTTGTGGAGCGAGCAGCAGATACGGCAAGAGTTTATTGGGGTAGATGGCGCGCCTTTGCATGGTCTCCGTTCAGTGGTCAGTAGTGGCTAGTGTAACACCCACCGGCCCCCAATAACCAGCCTTACCAGATGGTTTTCCAAAGATGGGACTCCTGGGTGGTTTAGCTGTTTAGAGGCAGGGGGTCACCCCCCTTCGTTAAGGGGGGCGGCCGAAGGAAGGCCGGGGGGATCACCCCCTGCCTCGCTATCAGCTAGCGGTGAGCGCGTTCAAACGCCCGCAGCACCTCATTGCCACGCCGCACGGCGTTGTCTAGCGCCTGCTGGGCGGTCTGTTGGCCTTGCAGGGCTAGTTCGACCTCTTCTTGGATGATGTTGCGAATCTCGGGCATGTTGCCTAGCCGCACGCCGCGCGAGTTCTCGGTCGGCTCGGTGCGGGTCAGTTGCAGCTTCGGTATGTCCCGGCCAGGATTGGCGGCATAGAAGCCTTCGGCCTGTAACTGCTCAAAGACATCGAAGCGGATGGGCAAGAAACCGCTTTCGACATGCCAACGCCGGGCCACTTCAGGCTGGCTAATAAAGCTGAAGAACTCGGCCACCGCCTGGTACTCCGCATCGGTGCGGCCAGGGGCGGTCATGACCCAGAAGCTAGCTCCACCGATAATCGAGTTCTTCGGTGCGCCCTCGACATCGTCGTAGTAGGGCAGGTACGCCACGGCCCAGTCAAATTGCGCCTCGCGCAGCACGCGGGCCAGCAATCCCGACGAGCCGTGCAGAATAGCGCACTCGCCCGCAGGGAAGAGCGCATCGGCCGAGCTATCGCGCCCGCCGTAGGTGAATGACCCTTCCGCCTGCATGTCGATCAGGTTCTGCACATGCCGCACATGCAGCGGGCTGTTGATCATCAGTTCGGCACCAAGCCCTGCCATACCGTTGGCCAGGGTTGCGAGCGGCACATTGTGAATGGCGCTGAACTGCTCAAACTGCGTCCAGGTAGGCCAGGCGGTGGTAAAACCACATCTGGCAGCGCCGGAAGCCACAATCTGCCTAGCCGCCTGGCGCAGCTCGGTCCAGGTCTGCGGCGGAGCATCAGGGTCAAGACCGGCGGCACGGAAAGCGTCCCGGTTGTACCACATGATGGCGGTCGAGCTGTTAAAGGGCAGCGACATCAGGCGGCCATCGGGGAGGCTGTAGTAGCCGCGGACGGCAGGTAGAAAGACCTCAGGGTCAAAGGCGATGCCGGTGCGCTCAAAGAGCTGGTAAACCGGCAAAATAGCGCCCCCGGCATGCATCATGGTAGCCGTACCGACCTCAAACATCTGCACGATATGCGGCGCGTTTCCGGCCCGGAAGGCGGCGATGGCGGCGACCATCGTCTCTGGGTAGGCACCGCGGAAGCTGGCCTCGACCTGGAACCGGTCTTGTGAGGCGTTAAAGTCATCAGTGATGGCTTCAAGCAACTCGCCAAGCGGCCCAGTAAGGCCGTACCAGAACTGAACCTCGACGCGCTGAGCGTTAGCGCTCAGGAAAAGGGTGGCCAGTAACACGGCCAACAGTCGCTTATACATGCAAAACTCCTTTCGCTCTAGCCCCGCGGCACTCTAACAGCGCCGCGTCATCCCTTTGTCAGTGTGCATAACGGCGTTATGGGTCGCAATTATAGCCGCTTACCTCCTTTGCGCAAAATCGTAGTTCAACTTACGAAGCGCATTTTATGCCCAGGCTGCCAAGTGCGTCAACTCTTGTACTTTGCCGCACTTCCGTGATAGATTTTCGGCGGCCATGACCCCTTACCTTCTCTTTATCCTCAGCAGAGCGCACTTTACCCTATGCTGATCGCGCTAGCGGCTCTCCCTATTCTGCTCATCCTGACACTGATGCTAGGCGCTGGCTGGTCGGCGGCTAAGGCCGGACTATCGGGGCTGGCTGCGGCCCTGCTGATCGCCTGGCTGGCTTTTGGTTATGGGACGACTATTCTGCCGGAGCTGGGCCTGGGAGCTACCGGTGGAGCGCTGCTAGAGGCCGGCTTTTCGGCCTTTACTATCTTGTGGATCATCTTCCCGGCGCTGTGCATTCATCAGCTCCAACAACGGAGCGGGGCGCTGGCCACCCTGCAAGTCGCCATGGCCCGGCTCTCGACGAACCCAGTGGTAGTCGCTCTACTGGTCGCCTGGTTTTTTGCTCTGTTCATCGAAGGGGCAGCCGGTTTTGGCACCTCAGCAGCGCTGGCGGCACCGCTTCTGGTAAGCGCCGGGTTTAACCCCATCCAGGCGGTCACCATAGCGCTGATCGGTCATTCGGTAGGGGTATCGTTCGGGGCGGTGGGCACACCCGTCCTGCCGCAGATTGCGCTCGGCTTTGACGGCACCGAGCTGGCAGCCACTACCAGCCTCTTCCACGGGCTGCTAGGCTGGCTGATGGCGCTGATCGTGATGTGGCTAGCCGCCCCGGGCAAGCGCCCCTGGGGACTAGCGCTAGCGGCTGCCGCATTTTTTCTGGTGCCGATGGTGCTGCTGGCTCACCTGATCGGACCCGAACTACCCACTTTGGGCGGCGCACTCCTCGGTGGACTGGCCTTCGTGGCACTGGTGCGGCGGTCAGCCACACCAGTAGCAGACGCGGCCCCCACCGGCAACCTGCTGCTGGCCGCAACGCCGTATCTAGCGCTGGTCGGGCTAGTGCTGGTAACGCGGCTAGTGCCCCCCGTCAACGAGGCCCTAACCAGCGTGAGGCTAGGTTGGGAGCTGAGCATCTTCAGCGGCAGTATCCAGCCGCTCTATCACCCCGGCACCTTGCTGCTGGCGAGCTTTATCATCGCGGCACTGGTGCAGCGCGTGCCGACCAGTAGTGTGCGGCAGGCCATGGGCGGGGCGCTGGCGCAAATTGCACCGGTGACGCTGGCGCTCTTGGCCATGCTAGGTCTCTCCCGGCTGATGCTGCACAGCGGCATGATCACTACCCTGGCCGAGGCAACCGCCAACCTGGCCGGTGCCGGTTACCCGCTGCTGGCTCCCTTGGTGGGCATGCTGGGCTCTTTTGTGACCGGCTCGGCGACTGCCTCGAACATCCTCTTTAGCGACTTTCAATTAGCTACCGCCAGGGCGCTCGAGCTCCCTCCACTTACCCTCCTCGGCGCGCAAGGTTTCGGTGCGGCGGTCGGCAACATCATCTGCCCCCACAACATCATCGCTGCTGGGGCTACCGTGGGGCTAGCCGGTAAAGAGGGGCAGGTGCTGCGCCGCACGCTCGGCCCGGCGCTGCTCTACGCCGCGCTAGGCGGGGTACTGGCGCTGTTGTTAGTGAGATAAGTCTTAGTACCGGTGACCACGACCCCGGTATCGCGCTCATAAGTGGCGCTGTAGGCTAAGCCTGCGCTAACTAATCCGGTTATGCTTAGGTTATGACCGCAGCGCTACTAATCTTGGCAGCCTACCTGATCGGCTCGCTGACCTTCGGTGTAATCCTGAGCCGCCTCCGCGGCGCCGATATCCGTACCAAAGACCTGCCGGGCGGCTCTGGGGTATTTCGGCAGATGGGGCCGGCCTGGGCCGCCGCGGTCATCATTCTGGACGTGCTAAAGGGAGCGCTAGTCTTCGTCTTGAGCCAATTAGGGGACCAGCCCTGGCTGATCCCAGCGCTAGCCGCGGCGGTAGTGGCTGGTCACAACTGGCCCCTTTATTTCGGCTTTCGCGGTGGAGGCGGCATCGCCCCGAGCGTTGGGTTTCTGCTGCTGTACGACTGGGACGAAACTCTGATAGCAGCGGCTATCGGCCTGGCAATCGCCGCGCTGTACTACGCCCTGTTCTGGCGGACGCGGCGCAAGGCCATCTACCCCATCCCGTTTGGCGCCGGCTTCGGCTACCTCGCTCTGCTGATCCTGTTCTGGGCCGGCAGCGACACCTGGGGCGCCTGGGCCGTGGCGTTGGCCGGCCTAGCGGTGGCGGCGCGCGGCCTTACTATCTTGCGCCAGCCCCGCCTCCTTCCCTAGGGTGTCTTTACCGCGCATGGTACTAGATATCGACTTGTCGGCTGCGGTGCCTGGCGAGCCGCTACCTTAGCCCGTGCCCAGGTCAACTATGCCGCCAGCGCTACTAGCCCTTCACGCCGGTCAGCGCCACCCCTTCGATGATCTGCTTCTGGAAAATGACAAACACCGCCAGCGCCGGGAGGATAGCGAGCGCGTTGGCGGTCATAATCAGGTGCCAGGCCGCCCCCGCCTCGCCGGAAAAGAGCGAGATGCCGACCGGAACGGTGCGCATGTCGTTAGATTTGGCGATGATTAGCGGCCACAGATAGGCGTTCCAGTTGCCGATGAAGGCGAAGATGCCCAGGGCGGCCAGGGCCGGGCGGACCAGCGGCAGGCCGATCTGCCAGAATAGCCCAAACTCGCTCATGCCATCGACCCGCGCCGCATCAAAGAGGTCACGCGGCAAGGTTCGGAAAAACTGGCGCATCAAGAACACCCCAAAAGCCGGGATCAGGCCGGGGAAGATCAACCCCCAGAAGGTGTTGACCCAGCCGTAGTTGACCGACATTACATACCAGGGGATCACCAGCATCTCGGTCGGCACCATCAGCGTCGATAGCATCAGCACAAAGATCAGGGTGCGCCCCGGAAAGCGCAGCCAGGTCAGGGTGTAGCCGACCAGCGAGCAGAAAAAGAGCACCGAGGTCGTGGTGATGGTGGCTACGATCAGGCTGTTTAAGAACCAGCGCGGGAAAGCGGTGCGAAACAGCACCTCGCGGTAGTTATCGAAACTCCAGGCGCTGGGCCAAAAGCCCAGCGCGAAGATCTCACGCGCCTCCTTGAACGAGCTCATGACCATCCAGGCAAAGGGGAAGACCATCACCAAGCTGCCGATGAGCAGCAGCAGATAGGCCACTACCGTGGTCAGTTTGAGGCGCATCAGTAGTCCACCCGGCGGCTGATCAGCTTGAACTGCACAATGGTAACCACTAACACCAAGATAAAGAGCAGCACTGCGACTGCAGTAGCGTAACCAAACCTGAAGCGCCCGAAGGCCTCTTGGTACAGGTAGAGCACGATGGTCAGGGTGCTGTTTAACGGCCCGCCCTGGTCGAGGAATCTGATGTTAACCACCTGATCAAAGAGCTGTAACGAGGCAATGGTTGAGATCACTACCGAAAAGACGATGACCGGGTTCAGGAGCGGCACGGTGATGTGGCGGAACAGATGCCACGGGTTGGCGCCATCGATCCGGGCCGCTTCGTAGTACATCCTGGGGATCCCCTGCAACCCGGCCAGGAAGATCACTACCTGGAACCCCAGCCCTTGCCAGATCACCACTACAGCAACCGCTAAGAGCGCCTGACTCGGCGAGGTGAGGAACGGCTGCGGAGCGATGCTGAGCCAAGGAATGCCGCGCGCTTCCCAGAACAGGCTCCACTCGAAGAGCAGATTGTTGAAAACTCCGAAATTGACCGAGTACAGCCAGCTCCATACCCAGGCCACGGCCACCGCCGGTGTGACATACGGCGCAAAATAGATGGCGCGAAAGAGCCCTTTGAAAGCCGTTACAGACTGGAGCAAGGTAGCTATACTCAGGCCCAGCACGAGCTGCGCCGGCACGATGATAAGGGTGTAGAGCAAGGTGTTAAGGAGTGCCCGCTGTAGCCTGGGCTCGCCGAGCATCTCCTGATAGTGGCCTAGCCCTACGAACTGGCGCTGGAGAGGGTCAACATGCCAGGTAAAGAGCGATAGTTGAAACGCTTGCAATGTCGGCCAGAAGCGGACCAATAGGAAAAAGGCCAGCGGCAACAGCAAAAAGAGATAGGCCCACAGCGCCTCGCGGCGGGCCAGCGTCAGGACAGGCTTGGCATTCTTGCCAGGTGTCGTCACTCGATCTACGCCCCTCAAGTAAGAGGTGGGAAGTAGGAAGTGGAACTTTCCCCACCACCTACTTCTCAATCGCTAGCTAGCGGCTGATCATTGCCGGTGGAACTGGTCCAAAATGCCCTGCTCTTCTTGCGCAGCCAGGCGCCACGACTCGGCAGGGTCCATCCCTTCCATGACGACGCGGTTCACCGCATCGATGATGACCCGGCGCTGCGCTAACTCGTCAACAAACCTGGTGGCGGTGGCATAGGCCAGGGCAGCAACAAACGGTTCGAAGACCGGATCAACTACCAATTGGGGATCGTCTATCAGCTCTCGCCTGGCCGGGAGTTCGCCGACCAGCTCGAGCTTGATTCTCATGGCCTCGGGCCGGGTGATGAACTCTAAGAACTTGGCGCTCGCCTCCAGGATGGCGGGGTCGCGGAAGGCGTTGGGGGTAAGGCCGTTCATCCAGAACGAGCCGAAGTTGGCCCTCACGCCGTTATCCAGAGTAGGGATGGGCGCCACACCCCAGGTAAACTGGGCCACTGCGGCGGTGTCGCCGACGGCGAACGAGCCATCAATGATCATGGCGATGTTCTCGAGCGACCTAAACCCCTCGCGGTAGCCGCCGGCGCCGGGCACGAACTCGATCACGCCGATCTCATGCTCGGTAATCAAGCTGGTGTAGAACTCGAATGCCGCTAGCCCAGCCTCGTTGCCGAAGAGCACCTGCCTGCCGTCCTCGCTGTGAGGCGGCGTGCCGAACTGGCGGGTTAATACCTCGCGGATTAAGTGATGGTCCTGCCCAGCCGGGGCGACACCCAAGCCGATCTGAGTGAAGCGCGGGCCGACCCTCACGGTCAGCGCCTTAGCGACCTCGATCAGCTCGTCCCAGGTGCTAGGAGGTTGGCTAAAGCCCGCAGCTTCGAGCTTGTCCCGGTTGTAGAACAGGGCTAGCGTGCGCACCGATGTCGGCAGGCCGTAGTAGACGCCATCGATCTTGGCGACCTGCACCATGGGGACGAACTCGGCGTCGATTGTGGCAGTGTCAAAGAACTGCTCGGGGAGCGGCTTGACCAACCCGGCTCTAGCCCACATCGGCAGCCAGCCATAGAACAGTTGCGCCACATCAGGCCCTTGGCCGGCCGGCACTGCCACCGCCACCTGCTCCGCGTAGGCGGCGTGGGGGAAGGTCTCATGCACCACCCTGATGCCGGGATTTTCTGCCTCGAACTGGGCGATGAGCTGGTTTATGGCCTCAACGCGGGTGGCAAAGTCGAACTGCCAATAAGTGATGGTGATCTGGGCCAGGGCCGTGCCGCTCAGCAGCACTAGCGCTGCAGCCACAATAAGCTTCGTTACTGCCTTCATGCCGTCTCCTTCCCAGGCGCGAGCAGCCGTTCTCGCGCCGTGCGTAACCGGGAGTGGACCTCCGCCAGACGGGCGAGGTCTTGCTCAACTCCTTGGCGAGCTACTGCTAGTTGACCATCGACCACCTCCGGAGCGGGGCCGCCGAAACCGCGGCGGCGGCAAATAAACTCGTATGGATCGAGCGTGTCGCGCAGCTCTTGAGGTGTTAGCCGTGGCCCGCCCACCGCCAGCAGCGCCTCTTTGTCAGCCGGCCAGCGCACCATCACCTGGACCGGCACAGCGGTAGTCACAGCGATGGCCGGGTTTCTGGCTCACCATCAGCTACCAGCGGGTGGCGCACGAAGATCCTAGGTAGCTCGGGGAGATTGACAAAGACGTCGGCCAGGTCGATCAGGGACTGTCCGGCGGATTCGCGAAAGGCCATCACCTCCACCCGGCAACCGCGCTCTTGCGCCAATTGCACGATGGGCGCAAAGTCGCCATCGCCACTAGCCAACACCACCACGTCGAGGCGGTCCCAGGCCCGCACCATATCGGCGGCGATCCCCATGTCCCAGTCGCCTTCAAGCACCGGGCGCCCGCCGTTGTCGCTGCGGTGGATGCGCACCTTGCGGCGCTTTACCCGGTAGCCCAGGGTGGAGAGCTTGGTAATAAAGCCAAAAGCGGTCGACTCGCCTTCACGCTCCACCACATAGGCCGAGGCTTGAACGAGCCTCCGGCCTCGCGCCACTACCGCCATGAGCTGCTCATAATCGACGTGCTGGCCATAGTTCTCACGCGCTGCATAGTAGAGGTTCTGGGTATCGACAAAGAGCCCTACGCGCTGCTCAGCCCATTCCGCTAGCCGCACCGAAGGCGAGACTATCGCGTTCTCCATAGGAGCCAATTATACTCTTACAGGAACTTGGCCATCAGCAGATTGTCTTCGTAACGGTCGCCCTGGCGGATCTGCCTTGCCTCACACCCCTCTTGCACAAACCCTTCCGTTTGGTAGAGCCCCTGGGCCGCCAGATTGGCCGCACGCACATTGAGTTGGAGCTTCTCTCCCCCTGCCCGCCTAGCCCAACGATACGCCTCTTGGAGCAGGCGGCGGCCCAACCCTCGGCGGCGGTAGGGCAAGGCCACCGCCAGCGTCAGCACCGCCACATGGCTCAGGCGCGGGGTGGTATAGCGGTGGAGCTCGAGCCAGCCTACCAGGACGCCACCCGCCAGCGCCCCCAAATAGAGATCATGGCTAGCGTCCACCGCCAGCAGCTTGCGGGACAGCGCTTCAACCGGCGGGGGAGTATCGCCGACAAACCACTGCTGTTCACGGTAGATCCCCAGCTGTAGGTGGTGCCAGGCTGCGGCATCCTCGGGGTAGAGCGCCCGCACTAGGATTCGTAAAGCCGTGCCGCCGACCATCTCGCATCATTGTAATGCAGCCGTATCAGCGGGAGGGTCCTGGTATACTCTGCCGTTGAAGCGCGGCGCTAAGCGCCGAGGCGGCGCGGAGGAACTTGTGACTATTTTGACCTCGGAATCGGTGACCGAAGGCCACCCCGATAAATTGGCGGACCGCATCAGCGACGCCATTTTGGACGCCATACTAGCCATCGACCCGAACGCCCGGGTGGCCGCCGAGACGACGCTCTCGGTCGGCTTAGCACTGATCGCCGGCGAGATCACCTGCCGCGGCTATGTGGATATCCAGAAGATCGTGCGCGAGACCTTGCGTGAAGTCGGCTACACCAAGAGCGAGTACGGCATCGATGCCACCAGCGCGGCAGTGCTAGTGGCCATCAACGAGCAGTCACCCGATATCGCCCGGGGCGTAAATCGCGCTCAGGAGGCCGACTCGGGCGAGGAATACGATCAGCTTGGCGCCGGCGATCAGGGGATCATGTTCGGCTACGCCTGCGACGAGACCCCCGAGCTGATGCCGCTGCCGATCACGCTGGCTCACCGCCTGACCTACCGTTTGAGCGAGCTGCGCAAGAGCGGCGCTCTCCCCTACCTCCGGCCCGACGGTAAGGCACAGGTGACGGTAGCTTATGACGGCATCGTGCCCAAGCAGGTAACGGTTGTGGTGGTCTCGGCTCAACACGACGAAAATGTGAACTTTGCCAAGCTCCAGCAGGAGATCGAGAGCCAGGTGATCCGCGCGGTCATCCCCGAGCGCTATTTCGGGCCCAACACCAGGGTGCTCATCAACCCCACCGGCCGCTTCGTGGTGGGCGGCCCACAGTCGGACACCGGCCTGACCGGCCGCAAGATCATCATCGACACCTACGGCGGTTCGGCGCCGCACGGCGGCGGGGCCTTCAGCGGCAAGGACGCCACCAAGGTTGACCGTAGCGCCAGCTACTACGCCCGCTACATCGCCAAGAACGTGTTGGCAGCAGGCTTAGCCCGGCGCTGCCAGGTGCAGCTAGCCTATGCCATCGGCGTGGCACACCCGATCAGCCTGGCGATAGAGACCTTCGGAACGGGCGCAGTAGACGACGAGGTACTGGCCCAAGCGGTAGCCGAACTCTTCGATGCGCGCCCAGCCGCTATTATCGAGCAGCTCGGACTACGCGCTCCCATCTACAAGGCTACTAGCTGTTATGGCCACTTCGGACGCACGGGCTTCCCCTGGGAGCGAGCCGACCAGGTAGCGGCCCTACAGGCCGCTGTGGCGCGTTTAGCTGGCGGGCGGTAGCTTGCATCTTGGCAGGCATGCGTTACAATAGCAGCGTGCAACACCGCGAATTAGCCGTTTTCTGGTGCTTACTAGGGTGAGTTGGTTTAGTATCTGCTAGGTGTTTTTTGCCCTGTGGTGGTGTTGTGCCTTAATCCCCCAAAGGAGGGTGTCAAAAGCAGTCATGTCGCGAATCGTGTTGGGAAATAGAGGCAGCGCCCTGGCGCTGGCGCAGGCCAGGTCGGTCTTTGCCGAGTTAACTGCCGAGTGGCCCGATGTCAATATCGTGCAGCGCGTCATTCAGGCGCGCAGTATGCAAAATCCCGCCGATGCCCTGCTAGGCGCTTTAGCCGCCAAGCAGCTCAGCATGGTGGTGGCTAGTCTCGACGAGTTACCCGCCATCTTGCCGGACGGCCTCACCATAGCGGCGGTGACCAGGCGGCTCGAGCCGCGCAGCACGCTGATCAGTAAGGGGCAGAAGGGCTTAAGCGAGCTAACCACAGGCGCCTTAATCGGTGTGCGCACCCCGCGGGACACCGCCTTCTTGCTAGCACAACGCAGCGATCTGCGCTCAGAGCTACTCAGCGGTGGTTTGGACGAAGATTTAGCACAACTGGCCAACGGCCACCTCGAGGCGCTGGTGCTGCCTGCTTATGAGTTCATCCAACTCGATCGCCGCAATCGCCTTGATACCCTCTTGGAAGCCGATGTCTTCACGCCGGCGGCGGGCCAAGGCTCGCTAGGGCTGGTCGTCCGCAACGACGACGACCTCGCCTTTGATCTCGCCTATACCCTGCAACACCGCCCCAGCGCTGATCGGGCCAGTGCCGAGCGGAGCTTTGCGGCCCGCCTGCTGGCACACAGCAGTCATGCCGTAGGAGCGCTGGCTACCGTCTCTGCCGAGGGAGAGCTGCGCCTATTCGGTGCGGTAGCCGCGGTGGGCGGTGGGCTGCTGGTACAAGCCGAAGTCACCGGCGAAGCCGCCGAGGCCGCCGAACTAGGGCGTGAGCTAGCTGAGGACGTGCTGGCGCAGTTGGCTTAACTCGCTTCTAAACGGGGTAGTTCAAACTCGCTGTCCCACTGGGAAGGCTAGGGCCCGTCCCCACTCTACTTGACGCCTCACAGCGCTGCTAAGGAGCACTATGCACCCCGCCCAGCTACTGATGATCGACCTCAGCGGCCCTGCCCTGACCGCCGATGAGCGTGGCTTCTTGCCGGCTAATCCTATCGGTGGGATCTGCCTGTTTAGGCGCAACATCCGCGACCGCTTTCAACTTGCCGACTACACGGCAGGGCTGCGCGAGCTGTTAGGCAAAGACCTGCTAATCGCCATCGACCAGGAAGGCGGCAGCGTGGTCCGGCTGCAAGATGTCCCCTATGGGCCTGGGGCCATGGCGCTAGGCGCGGCGAACAGGCTCGAGCTGACCCGCCAGGTAGCCGCTGCCACCGCCCGCGGCCTGCGCGCGGTCGGCGTCACGGTCAACTTCGCGCCGGTAGCCGATGTTAATAACAACCCGCGCAACCCGGTTATCGCCGAGCGGGCCTTCGGCAGCGAGCCACAGCGTGTGGCGGCACAGGTGGTGGCCTTCGTGCAGGGGCACCAGGCTGAGGGGGTGGCGGCTACCGTCAAACACTTCCCCGGCCACGGCGATACCGCCATCGACTCGCACCTCGATCTGCCCCGGCTCATGGTGGGGCTCGAGCGGCTACAGCGCGTCGAGTTGGTGCCGTTCAAGGCCGCCTTCGCGGCGGGAGTGGCAGCGGTTATGAGCTTTCACGGCCTAGTTACCGCGGTTGACCCTAACGAACCCGCCACACTGTCACCGCAGGTCATGACCGGGCTGTTGCGCGATAAGCTCGGCTTTGACGGCGTGAGCTTCAGCGATGCTCTCGATATGCGCGCTATTACCGCACGCTACCAGCCAGCCGAGGCCACCGTGAGGGCGCTAGCTGCGGGGATCGATATGCCGGTGCAACTTGGACCGGTCAGCCAGCACGAGGCCACTATTAGAGGGCTCGAGCAGGCCCTAACAGCAGGCCGCCTCGATCCGCTAGCGCTAGGGCTGTCGCTGACGCGCGTGAGGCGCCTAGCCCGCCGCTACCCGGCCCAACCCGATCCGGCCTCGGCCTGGCAAGACGGCGACGAGGCGCTGCTCAGTGAGGCGGCGCAGCGTGCCGTCACGGTTGTGGGCACCCTGCGGCCGCTAGCAGCCGGTGAGCAGGTAGTGCTGGTCACAGCCACTAATGCCGTGGGAGGCGCGGCTAGCGACGTTATCGACTCGCCGGCGGAAGCGCTCGCCCGGCGGCTCGAAGGGCTGGGGCTGACGGTGCTGCGAGCCCACTATCAGCGGAGCGCCCCGCTAGCGGCCAGCGAGCCGGTGCTGAGCGCCGTGAGAGCGGTAGGTAGAGCGCTATTCGTTTCGACTGCGCGCCTACGCATGACCCAGGACGAAGCCAAGCTCGGCGCAGAGGTCGCCGGGGCTACTAGCGAGTTCGCGCATGTGGCGCTATACAACCCTTACCACGTGCAGGACTTGCCCGGCCCGGCTGTCGTCAGCTTCAGCTTCCACCCCTACGCCATCGCCGCCGTGGCCGACGTCTTGCTCGGTCGGCCTGCCGAGGGGCGGCTGCCGATAGCGCTAACCCCAGCTTAGGCACGGTCAAGCCCGGCAACGCTACATGACCTCGCGATAGCTAACCGCCTCAGCTAGATGAGCCTCGCTGATCTCCTCCTCACCGCTTAAGTCGGCGATGGTGCGGGCTACTCGCAGCAGGCGGTCAAAGCCGCGGCCCGAGAGCGCTAGCTGTTTGACTACCAGCTTCATAAACCCTTCAGAGGCAGCGCTGAGCCGGGCGTGCTGGCGCAGCGCCTGACCCGCTAACTGGGCGTTGGCTACCCCCTGCCGGGCAATGGCGCGGCGCCTGGCCGCTAGTACCCGCTCGCGTACCACCGCCGTCGGCTCGCTAACGGGCACCCGGATCAGATCCTCAGCGGGGAGGCGCGGCACGGTGATGCGCAGATCGATCCGATCCAACAGCGGCCCGCTGATCCGCTCCTTATAGCGCTGGATCATGCTGGGGCCACAGCTACAGGCCTTCTGGGTATCGCCAAAGTAGCCGCACGGGCAGGGGTTCATCCCGGTTACCAGCATGAAGCGGGCCGGAAAGGTCAGTGCCGCCTTGGCCCGGCTGATAGTCACCACACCGTCCTCCAAGGGCTGGCGCAGCACCTCCAGGGCGCGGCGGCTGAACTCCGGGAACTCGTCCAAAAACAGCACCCCCCGGTGCGCCAGCGACACCTCCCCCGGCTTGGGGATGTTGCCGCCGCCGATCAGCCCAGCGTCCGAGACGGTATGGTGCGGGCTGCGAAAAGGTGGCGCCTGAATCAGTCCGCTCTCTTGCAGCGCACCCGCAGCGGAGTGGATGCGCGTCACCTCGATGGCCTCGTCGCGCGTAAGTTTGGGCAGCAACCCCGGCAGGCGCCGTGCCAGCATGGTCTTGCCGGAGCCGGGCGGCCCGCTCATCAGCAGGTTATGGAGCCCTGCCGCAGCGATCTCCAGGGCACGCTTGGCGGCCGCTTGCCCCTTAACGTCTTGCAGATCCGGCGCTACACTCGCTGCTTCCAGCGCTCTGGGTTCAGCCGGCGCTAACTCTGAGCGCCCCTGCAAGAACGCTACCGCCTCGAGCAGGTTGCGCGGCGCGTAGACCTCCACCCCGCCGATCACCGCCGCCTCGGCGGCGTTTTCGGGCGGCACGATAATGCGCTGATAGCCGTCTTGCGCGGCGAACAGCCCGATAGTAATGGCGCCGCGCAGCGGGCGAATGCTGCCCTCGAGCGCTAGCTCACCGCTGATAATCACCCCGCTAAGCCGATCTTGCGCCACCACCCCCTGCGCCGCCAACAGCGCCAAGGCGATGGGAAGGTCAAAGGCTGGCCCCTCCTTGCGGATATCGGCGGGCGCTAAGTTGACTACGATGCGGCTGGCCGGGAAGGGGAAACCCGCGTTCTTGATGGCTGCCCGGACGCGCTCGCGCGACTCCTGCACGGCGGTATCGGGCAGGCCGACCACGGTAAAAGAGGGTAAACCGCCCGAGATATCAACTTCGATTTCGACCGGATAGGCGTCAACGCCAAGAACTGCGGCAGAGGTAACTCGAGCCAGCATGCCTCATCATCATAACCAATCGCCAAGAGGCGATTTTCATAGCCTCGGCTCTAACAACATAGCATAATCCAAGCTGGTACCACTCGAAGGTGAGGCAGACGCCGGTTTTGCCATCCTCACCGGAAAGGCTTAGGAGTTGATCATGAAGCGAATAATGGCTGTTTCCGCCGGAATCGTGAGTCTTATCCTGCTAGGGGCCTGCGCGTGGCTTGTGCCCCCAATCCCTTTAACTAATCCGCTAGGCCTCCATAACGCCGAGCTTGAGGTCACTGTTGGCGGTGTGCCTCCAATGATGGGTGCTCTCTCCGTAACTGCCAGCGGCGCAACAGGCCGCCTCCAGTTCGACGACCAGAGTTTTAGTCTGCCGCTTAATCCACGCAGTCTCACGGTATATGGCGGCTTGCAGGGCGCGGTAACGGTCGTACCACCCTTGGATATGGAATGCCCCGCTACCATGACCATCTCCCACATTACCCTGACCGTCAGGCTGTGGGACGGCGCAGCAACGTATGGCGAAGCCCCACCTGCACGGCGCGTCAACGTGGAATCCAGCGACCCCAGGAGTTTTGCGCTGAGTCGTGATTCTGACGTAACCCCTTGCCGCTATACTTTCGACCGTACCGATCTTTTGGCCGGTGGCCTTAAAGTAGAGCTTTCCGGTGGTAAGCTTGGCCGGGCCATCGACATCATCCAAAGCGCCCCAACAAACAACCACGTTGAAGCGGCCATCACCATGACCGTCTCCGGGACCCCCGCCGACCCGAGTGCTGGAACTATCATCAGATTCACGCTTGACATGGCCAGGGGCGAGGTGCGCGTCTTTTAGCAGCGCTCCTCTTGATTGCGGGCCACCACGGTCTGGTGGTGGAATCGACCAAAGCCGGGCTGTAGCAGATCAAAACGGGTGATGGAGGTGCCTCCATCACCCAGTCTTCTACTTGCCTACTCTTCGACGTACAGGTAAACGCCGTAGGTCCCCGGCCCCACGTGCGAGGCGATCACCGCGCCGATCTCGCGGGTGCCGTTGTCCCTAAACTTCAGTCCGGTGCCCTTTAGCTCTTGCCGGAGCTGCTCGGCTGCCGGGGGGTCTTGCACATGGACAAAGTCGATCACGGGCGTGCCGGGGTGGGCCTGGCAGTGCGCCGCAACCTGATCGATCAGCTCCTTAAGGGCCTTCTTGGCGCCGCGGGCCTTGCCGGCGGGCTGCACCTTACCGTCCACCAGTTTTAGGATCGGCTTGACGTTAAGCAGCGTGCCGAGTAGCGCTTGCGCCCCGCCGATGCGGCCGTTCTTCTTGAGAAACTCCAGGCTCGCTGGTGTGAAGCGCAAAGCATGCGTGGCGCGGATGCGCTCGAGCCCCTTGATGATCTCCCCAACCGAGGCCCCTTGAGCCCTAAGTTGCGCCGCCTTGGTCACCATCTGCCCCAACCCTGGCCCCGCCGCCCGGCTATCGTAGACGGTCACCGGCACCGCCGCACCCTCCTTGGCCATCATAGCCGACTGATAGGTGCCGGAGAGCTCGCTGCTGATTACCACACAGAGGATATCCTTGGCCCCGGCGGCGACCGCGGCCTTATAGACCTGCGCAAAATCCTCTGGGCTGGGTTGGCTGGTGCTGGGCATGGCCATCCCAGCTTTCACCCCTTCGACAATATCCTTAGGGCCAATTTCGATCCAGTCTTTGCGGGTCTTGCCGCCAAAATGAACATAAAGCGGCACCCGCGTAACTTCCAGACGCTTTAGCTCCTCAGCGTTCAAATCACAGGTCGAATCGGTAATGATTGCCAGTTTCATAATGCCACCTTTCTGTGCCCTACGCTCCGCATTATACCAGATGTGTGAAGTCTATTGATAATGCCTAGCGCAAGCTTTTTGGTTGGGCTAGCTCCGCCTTAGTTAAACATCCGCTTTTGACCACCGAGCTGCGTTAGCGCGGTGAGGCGGTACTGCTCGATGGTCAGCGCCCACTCGTCACCAGGGGCGAGGTAAGCCAGCGCCGCCTCGGCGTGGCGGAGCACCGCTTCGGGCCGCTTATAGCCCTCTTGCACGTAGCAGTCGCAGAGCAGTTGCTGGGCCTGGAGCCAATCTGGCTCCCCTTCACGGCTGGCGCCGACCGCCTGCTCGAGCCAGGCGATAGCCTCTTCTAAGCGGTAGTACTCTAGGGCGATCTGGCCGAGTGTGAGACAGGCAGATGCCTCCGCCCCCAGAGCGAGGGCGCGGCGCGCGTGCTCCTCGGCCTCGGCAAAGTTAGCTAACCGGAACTCCAGATCGGCTAGATCGGCAAAGACATCGGGGCGATGATGATAGTGGGCATCCTTAGCCGCCTCATGGAGCGCTTCGCGCGCTTCTAGCAGACGGTCGGCCTCTAGCAGGGCAAAGGCGTACTCATGAGCGGCAAAGGCGCGTTGCTCAGGCAAAGCCAGCTCCAGCGCCCGGGGATACATGGCAAAGGCAGCCGAATAGTCGCGCAAGATGGCGTAGGTCTGCGCTAGCGCCAGCGCCAAGCCATAACTCTGCTCCTGGGTGCGTTCTTCAAAGGAGGCAGCCTGCAAAAACAGCTCGAGCGCCAGGTTGGGGTTATCCAGCGCTAACTGGGTGCGCCCCTCCAGATAGCAGCGGACGGCCCGGTCGGTGTCGTCTATGAGCAGCTGGTCCTCAACATTGGCTAGCGCTGCCAGCGCCTCTAGCGGCTCACCCGCCTCGAGGCGACTAGCGGCCAGATTCAACAACTCCCCCTGCCGGTCGCTGCCGCTGGAGAGTGAGGCAGACTGCTCATAGGCTTCGGCGGCTTCGCGCCAAGCTCCATCGCGTTCGTAACTCTGTGCCAACAGCGACCAGCGGCGCCATAACAGGTATTCGGGCAACGCCTCTGGCTTTAGTTTCAGCAGCACCCGCCCGGCCTCTGCCCATTCGCTTACCGTCAGCAGAGCGCTAGCGGCATGGTAACTGGCCAGGGGTTGATTGGCCTCGGCTGCGGCTAGCGCCCCGGTGCGCACATCGCCGGGCGGATCACCGCGATAGGCGGCAAACTCCCAGTACAAGGCACGATAAAGCGGGGAGTGGGTGATGCTCGGCTCTAGGCTAGCCGCCTCGTGTAAGCACAGCAGTCCGCTGCTCAAGCCATCGCTGCCATAAAGCGCGTAGATCGCCGCTAGGTGGATGGTAAGCTGCGCCTGCTCGAGCCGAGCCCGCGGACGCCTAAGGGCCCCTTCCAGTACCGCAAAGGCCGCTTCATAGCGCCCCTCGGCTAGGGCGCGGTGAGCTTCGGCCTGGGGCGACCGGCGGGAGATCATGGCCAGAGCATAACATTTCGTCTAAGACTGCTGGCGACCGCTTTGGTGGTTGATGGTATCGTAGCGGGGTGGCGCTGGTTGGCCTTAGCGAAGCTATTGAAGACTTTCACCGGGCCCGCCGCAAGGCGGCGCTTAACGCGCTGCTGGGGCTGCTGACCAGGAGCGAGCAGCAACTCTTCTCTTACGAGGAGGTGCGCCGGAAGCTGCGCGCTACCACTGAGCGCGACCGCGGGCGGCAGGAGGTACCACTCGATAAAATTATCGGCAGCGTAGGGCGCTACCGCGACTTCTCGCGCGATTTTTTGCCGCTGTTTGATAATGATCTGCAACGCTGGGCCCAGGTGCGGATGGCTGTTGGTGGGTCGCGCGGCCTGCCGCCGATTGAGGTCTACCAGATCGGTGAGGGGTACTTCGTCAAGGACGGCAACCACCGCGTCTCGGTGGCCCGGCAGTTAGGGGCCAAAACGATTGAGGCCTACGTCACTGAGGTCAAGACCAAAGTCCCGCTAAGCCCGCTCGATAAACCTGATGACTTAATCCTCAAGGCCGAATACGCCGACTTTTTGACCCGCACCCGGCTCGACGAGTTAAGGCCTAGCGCTAATCTGCGCCTCACCGCACCGGGGCAGTATCCGGTCTTGCTCGAGCATATCGAAGTCCACCGCTACTTTATGGGCCTCGACTTTAAGCGCGACATCTCCTATGACGAAGCAGTAACCCACTGGTACGACACGGTCTTTGTGCCCATCGCCCAGCGGGTGCGGGAGCTAGGTCTGCTGCGCGACTTCGAGCGTACCGAGGCCGACTTCTATCTCTGGTTGGCCGAGCACCGGGCGGCGCTCGAGCGCTGGCTAGGCTGGGAGGTCTCGACCGAAACGGTATTAAGCGACTTCGTTGAACAGCTCACCGGCAAGGTCGAGCGGGCTAGCTTGGCCGCGCTAACCATTAACGGCAACGGTCAGGCGCCGCCCGCAACCCCATTAGAGCCATCGCCACCAGCGCGGCACCTGTTTGGCGACATCATGGTGGCGATCAGCGGCAGCGACCTCGGCTGGACGGCGCTCGAGCTAGCCCTCAAGGTTGCCCAGCATGAGCAGGGTCGGCTTTACGGCTTTCACGCCGTGGCCAGCGAAGCCGACAAGATCAGTGAGGTAACCATCGCGTTGCAAGCCGAGTTTGTCCGGCGCTGTCAGGAGGCCGGGCTGCCCGGGGCTCTGGCGCTAGAGGTCGGCAGCGTGGCCGAGGCGATCAATCGCCGGAGCCGCTATACCGACCTGGTGACACTAAGCCTCAGCTTTCCGCCACCCACGCAACCGCTATTGCGCCTGGCTCACGGCCTGCGCAGCCTCATTAACAACGCACCCAAGCCGCTATTAATCGCCACCGGCAAGCCTAGCGACCCACACCACCTGCTCTTGGCCTACAACGCTAGCCCCAAAGCCCAGGAGGCACTCTTTGCTAGCGCCTACCTAGCCCGCTGCTGGCAGGCCGAGCTGCGCGTGTTAACCGTGATGGAAGAGCGCGGGGCAGCAGATACGCTGGCACAGGCCGAGCGTTATCTGACCGCACGCGGGGTTACTGCTCGTTATCTTCAAGCCGCTGGGCCGGTAGTACCGGCGCTGCTGCAGGAAGCGTCGGCGCACCCGACCGACCTGATTCTGATGGGCGGTTATGGCTCCC
>Ga0208610_100096_pt1 | contig 39230 bp, 33 predicted proteins | sample SubbioR11Jul_8A2_FD_184815 | JGI IMG/M metagenome (GOLD analysis project Ga0208610, IMG submission 184815) | Serpentinite rock and fluid subsurface biosphere microbial communities from McLaughlin Reserve, California, USA - CR11Jul_8A2 (SPAdes) | ecosystem: Environmental > Terrestrial > Deep... | reverse complement strand
CGGTCGGCACCGGCATGGTCGGGGCCCCGGCCTGCGGCGACGTGATGAAGCTGCAGATCAAGGTCAACCCGGCCACCGGCCTGATCGAGGACGCGCGCTTCAAAACCTACGGCTGCGGCTCGGCCATTGCCTCGAGCTCGCTCATCACCGAGTGGGTCAAGGGCAAGTCGCTCGAGCAAGCGACGCAGATCAAAAACAGCCAGATCGCCGAAGAACTGTCGCTGCCGCCGGTGAAAATCCACTGCTCCATTTTGGCCGAAGACGCCATCAAGGCGGCGGTGGAAGATTACCGGCAAAAGCAGGCCCAGACAGCCCAGCTTGCCCACTGAGGTGGCATCTGTTTTAAGAGGTTGAATCCATGTCCGTCACGGTAACCGAAGCCGCTGCCAAGCACGTGCACAAATACCTGGCCCGCCGCGGCAAGGGCGTAGGGGTGCGGCTGGGTGTGAAAACCACCGGCTGCTCTGGCTTGGCCTACAAGCTGGAATACGCCGACGCCGCCGCCCCCGATGATGTGGTGTTCGAGAGCCAGGGCGTGCAGGTGCTGATCGAGCCCAAAAGCCTGCCCTACCTCAATGGCACCGTGCTCGATTTCGTGCGCGAAGGGCTCAACGAGGGCTTCAAGTTCAGCAACCCCAACGAGCGCGACCGCTGCGGCTGTGGTGAATCGTTCCGGGTCTGAGGCGCAGCAGGCCTTGGGCGGCGCCACGCCAAACCCCGAGCCGATCCCTGATTTGATCAGGCCGCTGAACCTGCGCGCCGACGACTTTACCCTGTTTGGCCTGCCGCCCGGCTTTGCGCTTGAGCGCACCGAGCTGGAGCAGCGCTGGAAGCAGTTGCAGCGCCAAGCGCACCCCGACCGCCACGCCACCCAAGGTGCGGCGGCGCAGCGGGTGGCGCTGCAGTGGTCGGTGCGCATCAACGAAGCCTACCAGCGCCTCAAAGACCCGCTCAAGCGCGGCGCCTACTGGTGCGAGCTGCAGGGCCAGAGCGTGGGCGCACACGACAACACCGCCATGCCGGCCGAATTTTTAATGCAGCAAATGCAATGGCGCGAGGCGCTGGCCGAAGCCGCTGGTGCCGCCGATTTGCAGCCGCTGCAGGCCGAACTCGACGCCGAGCGGGCGCTGCGGCTGGCCGCACTCGAGGCCGCCATCGACTTGCAGCGCGACCCCCGCGCCGCCGCGCAGCAGGTGCGTGCGCTCTTGTTCATCGAGCGCTTCGAGCAGCAATTGCACGAGCGCCTAGACCGTTTTTAACTGCAACCCCATGGCTTTATTGCAAATATCCGAGCCCGGCCAAGCGCCGGACCCGCACCAGCGGCGCATCGCCGTCGGCATCGACCTAGGCACCACCCACTCGCTGGTGGCGGCGCTGCGCCACGGCCAGAACGAATGCCTGCCCGACGCGCAGGGCCGGGTGCTGCTGCCCAGCGTGGTGCGCTACCTGCCTGCCGCCGCCCAAGGTGAATCCAGCGGATCGGGCCGCCAGATCGGCTGGGAGGCGCTGCAGGCGCAGACGCAAGACCCGGCCAACACCATCAGCTCGGTCAAGCGCCTGATGGGGCGCACCCACGCCGACCTAGCCGCCAGCGGCGTGCTCGGCCGCTTGCCCTACACCGTGGTCGATGGCGAGGGCATGGCGGCGCTGCGCACCGTGGCTGGCGACAAAAGCCCGGTGGAGGTGAGCGCCGAGATTCTGGCCGCCTTGCGCCAGCGCGCCGAAGACAGCTTTGACGCCGATCTGTACGGCGCCGTGATCACCGTGCCGGCCTATTTCGACGACGCCCAGCGCCAGGCCACCAAAGACGCAGCGCAACTGGCCGGCCTCAAGGTGCTGCGCCTGCTCAACGAGCCCACCGCCGCCGCGCTGGCCTACGGGCTCGACCAAGCGGCCGAAGGGCTGTACCTGGTGTTCGACCTCGGCGGCGGCACCTTCGATGTGTCGCTGCTGCGCCTGAGCCGCGGCGTGTTCGAGGTGCTGGCCACCGGCGGCGATTCGGCCTTGGGCGGCGACGACTACGACCGCGCCCTGGCCGACGCGCTGCTGGCGCGCTCCGGGCTGGATGGCCACGCCAGCGAACTGCCGCTGACCGAGCGCGCGGCCCTGCTGGCTGAAGCGCGGCGCGTGAAAGAGGCGCTCTCGGGCGTGCCCGATGCCGCGCAAACGCTGCCGGTGGCCGCCACGCTGCAGGGGAGGGCGCTGCAATGGCAGATCAGCCGCGCCGACTTCGACGCCGCCACCGCCGCCCTAAACGCGCAAACCCTGGCCACCGTGCGGCGCGTGCTGCGCGATGCGCGTGTGGCGGCGGCCGAAGTGCAGGGCGTGGTGCTGGTGGGCGGGGCCACCCGCATGCCCGCGCTGCGCCTGGCGGTAGCCGAATTTTTTGGCCGCCCCCCGCTCACCGACCTGAACCCGGACGAAGTGGTCGCCTTGGGTGCGGCGCTGCAGGCGCAGCAACTGGCCGGGCACCTCCCGGCCACGGGCGAAGACTGGCTGCTGCTCGACGTGACGCCGCTCTCGCTCGGCATCGAGACCATGGGCGGGCTGGTCGAGCGCATCGTGCCGCGCAACACCCCGCTGCCGGCCGCGCTGGCGCAAGACTTCACCACCTACCAAGACGGCCAGACCGCGCTGGCGCTGCACGTGCTGCAAGGCGAGCGCGATTTGGTGCCCGACTGCCGCAGCCTGGCGCGCTTCGAGCTGCGCGGCATCCCGCCCATGGTGGCCGGGGCGGCGCGCATCCGCGTCACTTTCCACATCGACGCCGACGGGCTGCTGAGCGTGAGCGCGCGCGAGCAAAGCACCGGCATCGAGGCGCACATCGAAGTCAAACCCTCTTATGGCCTAAGCGACGAACAAATCGCCGCCATGCTGCAAGAGGGCAACGCCAGCGCCGAGCAAGACATGCGTGCGCGCGCCCTGCGTGAAGCCCAGGTCGAGGCCGAGCGCATGGCCGCTGCCACCCGCAGCGCCCTGGCTGCCGACGGCGAGCTGCTGCGCCCCGAGGAACGCGCCGCCATCGAAGCGCTGCTGGCCGCGCAGGCGCAGGCCCGCTTGCAAGAAGACGCCGCCGCGCTCGATGCCGCCACCGAGGCGCTGGCTAAAGGCTGTGAAGAATTTGCCGCCCGGCGCATGAACCGCAGCATCGCCACCGCCCTGGCCGGGCAAAATATCAACCAGTTTTAAGCCCAGCGCACCCCCTATGCCCACCCTCACCGTTTTGCCGCACCCCGAACTCTGTCCCGAAGGGCGCACGCTCGAGGGCCTGAGTGGCAGCACCCTGTGCGAAGCCCTGCTCGACCACGGCGTGGCCATCGAGCACGCCTGTGACATGAGCTGCGCCTGCACCACCTGCCACGTGATCGTGCGCCAGGGCTTTGCCAGCCTGGAGCCGGCCAGCGAAGAAGAAGAAGACCTGCTCGACAAAGCCTGGGGCGTCAAGCCGCAGTCGCGCTTAAGCTGCCAGGTGCGGCTCGGGCGGCAAGATTTAACGGTCGAGATTCCGCGCTACACCATCAACCACGCGCGCGAAAACCACTGAGCGCCGCCAAGGGCCATCCCCACCATGCGCCAAATCGTCCTCGACACCGAAACCACCGGCCTTTCGCCCGCCAACGGCGACCGCATCATTGAAATCGGGTGCATCGAGCTGCTCGGGCGCAAGCCCAGCGGCAACAACCGCCACTACTACCTCAACCCCGAGCGCGAAATCCACGCCGAGGCGCAGCGCGTGCACGGCCTGTCGCTCGAATTTTTGGCCGATAAGCCCAAGTTTGCCCAAGTCGCGGCCGATCTGCTCGACTACCTGGCCGGGGCTGAGTTGATCATCCACAACGCCCCGTTCGACCTCGGTTTTCTCGATGCCGAATGGCAGCGCCTGGGCCACGGCCCCACGCGCCAACTGGCCGGCGGCGTGATCGACACCCTGCTCATGGCCAAGGAGATGTACCCTGGCAAACGCAACGGGCTCGACGCCCTGTGCGAGCGGCTCGGGGTGGACAACTCCAGCCGCACGCTGCACGGCGCGCTGCTCGACGCCGAGCTGCTGGCCGAGGTCTATATCTGCCTCACGCGCGGCCAAGATTCGTTGCTGATGGAGCTCGACATCGGCCCGGCTGGCAGCGGCCACTCCGGCGGCCACCCGTCCGGCCCAGCCAACGGCCAGGTTCACGCCGCATCGGCCAACGACTGGTCGCATCTGGCCATCCCGCTGCTGCCAGCCAACCCGCACGAGCTGCAAGCCCATGAGGCGCTGCTGCTCGACCTGGACCAGGCCAGCAAGGGCAAAACCGTGTGGCGCAAGGTGCAGCCCATGCCAGCCTGAATTCACGTCAAGGTGCGCAAATTTTTGCATCTCCGAGCGATGACGATGACCCTTGCCCGCAAAAAATCGGGCTATAATTTGCGGCTTGATGGGTGATTAGCTCAGCGGTAGAGCACTGCCTTCACACGGCAGGGGTCGCAGGTTCAAACCCTGCATCACCCACCATCGGCATTTGCGCACAACCCCCGGCAGATTTTCTGTGCGGGGGTTTGGTGTTTCTGGATCTGGCCTAGGCCCGCTCTGGCCCGAGTCGAGTCCCGTGTGCGCTCTGCCCATTTGGCCGCGCCGTGCCCAAGAAAAAAACCGCTGGGTGCAGGCATCCAGCGGTTTTTAAAAAAATGGTCGGAGCGGCGGGATTCGAACTCGCGACCCTCTGCTCCCAAAGCAGATGCGCTACCAGGCTGCGCTACGCTCCGACTAAGCTGCGCATTGTAAGCCGTACAGGCCCCGCTGGGAGTTGGTTGGGCAAAAAAATTTGCCCGGCAGCCTACAGGGTGCTACAATGCAAGGCTTCACGACCAATTGGGCGGGTTTTTACCGGCCCTTTTTTTATGGTTTGGCACAAAACGCATCAGGGCCCGACACCGCACACATGAGCTGGCAGCACACCGTAGCACAGACCGTCACCGGGATGGGATTCGATCTGGTGGATCTGGAACGATCCGCCGGGGGCTTGCTGCGCGTCACCATCGACTGGCCGTGGATGGGGGCGGATGGCACAGCAGAGCGCGCCATCACCGTAGAAGACTGCGAGCGCGTCACGCGCCAGTTGCAGTTGCTGCTCGAAGTCGAGGCGGTGGAGTACAAGCGGCTCGAAGTGGGCTCGCCCGGCATCGACCGGCCGCTGCGCCACGCCGCCGACTTTGAACGCTTTCTCGGTTCGGTGATCGACGTCACGCTCAAGCAGCCCATCGGGGCCGCCGCAGCGCAGGGTGGGGTGGCGGTGGCGGCCAGCCGCAAAAAATTTCGTGGCACGCTCGAACGCGCCGAAGCAGCCGAGGGCGCAGCCGCAGCCGCAGCCGAGAGCGCACAAGCCTCAGCCACAGAGCCGGAAACGGCCCAGGGCTTGCAGGCCGCGCAGCCTGCACCCGGCAGCCGCTGGCAGATCGTCTGGCGCGAAGAGCCGAAGCGCAAGCCGGGCCAGCGCGTGAGCAAAAAAGCCCAGCCTGCACCCCTGCAGGTGCTGGGTTTTGAGCTCGATGAGCTGCGCGAGGCGCGGCTGGCACCGATCGTCAACTTCAAGGGCCGCAGCGCAACCGCGCCGGCCACCCCCTCCGCCGACGCAGGTGGAAGCAAAATTGCAAAGGCAGAAGAAAAATGAACCGCGAAATGTTGATGCTGATCGACGCCATTTCACGCGAAAAAAACGTAGAGCGCAGCGTGGTCTTGAGCGCGGTTGAGTCCGCCTTGGCCTCGGCCACCAAGAAGCTCTACAAAGGTGAGGTGGACATTCGCGTCAGCGTCAACCCCGACACCGGCGCCTACGACACCTTCCGCCGCTGGCTGGTGGTGCCCGACGAGGCTGGCCTGCAAAACCCGGACGCCGAAGAGCTCTATTCCGACGTAGCCGAAGACCGGCCCGGCATTGCGGTAGGCGAGTACATCGAGCAACCGATCGAGTCGCTGCCGGTGGGGCGCATCGGCGCCATGGCGGCCAAGCAGGTGATTTTGCAGCGCATTCGCGACGCCGAGCGCGAAATGCTGCTCAACGACTTCATGAGCCGGGGCGACAAGATTTTTGTCGGCACCGTCAAGCGCCTCGACAAGGGCGATGTGATCGTGGAGAGCGGGCGCGTGGAAGGCCGGCTCAAGCGCTCCGAAATGATCCCCAAAGAAAACCTGCGCAGCGCCGACCGGGTGCGCGCCATGATCATGGAAGTGGACCTGACGCTGCGCGGGGCCCCCATTTTGCTTTCGCGCTCGGCACCCGAGTTCATGATCGAGTTGTTCCGCCAAGAAGTGCCTGAGATCGAGCAGGGCTTGCTGGAGATCAAATCCTGCGCCCGCGACCCCGGTTCGCGCGCCAAGATCGCCGTCAAGTCCTACGACAAACGCATCGACCCCATCGGCACCTGCGTCGGCATGCGCGGCTCGCGCGTCAATGCCGTCACCAACGAACTGGCCGGCGAACGGGTGGACATCGTGCTCTGGAGCGAAGACCCGGCGCAGTTTGTGATCGGCGCGCTGGCACCGGCCAACGTGCAGTCGATCGTGGTGGACGAAGAGCGCCACGCCATGGACGTGGTGGTGGACGAAGAAAACTTGGCGATTGCGATCGGCCGCGGCGGTCAGAATGTGCGCTTGGCCGCCGACCTGACCGGCTGGAAAATCAATATCATGACGGCCGAGGAATCCTCGGCCAAGCAGGCGCAGGAGTCCGATGCGATCCGTGCCCTCTTCATGGCCAAGCTCGACATCGACCAAGAGATGGCCGATATCCTGATTGGCGAGGGTTTTGCCAGCCTCGAAGAAGTGGCTTATGTGCCGCTGCAAGAAATGCTGGAAATCGAGTCGTTCGACGAAGAAACCGTGCACGAACTGCGCGCACGGGCCAAAAACGCCTTGCTCACGCTCGAAATCGCCAAAGAGGAGCGGGTCGAAGACGCGGTGCGCGACTTGCGCGACCTCGAGGGCCTCAACCCCGAGCTGATGGCGCAACTGGCCGCTGCGGGCGTGCACAAGCTCGACGAATTGGCCGACTTGGCCGCCGATGAGCTAATCGAAATAACCGGACTGGGTGCCGAAGAGGCGACCGCATTGATCATGCGCGCGCGCCAGCACTGGTTCACCACCGATCAGGACCCAGCGCCAAGCTCGCAGTCCTAAGACGGCCAGCGACACGGAGAATCGAACACATGACCAGTAAAACCGTCGCAGACTTTGCCGCCGAACTCAAGCAGCCCACGGCCTTGTTGCTGGAGCAGCTCGGGGGTGCCGGGGTGCTCAAGCAGTCCGGTGCCGACCCGATTTCAGACTCTGACAAGCAGCGCTTGCTCGGTTTCTTGCAGGCCAGCCACGGCACGGCCAGCGCAGAGCGCAAAAAAATCACCCTGACCAAAAAATCGACCAGCGAGATCAAGCAGGCCGACGCATCGGGGCGGGCGCGCACGATCCAGGTCGAGGTGCGCAAGAAGCGCACTTTTGTGCGCCGCGACGACGATCCAGTCGGCAGCCCGAGCGCGGCAGAGGAGCCGGTCGCAGAAGTGGACGAGGCCGCAGAGGCGATCTCGCACCAGGCACAGCAGGCCGAGCTGGAGCGGCTTGAAGAGCAAGCGCGCCATCAAGCCGAGCAAATTCGGCTCCAGGAAGAAGAACTGGCGCGCCAGCGCCTGGAGCGACAGCAGCAACAGGAGCGGGATGCCCAGGAGCAGCAGGCTGCACTTGAGCTGGAACGCCAGAGCCAATTGGCGCTGCAGCGGGCTCGCGCCGAACAAGAGGTGCAACAGAGCCGCCAACGCGGTGCCAAGCCTTCCACGGCGCCGCTGCCCGAGCCGGCCGCTGCCCCAGCCGCCGAACTGCTCACCAGGCAAGCGGCGGAGCTGGCCAGCAAACAAGCTGCTGAATTGGCGGCCAAACAAGCCGCGGAGTTGGCCGCCGAGCAAGCCGCCGCCCAGCGACTGGTTGACGAACATCGCGCCCGCGACCTCGATCAGCGCCGCCAGAAGGCGCTGGCCGAGGCGCAGGCGATCCGCGACATGATGGCAGCCCCCAAGAAGGTGCTGCTGGCCAAAAAACCCGAAGAGCCCAAGCCAGCCCCTCCTGCCGAGGCCAAGCCCGGTCTCAAGGGCACACTGCACAAGCCCGCGGGCACGCCGGCGCCGGCCAAACCGGGCGCGGCCAAACCGGCTGCGCCGGGCGCAGCCGCTGCCGGGGCGGGCAAAAAAGAAGTCAAATCCGAAGCCCTGTCCTCCACCTGGAAAGACGAGGCGGCCAAGAAAAAAGAAGTCAAAGGGCGTGGCGGCAACACCAGCGCGGTGCGTTCCAGCGGCACGGCGTGGCGCGCCAGCAGCAAGGGCGGCCGACGCGGTTCTGGTGGCCGCGACGATCGCACGCACAGCTTTGCCTCGGCCCAGGCCGAGACCAAGGTGATCGAGGTGCACGTGCCCGAGACCATCACGGTGGCCGAGCTGGCGCACAAAATGGCGCTCAAATCGTCCGAGGTCATCAAACAGTTGATGAAGCTCGGGCAGATGGTCACCATCAACCAGTCGCTGGACCAAGACACGGCCATGATCGTGGTCGAAGAACTCGGGCACCAGGCGGTGGCCGCGGCGCTCGACGACCCCGAGGCCTTCACCGAAGAAGAAACCGCGCAGCACCAGGCCGAAAGCGTGGCGCGCGCGCCGGTGGTCACGGTCATGGGCCACGTGGACCACGGCAAGACCTCGCTGCTCGACTACATCCGGCGCACCAAGGTGGCCGTGGGTGAGGCGGGCGGCATCACGCAGCACATCGGTGCCTACCACGTGGAAACCCCGCGCGGCATGGTGACCTTCCTCGACACCCCCGGCCACGAAGCGTTTACCGCCATGCGCGCCCGCGGCGCCCAGGCCACCGACGTGGTGATTTTGGTTGTGGCCGCCGACGACGGCGTGATGCCGCAGACCAAAGAGGCGATCAAGCACGCCAAAGCGGCCAATGTGCCGATCGTGGTGGCCCTGACCAAGGCTGACAAGCCCGATGCCAACCTGGAGCGCGTCAAAGCCGGGCTGGTGGCCGAGCACGTGGTGCCCGAAGAATTCGGCGGCGAATCGCCTTTCGTGCCGGTGTCGTCCAAAACCGGCATGGGCATCGACGCGCTGCTGGAGCAGGTGCTGTTGCAAGCCGAGGTGCTCGAACTCAAGGCCCCGGTCGCTGCCAACGCCAAGGGGCTGGTGATCGAAGCCCGGCTCGACAAGGGCCGCGGGGCTGTGGCCACGGTGCTGGTGCAGTCGGGCACGCTTAAAGTGGGCGACGTGGTGCTGGCCGGCCAGACTTCGGGCCGGGTGCGGGCCATGCTGGACGAGAACGGCCGCTCCACCAAAGAGGCCGGGCCATCGATCCCGGTCGAAATCCAGGGCTTGTCCGAGGTGCCACGCGCCGGTGACAGCTTTATGGTGCTGGCCGACGAGCGCCGGGCGCGCGAAATCGCCACCTACCGCGCCGGCAAGTTCCGCTCCACCAAGCTGGCCAAACAGCAGGCCGCCAAGCTGGAAAACATGTTTGCCGACATGCAGGCGGGCGAGGTGCAGACACTGCCCATCATCATCAAGTCCGACGTGCAAGGCTCGCAAGAAGCGCTGGCCACTTCGCTGCTCAAGCTCTCGACCGACGAAATTCGGGTGCAACTGGTGTATGCGGGCGTGGGCGCGATCAGCGAAAGCGATGTCAACCTAGCGATTGCCTCCAAGGCGATCGTGATCGGCTTCAATGTGCGCGCCGACGTGGGTGCGCGCAAGCAGGCCGAAGCCAATGGCGTCGATCTGCACTACTACAACATCATCTACGACGCGGTCGATGAGCTCAAGGCCGCGATGTCGGGCATGCTGGCACCGGAAAAACGCGAAGAAATCATCGGCACGGCCGAAATCCGCACCGTGTTCGTGGCCAGCAAGATCGGCACCGTGGCGGGCTCCATGGTCACCGACGGCTACATCACGCGCAACGCGCATTTCCGCCTGCTGCGCGACAACGTGGTGGTCTATACCGGCGAGATCGAATCCTTGAAGCGCATGAAGGACGATGTGCGCGAGGTCAAGGAAGGCTTCGAGTGCGGCATCAAGCTCAAAAACTACAACGACATCAAAGAAGGCGACACGCTCGAAGTGTTTGAAATCAAGGAAGTGGCGCGTACACTCTGATTGTCACGCCACCAAGCCAAGCCATGCCCAGCAAAAAAGCCCCTTCCAACCGCAGCTTCAAGGTCGCCGATCAAATTCAGCGCGACCTGAGCGAGCTGATCGCGCGCGAGTTAAAAGACCCGCGTGTGGGCATGGTCACGCTGCAGGCGGTCGAGCTCACGCCCGATTACGCGCATGCCAATATTTATTTCAGCGTGCTCACGGGCGATGCCCAACAGGCCTTTGAAGCCCTCAACCAAGCGGCTGGTTTTTTGCGCAACGGCTTGTTCAAGCGGCTGCACATCCACACCGTGCCGACGCTGCACTTTGTGTTCGACCGCACGCCCGAGCGCGCCGCCGACATGAACGCCCTGATCGCGCAGGCGGTGGCCTCGCGTTCCAAAGAAAGCGACTGAATTGAGCGCCGTCGAGTCTCCCTTGGGTGCCGACGCCGCCCAAGGGGGCGGTGCCGTGCCGGATCGCGCAGCCGCTGCACCCCGGCAGTGGTTGCAGCGCCGCCCGGTGCACGGGCTGTTGCTGCTCGACAAAGCCCTGGGCGCATCCAGCAACCAGGCGCTGCAACGCGCCAAGTGGCTGCTGCGCGCCGACAAAGCCGGCCACACCGGCACCCTAGACCCCCTCGCCAGCGGGCTGCTGCCGCTGTGCTTTGGTGCCGCCACCAAGTTCAGCCAGTTGCAGCTCGATGCCGACAAGGTCTATGCGGCCACGCTGCACTTAGGGCTGCGCACCAGCAGTGGCGACGCCGAGGGCGAGGTGCTGGAGCGCCGCCCCGTGGCCTGCACACCCGCGCAAGTTCAGCAGGTGCTGGCACGCTTCTTGGGCACTATCAGCCAAGTGCCGCCCATGTACAGTGCGCTCAAGCACCAGGGCCGGGCCCTGTACGAATACGCCCGCGCCGGGCTGGAAGTGGAGCGCGCAGCGCGCACCGTCACCATCCACGCGCTCGATCTGCTGGCGCTCGACCTGCACAGCCCCGAACCCACGCTGGGCCTGCGCGTGCAGTGCAGCAAGGGCACCTACATCCGCACCCTGGCCGAAGACATCGGCGCCGCGCTGGGTTGCGGCGCGCACCTGTCGGCGCTGCGGCGCGAGCGCAGCGGCGGCCTAGGGCTGGAGCACAGCCTGACGCTGGAGCAGCTCGAAGCCCTGCCCGAGGGCGCACGCCTGCACGCCCTGCTGCCCGTGGATGCGCTGCTGGCCGGACACGAGCGCGTCACGCTCGATGGCGATAATGCAGCCCGATTCCTCACCGGTTTGCGCCGGCGCGGCGCGTGGCCCAATGCCGAGCGCGTGGCCGTGTATGCCGAACAGGGCGAACAGTCCGATGCACACCACCAAGCCGCCGCCTTGCTGGGCAGCGCCCACATCCAGGGCGGCGAACTCATACCAGGGCGTCTGTTGAGCCCGATCGAAATCCAACAAATCCAACTGCAAAACCAGCCATGAGCACTCCGATCCGCAACATCGCCATCATCGCCCACGTTGACCACGGCAAAACCACCATGGTCGATCAACTGCTGCGCCAAAGCGGCACCTTTGCCGAGCACGAAAAAGTCGTGGACACGGTGATGGACAGCAACGCCATCGAGCGCGAGCGCGGCATCACCATCTTGGCCAAAAACTGCGCCGTGAGCTGGAAAGGCACCCACATCAACATCGTGGACACCCCCGGCCACGCCGACTTTGGCGGCGAAGTCGAGCGCGCGCTCTCGATGGTCGATGGCGTGCTGCTGCTCATCGACGCCCAGGAAGGCCCGATGCCGCAAACCCGCTTCGTCACCAAAAAGGCGCTGGCGCTGGGCCTGCGCCCGATCCTGGTCGTCAACAAGGTCGATAAGCCCGGTGCCAACCCCGACAAGGTCGTCAACGCCGCCTTCGATCTGTTCGATAAGCTCGGTGCCAACGACGAGCAGCTCGATTTCCCCATCGTCTATGCCAGCGGCATCAACGGCTGGTCATCGCTCACCGAGGGCGAGCCGGGTCAGCAGTGGGGCACCGATATGTCGGCGCTGTTCGACACCGTGCTGGAACACGTGCCCGCGCACCGGGGCGACCCCGAGGCCCCGCTGCAGTTGCAGATTTCGGCGCTCGATTACTCCACCTTTGTGGGGCGCATCGGCGTCGGGCGCATCAGCGCGGGCCGCATCCGCCCCGGCATGGACGTGCTGGTCTATGAAGGCCCCGAGGGCAAGCCGGCCAAGGGCCGCGTCAACCAGGTGCTCACCTTCCAGGGGCTGGACCGGGTGCAGACCGCCGAAGCCGGGCCGGGCCACATCGTGCTCGTCAACGGGATCGAGAGCCTGGGCATAGGCGTGACCGTGACCGACCCAACCGACCCGCGCCCGCTGCCCATGCTGCGCGTCGATGAGCCCACTTTGACCATGAACTTTTGCGTCAACACCAGCCCGCTGGCCGGGCGCGAGGGCAAGTTTGTGACCAGCCGCCAGATTTGGGACCGGTTGCAAAAAGAGCTGCAAAGCAACGTGGCGCTGCGCGTGCGCGAGACCAGCGAGGACGGGATTTTCGAGGTCTCGGGCCGCGGCGAGCTGCACCTGACGATTTTGCTGGAAAACATGCGCCGCGAAGGCTACGAGCTGGCGGTGAGCAAGCCGCGCGTGGTGTTTCGCGACGTAGGCGGCGAGCGCCACGAGCCGATCGAGCTGGTCACGGCCGACATCGAAGAACAGCACCAGGGCGGCGTGATGCAGGCGCTGGGCGAGCGCAAGGGCGATCTGGTGAACATGGAGCCCGACGGGCGCGGCCGCGTGCGGCTCGAATACCGCATCCCGGCGCGCGGGCTGATTGGCTTTAGCAACGAATTTTTGAACCTCACGCGCGGCTCGGGCCTGATCAGCAACATTTTCGACGGCTACGAGCCGCACCGGGGCGAGATCGCCAGCCGCAAAAACGGCGTGCTCATCAGCATGGACGACGGCGAGATTTTCACCTACGCGTTGGGCAAGCTCGACGACCGCGGCCGCATGTTCGTGCGCCCCAACGACCCGGTCTATGAGGGCATGATCGTGGGCATCCACAGCCGCGACAACGACCTGATCGTCAACGCCACGCGCACCAAGCAGCTCACCAACTTTCGCGTCAGCGGCAAGGAGGACGCGATCAAGATCACGCCGCCGATCGAGCTCACGCTCGAGTACGGGGTCGAGTTCATCGAAGACGACGAGCTGGTCGAGATCACCCCCAAGAGCATCCGCCTGCGCAAGCGCTTCCTCAAAGAGCACGAGCGCAAACGCGCCAGCCGCGAGAGCTGAAGCGGCTGACCGGGGGGCGCGCGAGCTGAACGTGGGCTGAAATCAGGCTGAAAACAGGCTGAAATCAGGCTTTGGGGCTTCCTACAATCGGGGCACCCTCACACAATTGGTGCTTCATGGTTCACATGCCTGTTTTCCCCGCCAGCGCCTTCAAGGCCTACGACATACGCGGCGTCGTTCCCGATGCCCTCAACCCCGCTTTTGCACGCGCGCTCGGGCGCGCTTTTGGGGCGCGCGCGCTGGCGCTGGGCGAGCGCACGGTGGCGGTGGGGCGCGATGGCCGCCGCAGCAGCCCGGAGCTGGCGGCGGCGCTGACCGAGGGCCTGCGCCAGGCCGGCGTGGCGGTGCTCGACATTGGCCTGTCCACGACGCCCATGCTCTACTACGCCGCGCACACGCGCTGCCGCAGCGGCATCCAGGTCACGGGCAGCCACAACCCCAAGCAGTACAACGGCTTCAAGATGGTGCTGGCCGGGCGCGCGATTTACGGCGACGACATCCAGGCGCTGCGCCAGGCGATGCAGGCCGATGCGGCGGCTGATGCGGCCCCCGCCCCCGCGCCCTTGGCCGGGCTTGAGCGCCTCGACGTGCTGCCCGACTACGTGGCGCGCATCGTCGCCGACGTGAAGCTGGCGCGGCCGCTCAAAATCGTGATCGACAGCGGCAACGGCGTCGCCGGGGCCAGCGCGCCGGGCCTGTTTCGCGCCCTCGGCTGCGAGGTGATCGAGCTCTACAGCGAAGTCGATGGGGATTTCCCCAACCACCACCCAGACCCCTCCAAGCCCGAAAACCTGCGCGACCTGATCGAGGCCGTGCAGCGCAGCGGGGCCGAACTCGGGCTGGCCTTCGACGGCGACGGCGACCGGCTCGGCATCGTCACCCCGAGCGGGCAAAACATCTACCCGGATCGGCAGATGCTGCTCTTTGCCCAAGACGTGCTCGCGCGCGTGCCCGGCGGCACCATCGTCTATGACGTGAAATGCAGCCAGCGCCTGGCCCCGGCGATACGCGCTGCGGGCGGCGTGCCGCTGATGTACAAGACCGGCCACTCGCTCATCAAAGCCAAGATGAAGGAAGTGGCCTCGCCCTTGGGCGGCGAGATGAGCGGCCACATTTTTTTCCAGGAGCGCTGGTTTGGCTTCGACGACGGCAGCTACGCCGGGGCGCGGCTGCTCGAAATCCTGAGCCGCTCGCCCAACGCCGGGGCGGTGCTGGAGGCGCTGCCGAGCAGCCACAGCACGCCCGAGCTCAACGTGGCCTGCGCCGAGGGCGAACCACACCGGCTGGTGGCCGAGTTGCAGGCACTGGCCGACTTTGCCGCACCGGCCCTGGTGAATACCATCGACGGCTTGCGCGTCGATTGGCCCGATGGCTTTGGCCTGATTCGCGCCTCCAACACCACGGCGGTGCTGGTGCTGCGCTTCGAGGGCCAGACGGCGGCGGCGCTGGCGCGCATCGAGTCTGAGCTGCTGGCGCTGCTGCGGCGCGTCAAGCCCGATGCCGCCGTGGGCGCGGCGGCGCACTGAAGGCCCCTTTTGCCTGACACCATGAGCACCCCCAGCCCAGACCCGGAAATCGTGGTCTTCAACCTCAAGCAGCGCTACACCGGGGTGTCTGCGACCGTGAACGCGCTCGTGCCGCTGCAGTTGCAGCAGTGGCCGCTGGCCTACTGCGGCACTCCGCTCTCCAACGGCGTGCCCGGGCTCACGCTCAAGCAGGCGATTGCGCTCTCGCGCCAGCCCGCGCCGGGGCGGCGCTTTCGCATCTGGCACGTGCGGCGCGACCCCGAAATGCTGGCTGGCCTGTGGGCTCGCGACGTGCTGCGCTTGCCGATCAAGCTGGTGTTTACCTCGGCGGCGCAGCACCGGCACGGCTGGTTCCCGCGTTGGCTCATTTCGCGCATGGACGCGGTCATTTCTACCACCACCAAGGCAGCCAGTTTTGTGCCCAACACCACCGCCGTGGTGCCGCACGGCATCGACCTGCAGCGCTTTGCGCCGCCGCCCGACAAGCTCAAGGCTTGGGCCGATTCCGGCCTGCCGGGGCGCTACGGTGTGGGCGTGTTTGGCCGGGTGCGGCCTGACAAGGGCACCGATGTGTATGTCGAGGCGATGATCGCGGCGCTGCCGCACCTGCCCGAAGTCACAGCGGTGATCGCCGGGCTGGCGCAGCCGCAGCACCAGGCCTACCAGCGCGCGCTGCAGGCCAAGATCGACGCCGCCGGCCTGAGCCAGCGCATCGTGTTTCTGGGCGAGGTACCCGCCGCCGAGGTGCACCGCTGGTACCAGCGCTGCCTGCTGTGCGTGGCCTGCCCGCGCTACGAGCCGTTTGGCCTCACCCCCTTTGAGGCGGCGGCAACCGGCTGCGCGCTGGTGTGCTCGCGCACCGGCGCCTTCGAGGAACTGGTGCAGCCGGGCGTAAACGGTTATCTGGTCGATACCGGCGACGCCGCCGGCCTGGCGCAGGCGGTGCAGCTGGTGCTGCAGGACCCGCAGGCCGCGTTGCGGCTGGGGCAGGCGGCGCGCGAGCGCGTGCACAGCACCTTTACGCTAGCGCAAGAGGCGGCCGGAATAGCGCGCGTCTATCAGGGTTTGTTTGATGCGGCCTGAGGGCGCATGGCCCTTGAGCCCCGTCGAGCGCTGGGCGCTGGCCGTTTATGGTCTGCTGATGCGGCTGCTGCAGCCTTGGGTGCGCCGACGGCACCGGCGCCGGGGCCGCGCCGAACCGGGCTATTTGCAGCACATGGAACAGCGCTTTGGCCACTACCCGGGCTTGGCGCCTTCGAGCGGCTGGGTCTGGATACACGCCGTGTCGCTGGGCGAAACCCGCGCCGCCGCCTTGCTGCTGGCGGCGCTGCGCGAGCAGGTGCCAGGCATGCGCCTGCTGCTCACCCACGGCACCGCCACCGGCCGCGCCGAAGGGGCCAAGCTGCTGCGCCCGGGCGATCTGCAAGTCTGGCAACCGTGGGACACATCCGCCACGGTGCAGCGTTTTTTGCTGCACTTTAGGCCCGCGCTCGGGGTGTTGCTCGAAACCGAAGTCTGGCCGCACTGGGTGCAGGGCTGCCGCGCCCACGGTGTGCCGCTGCTGCTGGTGAATGCGCGCCTGAACCCCCAATCGCTGCGCGCCGCACAGCGCCTGCGCTGCCTGATGCGCCCGGCCTACGCCGGCCTGAGCGCCGTGCTGGCGCAAACCGAGGCCGACGCAGCGCGCCTGCGTGCCATCGGGGCGCATGCGGTGCAGGTGCTGGGCAACCTCAAGTTCGACCTCACGCCAGACCCGGCGCAGATCGAGCGCGGGCGGCGCTGGCGCGCGGCGCTGGGCGGGCGGCGCGTGCTCATGCTGGCCAGCAGCCGCGAGGGCGAAGAGGCGCTGTGGTTGCAGGCGCTGCGCCAGGCGCAGGACAGCCCCTTCGGCCCCGAGGCCCCGCTGTGGCTGCTGGTGCCGCGCCACCCGCAGCGCTTCGACGCCGTGGCCGCGCTGTTGCAGCAGGCGGATCTGAGCGTGTTTAGGCGCAGCCAGTGGCCCGCGGGCCTGGATGCCGCAGACGCCGTTGGGGCCGCTGGGGCCGCTGGGGCCGCCAATTCAGCCGCTGAGCCCGCCGAGATGGCAGCCGCCCCCGCCGCCGCCCGCAGCGCCCAGGTCTGGCTCGGCGACTCGCTGGGCGAAATGCACGCCTACTACGCCATGGCCGACCTGGCCTGGCTGGGCGGCAGCTTTTTGCCGTTGGGCGGACAAAACCTGATCGAGGCAGCCGCCTGCGGCTGCCCGGTGCTCATGGGGCCGCACACCTACAACTTCCACGACGCCGCCGAGCAGGCCCTGCACTGCGGCGCAGCGCGGCGCGTGCCCGATATGGCCGCCGCCTTGCCCGCCACCCGGCATTGGCTCGAAGACGCAGCCGCCCTGCAGCGCGCGCGCCAAGGCTGCGCCGCCTTGCTGCAGCAGGGCCAGGGTGCAGCGCAGCGCAGCGCCGCCTTGTTGCGCGCCGCGATGGCGCCCTAGACCAAGCTCCAGAAACAGGTTTACCGCTTACCGGTATTCGGTATAAAATGGCGCCTCATGATCCAGTCCTTCAAGTGTGGTGATACGCAGGCGCTTTTCGAGTCTGGCAAGACCAGACGTTTTGCCAACTTCAAGGAAGTCGCTGAGCGCAAGCTGACCCAGTTGGCTGCTGCAACTACACTGGAATTTCTGCGCTCACCGCCGGGCAACCACTTGGAAGCCTTGTCGGGGGACCGCAGCGGTCAGCACAGCATCCGGATCAACAAGCAATGGCGGCTGTGTTTTGTGTGGACCGCAGAAGGTCCGGCCGAGGTAGAGATCGTCGATTACCACTGATTTGATGCCATGGAGGGCCATATGATCAAGAACGGAATGCGGCCGGTGCACCCCGGCGAGGTTTTGCGTGAGGATTTTTTGAAGCCGCTGGGCATGAGCGCCCACGCACTTTCCAAGGCCCTGCATGTGCCGGCCGGGCGGGTCAATGACATCGTGCTGGAGCGGCGCGGCGTGACCCCAGATACCGCCCTGCGCCTAGCCCGCTTTTTCGGCGGCGATGCCCGGTCGTGGCTCAATCTGCAGCAGATGCACGACCTGAAGTTGGCCGAGCGGGCCATGGCCAGCCGGATTGAGGCAGAGATCGAGCCGATGGTGGCGCATTGAACGAGAAATCCGGAAAAATCCGGGGAAACTAGGACTGACCCTACGGTTTCTAGTCTGGCCGCAGGCTTGACCTGCCAAGGCGACAATTATTTTGACGTATGGGGACCGGCCGGTCCCATTCAGCCTCAGAATGCACCTACCGAACGCCCACCGGAGACACGCCATGAACGAGAGTTTGCTGTCGCAACGTCTGCTGGCCCTGTTCGCTGCCGCCGTCTTGCTGTTTAACTTTCCGCTCATCGCCTTGTGGGACAGCGAACTCAAGTGGTGGGGCATCCCGCTCTTTCCGCTGGCCATGTTCACGCTCTGGGCCGTGCTGATCGCGCTGCTGGCCTGGCTGATGGAGCGCAAGCCCGACTAAAGCAGCCACCCAGCCCCAACCCAAGCCTGCGCCGCACCGCCCCATGTCCCCGCTGCTTGTCATCACCGTTGCCACCGCCTACCTGCTGCTGCTGTTTGCCGTGGCCTTTTACGGCGACCGGCGCGCCGCCCAGGGGCGCTCGCTGATCGGCAACGCTTGGGTTTATGCGCTCTCGATGGCGGTCTATTGCACCGCCTGGACTTACTTTGGCAGCGTCGGGCGCGCCGCCACCGACGGGCTCTGGTTCCTGCCCATCTACCTCGGGCCGATGCTGGCCATGATTCTGGGCTGGATGGTGGTGCGCAAGATGATCCGCATCGCCAAGACCTACCGCATCACCTCGATCGCCGACTTCATCTCCAGCCGCTACGGCAAGAGCCCGCTGCTGGCCGGCGTCGTCACGCTGATCATGGTGGTGGGCATCGTGCCCTACATTGCGCTGCAGCTCAAGGGCATCGCGGTGGCTTATGCGGTGCTCACCACGCCGCTGGGGCAGCCCTTTCCAAGCCCCTACATCTGGTGGCAAGACAGCACCTTTTACCTCGCGCTGGCGCTGGCCGGTTTCACCATCGTCTTTGGCGCGCGCCAGCTCGACAGCAGCGAGCGCCACGAGGGCCTGGTGGCGGCGATTGCGCTCGAGTCGCTGGTCAAGTTGCTGGCCTTCATGGCGGTGGGGGTGTTCGTGAGCTTCGTGCTGTTCAACGGCGTGGGCGATATTTTTGCCCGCGCCGCCGCGGTGCCCGAAATGGCCGGCCTGCTCGAACTCGGCGACGACAGCCGCTTTGCCTACGCGCAGTGGTTCACGCTCACGGTGCTGGCGCTGCTCTCGGTGCTGCTGCTGCCGCGCCAGTTTCAGGTGATGGTGGTGGAAAACGTCGATGAGCGGCACCTCAAGCGCGCGGTCTGGGTGTTTCCGCTCTACCTGCTGCTGATCAACCTGTTCGTGCTGCCCATCGCCTTGGGCGGCATGCTGTATTTTGGCGCGCAGCCCGGCCTTGCGGTGCACCCCGAGACCTTCGTGCTGGCGCTGCCGTTGGCCGAGGGCTGGCTGTGGCTGGTGCTGCTGGCCTTTATCGGCGGCTTTTCCGCCGCCACCGGCATGGTGATCGTCGATGGCATTGCGGTCTCGACCATGATCAGCAACAACCTGGCCGCGCCGCTGCTGCTGCGCCTGCAAGGTTGGTTGCGGCAGCCGCTCGATTTCAAGCGCTGGCTGCTGCAAATCCGGCGCGCGGCCATCGTGCTCATCATGCTGTTGGGCTACCTCTACTACTACCTGGCGGGTGACGCCTACGCGCTGATGGGCATCGGGCTGATCAGCTTTGCCGCCGTGGCGCAGTTTGCCCCGGCGCTGTTTGGCGGCATGTACTGGAAGGGCGGCACCCGCGCCGGTGCGCTCAGCGGCCTGCTGCTGGGTTTTGGCCTGTGGTGCTACACCCTGATGCTGCCCTCGCTGGCCAAATCGGGCTGGCTCGACGACGGCTTTTTGTTGCACGGCCCTTGGGGCATTGCCTGGCTCAAGCCCGAGGCGCTGTTTGGACTGCAGGGGCTCGATCACCTCACGCACGCGGTGTTTTGGAGTTTGTTGCTCAACGTTGCGGCCTACGTGTTGGTCTCGCTCTGGCGCAGCCCCTCGGCGCAGGAGGCCAGCCAGGCGGTGCTGTTCGTCGATGTGTTCGAGCGCACCGCCGCCACGCAGCCGGTGTTTTGGCGCGGCCAGGCGCGGCTCGACGACCTGCTGCCGCTGGTGCCGCGCATCCTGGGCCCTGAGCGCGCCCAGGCCGCCTTGGCCGACTACGCGCGCCAGCGCGGTGTGGCCAGCGTGGCGCAGTTGCCGGCCGATGCGCAACTGGTGCAGCACGTGGAAACCCTGCTGGCGGGGGCCATCGGCAGCGCCTCGGCACACGCCATGGTGGCCTCGGTGGTGCAGGCCGATGCGCTCGATGTGGCCGACGTGCTCGGCATCCTGGAAGAATCGAACCGCTTGCGCCTGCATTCGCAGGAGCTGGAAGAAAAATCAAGTTCGTTGGAGCGCGCCACCACTGAGCTGCGCGCCGCCAACGAACAATTGCAAAGCCTGGACCGGCACCGCGACGAGTTCATGTCGGCCGTCACGCACGAGCTGCGCACCCCGCTGACGGCAATCCGCGCCTTCTCCGAGCTCATGCGCGACGACCCGGAACTGGACGCGGCGCAGCGCCAACAGTTTCTGGGCATCATCGTGGCCGAGACCGAGCGCCTCAGCCGCTTGGTGAACCAGGTGCTCGACATGGCCAAGATCGAGTCCGGCCACGCCGACTGGCAGCCCACCGAACTCGACTTGGCTGAGCTGTTGCGCCAGACCTGCCAGACCACCGCCGAGCTGCTGCGCGACAAGGGCACCGAGTTGCGCTTGCTGCTGCCCGAGCCGAGCGAGGCACCCATCTGGGTGCGCGCCGACCCCGACCGCCTCACGCAAGTGATGCTCAACTTGGTTTCCAACGCCGCCAAGTTTGTGCCCACACCGGGCGGGCGCATCGAGCTGCGCTTGCAGCGGCGCGGCGACTGCGCCGTCGTCACGGTGCAAGACAACGGCCCCGGCGTGCCGCTGGCCGACCAGCAGCGCGTGTTCGAGCGCTTTCGCCAAAGCAGCGACGGCCAGGGGCGCTTGCGCGGCACCGGCCTAGGTCTGCCGATCAGCCGCCAGATCATCGAGTATTTCGGCGGCCGCCTGTGGCTGCACAGCGAACCGGGGCAGGGGGCGTGTTTCGGCTTCGAGCTGCCCCTGTGCAGGGCGGTGGGCACGGCACAATCGGTACCAGAACCAGACCCAGGAGACTTGCCACCATGAACCCAACCCTGCTGATCGTCGATGACGAGCCCAACATCCTGCTCTCGCTCGAATTCCTGATGAAGCGCGAAGGCTACCAGGTGCATCTGGCACGCGACGGCCAGCAGGCGCTCGACGCAATCGCCACGCTGCGCCCCGATCTGGTGCTGCTCGACGTGATGATGCCCATCAAAACCGGCTTCGAGGTCTGCCAAGAGGTGCGCGCCAACGAGGCGCTCAAGTCCACCCGCATCCTCATGCTCACCGCCAAGGGCCGCGACACCGACGTCGCCAAGGGCCTGGCGCTGGGCGCCAACGCCTACATGACCAAGCCTTTCTCGACCAAGGAGCTGGTCGAGAAAGTGCGCCAGATGCTGAGCCACTGATATGGCACGCCACCAACCCACTGACAAGCGCTTGGTCTGGCTGCTGGCCGTGGCGGCGCTGGTCTCCATCGTCTGGCTGCTGTTCACGCTCTGGCTCGTTGCCGCCACGCTCACGCCGCCCGATCGCGCCACCGTGTGGGCCTTGGTGGGCCCCAGCCTGCTGCTGGTGAGCCTCACCTGGGGCGCAGGCATGGGGGCGATTGCCTGGGGCCTGAAACGCTGGTTCGGGCACTGGGTCACGCCCTCGGTGCAACTGGCCGAAGAGGCGCAGGTGCTGCTGCGCACCGACGTGGTGCGCGAGCTGCGCCCCAAAGGCAACGTCGAGACCAAGGAGCTCACCAAGCTCTTCAATCAGTTGGTGGCGCAGCGCGAGGAGCTGCGGCACCAGATGCAAGACAAGGTGCGGGCCGCCGCGCGCGACATCGAGCAGGAAAAATCGCGCCTGGCGGCACTGATGTCCGAGCTCACCCAAAGCGTGGTGGTGTGCAACCTCGATGGCCGCATCCTGCTCTACAACAACCGGGCCCGGACGCAGTTTCGTGCCCTGTCGCAAAGCCCGCGCCTGGCCGATGGGGCCGAGCTGATCGGGCTTGGGCGCTCGATCTACACCGTGTTCGATCGCAAACTGGTGGCGCACGCGCTCGAGAGCGTGCAGCAGCGCTTGCAGCGGGGGGTCGCGCAGCCCACGGCGCAGTTCGTCACCAGCACCCGCGCCGGGCAGTTGCTGCGCGTGCAGATGACGCCGGTGCGCAGCGTGGCCGAGCCCGCTGCCGCGTCGGCCCCGGAGCCCGCTGCCGCCATCGCTGCGGCGGAGGCGGGGGCGGGGGCGGGGAGTGGGCCAGCCAAGCAAGCGCCGCCTCTGCAACTGGCCGGCTTCGTGCTCATGCTCGACAACATCACGCGCGAGTACGAGGCCGAAGCGCTGCGCGAGCGCCTGGTGCTGGGCCTGACCGAAGGCAGCCGGGCGGCGCTGGCCAATATGCGCGCCGCCATCGAGATGCTCGACTACCCCGACCTCGAACCGGCGCTGCGCGAGCGCTTTCTGGCCGTGGTGCGCGACGAGGTGCAGACCTTAAGCGAGCGCGTGCAGCGCAGCAGCAGCGAAGCGGCCGAGGTTTTTCAGAGCCGCTGGCCGCTGGAAGACATGCTCGGCACCGACTTGCTCAGCGCCGCCGGGCGGCGCATCGAAGAAACGCTGGGGATCGGGCTCAACCAGAGCGAGGCCGACCCCAATCTGTGGCTGCGCATCGAGAGCTTTTCGATTCTGCAGGCGCTGCTGTTTTTGAGCTCGCGCCTGCGCGACGAATTTGCCATCCGCCACGTCAGCCTGCGCCTGCGCCCCTCGGCCCAGGGGACGGACAAGGCCGAGCTGGACCTGATCTGGAGCGGTGCCGCGCTCAGCACCGAGACCGTGATGAGCTGGGAGATCGACCCCATGCGCATCGGCACCGAGGCCAGCGCCTTGACGGTGCGCGAGGTGGTGGACCGCCACGGCGGGGCCTTCTGGCTGGAGCGGGACCGGGCCAGCAACCGGGCCTGGTTTCGCTTCCTGCTGCCCACCGCCACGGCGCAAGAGCAGCTCGACAACGCCACCTTCGTGCGCCATGAAAGCCGCCCGGAGTATTACGACTTTGACCTGTTTCGCGTCAGCCCGCGCAGCCAGGCGCTCGACGACGTGCCGCTGGCCGATTTGTCGTTCACCGTGTTCGACACCGAAACCACCGGCCTCAATCCGGTCGAGGGCGACGAGATCATCCAGATCGGCGCGGTGCGCGTGCTCAACGGCAAGCTGCTCAGGCAAGAGGTGTTCGACCAATTGGTCGATCCCAAGCGCGAGATCCCGCCCGAGTCGATCCCGATCCACGGCATCACGCCCGATATGGTGCAAGGCCAGCCCGGCATTCTGGAGGTGCTGCCGGCCCTGCACGCCTTTGCCGCCGACACCGTGCTGGTGGCGCACAACGCCGCCTTCGACATGCGCTTTTTGCAGCTCAAGGAGCGGCACACCGGGCTGGCATTCGATCAGCCGGTGCTCGATACGCTGCTGCTCTCGGCCGTGGTGCACCCGGGGCAGGATTCGCACCGGCTCGAAGCCATTGCCGAGCGCTTCAACGTCACCGTGATCGGCCGCCACACCGCCTTGGGCGACGCCATGGTCACGGCCGAGGTGTTCGTGCGCCTGCTGCCGCTGCTGGCCGAAAAAGGCATCCACAACCTGGGCCAGGCGCGGGCAGCGGCGCAGCGCACCTACTTTGCGCGCATCCAGTATTGAGGTGCAGCGGGTCCGCTCAGGGGCCTCAAAGGCACAGGGCCTTGATGTGCTCCGGTATGGCAATCGCTTTCATGCGCTCGGGGTGCTGCGGGTGCCGGATGCAAAAGGCGCGGGTTTCGCGGCCCTCGCAGAGCAGATCATCGCCGCGCTGGACCCGGTGCTCGTGGATAAAAACCTTGTCGCGCCATTCGACGATCCGGGTGTGGATTTGCAAGCGCTCGCCGTAGGTAGCGGGTTGCATGAATTTGGTGTGGATTTCCAGCAGTGGCGTGCCGATGATACCGGTGCTCTTGACCAGTTCGCGCCATGGCGGTACGCCGCACTGCATAAAGAAGTTCAGCGACGAGGCGTCCATCCACTTGCTGAAATTGGGGAAAAAGACGATGCCGGCCGGATCGCAGTCGCCAAACATCACATCCACTTCAAAAACAACAGATTTGCTCATGGCACTCACGCAGCCCCAGGGTTTTCGATCAGCAGCGCCATGCCCTGGCCGCCGCCAACGCAGGCGCTGGCGATGCCCCAGCGCTGCTGGCTGCGGCGCAGTTCGCGCGCCAGCGTAATGCCCAGCCGCAGCCCGGTCGCAGCCAGTGGATGGCCAAGCGCGATGGCGCCGCCATTGACGTTCAGGCGCGCCATATCCAGCTCCAGTTCGCGCGCCACCGCCAGCGTCTGCGCGCCTTGGGCCTCGTTGATTTCAAAGCGGGCGATGTCGGATAGCGCCAGGCCGGTGCGCGCCAGCAGCAAGCGGATGGCGGGTGCCGGCCCGATGCCCATGATCTCGGGCGCCACGCCCACGGCCGCGCTGGCCACCAGACGCGCCAGGGGCTCTTTGCCGCAGGCCTTGGACCAAGTTTGGGCATAGCTGCCGGTGGCCACCACCGCGGCGGCCGCCGCATCCACCAGCGCCGAGCTGTTGCCGCCGGTCTGCACCCCGCCTGCGTAAACCGGCTTGAGTTTGGCCAGCACCTCGACGGGGGAGGGGCGGGGGTGCGTATCGGTGCGCAGTTCGGGCGTCTTGGACGGCAATTTGATGCCCCGCGTTTGGTAGCCTGCCAGCTCAAAGCGCTCGCTCACCACGGGGACGATCTCATCCTCGAAAAAGCCGCTTGCCTGGGCCGCCACCGCCTTGGCAAATGAGTGGCTGGCAAAGGCATCGACTTCGGCGCGGCCGATGCCGTATTGTTTGGCCAGGTTTTCTGCGGTCTGGATCATGCTGATGCCGGGGGCCGGGTCCATCAGCGCTTCCCACAAATAGTCTTGGAAGCCCACCGGCGCCCCGAGCCTGAAGCCGCTGCGGTGTTCGAAAGCGGCGATGGGGTTGCGCGTCATGCTCTCGCAGCCCACCACCAGGGCGGCTTCGCACAAACCGCCTTGCAGTTGTTCACCCGCTTGACGCAGCAGCTCCAGCCCGGTGCCGCAGATGCGTTGCACCATCAGCGCCGGCACCTCCACCGGCACGCCGGCATACAGACCGATGTGGCGCGGCAGCATGTACTGGTAACAATCGCCCGGCGCCATGTTGCCCGCAATCACCGAGCCGATGTGCGCGCCCGCCACGCCCGCGCGTTGCAGCACGGCGCGCGCGGCTTTGATGCCCAGATCGGTGGGTGAGACCGACCCCAGCGCGCCGCAGTAATCCACCATCGGGGTGCGCACGCCGTCCAGCAACCAGACGTCATCGAACGCGTTGAAAAAGCCTTTGTTTTTCATGAGTATTTCCTGGCACAACCGGACTCAGGGCTGCGGTTTGAGGATGTGGGGCAGCCGATCTTCGTGCAAAGCCAGCACGGTGTCGGCCCGGTGTGCCAGCACGGCGCGCTGGTTGAGCGAGCCTTTGTCGGTGATCTCCCCCCGGTCGATGCAGGGTGCATCGGCCAACAAGCACAGGCGGGCGATGCGGCTGGCGCTGCCAGTGGCGCGCTGAGCCAATTGGTTCAGCATGGTTTGGAAATGGGCTTGCACCGGGGCGCTTTCCAGCACCTCGCTCATCGGGGCCGAATCGGGCAGGCCCGAGAGCGCGCGCACCTTGGGCGTGGGAAAGACCATGGCGCCCACTTCTTTGCGGTTGATGCCGGTGAGCACCGCGTCTTGGATGCAGGGGGCGCCAGCGGCAATGAGCTGGGCCCGCAGCGGCCCCACGCTGACAAAGGTGCCGGTGGCGAGCTTGAAATCCTCGGCAATGCGGCCATCGAATTTCAGGCCCAAGTGGGGGTTGGATTCGTCGATCCATTGCACCGCATCGCCGCTTTTGAAAAACCCTTCTTCATCAAAAGCCTCGGCGCTGTCGGCGGGCGCGCGCCAATAGCCGGGGCTGATGTTGGGGCCCTTGTAGCGCACCTCGGTTTTGTCGCCTTGGTCAACCAATTTGAGCTCCAAGCCCGGGGCGGGCAGGCCCAAGTCGCCCGATTGCACGTGCGGGTGGGTGACGAAAATGGCAAAGGGGCCGGATTCGGTCATCCCCAAACCGGTGGCCATGACGATGCGCTGGCCGATTTCGCGCGCTTCGCTCTCAAACAAGCTGTCCCACACCGGTTGCGCCAGAGCCGCACCGGCGTAGAAAAACATCTGCACCCGCGAGAGCAGGGTCTGGCGCAACAGGGCGTCGGTCTGCATGGCGTGGGCAATGGCCTCAAAGCCGGTGGGCACGTTGAAATAGACCGTGGGCGCGATCTCGCGCAGGTTGCGCAGGGTTTCGTGCATCAGCGCGGGGGTGGGTTTGCCGTCGTCGAGGTAGAGCGTGCCGCCGTGCATCAGCACCATGCCGAAATTGTGGTTGCCGCCGAAGGTGTGGTTCCAGGGCAGCCAGTCCACCAGCACCAAAGGCTGCTCGGCCAGCACCGGCATGGACTGGGCCATCTGTTGCTGGTTGGCGCACCACATGCCGTGGGTGTTGATGACCGGCTTGGGCAGCTTGGTCGAGCCGCTGGTAAAGAGGAATTTGGCGATCGTTTGCGGCCCGGTGGCGGCCATGGCGGCATCAACCGCAGGCGTGGCCGGCGTGGCGGCCAGATCGGCAAAGCGGATGCTGCGGCGGCCATCCAAGTCGCCCTCGGCCAGCACGATTTCCATATCCGCTTCGGCCACTGCGCGCAAGGCCTTGCCGTAGCGGGCCGCATCGCTGGCAAACAGCAGCCCGGGCGTGGTGCTGCGCAGCACGTGGCGCAGCTTGTCGAAGTCGGTGCTGAGCAGCGAATAGGCTGGCGAGGTGGGCACGTAAGGCACGCCGGCCACCAGGCAGCCCAAGGCCAGCAGGGCGTGCTCCAGGCTGTTTTCCGACAAGATCAGCACCGGGCGCTCGGCGCTCAGGCCGCGATCGAGCAGCCCTTGGGCGATGCGGCGCGCGGTGGCCCAAGCGTCGGCGTAGCGGATGGGCTGCCAATCGCCCAGCGCAGCCTGGCCATCGGCGCAGACGATGCGCTGGCGGCGCGCCATCCAGGTGCGGCTGGGGGCGGTTTCGGCCCAGTGGCGCAGGCGGTCGGTCAGGCGCTCGGGGTAGGGCAGCAAATCGGGCGCGGCGCGCAGGTAGCGTGTGCCCGGCGCGCCATCGCGCAATCGCGCTTGGGTGACGCCAAATTTCAGCGGTCGAAACGGCGGGCTGGTGTTCATGGCTGCAAAGGTGGGGGCGCGCTTGGCCATGCAGCGGCGCGCAGGGAGAGTCTGGGGCTTTATTTTTTCTGCACCTTGGCGGCCTTGCCTTGCAAAAAGGCGCGCACGCGCTCCTTGGCCTCTGGTGCGGCCTGGGCCATGCCCGAGATCAGGGCTTCGGTAAAGTAGCCGTGATCGGCCGGTTGCTCGGCAATGCGTGGCAGCGCGTGCATCAGGGCGTAGTTGGTCAGCGGGGCGTTGGTGGCGATCTGGCGCGCCAGCGCCAGCGCGCGTTCGAGCGCGCCGCCGGTGGGCACCAGATACTGCGCCAGCCCGGCGCGCTCGCCCTCGCTGGCACTGTAAACGCGGCCGGTGAGCATCATGTCGGTCATGCGCGCCACACCGATCAGCTTGGAAATGCGCACCGAACCGCCACCGCCGACGAATATCCCCCGCGTGCCCTCGGGCAGGGCAAAGAAGGTGCTCTCGTCGGCGACCCGGATGTGGCAGGCGCTGGCCAGTTCCAAGCCGCCGCCCACCACCGCCCCGTGCAGCGCCGCCACCACGGGCACCGGGCCGCGCTCCACGCCATCGAGCGCGGCGTGCCACATGCGCGAGTGCTGCATGCCTTGGCCGGCGTCGCGCTCTTGCAGCTCCGACAAATCGAGCCCGGCGCAGAAGTGCTCGCCCTCGCCATGGATCACGGCCGCGCGCACGCCTGGGGGCAGGTTTTGAAAAGTCTCGCGCAAGGCGAGGATCAAGCCGTCGTTGAGGGCGTTGCGCTTGGCCGGACGCGACAAGCGGATCAGGGCGACCTCATCTTGCAGGTGCAGCTCGATGCCGGATTGAATGGGGGCTGCGGTTTTGCGGTTGGGCATAGGGATTAATCGGGGCGAATGTTGCGTTCTCTGATGATGCGTCCAAAACGCTCGGAATCGTTTCTGACCCGCGCCGCGAGTTCTTGGGCGGAGCCCTCAACGGCAGTCCCCGCGCCGATGGCCACCAGCCCCTCGCGCACCTCGGTGCTTTGCATGATGCGGCCGATTTCGGTGCTCAGGCGCGCCACGATGGCAGGCGGTGTGCCGCTGCGGGCGTAAATGCCAAAGACGGTGTCCACGTCAAAATCGGTCAGGCCCGATTCATGCAGCGTGGGCAAATCCGGCAGCGCGGGCACGCGGGTGCGGCTGCCGACGGCCAAGAGCTGCACCCGGCCTGCCTGAGCCGCTTGCAAGCCCGGGCCGGAATCAAAGAGGAAATCAATCTCGCCGCCGATCAGCGCCGTGAGTGCGGGTGCGGCGCCTCGGTACGGAATGTGTCTGGCCGTCACATTGGCCTGGCTGGTGAATTTCTCGCCTGCAATGTGCGAGGAAGTGCCGTTGCCGGCCGAACCAAAAGTCAGTTGTCCGGGGCGGGCGCGCAGCATAGCCAGCAAATCCTGCACATTTTGAACGCCCAGATTGGCGCGAACCATCAGATACACAAAGACCCGACCGGTGGCGGCCACCGGCACCAAGTCGGTGAAGGGGTCAAAGGTCATGCGGTGCAAGTGCGGATTGATCGCTAGCAGGCTGGCGGGAGCAGATAGCAGGGTGTAGCCATCAGGCGCCGACGAGGCCACCGCCTGGCCCGCGATATTGCCTGCTGCGCCGGCCCGGTTGTCCACGGGCACGGGTTGACCCAGGGCTCGCGTCAGGTGGTTGGCCACCAATCGGGTGGTCAGATCGGCGATGCCTCCGGGAGGAAAGCCGACGATCAGGCTCACCGCCCGGCTGGGCCAGGTTTGCGCGTGCGCCCATTGGCTGAGCAAGCCAAAACTGGCGGGCGCCGCGATGGCAGCGGTCAGCAGCCTTCTGCGTTGGGTCTGGGTTTGATTCATGCAAGTCTCCTGATGGGTTTTGGTATTTAACTGCGGCAATGCTTCTCGAGTGTTCGTTTGGCGCTGGCCATCAGATGCGGTCCATTGAAGCCGCAAAGGTGAGGCCGACGGCGCTGCATGATGTGGCTAGCAGGCTCACTTTAGCGCATGCTACGGCCACCGGACGGCTTGGAATGTGCCGCTTTGACTGGTGTAAACCCTTGGATGTGTGCAGCTATATCGGTTTTGGCATGGCTGCTATGCAGCGCGTCATGGGAGGTATCAAGGACGGGCTTGCTCAAGGCCTTCGGGTGCGTGTGCCTTTGTAAGGGTGACCTTGTCAGGCCGCCGCCGGCCTGATGCAACAATACAGGCCGACTTGTTTGTAACCCTTGCACCCATGCCCCATCTTTTCGAACCCACCCGCGCTGGCCTGCTGGCCTTGTCGAACCGCATCGTCATGGCACCGCTGACGCGCAACCGCGCGCCCCAGGCCGTGCCCACGGCGCTCATGGCCGGCTACTACCAGCAGCGCGCCAGCGCCGGCTTGCTGATCACCGAAGCCACCGCCATCAGCCACCAAGGCCAAGGCTATGCCGACGTGCCCGGCCTCTACGCCCCCGAGCAGGTTGCCGGCTGGAAGCGCGTCACGGATGCGGTGCACGCCAGCGGTGGCAAGATCGTGACCCAGCTCTGGCATGTGGGCCGCGTGTCGCACACCGAGTTGCAGCCCGGTGGCGGTGCGCCGGTCGCGCCCTCGGCCATTCGAGCCCACACCAAGACGGTGCTGATCAAAGACGGTGTCGCGTCTTTCGTCGAGACCTCCGAGCCGCGCGCGCTTGATCTGGCTGAAATTCCCGGCATCGTCGAGGACTACCGCAAGGCCGCGCTGGCCGCGATCGAGGCTGGCTTTGACGGGGTCGAAATCCACGCCGCCAACGGCTACCTGATCGACCAGTTCCTGAAAACCGGCAGCAACCAGCGCACCGACGCCTACGGCGGCCCAATCCCCAACCGGGCCCGGCTGCTGCTCGAGGTGGCGCAGGCGGTGAGCGCAGCCATTGGCGGCGGCCGCACCGGCATCCGCCTCTCGCCCGTGACCCCGGCCAACGATGTGGTCGATGCCGACCCGCAGCCGCTGTTCGACCATGTGGTGCGCGGGCTCGCCCCACTGGGGCTGGCCTATCTGCACCTGATCGAGGGGGCTACCGGTGGCGCGCGCGAGCTCGCCGAGCGCCCCTTCGATTACGCCGCCTTGCGCGCCAGCTACCGCGCCGCCGGCGGCCAAGGGGCGTGGATGGTCAACAACGGCTACGACCTGGCGCTGGCACAAAGCGCCTTGCAAAACGGCGCCGACCTCGTGGCCTTTGGCAAAGCCTATATTGCCAACCCCGATCTGGTGGCGCGCCTACAGCAGGGCGGCCCGTTCAACGAGCCCGATCGCAGCAGCTTTTACGGCGGCGGCGCCAAGGGCTACACCGACTACCCGGTGCTCACGGCGTAGCCGCCAAAGGGATGCCAATGGCCATCAATGAAGGGTCCGAGATTTTCCCAAGAACTGCCCCGATGCCCACCCAACCTGATGCCCACCATCCGGCCATAGGCTGGCTGCCCGCCCACGCCCCTTGGCCGGCCGGGGTGGCGGCCGGCGTCACGCAGCGCAGCGGCGGCGTGTCGGTGCTGCCGTGGGACAGCCTCAACCTGGGCGAGCACGTGGGCGACAACCCCGCCCATGTGCAAGCCAACCGCCAGCGCCTGGCCGAGGGCATGGCCCTGCACCCGGTGTTTTTGCGCCAGGTGCACGGCAACGCAGTGTTGCGCCTGCAAGCCGACACGCCCGACGGCTTGACGGCCGACGCCTGCTGGACCGAGCAAGCCGGCTTGGCCTGCACCGTGCTGGTGGCCGACTGCCTGCCGCTGCTGCTGGCCGCGCCCGACGGATCCAGTGTGGCGGCGGTGCATGCCGGTTGGCGTGGCTTGGCCGGGCAGGGCACGGCGCAGGGTCAGGGCGTACTGGAGGCCCTGTGTGCGGCTTGGCCGGCGGCACAGAGCCCAAGCCAGCGCGCTGCGATTCAGGTGTGGTTGGGGCCGTGCATCGGGCCGCAGCGCTTCGAGGTCGGGCCCGAGGTGCGACAAGCTTTTATCCTGCACGACCCTGCGGCGGCGGCGTGTTTTGTGCCGCTGCCGGGGGAGCCGACCCTGGGCGCAGGGGCAACTGCAGCAGAGGCAGCGGGTGCTGCAGCATCAAAATATCTGGCCGATCTGCCCGCCTTGGCGCGCCAGCGCCTGGCCGCCTTGGGTTTTGAGCGCGTGGCGGGTAACGACGGCAGCGCCGGCTGGTGCACCGCCAGCCAGCCTTCACGGTTCTTTTCGCATCGGCGCGATGGGGCTCGGCTCGGCAGCAGCGGGCGCATGGCGGCCTGCATCGCTTGCCAGACCTGAATCGGGGCTGGATTCTGGGCTGGATGAAGGCGGCGCGCCCGCTGATGCCTCGGCCGGCTTCGAGGCGGCTTCGGCCGCTTGGTGCGCCTTGCGCCGCAAGGGGCCGGTCATCAGGTAAACCATGAGGGCCAATGGAAGCAAACCGTAAAAAAACAGCGTCATAATGGCTGCAAACAGGGTGCCCGTGGGGCTGGTGGCTACCGAGGCGGCCATCAGCACCACCACATAAAGCCAGGCGATGACGACTACGTACAGAAACAACATGGGAAATGCGTGTGTTTTAGGGTCCAAACATGGCCCGCCTTCGGGCTTGCCGGTCGTGGTCTGGTTGACAGCACCGAATGTAGCGCGAAGCGCTTTGCCACGCAGACACGCATAGACCCATGCCCCTTACCAGGAGAAACCCATGAACACCCCCCAAAACCCATGGCTTCAAGCCGCACAGCAGTTCCAGCAGTCGGCGCTGCAGCAATGGGGCCAGATGTTGCAGGCCAATCCGTCGGCCGCCACCCCGCAACCGGCGTTCGCTTCCTTCGCCGCCCCCGGTGGGGTCGATCTGAATGAAATGCTCTCCAAGGTGGCGGGGCACCCGGTGCAGATCGAGCCCACGCGGCTGCTGCAAATCCAGAGTGAGTATTTGAAAGACTTGGCGCAGCTTTGGAGCCAAGGCTTGCAGGTCAAGCCGCCCCAAGACAAACGCTTTGCCGCCCAGGCCTGGAGCAGCAACCCGCTGTCGGCCTACGCGGCGGCGGCCTACCAGCTCAACGCCCGCACCCTGGTGGCGCTGGCCGACGCGGTGCAGGCCGACGCCAAAACGCGCGCGCGCATCCTGTTTGCTGTGTTGCAATGGATCGAGGCCAGCGCCCCGAGCAACTTCCTCGCCTTCAACGCCGAGGCGCAGCAAAAAGCGCTTGAGACCAAGGGCGAGAGCCTGAGCCAAGGCATCAAAAACCTGCTGCACGACCTCGAGCAGGGCCATGTGTCCATGACCGACGAGAGCGCCTTCGAGGTTGGCAAAAACGTGGCCACCACCGAAGGCCAAGTGGTGTTCGAGAACGAGCTATTCCAGCTCATCCAGTACAAACCCCTGACCGACAAGGTGCACCAGCGCCCCTTCTTGCTGGTGCCGCCGTGCATCAACAAGTTCTACATCCTCGATTTGCAGCCCGGCAATTCGCTCGTGCGCTATGCCGTCGAGCAGGGCATGACGACCTTCGTGGTGAGCTGGTGCAACCCGGATGCATCGCTGGCCCACAAGACCTGGGATGACTACATCGAAGACGCGCTCATCAAGGCCATCGCCGTGGTGCGCGAAATCACGCGCGCCGAGCAGATCAACGCGCTCGGTTTTTGTGTGGGTGGCACCATGCTGGGCACGGCGCTGGCGGTGCTGGCGGCGCGCGGCGAAAAGCCGGTGGCCAGCGCCACCTTCCTCACCGCCTTCCTGGACTTTTCCGACACCGGCGTGCTCGATGTGTTCATCGACGAAAACTTCGTGCGCCTGCGCGAGCAGCAGTTTGCCAACGGCGGCCTAATGCCGGGGCGCGATCTGGCCACCACCTTCAGCTTTCTGCGCCCCACCGACTTGGTCTGGAACTACGTGGTGGGCAACTACCTCAAGGGCGAAACGCCGCCACCCTTCGACCTGCTGTACTGGAACAGCGACAGCACCAACCTGCCCGGGCCGTACTACGCCTGGTATCTGCGCCACACCTATCTGCAAAACCAGCTCTGCCAGCCGGGCGCGCTCAGCGTTTGCGGTCAGCCGGTGGATCTGGGCCGCATCGACATCCCGGTTTATATCTACGGCTCGCGCGAAGACCACATCGTTCCCATCGCCGGGGCCTACGCCAGCACCCAGCACCTGCCGGGCCCGAAACGCTTTGTGATGGGGGCCTCGGGGCACATCGCGGGCGTCATCAACCCGGCCAGCAAGGGCAAACGCAGCCACTGGGTGGGCTCGACCGAGCAGTTTCCGCCCAAACTTGATGAATGGCTGAGCAGCGCCACCGAGCGCCCCGGCAGTTGGTGGTCCGACTGGTCCGACTGGCTCAAGGGCCACGCCGGTGCGCTGGTGGCGGCGCCCAAGGGCTATGGCAGCCGCAAATACAAGGCCATCGAGCCGGCCCCAGGCCGCTACGTCAAGGTCAAGGCCTAAAGCTTTACACCCTTTCATTTCAACCGCAACCGCAACAGGAGAGCACACATGCAAGAGATCGTTATCGTCGCCGCCGCCCGCACCGCCGTGGGCAAGTTTGGCGGCAGCTTGGCCAAGGTGCCGGCACCCGAGCTCGGGGCCGCCGTCATCAAGGGGCTGTTGCAGCGCACCGGCTTGGCACCAGAGCAGGTGGGTGAAGTGATCCTAGGCCAGGTGCTGGCTGCGGGCGCGGGGCAAAACCCGGCGCGCCAGGCCATGCTCAAAGCCGGCCTGGCCAAGGAAACCCCGGCCCTGACCATCAACGCCGTGTGCGGCTCGGGTCTGAAGGCGGTCATGCTGGCGGCGCAGGCCATTGCCACCGGCGACAGCGAGATCGTGATCGCGGGCGGGCAAGAAAACATGAGCGCCAGCCCGCACCTGCTGCCCGCCAGCCGCGACGGCCAGCGCATGGGCGACTGGAAACTGGTCGATTCGATGATCGTCGATGGCTTGTGGGACGTCTACAACCAATACCACATGGGCATCACGGCCGAAAACGTGGCCAAGGCGCACGGCATCACGCGCGAAATGCAAGATGCGCTGGCCGTGGCCAGCCAGCAAAAAGCCGCTGCGGCCCAAGACGCGGGCAAGTTCAAGGACGAGATCGTGCCGGTGCTGATCCCGCAGAAAAAAGGCGATGCGCTGGTGTTTGACAGCGATGAATACCTGAATCGCAAGAGCAACCAAGAGGCGCTGGCCGGCCTGCGCCCGGCTTTCGACAAAGCGGGCACCGTCACCGCAGGCAACGCCTCGGGCATCAACGACGGTGCCGCGGCGGTGCTGGTGATGTCAGCGGCTAAGGCGGCCGCGCTGGGCCTGAAGCCGCTGGCTACCATTCGCAGCTATGCCACCACCGGGCTGGACCCGGCGGTGATGGGCATGGGGCCGGTGTCGGCCTCGCAAAAAGCGCTGGCACGCGCCGGTTGGGGCGTGGGCGAGGTCGATCTGTTCGAGCTCAACGAGGCTTTTGCGGCGCAAGCCTGCGCGGTCAACCTCGGGCTTGGGGTCGATCCGGCCAAGGTCAACGTCAACGGCGGCGCGATCGCCATCGGGCACCCGATCGGGGCCTCGGGCTGCCGCGTGCTTGTCACCCTGCTGCACGAAATGCAGCGGCGCGACGCCAAAAAAGGCCTGGCCGCGCTGTGCATCGGCGGTGGCATGGGCGTGGCGCTCACGCTCGAGCGCAACTGATACGCATTTTTTCACCACGCAAACAGAGGAGACTCCTATGAATCAAAAAGTCGCATACGTCACCGGCGGCATGGGCGGCATCGGCACCGCGATTTGCCAGCGCCTGAACAAGGCGGGCTTTAAGGTCATCGCCGGCTGCGGCCCCACGCGCGACCACCAAAAGTGGATCGACGAGCAAGCCGCACTGGGCTACACCTTTTACGCCAGCGTGGGCAATGTGGGCGAGTGGGAGTCCACCGTTGAGGCCTTCACCAAGGCCAAGGCCGAGCACGGCCCGATCGATGTGCTGGTCAACAACGCCGGCATCACGCGCGACCGCATGTTCCTGAAAATGAGCAAGGAAGACTGGGACGCGGTGATCACCACCAACCTCACTTCCATGTTCAACGTCACCAAGCAGGTGGTGCCGGATATGGTCGAGCGCGGCTGGGGCCGCATCATCCAGATCTCGTCGGTCAACGGCGAGAAGGGCCAAGCCGGGCAGACCAACTACTCGGCCGCCAAGGCCGGGATGCACGGTTTCACCATGGCGCTGGCGCAAGAAGTGGCGGCCAAGGGGGTGACGGTCAACACCGTGAGCCCAGGCTACATCGGCACCGACATGGTGCGCGCGATCCGCCCCGACGTGTTGGAAAAGATCGTCGCTACGATTCCGGTCAAGCGCCTGGGTACGCCCGACGAGATCGGCTCCATCGTCACCTGGCTGGCAGGGGACGATTCGGGCTTTACCACCGGGGCCGACTTTTCCTGCAACGGCGGCCTGCACATGGGCTGAGGCGTTTTCAGGCTGCCGCGCAGTGCTCGGCGGCCTGCAGGCCGTTGCGCACCGCCGCCTCCAGCGTGGCGGGGTAGGGGCCTTGCAGGTAGTCGCCCGCCGCCCACAGGCCGGGGGCTATGGCTGCACTGGGGCGTTGCAAGCCCGGGGTGCAGGCGAAGGTGGCGCGTTTTTCGATCACCGTTTGCCGCACCTGCTCGCCGTGCAAGCCCAGTGCCTGACGGGCTTGGTCCAGCACGGCGGCTTGCAGCGTGGCTTTGTCGGTGGAGCAGGCGCTGGCCACCAGGGCCAGTTCGGCCCATGCGCCTTGGCTGGAGTCGGGCGGATGTGCGCCGCCGGGTCTTGGGCTGGCCGTCGAGGGTTCGGGTTCGGTCGACCGTGCGTGCAGCCAGTCGCGCCTGAAGGCAAACTGCGCCGGGGCGGCGCTGCCGCTGCTGCGCAGCGCCAGCATCGGGTGCGCGCTCGGCCACGGCTGGCTCAGCCAGCCGCCCACATACACGGTGCCGATGGCGGTGTGCTGCAATGCGGCTGCGTCGGCTATCCACTGCGCCGGGGCCTCGGGCAGGGCGCGCAGCAGGCGCGCCGCTTCGGTGGCCGGGCAGGCCAAAATCACGCTATCAGCTTCGTATTCGGTGCTTGCGCTGTGCAAGCGCCAAGGGCCGTGCGCGCTGCGCTCCAGGCCGAGGGCGCGCTGGCCCAAGTGCAGTTCGGCCCCGTGGCGAGTCAGCCAGCGCACCGCCGCCTGGGGCAGCAAATCGCCCAGGCAGGTGCGCGGCAGCAGCAGTTGCGAAGCGCGCCAGGGCGGGTGGCCCGCGCCCAGCAGGGCGTCGCGCAGCACGGTCAGAAACACCTGCGCGCTGGCCTGCTGCGCCGGGGTGTTGAGCGCGGCCACACACAAGGGCTCGATAAAGTCGTGCCAGACGCGCTGCGGCAGGCCGGCGCACAGGCTGGCCACGCTCTGGCTGGGGTCGCAGGCAAAGCCTTGCAGGCGCCAGCGCGCCGCCGCCAGCAACAGGGCGGCCCGGTCGCGCCCGCTCCAGTCGCTCGCGCAGGCGATGGCCGCCACGGTGTCGAGCGGGGCCGGCCAGCGCTGCGCCCAGGCCGGGGTGGCCAGCCCGCTGCCGTCGGCAAAGCGCAAATCCAGCGGCATGGCGTGCAAATGATCGGGCAGGTGCAGCCCCAGGCGCTGCAGCAGGCCCAGGGTCTGGGTGTAGGCCCCGATCAGGATGTGCTGGCCGTTGTCTAGTGGCATTTGCGCGGCAACTGCAGGGCGTGGCGTGCCGTCTGATCCAGCGCCAGCGCCGTGGCCGTGGCCGGGCTCGTGCTCCAGCGCCCGCGCGCGCCCGCCCCAAACCCGCGCCGCCTCCAGCAGCGTGACGGCGCAGCCGCGCTCGCAGGCGCGCACCGCCGCCGCCAGCCCGGCCCAGCCGCCGCCGGCGATCAAAACCCGCTGCTTCACGGTCTGCGCCTCGCGGGGCTGCTCATGCAGCGCCTCACAGCCGCCCCAGCGCTTGTACCTTCCAGGCCAGCCAGAACTTGGTTAGCGGCGTCAGGCGCACGCGCTGCGCGAGCACCTGCAGCGGGTCGGCGGCAATTTTGAGCAGCAGCTTGCGGTAGATGCTGGCCATCATCAGCCCCGGCTTTTGGGCGCGCCGGTCGGCTGCGGGCAGCAGCGCCAGCGCCTCGTCATACACGCCCAGCGCGCGCTCGATCTGAAAGCGCAGCAGCGACTGAAAGCGTGCATCGAAACCGGGCTCGGCCCCCTGGCCACGTTTGAGCAGCTCGTGCGCCTTCACCTCGAAGCGCTGCAACTCGTTGATGGGCAGGTAGATGCGCCCGCGCAGCGCGTCTTCGCCGACGTCGCGGATGATGTTGGTCAGTTGCAGCGCCAGCCCCAGCCGGTGCGCGTAGGCGGTGGTCTGGGCCTCGGTCTGGCCGAAAATGCGCGCCGCCACCTCGCCCACCACGCCCGCCACCAGCTGGCAATAGCGCTGCAGGCCAGGGTAGTCGAGGTGGCGCGACTGCTCCAAATCCATCTGGCAGCCGTCGATTATTTGCAGCAGGTGCCGGGCCTCGATGCCGTAGGCGGCCAGATGCGGTTGCAGCGCCTGCAAGGCCGGGTGCTCCGGTGCGCCATGTCCGGCTTCGAAGCAGCGCGCCACTTGCTGGCGCCACCAGTGCAGCTTGATCTGCGCCACCGAAGGGTCGAGCGCCTCATCGACCACGTCGTCGATCTCGCGGCAGCAGGCGTAAAAAGCGGTGATGGCGGCGCGCCGGGGCGGCGGCAAAAACAAAAAGGCGTAGTAAAAGCTGCTGCCCGAGGCGGCGGCTTTTTGCTGGGCGTAGGCTTGGGGTGTCATGCTGGGGCGGCTGGCAGGCGGCTTGGGGTGGGCGGCATCAGGGTGCAGGGTATCAGGCGCAGCACCTCAGGGTGCAGCCTGTGCCGCCTGAGTCGCGCCACTGCGGCTCAAGTGCGAGTAGCGCATGAAGGCGTGGTAGATCAAGGGCACCACGAACAGCGTGAGCACGGTCGAAAAAGCCAGCCCATAGACGATGCTGGCCGCCACCGGCCCCCACAGCAGGCTCTCGCCGCCCAGGCCGAAGGCCAGCGCGGCCAGCCCGCCTATGGTGGTGCTGCTGGTGATGAGCACCGGCACCACGCGCCGGCGCGCCGCGTACAGCGTGGCGTGCAGCACGCTCATGCCGGCGCGCAGGCGCTCGTTGGCGGCGTCGATGAGCACGATGGCCGAGTTGACCGCAATGCCCCCCAGCGCAATCACCCCGTATAGGGTGTAGAGCGAGAGCGGGTTGCCCGAGAGCGCCAGCCCAAACGCCACGCCGGCAAAGGCCAGCGGCACCGCCACCAGCACCATCAGCGGCTGGAAGTAGCTGCGAAACTGCGCCGCCAGAATCAGGTAGATCAGGCCGATGCCAAACAGGAACAGCACAGCCATCGCGTCTAGGCTTTCTTCTATGTCTTCGAGCTCGCCGGTGAAATCGAGGTCGATGCCGGGGTGCTGGGCGCGGATGCGCTCCCAGCCCTGCTGCACCAGCAAGTTGGCCTCGCGGGTGTCGGTGAGCTCGCGGTCCAGGTTGGCTTGCACGGTCACGGTGCGGCGCAGGTTGTAGTGCCGTATGGCCCCGCGCCCCGGCAACACCTGCACCTCGACCAAGGTGCCTAGGCGCGCGATCTGGCCGTTGGGCAGCGCCACCGGTTCGTTGAGCAGCGCGTCCGGGTCGGGCCGCAGCCCCA
>Ga0208610_100094_pt1 | contig 39460 bp, 35 predicted proteins | sample SubbioR11Jul_8A2_FD_184815 | JGI IMG/M metagenome (GOLD analysis project Ga0208610, IMG submission 184815) | Serpentinite rock and fluid subsurface biosphere microbial communities from McLaughlin Reserve, California, USA - CR11Jul_8A2 (SPAdes) | ecosystem: Environmental > Terrestrial > Deep... | reverse complement strand
TAGGTCATGGCTCGAGCGGTCTCAACGCCGATGGCCATATCGGCCAGCTTGAACTGGATCGCCTGGAACTGGTTGATCGGTTGACCAAAAGCCTTGCGCAGGGCGGCGTAGCGCTTGGCTTCGTCGAGCGCCCGCTTAGCTACACCGACTGAACCAGTCGCTACCGGAATGCGGGTTTTGTCCAGAGTTCTCATGGCGATCTTGAAGCCGTCTCCTGGCTTGCCTAGAATGTTGGCGGCAGGCACGCGGACATCCTCAAAGACCAGCTCGGCGGTAGGGCTGGCGCGCTGGCCAAGCTTGCCGTGAATCTGCTGCGCGCGCATCCCTTCGGGCATCCCCTCGACTACCACAGCCAGCACACCACGATGGCGGGCTTCGGGGTCGAATGTGGCGAAGACCACCGTCAGCTCGGCCAGGCCACCGTTAGAGATCCACATCTTGCTGCCGTTTAGCACCACCTCGCCGCCCTCCAAGGTGGCGCGGGTTCTGAGCGCGGCGGCGTCCGAGCCGTTATCGGCCTCAGATAAAGCAAAGGCCACTAGCTTCGGCCCGTCCAGCAACGGCTTAAGGAGCCGTTCCTGCTGCTCGCTGCTACCCGCCAAAAGAATCGGGGTGATGCCGAGCTCGCTGGCCATCACAATGGTGTAGATGCCCATGCAGCCATAAGCCAGCTCTTCGCCGATGATCACCTCGTCGAGCATCCCGAGCCCCAGGCCACCTAAGCGTTCAGGGATGGTGATGTTGAGCAGCCCCAGCTCATGCGCCTGGGCCACAATCGTTTCAGGATAGCGCTCCTCACGATCGTAACCGGCGGCCATAGGGATGATCACCTCGCGGGCAAACTGCCGCGCCAGCGTCTGGAACTGCTGCTGCTCCGGCGTCAATTCAAAGCTGATCACAATGCTCCTTTAACCATCGTGCTGGCGGTAGAGCTGACGCCCGATTACTATCCGCTGGATCTCGCTGGTCCCTTCGTAGATCTCGGTGACGCGAGAGTCCCGAAAGTAACGCTCGACCGGATAGTCCTTGGAGTAACCGTAACCGCCGAGCACTTGTATGGCCTCGTGGGTAATCCGCGCGGCTGCTTCGGAGGCGAACAGCTTGGCCATGGCTGCCTCCTGGGTGACACGATAGCCGCGATCTTTGAGCCAGGCGGCCCGATAGGTCAAGAGCCGCGCCGCTTCGAGCTGCGTGACCATATCGGCTAACTTAAAGCTCACCCCCTGAAACTCACGGATGGCCCTTCCAAACGCTTGTCGCTCAGCAGCGTAGTCGCGCGCTGCCTCAAAAGCGGCCCGGGCGATCCCCACCGCCTGAGCCGCAATGCCGATACGGCCCCCATCTAACGAACTCATGGCGATTACAAAGCCGTGCCCCTCCGGCCCCAGGCGGGCCGCCTCGGGCACCAGGCATTGATCCAGGCTCATGGTAGTGGTGATAGCGGCATGCTGACCAAGCTTCGCTTCCGGTTTACCGAACCGCACCCCGCTAGCCTCTTGCTCAATAATAAAGCAGGTGATGCCTCTAGCGCCCGCGTTTGGATCGGTCTTGGCCATCACTAAATAGAGCTGCGCCTCACCACCCGAGGTCACCCAGGCCTTGGTGCCGGAGAGCCGGTAGCCTCCAGCTACTTTCTCGGCCCGGGTCTCGATCGCTGCGGCATCCGAGCCGCAGTGCGGTTCAGACAGGCAAAACGCCCCAATCCACTCACCCCGGGCCAGTTTGGGCAGGTAGCGCCCGCGCTGCTCGTCGCTGCCATGGCTGAGCAACATCGCCTGAGGCAGCCCATTAGTGACACTCATGATAGTGCCATGCGAAGCGTCGGCGGCTGAGATCTCCTCGAGCATCACCACGTAGGCCAGGGTGTTAAGCCCGGCACCTCCGTAACGCTCCGGCGTCATTACTCCCAACAGGCCCAGCTCCCCCATCTGGTGCAGGGTCGGCCAGGGGAAACGCGGTTGGCGGTCAAGCTCAGCGGCGATCGGGGCGATCTCGCGCTTGGCGAACTCCCGGACCGCTTGCTGCATCATAAGCAGCTCTTCAGGCAGTGAAAAGTCCACGTCGCTTCCAGCTTAGCAGGATAGCCACCCGCTCAGAGCCGGAGCATCAGACGATACAGTAAAACGGTCAGCGCAGGCGGCAGGCCGCTAACCCCAGCCAACGCCCCAGCCGATGGCGGTGGCGAGCTACGGTGTAGTAGAGTCGGTCCATGAGCCAAGGCACGCCGGGGATGAGCCACAGGTAATAGGCGGGCCACAGCCAAGGCAGGGCGCGCAGCACCATGCGGATCGCCGCGCCGCCCTGATGAACACGGCCATCGGGCGTCACCACGTGCAGCGACAGCTCAGCGGCAGCCGGCGAAATCTGATAGCGCGCCAGCAGACCGGGAGACTGTAAGGGCGAGACCTCTAAGTGGCCGTACCTGTCGAGCCGCTGTGCCTGCTGCACTAACCAATTACAAAAGCCGCAGTCACGGTCATAAAGCAGTAGGGTCTTCACATCACAATCCTAGACGAAAAATCTTGCCCGCACTTTAAGCTAAGACACCGTCACGAACAATGATAAATCCCGGATGCGCTGTGCAACCCGAGGGCTGTGGGTAGTGGGAAACCCGCGCACACTTCCTAACCCGAGGCACACTCATGTGGGTTGCCTGGTTTACCGCACACCCCAGCCTGGGTTAAACTGCCTTAGGTCGGGTTAAAATTACGTCCGCGAACCGTTGCTGACGATTTTTCAACCGGCCCATGGAGGACGCCATGACGGCCAAAGAGATGCTAAAGATGATGCCCCAAGTCTTCAACAGCCAGGCGGCAGCCAACGTCACTGCCGTAATTCAGTACGACATCTCCGAACCGATCTATCATGTCATTAAAAACGGCACGGTGGAGGTTCACGAAGGCCAGGCCGAAAATCCCAACGTGACTATCACCGTTAGCGACGGCGACCTAGTCAAGCTGTTAAAGGGTGAACTTAACGGCATGACCGCCTTCATGAGCGGCAAGCTCAAGCTTAAGGGCGATATGATGCTAGCCCAGCGCCTAGCCAGCTTTGTCGACAGGAGCAAGCTGCCTTAAGGTGGTAAAGCCAAACATCATTTGGTGCAGGCGGGTTCTCGCTTAATGGCATTCTCGCAAAAGCGAGTTCTCGCTTCGCTCGGAATTATCGGGCGGAGCCTCCTCGCTCGGATCCGCTCGGATAACGTGCCCATGGATATCTGCTATCGGCGCTGGAATTAACACCTGCTGGGAGTGCGCTACAGCAAAATACCTTTTCCGCCCCCACCAGGTGAGAATCAGTCCATCAGGTGCCCAAGCTTCTCGGCCTTGGTCTGGAGATACCGTTTGTTGTAGGGATTCTTGCCTACTCGCAACGGGACAGTCTCCACGATGTCGAGCGCAAAGCCCTGCAAGCCGCTCACCTTGCGCGGGTTGTTGGTGAGCAACCGCAGCCTCTTTACCCCCAAGTCGCGCAGGATCTGCGCCCCGATGCCGTAGTCGCGCAGATCGGGGGCAAAGCCAAGCTGCTTGTTAGCTTCAATGGTATCGGCACCCTGGTCCTGCAGGGCATAGGCCTTGATCTTATTCAGCAGGCCGATCCCTCGCCCTTCCTGGCGCAAGTAGACCAGTATGCCGCGCCCTTCCTTAGCGATCATCTGCATTGCGGCATCGCGCTGCGAGCCGCAGTCACAGCGGATGGAATGAAGCGCGTCGCCGGTTAAACACTCCGAGTGCATCCGCACCAGCACCGGTTGACCGTCGCCAACTTCACCCAGGGTCAGGGCGACGTGCTCGTTACCGCTTAGTTCGTCCTGGTAGCCATGCACCGCAAACTCGGCCCAGGGGGTAGGCAGTATGGCACTAGCTATGCGCTTGACGAACGCCTCACGCTCGACGCGGTAGCGGATCAGCTCGGCGATGGTGCCGACCCTAAGGCCGTGCTGCCGAGCAAACTCTACAATGGCCGGCAGGCGCATCATCGAGCCGTCATCGTGCATCAGCTCGCTGATGGCGGCTACCGGCTTGAACCCGGCCAACCGGCTCAGATCGACCGCCGCCTCGGTGTGCCCGGCCCGGCGCAGCACCCCCCCATCGCGCGCACGCAGCGGGAAAACGTGGCCGGGACGCACCAGATCGCTGGCGACAACCCCCTCTTTGACGGTAGTGAGGATGGTGGTGGCGCGGTCTTTGGCGCTGATGCCGGTCTCGATCCCTTCGCGAGCCTCAATCGAAACGGTATAGGCAGTGCCGCGCCGGGCAGTGTTGTGTTGCACCATCGGCGGCAGCTCTAGGTGATCGGCCAGGGCATTGGTCATGGCCAGGCAGATGACCCCGCCGGTGTAGCGGATTATGAAGGCGATCTTCCCGGTAGTTACCGTTTCAGCGGGGAGGATCAGATCGCCCTCGTTTTCGCGGTGTTCGTCATCGACAACGATCACCGGCTTGCCGGCCTTAAGTTCGGCCAGCAGCTCCGGAACCGTCGCTAAGTTAGTCATGCCGCCGCCTCCCGCATTAACATCAGGCGCTCGAGATACTTCGCCAGCAGGTCGGCCTCTAAGTTCACCAGCGAGCCGGCTGTTAGCTCCCCTAGTGTGGTGACTTCTAGTGTGTGGGGGATAACCCAGAGTGTAAAGCGACCCGCCGCCCAGTCCGGCTGGCTCCCGCCGGGGCCGCCCACGTCCACTACGGTCATGCTGACCCCATCGACGGTAATGCTGCCCTTGGGGATTAGGTACTTGGCCAGGCGCGGATCGGCCCTGACGGTGATAATGTACGCCCCGGGCGCCGCCTCGACCGCGAGCACCGTGCCGGTCGTCTCCACGTGGCCGCTCACCAAGTGCCCGCCGAAGCGATCATCAGCGCGCATGGCCCGCTCGAGGTTAACCCGCGCCCCCATGTGCCAGCGTGGAGCGGTCTTAGCCACCGACTCCTGGGAGAGTTCGACCTGAAAGCTCACCTTATTAAAGGTGATCACCGTCAGGCAGCAACCAGAGACAGCGATAGAGGTTCCTAGCTGCATCCCCTCAAGCACCTGATTGGCCTCGATAGTAACGCGCAGATTGCCCTCGACTAACTCGCTCTTGACGATTCTGCCAGTCTCCTCAACAATACCGGTAAACATTTACGCCTCTTTCTAGCGTTCTCGCCTCTGGCTCGGAAGCGGAATTCGGACCTGCCCGGTTAAGAGCAGGTCGTTCGCGATGAACTCGGTCTGGAGGTCGGCCAGGGTGATAGCCTCATCCATCTGGGCCACACCCAGCCCTGCCAGAGGGCTGGCCCCCGCCCCTCCCAACAGCTTCGGCCCGATGAAGAACGCTATTTTATCGACCGCCTGGGCCTCGAAGAACGACCAGGCCAGCGTCCCGCCCCCTTCTAGCAACACGCTGTTCACGCCTCGTTGGCGCAGGTCGGCCAGGGCCGCACGCACCGCACTGCGACCGCGCTGTTCCGGCAAGGCGATAACCTCAGCGCCGACCGCGCGGAGCGCCTCGACCCGGTTAGCCGGGGCCTGCTCGGTGCTGTAGATGATCACCCGGGCCGCAACGCCGTGCTGATCGGGTAAGAACAGCTTGGCAGCGGGCGGGGTACGCGCCACCGAGTCGAAGATTACCTTCAGCGGGCTGCGGCCCCCTGCCAGGCGGCAGGTCAGGAGCGGGTCGTCAAGCAAGACGGTATTGATGCCGACCGCGACCGCGTCGAACTGATCCCGCCACTGCTGCACGCGCTCTCTGGCCGCTGCGCCGGTAATCCAGCGCGACTGCCCGGTGCGGGTAGCGATCTTGCCATCGAGAGTCATGGCCGTCTTATAGAGCACTAAAGGGCGCTGCCGGCGCTGTACGGTAAAAAATGCCTCGTTCTGGCGCTCGGCCTCGTCCTGCAAGACGCCGCTCAAAACCGCGATGCCGGCCTCTTGCAGGCGGGCCGCGCCGCCAGCCGCCAACGGATTGGGGTCGTTAGCAGCAAAGACCACCCGGCTGACCCCGGCGGCGATCAGCGCTTCGCTGCACGGTGGAGTGCGGCCCTGATGGGCGCAGGGCTCCATGGTTACATAGACCGTAGCGCCCCGCGCATCGCCAGCTTGCTGTAAGGCCCGCACTTCGGCATGGGCCCCTCCGGCGCGCTCATGCCATCCTTCGCCCAGCACTACCCCCTCGCGTACAACGATGCAGCCGACCAGCGGGTTGGGGCTAGTCCGCCCGCGCCCTTGCTCAGCCAGCTCCAGCGCACGGCGCAGGTATTGCGCGTCCTGTGCAGTTACCTGTTGCGTGGTTAGGGTCATCCAGCGAGCCGCCCGCCGTGCCTGAGCACCGCTGCGGCATCCCTCCTTCTCCCATCCGGACTATCACCGTCGGTCCCGGAGTCACACCGGGTCGGGCGCGTGGCTTCGCGGACTGACGCCCCAGCTATTTCACTACAGGAGCGATCACCGCCGGTAGGGACTTTCACCCTGTCCTGAAGGATCGTGTTGTATGGCAGGCCAGCCTGCCAAAGCCAGTATACGCCCCCAGCGGCAGCAAGCGGTAGGGTGGTCGTGCTGTGGTCGGGGCCTCGAGCGACCCCCGCATTATCCATTCGGGCTGACCCCACTGTGACAACTTACAGTAGGGCAAGATGCGGCCACCAAAGGCTCTGGAAAACATGGCGTGTGTAGCCGCTAGCGGGCCGTCCTTGCGCTGTCAATCTGGCAGCAGTCCAACGCCGTACAGGATCTCCGCTGCCTCGGATAGGTGGGGCAGGCAAGGATCTCCTGGATTGACCAAATGCGGTTGGTGAGTCCGGCAACCATGGCCGGCGAGCGCCTCTCATATGAACTCGTGTGGCATAATCATCCCATGCCAAGACGACTGCGACCCAGCCCATACCTGAGCCCAAGCAACCTCGAAGCGCGAGGCGAGTACTTCAACCGCAAGATCACCGGCTCGCTGATCGGCACCCAGCCGTTCAGCGGCTTCAACCTCTCGGGGAACAACGCCAAGGCGGGCGGGCCCGACTATCGAAGGCTCTTCATGGAGATGAAGACCGTCAGTGAAAAGTTCTAACCGCATGACACAGAAGGCAAGCGATAGCGAGTAGGCGCGTGAGTGACAGCGAAAACCTTCCCTACCCCAAGCGTCACGTGACCCAGGCCGACGTCGCACGCCTGGCGGGAGTGTCGCGCTCTGTCGTGTCATACGTGATCAACGAAGGGCCGCGTTCGGTCTCAGGGGAAACGCGTCGGCGCGTCCTTCAAGCGATCGAGACTCTGAGCTACCGCCCCAACAAGCACGCGCAGATGCTGATTCACGAAAAGTGGGACACGGTAGCCCACAAGCAGCTCGGTGTCGTCATCAGCGAGCTGAACATGTTCCAGCGTCCCTTCTACGGCGCCATTCTGGCCGGCCTGCACGAAGAGGCGCAGGCACGCGGTTGGCACGTGCGTTTCGTGCGGGTTTTCGAGGTCTTCAAAAGTCCGGTGCTCTTCAATCAGCTCGTTCACCGCCAAGAGGTCGCCGGCCTGGTCTTGCTGGCACTCGATCAGGTCGTACATGGCCCGGCTGAGCAGGCGCTGCTGGAACGCATGATCGCTCGCATCAACAACGTCGTCTGTCTCGAATGGCAACACCCCGGATTGCCTTCCGTCAACTTCGACCGCCAGCAAACGGCGTTTGGCGCCACACAGCACCTACTTGCGCTCGGCCATCACAAAATTGCCTATATCGGCTTTAGCGACGAGCGTGTTGCAGGCTATCGCGCTGCCCTGCTTGAGGTTGGCGGCACGCCGCGCCCTTATGCCGCGCACGACGCCCGCAGTGGCCTAGCGCAGCTTGAGCTGCTGCTACACGAACATCCTCATATCACCGGCGTAGTAGCCGGCAGCGATGAGATCGCCTTCGGCATCCTGCGTGGGCTGCACCTCAAGCGGCGCAGGGTGCCCGACGAGGTTGCGCTTGTGAGCATCGACAACATCGCACTGGCCGAATTTGTTACGCCGGCGCTGACCACCGTCGCCGTGCCGCAAGCGGAGCTAGGGCAGCATGCCATCAAGATGCTCGTCCAACGCGAGAGCGTCTCGATGACCATGGGCACTGATCTGCGCCTCCCGACGAAGCTGATCATCCGCGAATCGTGTGGTGCCACACGTTGATCCAATATTTTACACGTGTTGACAACAGCTGTGGCAACACGTATCCTGTGTCAACACTTAGTTGCGGCAGCGGCGAGGCTGCGCGTACTCAGGCCCGAGGTGACCATGACCAGACGAAACGCAGGCGACGTTCCCCTCTCCAAGCTCCTGCATGGGGCCGACTACAACTACGAGCAATGGCTCAGCTATCCTGACGTCCTTGAGGCCGACTTTCGCGCCATGCGCGAAGCCAAGATCAACACGGTGAGCATCGGCATCTTCGCGTGGTCGATGCTCGAGCCCGGGGAAGGCGACTACCGCTTCGAATGGCTTGACGTGCTGATGGACCGCCTGGCTCAAGAGGGGCTGAACGCCATTTTGGCGACACCAAGCGGCGCCCGGCCGGCGTGGCTCGATGCGCGCTACCCTGAAGTGCGTCAAGTCGATGCACAAGGCCGCCGGCAGCCGCACGGCGGTCGGCACAACCACTGCCGCACCTCGCCAATTTATCGCGCCAAGTGCATTGCTATCAACACCTGCCTAGCAGAGCGCTATCGGGGGCACCCGGCGCTATTTATGTGGCACGTCTCTAACGAATATGGCGCCACCCCTTGCCACTGTGAACTCTGCTATGACGCTTTTCGCAGCTGGTTGCGCACCAGTTATGGCGACCTTGACACTCTCAACCATGCTTGGTGGACAACGTTTTGGAGCCACTGCTACAGCGATTGGCAACAGATTGAACCGCTCGATCCCTCGATTCACGGCCTGATGCTAGACTGGCAGCGCTTTACCAGCGACCAGACAATTGACTTTTTCCTCGCTGAATCGGCCCCGTTACGCGAGCTGACCCCTGAGGTCCCGATCACCACCAACTTCATGCAACCCGAAGTAGGGCTGAACTACCACAAGTTCGCCCAGCACGTCGACATCGTCTCCTGGGACAGCTACCCCTGCTGGCATCAGGGGGACGACATTGCAACGGCTGTTCAGACTGCCTTTTTTCACGACCTGCAGCGCAGCTACCTCAAGCGCCCCTTCATGCTGATGGAGTCGACACCATCAGTGACCAATTGGCAGGGACTCAGTCGTCCCAAGCAGCCTGGCATGCACCTGCTTGCGTCGCTGCAGGCGCTAGCGCATGGCTCAAACACCGTTCAGTACTTTCAGTGGCGCCAGGGGCGCGGCGGTAGCGAGAAGTTCCACGGCGCGGTCCTCGATCATTCGGGCAGCACGGCAACCCGCGTTTTTCGCGAAGTCGCTGAATTTGGCCAAGCGCTGACCCGCTTGAACGGCCTGCAGAAGGCGAACGTCGCGGCCAATATAGCCCTCATCTACGACTTCGAGAACGCCTGGGCGCTGGCGAATGCCGAACTGCCTCACAGTCGTGAAAAGCGCTACCAGGAACGCTGCATTGCCCACTACCGCGCGCTGTGGCGTCAGCAAGCAAACTGCGATGTGCTGAGCGCTAACAGCGATTTTGACAGCTACCAACTCTTGATCGCCCCCATGCTCTACCTGATGAACGAAGAGGTCGCCGCCCGCCTCGAGGCGTTCGTCCTGGGGGGGGGCACCTTGGTCACGACCTACTTAAGCGGCTTAGTTAACGAAAGCGACCTCGCCCACCTTGGCGGCTTCCCTCCTCCCTTCCGGCGCACCCTCGGCCTGCGCGTCACTGAGACGGATGCGTTCGCCAGCGCTGACGCCCAAGGGGTCGTCTTCAGCGGTGCTGGGCCGCTCGGACTCGAGGGCCACTACACCAGCGGCCACTACGCCGACCTAGTGCAGCTCGAGGGAGCCGAAGCACTGGCCAGCTACAACAAGGAGTTCTACACCGGTTCGCCAGCTGTGACCGTCCATCGCTACGGCGCTGGTGAAGCGTACTACCTCGCCACCCGCCTTGAAGACCGCGGCTTGTTCGAATTCTACCGCGCCCTCCTGGCGCGAATCGGGCTAGCAGCTGGCGGGCGCACGCTCCCCGAGGGGATCTCGGTCCGCCGCCGCGGGGAGCATCTCTTCGTGATGAACTTTAGCGGTACAGCTCGCCACCTCGCTGCGGATGTGCTTGCGCCTTTCGGCCTGCCTTGCGAGTTGACACTGCCTACTTACGGTGTGCGCGTCTTTATAAGCAAAGTAGATGAGTGCCGCGAGATGCTCGAGCAGACAGCAGCAAAGGGATAAGCCATAATCCCTTACAGTGAGCAAGGGAAGTTCAGAGATATCTCAAAAATGTCAAGGGCGTTTTGATCATTATAGTGGACCCCAGAAACTGGCTCTCAATCATTAACCGGGATCAGGATGCCAGCAGCACCCGCTGCCGCAACAGGTCGAAGTTTGCCCTCCCATACAGGGTGCGTTTTATCAGTTTTACTCACCTTACGCAGCGGCCTCAAACTGCAAACGCTTTAGCTCGCCGAAAGGGCTTGCCCTGAGCGAAGTCGAAGGGGCTTGCAAGGCTTTGAGATAGACCCGCACCCTGCGTCCTGCGCACATCCTGCGAGCTTGCCGCCGCAGGACGCAGGATGCGCCGCAGGGAGCGCGAAATGGTTGACCTGGCTGAGAACGCTGAGACGCTCCAGCTTGACGAAAGCGTAGATGGCGCAATTACTCGGGCGCAGCCTTGAAGATATGGTGCTTCAAGGCTGCGCCCGAGTAATTGCGTCCTGCTGGTTTTGGCAGGAGACTTGGCGAGTGAAGCGTTGCTCTTGAGCGACTTGTGAAAGGTTTCCACGCTCCACCGTCTTTGATAGAGCGTGGTGATAGCAGCATAATCCAAGGTCACGTCGCCCTTCACCAGATAGAGAACACCCTCTTGGCCGGCTTCGTTCGTGAAGACCGGTTTGGCCAGCAGTAACGGGAAGTCGAACTGCTCGAGGTAAACCTCGATGACGGTGTCGGCCTCCAACACCAGCGACGAAACTCTTTGGTAGTTGCCCTGCTGCTTGGCTGCTAGCGATAGCGCTACTTTGCGGTTGCTCCTCACCGGCATGACAAAGTGCTTGTTCAGCTGGTGAATCAGCGTCATCGTCTCGGTCGAGGCAGACCAGGTGTCTGCCAGCACATAGCTGAACTCAATGCAATACCTTCGCCAACTAGGCGGCGCGAATAGCACCAATCTTAGGGACGTCGGCGGTCCTGCGGTTTACTCGCAGGATTGCCGGATTAAAAAAGCATCCGGCTTTTGCGGCAAGAGTTTTAAAGTCTCAAGCGCGTACTTCTCGGCTCTGAAGTGAGCTTTGAGATCAAGGACGCTGTTCTTGGCCTGAACCGGTTCAAGCTGACTGAGGAGCACCTTGGAGAGGTTCACCATGAACAGCGAGAGGTTGGCGGCATTGTGAATCGACCTTTCCTTGAGATGCATGAAGTCCTCTAAACCCCAGAACTGTTTGGCGTCCCTGAAGTTGAACTCCAGTTGGAACCTCAGCGAGTAATAGTCGATGAGCTGCTCGCAAGCCAAGGAGAGGTCGGAACTGAATAACAGCACATGGGCACGCTCGCCGCTAGCGAGCTTGGTCTTGACGATGACGACGAGATTCAAAGGCTGACCGAACTCCTTGTGCAACGCCTTGAGCTGGTAGATGTCGGTCTGTACGCCGGCGGAGGCGGTGGTGCTTTGCAGGTGTGTTGCTGGCAGGCGCTGATAGTCCAGCTTCTGGCCGTACTTTCGTTTGGCACCCCGGGCTTTCTGCGCTCCTTCATAGGGGAAGTAGAGCGCGGCGTTGCGCTTGAGCTTGCTGATCAAAGCCAGATCGAGTTGCCGAGCCAGTTGCATCACCTCGTTGTAGTCGTAGGCACCGTCGAGCACCAGATAGTTCACCCCGATGAGGCTACGCAGGAGCTTGAGTACGGGCTGGAGACAGCCTTGGACGAACCGTAAGTGAGCCCCGAGTTTGACGTTGACCTTATCGCGGTTCTTGCTCCCTTTAGGACGACCCCGTCGCCCTTTCTCTTGCTTGCCCGGCAAATGCTCCTTGTTAACCGCTTGTTCCTCGCTACTGCGTACAATTTGCCAGCAGCCAAGGGGATAGGAGTTGCGGCGCTTGACGCTGATGAGCGAGAGGCTGAAAAAGCACAGCCCCTTGACCGGGCGACCGTAGAGACTGGAGAAGAACCTGTCCAAGCCGAAGGTCCGTTTGCCGGCTTTGGTGACCACCACTTCATCGTCGGCCAGCAGGTAAATATCGTCCTCCGTTACCAGATAGCTGCGCAGCAGACGCCAGTGCAGCTCGCACCACAACAGCTTGCTGTCGAAAAAACGCTGGATGGTTCGGTAGCTCCCGCCTTTCTCGGTCCAGCGCGAGATTCCCAGCATGGTGATGCGGCCGCTTATGGCCAACATCGCCCTAATGATCAGGCTAAGTTGACGCAGGCGCTTTTTGTCCAGGTGGGCTGTAAGGCAGTGTAACGTTGCGCTAATATCGAACATGGGAGGCTCCGTTGTGTGAGGTCGTTTAGCAACCCTCAATTTAACAGCAGAGCCCCCTTCTCTTCACCTATGGTTTTGGCGAAGGTATTGAATGGCATTGTGCCAACACACCTTCAGCATGGCCCTGACCTGTTCGTTCTTGCTCACCGCACCCTTCTTCTGCCACCTGCCCTTCTGCTCGCTCCAGACTCGCAAGCTCTTCAGGGCCGCCGCGAAGGCCACCGGTATCCGCATCCCGCCAGCCTCGTAGAGAACGTTCACGATATTGATGCCTTTGACACTCTTGCCCTGGCTATGATCGTAATGGTCGGGCGAAGCCTTGTGCCAGCACACCAGCTCACTCTCGGCGGTATAGGGCTTCTCTTCCACCGTATCGCCCTCGATCAGCACCCCGCCACCATGCTCGACCTCGCGCACCAGCGGTTTGACCAGCTGCCAGAGCGCTTTGCTATCAAAATGGTCGGGCGAAGCCTTGTCGTCGCTCGCCAAGAAGCGTGTGACCTGGTCATGGCTGACCACCCCGGCGGTTAGCGCCGCGAGGCCTGTGGCCGTGGTGTAGCTGAACGAACTCAGCAGGTAATCGCTATAAAGCTCCAGCATCTCCCGATTCACCCTCAAAGGCTACTACTTGTTGGCTTGAGTGCGTAAGGTGAGCATTTAGATGCGTTTGCCCTGCCATATTCTGGGATGCATTCCGAAGTGCAACACGTGTTGACAACGCGTTAAGCGACAGATATACTGTGATGGTATGAAGAAGGAGGTCAATAATGAGCCGTAGAGTGGTGGTGGCGGTTGGCGCTCTAGCGTTTTTTGCCTTGGGGACCCACTCGGATTCATTGGGGACCCACTCGGATTCATCGGTCCAGCCGAATACCGCCATAGCCGAGGCCGAGTATGATGTCGTGACTGAGGCAACAATCACAGGCCCGCCTGCTAAAATGGCGCGGGCTGCAGTACACGGGCCAGTCGCCGTATCGCCGGATGGCTTCATCATTGGTGCGGACATATCGACGCTGAGAAAAGTTGAGGATCACGGCGGCCGTTTCTTTGATAAGGACGGCTTAGAGCGAGACCTCATCGCCACCTTGCGCGACCATGGTGTTAACTACATCCGCCTGAAGATCTGGAAGGACCCGGTCGATGTTGGCGGCTACAACGACCTCCCCGAAGTGGTTGAGGTGGCGAAGCGTGCGACGGAGCTTGGGCTCCCTGTCCTTCTCAACTTCCACTACTCGAACTTCTGGGCCGATCCCGGCCGCCAGAACAAGCCGACTGCCTGGAAAGACTTAAGCTTCGAAGAGCTGACCCAAGCCGTCTACGCCTACACCGCCAAGGTCATCACCACGCTCAGGAAGGCAGGCGCCCTACCGAGTATGGTGCAGATAGGCAATGAGATTCAAGCTGGTATGCTCTGGCCCGACGGCAAGACCTGGGGTGAGGAGCTTGGCGTGGATCACGGGGGCTTCGACAATCTCGTAGCGCTGCTTCGCGCCGGGATCGACGGCGTGCGCAACAGCCTGGAGCCGGGAGACGAGGTCAAGATTATGCTGCACCTGGCCGACGGAGGTGACAACAACCTCTACCGCTGGTGGTTCGATGAGGTGATCGGCCGCGGACTCACTGACTTCGATGTCATTGGTGTTTCCTTCTACCCCTTCTGGCACGGTAGCCTCGCCGACTTGCAGCGCAACTTGAATGACATCAGCCAGCGTTACGGTAAGTACGTCATCGTTGTCGAAACCGCCTACGCCTTTACCCTTGAGGACGGCGACGGCCATCCCAACATCTTCGGCAGCCGCGAGGAAGCTGCGGGAGGCTATCCAGCGACGATCGAAGGTCAGGCCGCCTTCCTCAGAGAGCTCACACGGGTAGTTTGTAGCGTTCCTGACGGCCGCGGCTTGGGTATCTTCTACTGGGAACCCGCTTGGCTGCCCGTGCAAGGGGCAGGTTGGCGCGATGGAGAAGGGAATGCCTGGGAAAATATGGCGCTGTTTGACTTTGACGGTAACGCCCTCCCCTCGCTCGCGGCGTTCAAGTCCCCGTGCGCTCTGGATTGACCCGGCAGCAGACGGCTGCCCGACATGACAACGCTTGGGTCAGAGTTCCGTAGCATTAAGCATAATCGCAATTCCAATACAGGAGAGGAGTGATTCGCATTGGGAGCGCCGCTATAGAGAGGCCGCACGGAACCGGTATCCGGGGATTAAGGCAGGACTTGCCACGCCGCAAAGAGGCGGCGGGCATACCAGAAAGGACGAGTCTTGAAAAACCTTTTGCTCGCACTCATAACTGCTCTGCTGCTGAGCCTCGCATTAGCACAAACCATTACCATCCATACTCACTTCCAAGATGAAAGTCTGAACTGGCTCCAGCAGGAAACAGCTCGTTTCGAAGCGGCCTTCGGCGTCGACGTTGAGATCGTCTTCGTACCTGTCGGCGCGATAGTCCAGAACATGCTCCTCAACGCCCCCGTAGGTCAGGGACCCGATCTGATCGTCCCCGTACCCCACGACCAGCTCGGCGCACTCGCTGAGGCAGGAGTGCTGGCCAGCATGGACCAGTACGCCACAGCGGTGTACCTAGGCGACCTGACGGCGCAGTCGCGCCTGGCCTTTACCTTTGCCGGGCGGCTCTTCGGTTTGCCGATGTACGTAGAAGGCCCAGCGCTCTACGTCAACCGTGACTTGGTGCCTGAAGGCCCCAACAGCTTTGATGAATTTCTTGCTATTGCCCGAGAGCACACCACCGCCCACACCTTCGGTTTCTTGCAACCACAAGCGAGCGATGCGTTTTACTTCGGCTACGTCTGGTTGCGCGGTTTCGGTGGCTATGTCTTTGGCCGCGACGCCGACGGAAATCTTAACCCCAACGATATTGGCCTCTCCACCGAAGGAGCAGTGCGGGGGGCCGAGTTCATCCAGCGCCTGCGCCACGAATACAGCTTAATTCCATCCGGTGTCGATTACAGCGTGATGCATGGCCAGTTCTTAAACGGCACCGCTGCCATGATTAACAACGGTCCCTGGGCCGCGCCCGACTATCTGGCCGCCGGGATCAACTTCGAAGTAATGCCCATTCCAGGCATAGACGGCGGCAGCCCCTTCTCGGGCTTCATGGGTGTGCAAGGGATCGTGATGAACGAGTTCTCGACTAACAAGGTCAATGCCGTTAACTTGGCTAAGTGGCTGATTCGTACCGATGCCCAGGTGTCGCTAGCAACGTTCGGCGGGCGCATCCCCGCCTCCATCTCTGCCTCGCAGCGCATCTCTGACGACCCGATTATAGCTGGCTTTGCGGCCGCGCTTGCCGACGCCGAGCCGATGCCCAACATTCCCGAAATGGCTCGCGTCTGGGCCCCTATGGAGACAGCGCTCTCCTTGATTCTAGCCGATCCCTACGCTGACATCGGTGCTATTCTTAACGATGCCGTCCGGGAGATTCGCGGCAACTGACGCATTGGCCCTGGCGCGGAGTGGGCTTTGCGCCAGGGCTCGCAGTTGAAAAGAGGTAGTTATGGACCTTTCGCGTCCAGCTAGCGATTTTCTTCCCCGCACCATCAAACATCCGACAGTCAAGTTGTGGGCTTCTTTGGGTCTGCTGCTACTGGCGCTTGGTGTCGCGACTGTTGGTGGATTGGCGGGGCTATGGTTCGTCTGGCAGTTCTCACCTGCTGCCCCGGCCTTTCTCGGGCTAGCCTTCGGTGTCATCGTGCTGGTTACCGTGCTAGCTGTCATCGCCCGGCGCTATCAGTGGATCATGCCGTGGTACTACCTGCTCCCGGCGATCTTGTTCTTGCTGACCTTCACGGTAATGCCTATCGGCCTAACCGTCTATCTTGCCTTTACCGACTACGCAGGTGCGCGTAACAATCAGTTCAACCCCACCACCGAGACCGCTATCGTCAGCAGCGATGGTGCCCAAATCGAAGTAGCTGATATCCGCTCGCTAAAGTGCGCCGTATTACACCGGGGTTGCGAGGGGGTGCGGGCGCGCCTCTACGCTAGCGGCGAGTTCGCAACTCAAGCTATCAGCTTTGCAGGCACTACCTTGATCGTCGATCCGGCCCCACCGCCAGACAGCACCATCACCTCGGTCAGGCTCGAGCTGATCGACATTGGCATTCGCGCCGGGTTCCCCGTCGCCTTTGTCGAGGGAGACCGCATCGAGCTGATCAACGCACCGCCTGGCGCCGTCGACCTGAGCGACATCTCGCTTGTCTTCGCGCGAGTACACCTAGAGCGTCGCATCCTTTCGGTCGACGGTAACGTACTCACCCTAGACGCACCATTACCCGAGGAACCAAGCTACACTTCCATCGCACGCTACAACGACTTCAGCGTGATCGGTCTCGCTAACTTCAGGACGATCCTCGCTCAGGCGAGTCGAGCACTCGGGCCGGTCTTCGCCTGGAACATCACCTTCGCTTCCGTGACCGTTGCGCTTAATATCGCCGTCGGCGTGTTGCTAGCAGTGCTGCTAAACGATCCCCGGTTGCGCTTTCGTAACCTCTACCGCACGCTGCTAATCATCCCCTGGGCGCTGCCCGCCATCATCACCATCCAGATGTGGCAGGGTCTTTTGAACAGCAACTTCGGCGCCATCAACCGAGTCTTGGCACTCTTCGACCTGCCGGTTTTCGACTGGCTAGGCGACCCGATGATGGCCAGGGGCGCGGTGCTGCTGGTGAACCTCTGGCTTAGTTTCCCCTTTATGATGACTGCGGCCTTGGGGGCACTTTCAGCCATTCCAAGCGAGCTTTACGAGGCCGCCGAGATCGACGGCGCCTCGGCCTGGCAGAACTTCTGGGGCGTTACCGCTCCGCTCCTCAGATCGGCGCTGGTGCCAATTGCGCTGACCAGTTTTGCCTTAAGCTTCAACAACTTCAGCCTCATCTTCCTGCTGACCGGTGGTGGCCCCGCCTATCCGGGCGGCACCTCGACCGCCAGAGCCACCGACATCCTGATCTCCTGGGCCTACAATGAGGCGTTCCAGTCGCAAGGCGGCTTTGCCTATGGGCTCGGCTCGGCCATCTCGATCTTGATCTTCGTCATAACGCTAGCGATCAGCCTCGTCAACTTTCGCGTCGCTGGAGCACTCAAAGATGATCAAAGATGAGGTGAAACTATGAGACTCGTGCCGCTTGCCTTTTTGGGGCTCTGCTCGTTTGCCACGGCTCAGGTCAACCGCGAGCGTTTCGTAATCATCGAAAACGGCTGGGCTTGGACGCTCCTCTTCTTTATTCTTGCTGCGCTCACCATTGCTGCGCTCAACTACCTCTATGGACGTCTCACTCGACCCGGCAAGGCACTAAGCTACGCGCTCAAATCGGTTAAACACCTCTTCATCTGGGTCGCGATCGCGCTCACCATCTACCCGGTCGTCTACATCTTGGCCGCCTCGTTCAATCGTAACAACTCGCTGGCAGCCGTGCCACCCCAAACCGGCAGCATGGTGTTCCGATCCGGCGTCTTGCCCGATCCAGCCAACTTCGCCCTGGTACACTACCAACACATCTTGAGTGAGACGAACCTCCACGGTTATCAGTGGCTGTTACTTGCACTCGGCGCTGCTGCAGGTCTGGCCTTCGTGTTGCTGTCGGTTACGTTCCCTGCCACTGCGACCTGGCTCGGGCGCCTGCGCCGCCTCAGCGGCTATATCATGTTGTTGAGCGTCATCGGCTTAGTGGTGTCGATCACGCCTGACCAGTTTTACTCCATTGGCCCTGAAGGGCAGCATATTCGCGCCTCAACCAGCGGGATGATGGTGCTCTATATTCGTAACACCCTGGTAGTTTCTGGTATGACCGGGCTCTTCGCGGTTTTTATCAGCACCACAGCAGGTTACGCTTTTGCCCGCATGCGTTTCGAGGGTCGCTATCAGACCCTATTGGTCTTCGTATTCGTACAAATGTTTCCAGGTTTTATGGCACTGGTCGCCATTTTCTATCTTATGAACTACCTAGGCCTACTCAACACCTTCACCGGCCTCATCCTCGCCTACTCCGGCGGTGCTATCGCCTTTTCGTCATGGATCTTCAAGGGCTATCTGGAGTCGATCAGCCCTAGTCTGGAAGAGGCGGCAATGGTTGACGGCACCACCCACTGGGGAGCCTTCTGGCACATCATCCTGCCAACCAGCATGCCGATGCTACTCTTTATCTTCTTGTTGCAGTTTATCGGTACCTATAGCGAATTCTTGCTGGCCAACGTGCTGCTGACCGGTGCCGAGCGGTGGACAGTCGGCCTTGGGCTCTTTGCCCTGGCTTCTGATGGCTTGGCCACGCGATGGGGCACGCTGGCGGCGAGCGCCGTTTTAGGTAGTCTGCCGATCCTGATACTTTTTTACACATTCCAGAACGCCTTGACCGGGCAATATACTGCCGGGGGCGTCAAAGGCTGAAGTCCAACGCCAGACACCTCTGAACCTCGGCCAGGCGCTCGAAAATCGCAAGACGGCATACAATGACGCTACCGTGACCTTGCCGTATGCCAAGCCTGTGGTCTGTCCGGATGTGCGGCGTCTTCGGCAAGCTGGTGGAAGCGCTTAAACACACCGAGCGAGTGCTTAAGCTCACTAATGACATCGCCCACAAACAGTGGCTGACCGGTGCGTACTGCACCTTGGGACAGTGCTACCTCTTAGCGCTCGAGCCCAAACTTGGGAGGCGGGACTCGCTGCTGGACGGCAGTCGGCCGACGCTCGAGCAGTTTCGCACGCAGGCGACCTTCAACGACAACGAGGTGGCCGCATGCCGTTGCGGATCGCCAAGCCAGCTGCGGAGTCGCCGCTTCGCGCCGTATCAGCGGAAAGAGGTCCATGTCACAGAGGAGGTCGGCAGAAAATTCCACGGCCTCTTGATAGCCCAGGGCTGATGGTAACGGGATTGAGGTTGGTAATCAAGACGACCTTCTTCCCGATTAAACCTTGCAGGCTATACCACTGGCGTATACCTGACACGATGGTCCGCTCTTCCGGTCCGGGCTTAACGGTCAGCACCAGCAGCTTATCGGCCTGGGGTGCGGCTCGGCCGCCAGCACCTCGGCCACGCGCAGGCTCGAGTCTCGCGACTGCTCAAGCAGACCGAGGAGGTGGGCGTGGTCAAGACCACCGTTCACACTCCGCCGGGCGTGTTCGTCGAGATCGAGGAGGCCCTCGAGCACAAGTTCGGCCTGCGCGAGGTGGTGGTCGAGGCCAGCGACGAGGCCGGGATCATCCCTGCGCTGGCGGGGAGCGCCTCCGCTTATCTCGAGAGCGCCCTGGTGGGCGCGGAGCGGGTTGGGGTTTCTTCGTGGAGCGAGACCCTGCTGGCTACGGTCAACGCCATGCGCCCGGTGCATAAGAGCGGATTGCGACAGGTGGAGGGGCTAGTTGACCAAACTGGTCCAGCAAAGGTACATTAGCGTCATGAGCGTACCAGTTACTCCAGCGGCAAATCTTGGATTACTGAGGCGATGATGAACCTCACTCTGGCTGTTGATAAAAGCCACGCCACCCCCGCCTATCTGCAGCTCAAGGAGCAGCTCACCCGCGCTATCGAAAAGGGCCTCCTGGCGCCCGGCCAGGCGCTGCCTAGCGAGCGTGAGTTAGCAGCACTGCTTAAGCTTTCACGCATGACTGTGCGCCATGCGCTCCTAGAGCTAGCCAGCGACAACTTAGTCGAGCCGCGGCAAGGATCGGGCACCTACGTGCTACCCCGGCGGCTGCTACAAACCGTCGACCGCGTCCTGGGCTTCACCGACGAGGCTCGCGACTTGGGCTTCACACCAGGCAATCACTTACTGGAAGCGGAGCTAATCGCCGCAGATCAACAGATAGCCAGTAACTTGGGGGTTCACAAAGGTGATGAGGTCATGTGCATCACCCGCCTGCGCACGGCCAACGACGAGCCGCTAGTCATTCAGGTAGCCTTCTTGTCACCACGCTTAGCAGACTTCCCGCTTCAGCAGCTCAGGCTAGCGGGGAGCTTATACCAGACCATCGCTGTCCACTACGGCATCGAGCTGCAGCGCGCCCACCAGACGATCAGCGCTCGCTTACCCACCCGCCAGGAGCAGCAGCTCTTGACCATCAGCCGCGACACCCCCATTTTGGCGCTCGAGCGGACCACCTTCGACACTCACGGCCAGCCCGTCGAATACGTGCGCAGCGCCTACCGCAGCGATAAGTACCAGATAGCCCTAGACCTCCGCAAGCCATGAACACCGAAGCCTGGAGCGACAGCTACCGCGGCCTGGACACCTGGCCTGGCGCCGACATCCTCAAGGCCATCGTGGTGCGCAATCAGCATGCCCTAACAGCCGTCGAGCAGGCCCTGCCCGCACTGAGTAGCGCCGCACTTGGTATCGAGCACGCCATAGCCGCTGGTGGCAGGCTGATCTATCTCGGTGCCGGCACCTCGGGGCGACTGGCGCTGCAAGATGCCGCCGAGCTGCCGCCTACCTTCGGCTTTGATGGTGCCCTAGTGCTAATCGCCGGCGGTGAGCAGGCCGGCGGCAGCGCTCAAGAGGGGGCCGAGGATGACGAGCTGGCTGCTATTCAGGCCATCGACAGGGCCGGCGTTAGTTCTCGCGATGCCGTTGTCGGTATCGCCGCTAGCGGCACTACCCCCTTCACCGTCGCCGGCCTCCGCCGCGCTAGGGAGCAAGGCGCTTTTACCGTCGGAATCGCCAACAACCCCGCCACTCCGCTGCTTGATGCGGCCGAGGTCGGGGTGCTGCTCGATACCGGCCCGGAGGTGCTGGCCGGCTCCACCCGCTTAGCGGCCGGGACCGCCCAGAAGGTCGCCTTAAACGCCTTATCGACTGCGGTAATGGTGCGCTTGGGTGGGGCTTATGACAACCTGATGGTCGGCATGCGGCCCAGTAATGCCAAGCTGTACCGCCGCGCCGCCGAGATAGTGCAAGCAGCCAGCGGCAGCGCTCCGGCTCAGGCCCAACAAGCTCTTATGGAGGCCGGAGGGAACATCCGCGAAGCCATTGTGATGGTCGCCACCAGCGCCAGCTTGGCCGAGGCGCAAGCTGCGCTAGCACGGCATCACCGGCGTGTCCGTGAGGCGCTCGCCGAACTCTCAGTGAGGCAACCATGAGCCACTTTCAGGACGAAATCCATGCCCAGCCCGAGGCTCTGCAGGGCGTCATCGCCAATCCACGTATTGCCGAGGTCGCTGCTAAGCTGCAAAACCGCACCATCCCGATGATCGTGACGGTAGCGCGGGGCTCCTCGGACCACGCGCTGACGTTTTTTAGCTACTTAGCGGGGCAGTATCTGGGTCTGCCGGTAGCCAGCCTGCCGCCTAGCTTGCTCACCGTTTATGGCTCCAGGATGAAGGTATCAGGGGCACTCGCAGTCGGCGTTAGCCAGTCCGGCGAGTCGAGCGATGTGGTGGAGAGCTTGCACCAACTCAAACAAGCCGGCGCGCTCAGCCTGGCTATCACCAACCAGGCCGGCAGCGCGCTGGAAACCCTTGCCGAGCACGCCCTATACCTCGGCGCCGGACGCGAGCAGGCTGTCGCTGCCACCAAGACCTTCAGCGGCCAGATGATGGCGCTGGCCTTACTGGTCGCCCACTGGTCGCAAGATACCGCCTTGCTGCGCGCCCTTGAGTCAGTGCCAAAGCTGCTGCGGCAACTCCTTGCCGAGCAGGCTCCCATCGAGCGCGCTGCGCTGCGCCTCACCCATGCCGAGCAGGTCTACGTGCTAGGGCGCGGCCTCTCGTTTGGCCCGGCGCTGGAGATCGCTCTTAAGCTCAAAGAGACCAGCTATCTACACGCCCAGGCCTACTCCTCGGCTGAGTTTCAGCACGGCCCCATCGCCTCGGTCGATCCCAAAGACCCCATCGTGCTGATCGCCAGCGACGACGGCACGCTAGCTTCGAACCTAGCGGTGGCAGAGCGCTTGCACGCCATCGGTGCCGACCTGACCGTCATCAGCGGGGCCGCCGCCCTGGTACGCGAGGCCAACGCCCCGATTGCCCTCCCCGCCGGCCTTAACCCAGCCAGCGAAGCGTTCTTGCAGGTGCTGGCCGGTCAACTGCTGGCGCTGCATTTAACCCGCTCCAAGGGGCTTGACCCCGACCAGCCGCGGCATCTTCGCAAGGTTACGCAGACTATGTAGGGTGTGAAGGTAGGGTGTGAGCTGTGCCCAAAAAGCCGGTTATCGATCTGCTAGACTCCTTGACGTGAGGCGCGGCACATGACCACAAAATCGCCTGAGAACGGCACCTATACCATCTCGCTCAGGGATGTGCTCAACTTTCTGCTCCGCGGAGCACTAGTGGCGTTAACCGTAGCCGTGGCTGCCGCTGCCGCAGCTTTTATCCTGAGCCGCAATGCCACCCCCAGCTATCGCGCTAGCGCCACGCTGCTAGCCTCTCAACCCAACGTAAGCTACAGCAGCCTGGGGATCATCTCTCCGCCCCCGGTCGATCCTACCGTCTACCGCTCGGCTATCCTCGATGGCCCGATCCTGAGTGAGGCTCTGCACAATTTGCAGGATGAGCCTGTCACGCAAGCCAGCCTTGCGCAACTCAAAAACCAGGTGCGGGTCATGGTTGAAGACCGCCGCATCTCAAGCCTGATCCGCATCGAAGTAGATGACCCAGTCGCAGCGCGAGCCGCCCGCTTGGCCAATGCCCTGGCAGAGGAGCTGTTGTCCTGGGATCGCGAGCGCGCCCGGCAGAACTTCGCCAGCGGCGTGATGGCGCTCGAGCAGGCGGTTGGCACCATCGACGCGCAAATAGCCGGCCTTGGCAACAACCCCGACCAACTTGCGACACTAAACGCGCTGCGCGAACGCCGCCTGCGCGAGCTTGACGCCGCCCGGGCGCTTAGCAACTCGGCAGTGGTGGTAGGGCTGCTCGAGCCCTTTAGAGTTGCGCTTGTCCCCGACAGGCCCCTTAGCTCCCGCACTGCTCTTAACACCACGCTGGCGTTTCTGTTGGGCCTAGTGCTGAGCTACGGCTTCATGCTGCTCAGAACCTCGCTCGATACGCGCATCAGAAACAGCGAGGACCTAGTAGCCCTTACTGGGCTGCCGGTGATTGCCGAGTTCTCCCGTGCTGCGCGCAATCCTCATCAACTGTCCCACGAGTCGGCTAGCTACTTGCGCACCAATCTGCTCCTGGCTACTGCTAATGTTCAGCCCAAAACCTTCCTAGTCACCAGCGCCCAAACCCTTAAGGAGAAGACCGGGGTGGCTATTGCCCTGGCTGAGAGCTTTGCGCGTAGCAAGTACCGCACTCTGCTGGTCGATGCCGACTTGCGCCATCCGTCCAGCAGCCAGGCGTTTAATCTCAATCCCATTGAGTACACGCCGCTCGAGGTCTATCTGGAAAATCCCCATCAGCGCTATCTGCCCATCAGTGTAAGGGTGGACGGCAAGCGAAGCTTCGACCTTATCCCTAGCTTCTCGGCCGCGCGCTCGCTGGTCGACCTCCTCAACCAGGGCTTGCGCGAACACCTTGAGGTCTGGCGCGGCAGCTATGACGTCATCATCATCGACTCAACCCCGCTGCTCCCCTTCGCTGACACCCTGGCGATCGCCCCGTTATGCACCGGCGTCATCGTCTCGACCAGCGTCAAAGACTCCAGCCCGCAGCAGGTGCGAGCCGCCGTCGATCTGCTGCGCCGCGTCGGCGTGGATATCCTAGGGCTGGTGGTGACCAACCTTGCCCCATCCAGACAGGGCAGTCTCCACTACGGATACGGCGCTAGCGAAGCCGAGGGACCCAATCCCTATAAAACGTTTGTCGCCCCCCTAAAAACGTCCTCTAGTCCTGTCAATAAGTGAGGCATCCGACCGCACTGGTGGCTGCTGAAGTCAGGGCTTCTCTCTTGGCACAGGTGCTCGGCCTCTCTCCTACCCAAGGCAAGCTCCACAGCGCTGGGTGTCATGATAGCCTTTAATGGGAGCGCACTGGGCGGCCTGGGGGGTGATGGGCCGGGTCTTCTTCCCGACCTGGATGTGGCTGGTGCTGGTTGTCTGGGTGATGCCCGCCGTGGCCGGGATGGGGCTGGGGGTTTCGGTGATCGTCTCGTCCAAGGTCAAGAGCTTTCAGGAGGCCTATCAGATCGGCGGCGTGGTGGTTGTGCCCGTGCTGCTCCTGGTGGTGGGCCAGATCACCGGGGTGATGGTCTTTAGCGCCTGGCTGGTGCTGCTCTTGGGGCTGGTGCTGTGGGGCGTGACGGCCATCTTGCTGTGGTACGGCAGCAAGAGCTTTGCCCGCAGCGAGCTGATCGCACAGCTGTGAAGGCTGCGGGAGAATTGCTCATGAAGCAAGCTTCACCACGAGATGAAAACGGGCGACCACGTGGGGTCGCCCCTACTTGAATACTTGAATACTCGAATACTTGACTACTTGACTACTGATTTTCTGAGGAATCAACCGCCCTGCCTACTGCACTACCAACAGCGGGGTGTCGATAGCCAGCAGCCAGTCCAGCGCACCCGCCCCCAACACCACCAGCCCGACCCCCTCGGCCTTGACGATGGCTGCTAGGCTCGCAGCGAGAGGGCCGGGGAACGGGAGCAGTCGCGTGCGGTAGGCCACGGCCAACGGTAACGACTGCATCACCTCCTGCTTGTGGCGCATCTCGTCACTGCTAGCTATCAGCAGCGGTCCACCCGGCGGCAGCAGTGAAGCGGCTAGGCTCAGAGCGCGCCGTGCTGGGCTCGAGCCGTCGTAGAGCAGCAGATACGGCGCGTGCAGACGCATCCCCTGACGCACGATCAAGACCGGCGCCGGGGTCTGACTAAGCACCGCAGCGGTGATGCTGCCGAGTTGGCGGCGGCCCGGCAGCGGCCAACCGAGCTGACCCAGGGTCAATAGGTCGCCTTCTTGCGCGGCGGCGATCAGTTCGGCGCTAACCACCCCACGCCGCACGGCAAACGACCAGCGCAGCCGACTGCGGCGCACCACCTCCTCCAGAGCGCGCCGGGCCTTAGCCGCTTGCGCCTTAAGCTGCCCCTCGGCATAACGGTCGGTGAAGGGCCGCGCTGCGTGGGAGTAGAGGTTCACCTCGACCATGCGCGGCAGCTCAGCTACCCGCAACAGGCGAATATCCTCGACATAGACCCCCATCAACTCGGCCTCGAGCAGCCGCGCCAACACCGCCGCGCCCTCAATGGCCGCCAGGCTGTGCGGGCTGGCGTCTACCGCTACTACGATCCGCCGGATCGGCCGCATGGCTACTCCTGCTTGAGCGCCCTCCGCGCCCGAGTCAGCGCCCGCAGCCGGGCTACTACCCGGCCGTTCAGGCTGGTAGCCGGATACTCACCACGGTCGTCCTTAACCCCCACCGGCAGGCCGGTCAGCAGCGCCAGCCCGTCGTCCACGGTGTCCAGGGCATAGATCGCAAAGCGCCCTGCCGCTACCGCCGTCACCACCGCCTTGGCCAGCATCAGGTGCTTGGCATTAGCCCGCGGGATAAGCACCCCCTGGCTACCGGTCAGCCCACGCGCCCGGCAGAGTTCAAAGAAGCCTTCGATCTTCTCGTTGGTGCCGCCTACCGGCTGCACCTCACCGTGCTGATTGAGCGAGCCGGTCACCGCCAGGCCTTGCTTCAAAGGCGCTTCGGCTAACGCCGAGACCAGGGCAAAAAACTCGGCACAGGAGGCGCTGTCCCCCTCCACGCCGCCGTAGCTCTGCTCGAACACCAGGCTGGCGGCGAGCGAGAGCGGCTCGTCTGCGGCGTAGCGCGCTCCCAGCAAGGCGCTGAGGATTAGCACCCCCTTGCTGTGCAGCGGGCCGCCCAGCTCAACCTCGCGCTCGATATCGACTACCTCACCCTCGCCCAGGCGCACCCGCGCGGTGATACGGCTGGGGTGACCAAAGGCAGCGGTGCCGAGCTGCACCACCGAGAGGCCGTTGATCTGCCCGACGGCCTCGCCGTCGGTAGCGATATAGCGGGTATGGCGCAGCGTCTCCTCGAGCATCCGCTGCTGTAAGCGGTCAGCGCGGTAGAGTTGCGCGGCGAGGGCCATCTCGACATCAGCCAGGGCGATCACCTCATGCGCTGCGGCAGCCGCGTGATGGTCGGCCTCTTGCACCAAGTCGCGCAGGTCGGCCAGGCGCGCCGTGAGCCGCTCGGCGTCGCCAGTGAGTCGCGCCGCCTGCTCAATGATCCGCGCCACAGCCTCGGCTGAGAGCGGGCGCAGCCGGTCGCGGCGGGCCAGCGCGCCGATCAGTCCGGCGTAGCGCGTTTCGGCCTCCGGGGTGCGCGGCACCGAGTCGTCAAAGTCCGCGGCTACCTTAAAGAGCTCAGTAAACTCGGGGTCGTAGGCGCAGAGCAGATAATAGAGCAGCCGGTCGCCCAACAGCACCACCTTGACATCCAACGGGAGGGGCTCGGGCTCGATGGTCACGGTGCTGGTTAGACTTAGCGCTTGCCCCAGTGACTCGATCGCCAGCCGGCGCGAACTGAGCACCCGCTTGAGCCCTTCATAGGCATAAGGGTGCTGGAGCAGCTTGCGCGCCTCAAGTAGCAGATAGCCACCGTTAGCGCGGTGCAGCGCGCCGGGGCGCAGCAGCGTAAAGTCGGTGACCAAATTGCCCTGCTGCGCCTGGTACTCGATCCGGCCAACTAGGTTGGCGAAGGTCGGATTGTCTTCAAAGATTATGGGGGCGTTGTCCTGGTGCTCAACTAACACGTTAACCTGGTAGCGCCGCAGAGCGGGGCCGATCTTCACAGCGCCATCAAAGCCGGCCTCGGCCTGGGCCTCAGCGAGCTGCATCAGCTCTTGCAGGTTATCTATGACATCTTGGCGCACGCTTGCTAGGTAAGCCAGCACCGGCTCAAGTCCTTGATATTTCTGGCACGCCTCGTCAAAGAGCGGACCGCTGGCGAGGCTGGCCAGCTCACGGTGCAGGTCGCGGATTCGTTCGCGGCGCTGGCGTTCCCACTGTGGCACCTGGCGCAGCACCCGTTGCAGCTCCTGCTGGAGCCGGTCGATCTCGGTGCGCAGCTGCTCCTGTTCCTCCGGCAGGAGAGACTTAAACTGCTCCGGCGTGACCACCTCGCCGCCTCTTAGCGGCGCGAACACCAGCCCTAGCGGCGTGCGGACCATACCCAGGCTGTGCTGCTTGGCCTGCTCTTGCAGGGCACTGAAGGCGCTTTCGGGCCGCTCCTTGGCCTCCTCGTCGATAGCGTGGCGGCGGGCCTGATACTCCTCGGACTCGAAGATGGCGCTTAAGCTGCTGCGCACCTCACTAATCAGCTCGAGCATCACCTCGCGGAAGGCTGGGGCGGTCCCGGCGGGGAGTTGCAGCAAGGTGGGGCGGGTGGGGTCGCTAAAGGTGTGGACATAGCACAGATCGGGCGGCGCCGGACGGCTTGCAGCGTGTCGGCGCAAGAAGTGCTCAACCAAAAAGCGCTTGCCGGTACCGCTCGGCCCCAAGGCAAAGAGGTGGTAGCCTTCTTGCGGCACGCCGATGGCAAACTGCACCGCCGCCACGGCCCGCTCCTGTCCGACGATGTCGCTCTCATGCGGCAGCTCGTCGGTGCGAGTAAACGGCAGCCGGGACAGGTCACAGTGGCGATAGAGCTGTTCCGGAGCTAGCGCCTTATCCATAATCATCCCTTCACCACCACGAGCGGCCGCAGGCGTGCCACCTTGCGCCCCAGACCGGCCTGATGCACCACCTCGACCACATCGGCAACGTCCTTATAGGCATCGGGCATCTCCTCATCGACGGTAGCGCGGCTGGCAGAGCGCACCAGGATCCCTTGCGCTGCTAGTTCGCTGATCAGGTTGCGTGCGCGGGCCTGGCGCTTGGCCTGATGGCGGCTCAGTCGGCGGCCCGCCCCGTGACAGCTCGAGCCGAAACTAAGCTGCATGGCCTCATCGGTCCCGACTAACACAAACGAGTAGCGGCCCATGTCGCCCGGCACCAGCACCGGCTGGCCGATGCCGCGATAGACCAGCGGCAGGTCGTCCTGGTCAGGGCCAAAGGCCCGCGTCGCCCCCTTGCGGTGGACCAGCACCTCCCGTCCCTGGTGCGTTTCGAACTTAGCGTTGTTGTGAGCTAGGTCGTAGACTATCCGCAGGCCGTGGTCGCGGGGAGTGAAACCGACCTCCTCGAAGGCGGTAGCGACACTGGCAGCGATCCGCTGGCGGTTGGCAAAAGCAAAGTTGGCCGCGGCGGCCATCGCCCCCAAATACGCCGCCCCTTCCGGACTGTTAATCGGCGCGGCAGCCAGTTGGCGATCCGGCAGCTCGATGCCGTACTTGGCGGCAGCCTTAAGAAAAAGCCCTACGTAGTCGGTGCAGACCTGATGGCCCAGGCCCCGCGAGCCGGTGTGGATCAGTACGGTGATAGTCCCCTCGGCTAGCCCCATCACCGCAGCGGCTTCGGCATCGTAGATGGCATCGACAGCTTGCACCTCGAGGAAGTGGTTGCCCGAACCCAACGTGCCAAGCTGTGGCAGGCCGCGCTCGCTGGCCCGCGCTGAGACCTGCTCGGGGTCGGCGCCGGGGAGCCTCCCGCCCGACTCGATCCGCTCCAAGTCGCTCTCGCTCCCGTAGCCCAGGGCTACGGCAGCACGGGCGCCCTCACGAAGCAGCGCTCCAAGCTCACGGTGCGAGCGCTTATCGGCCTGGCGGGCCGAGCCGACCCCAGCCGGGACATGACGATAGAGGGCATTAGCTAGCGCCTCTTGTCTGGGTTTTAGCTCCGCTAGGCTAAGCGACGAGGTGAGCAGGCGCACGCCACAGTTGATGTCGTAGCCAACCCCACCGGGGCTAACCACGCCGCCCTGCGCGGCATCGAAGGCCGCCACCCCACCGATGGGAAAGCCGTAGCCCCAATGCAGGTCGGGCATGGCCAGCGCTGGCGCGACGATCCCCGGCAGCGTGGCGACGTTGATAAGCTGCCGCAGCGAGGCGTAGTCCTCGGCAGCTAGGTCGGCCAGGATCGTCTCGGAAGCGTAGAACTCCGCATCCACCCGCATCGCCCCAAACGCCGGAATGCGGTAACGGTTGGGCGCTAACTCCGTGAAGGGAATTGGATCCGCCATGCTCGCCTCCTATGACCATCAGTATTCAAGTATTCGAGTATTCAAGTAGGGGCGAAGCCCTTAAGGCTCTCAGTCTGTCAGCCGCAGGGTTTTGCTGAGAGCCTGACTAGAGGGCGTTCAGAAATTCCCAGCAAGAACCGTGCGGTTGCGTCCTGTCGGGGCGACCGGCCGGTCGCCCCGACCTCAAACGATGGGTTATAGCTATTTTTCGGATGCGCTCTAGCTGATAGCCTTTTCATCTTTGGTACGCCTTCGCATTATCGCTCTCACTTCGTTCGGGCCGGCGCTTCGCTGATACGGCTTCGCCTCGGTGCTTCGCTGACGGTGAACAAACGTTCACGGGCAATTCCTCCTCCTCAGGCCGTGTTGGCATTAAGTATAGCGCGGCTAGCGGCAACGTTGGCGAGCCAGTACCAAGCTAGACATCAAGCACCACCCGCGCCCGCCAGTAGCCGTTCTCCTGCACCAGCCTAAGCCCGTGGTGGGTTGCTCCCTTGACCTCACCCTGCCAGCCGTGTGCTTCAACGTCCAGCGGCGCACAGTTCAGCGAAGCCGCCAGGCGGTAGCCCACAGGCGCGGCGCTTACCGCCACGGCGCTTTGAACTGGCAGCAGGTGGCGAGTCTGAACCAGGTAGAGCAGCTCGTCAAGCCAAGCGACCAGCAGGCTTTCCAGCGACTCAGCTTCAAGCTCAAGGGGGCTTAAGCGCTCTCCCGGGTGAGGCGGACAAGAGACCAGCACCTCTAGCAAGGCCCGCCGCGCTGCGTCAAAGAGCGCATTCAGGTCGCCGGCCGTTATTTCAAAGCCCACATCGGCGGTGTGTTCGAAGTGGTGGATCACCTGCCTAGTTTAACGCCTACATCGCCGCCTGGATAAAGACCAGCACGAACAGCGCCACCGTCTCGACGATGCCGATTACCATCAGGTAGTTGCCAAACCCCTGGCCGGTTTCGCCGAGCGCATCAGCCGCCGCCGCGCCGGCCTTGCCCTGATACCAGGCCGACCCGGCCATGGCCAGGCCGCCGAACAGCCCGATGCCGATCATGGCGGGCCAGCTCACCATATCGCCGGCGGCGGCAGCCTGCTCAGCAGCGCCGATGATGGTATTCATCAGGATCATGCCGTAGATGGTCTGCGACAAGGGCGCCCCGACGAAGGTCAAGAGGATAAAGGGCGCCATCCGACCCTGGGCAAAACAGCGCTTCCACACACCGATCGCCGCCATGCCGGCGGTGCCGGTGCCGAGCGCCGAGCCGAACGCCGCGATGCCGAGCACCGCCGCGGCGCCGGCTTTGCCGAAGGTTGCCATTAGCTCAGGGTCCATTTACGTCTCCTTTACGTCAGCTCGTGGCCAGCGTGTACTGCGAGCTTGAGAAGCGGTATGACTGCCAAATCGTTACTGTCGAAGGGATCGCCACGGCGCTCGGCACAATCCCCCCCACCTCCCTTGATAAGGGGGGCGGCCGTAGGCCGGGGGGATTTGCCTTACGAGCAACTGGTCTACTTGACATACCAGGTTCATTACGCCCCCAAAGTCGAAGGGGAAGCAATCTCGACTTGGGCAGGTGCGGGAAACGCCGATGACGAGGTTGCTTCGCCTCGCAAGCTCGGCTCGCAACGACAAGGAGGAGCATCAGGCCGCCTCGCGCCGCGCCTTGCGCGCAAACGGACGATAGGGACGGCCACTCCAGGACATCCCCAAGTGTCCGGCGAACTCCAGGGTGTTAAGCCTCACGCCGTGAACCAGCACCCCCATGGCGGCCAGCAGGATATTGAGGGTGTGACCAAAAAACAAAATTAGCGCGGCAAGGATGCTCGCCAGGAGCCCGCCCGCTCCAATTGCTAAAGCCATCTCGTTAAACGCCGAAGCTACCGCATAGGTCGCGGCACCGACCGCAAACAGCCGCACATAGGAGATAACATCGACAAAGTTGCTGACCAAGGTCAGGGGCAACATGGCGTGGTTAAACCACTCGTGCTTGAGCTGCTGCCAGGGGGTCATAAAAACTACGATCAAGACCACGCCGACTGCCAATAATGGCAGCATCACTGCTGGGAAAGGCGCCCCTAAGACTAGTGTGCGGGCCAAGAAGAACATGGTCCAGGTAGTGATGATCCAGCCGACTTGGGCCAGGGCGCGGCTGCTCGGATAGAAGCGCACCACGTTCCAGCCGTGCGCCAGCGTGAGGTGAACCGCTCCGATGCTGAAGCTCAGCAAGATGATATTGTCCTGCTCCAGCAGCCACGTAACTCGCAGCAGCTCGAGCAGAGCGGGAATGGCCGCTAGGCCGAAGTAGTTGCCGGTCAGCACGCCCCACACGATGGTAGCAACGCTTAGTAGCTTGAGCAGTGAAAAGAGGCTGTTCGGCGCTTGCGGATAGCGCCGTTGTCCCCATAAGGTCAGCAGCAAAAAGAGCAGCCCATAGCCCGCGTCACCGACGATCATGGCAAAAAACAGCCCGAAAAAGATCAGGAACGGCGTGCTAATATCGACCTGGTCATAGCCGGGGATCACCCCCAGGAAGGACATTATCGGCTGGATGGGCTTAACCCAGCGCGGGTTCTCGATCTTGGTGGGAACCTCGTTGGGGTTACTGACCTCCTCGACCAATAGCCCCCAGCCCCGGGCTTCGGCCAGCGCTTGCACTTGCGGAACGTCGCGCTCGGGGCAAAAGCCGCGCAGATAAGCCAGCAACCACACCACCGTCATATTGGCTCGGGCCTCTTCAAAGTGGAGCTTATCCTCGGTGCGGTCAGCCAGCAGTTTGACCGCCTCTAAATGTCCGGCCAGGGCGGCCAACTCCTCTCGGGTGCGGGTGGCTGCACGCTCAACCTCAAGGAGCTTCCCAGCAAGGGCGGTAGGAGAGGCGTCGGGGATGGGCACCTCCTCGAGTATGTCCGCCTCTGCTACCGCCGCCACCGGGCCTACCAGCGCCAGATAGCGCTGCCTGCGGTCACGCGACAACTCCACGACGACCGTCCCTTCAGGAGGCTCAAAGGCTTGGGGCACCGGCAAACGAAACAGCCGGACACGGATCCCCTGAGCTTGGAGGCGGTGGATATCCTCGGGCTCAAAGCTGCCAAACGAGGCTAACCGCTCCCGCTCGAGCAGCAGCTCGAGCCGGGTATCGTTTAAGCCGCTTAAGCGCTCAGCCAGGCGCTGTACCTCGGCCACGACCTCCTGCGGCGAGCGCTGGGCAGGCTTGACCTCGGTCGGCGCCAGCTTGGCCAGCACCTCAGCCGCGCGCCTAATCCCTTCGAGCCGGGCGCGGATGGCAGTTACCGCCTCCTCATCAGGCGGCGGCGCAGCGGCCAGGTGCATCACACCCAGGTCTTGCAGCGCCTCTAAGGCGGCGGTCTGCTCACCTTTTAACACCACCAAAGTGAGCTGCTTCATGGGGACGATCACGCCGCACCATCCCCTACCGCCTTGGCCTTGGCGATTTTGGCCCGCACCACCCCAGCAGCTTGCAAGTCCCCCAGAGCGATGCGGATGATGCGGATATTCTCGCGCGCCTCGGGGATCTTGACCTTCTCAAACAGGTTCACGCGCTGCGTAGTCACCCGTAGCTCAGCGCTGAGCAGATGGTGCTGTTCGTTTAGTACCCGGCGCCTAAGCTGCAAGGTGAGAACGACCTTGAGCGCTTCGAGCCCGTCGTCAAGCCAGCTAGGGGTGTGGTGCAAGTCGGGCACTGTCTCTTGCCACGCCACCTGCTCCAAGGTGGGCACGGCCACCCCGGCGATGTTCAGCTCACCGTAGCGCACGGCCTCGAGCTTGAGATATTGGCCAAAGGGCTGCGGCTCGGCGAAGAGCTTGATCCAGTCGGCCAGCTTGCGGCGCAGCCGCGTCTCTTCGTCGCTGAGCTTGCTCATATCGATCTCGACCTGCCGCAGCTCGAGCTGGAGCTGCTGCTTTTTTAACAGCAAAGTCGGCAGGTAGCGCTCAAAACGGGCTAAGGCGTCGCGCTGGCGCTTGAACTCCTGTTTGCTGGTCTTGATCCGGGCCACGGCTACACCTGGGGCCAGTAGCGGGTCACTAGCGCGCTTGGCAAGCCGGTCTGAGCCGGTTCGAAACATTCGGCCAGGATGCGCCAACCTTCGTCCAGGGCGGCCTCTAGCGGCAGCTGTACGCGCAAGTCCATCAGCCGTGCCTCGAACTGCTCACCGTAGCGCAGTAGCTGCTGATCCCAGCGGCTCATGCGAAAGCCCATCGCCTGCTTTTCCAAAGTCTCGCGGTAAGCGGCATAGAGCTGGATCATGGTGTTCATGATGGCGCGGTGGTCGTCGCGGGTCTTGCCGTTAACCAGCTGCTTCAAGCGGCTTAGGCTGCCGAACGGCTCGATCCTACCGCCGCGCAGATAGAGCTGCCCTTCGGTGATATAGCCGGTATTGTCCGGCACCGGGTGGGTGACATCGTCGCCGGGCATGGTGGTGACTGTCAGGATGGTAATCGCACCCGCCCCCTCGAAGTCGACCGCCTTCTCGTAGCGCGCGGCTAGCTGGCTATAGAGGTCGCCGGGATAGCCGCGGTTGGAAGGGATCTGCTCCATGGTGATAGCGACCTCCTTAAGGGCGTCGGCGAAGTTGGTCATGTCGGTCAGCAACACCAGCACGCGCTTGCCCTGCAAGGCAAACTGTTCGGCTACCGCCAGGGCCAGATCCGGCACCAACAAGCTCTCGACCGTGGGGTCGGCGGCGGTGTGGATGAACATCACCGTGCGGGCCAGCGCCCCGGCCTGCTCGAGCGTGTCGCGGAAGTAGAGGTAGTCGTCAAACTTTAGGCCCATCCCCCCCAGCACGATCACCTCGACCTCAGCCTGCAAGGCGATGCGGGCCAGCAGCTCGTTGTAAGGCTCGCCCGCTACCGAAAAGATGGGGAGCTTCTGGCTCTCCACCAGGGTGTTAAAGAGGTCGATCATGGGGATACCGGTGCGCACCATGGTGCGGGGGATGATCCGCTTGGCGGGGTTGACCGAGGGGCCGCCGATGTCGATGTAGCCCTGGTCTAGCACCGGCCTCCGGTCGCGGGGGCGACCCGCGCCATCGAAGACTCGGCCCAGCAACGCTGCCGAGAACGGCACCTGCATGGGTCGGCCTAGCAAGCGCACCCGGGCGCTAGTGGGAATGCCGCGGCTACCGGCAAAGACTTGCAGGTAGGCCCGCCCCCCCTCTAGCCGGATCACTTGGGCCAGCGAACTGCCCATGGGCCAGCTAACCAGCGCCAGCTCGCGGTAGGTAGCGTCGCCGGCCTGGATCATCAGCACGTTGCCGGCGATCCGCTCAAGGCGGGTATAGACCTTATACATGAGCTGTCGACCCCTCGACCTGGCTCGGGGCAAGCCCCTCCACCAGCACCGCTATTTGGTGCTCGAGCCGGGTGAAGTCAGGGCTGCCTTGAGGGCTGCGGTTCCACTCCTTAGTGAGCTGGGTCAGCTCCTGGAAGAAGCGCCGCGCCGCATCTTTGTCGTTAAAGCTTAGCCGCGCGCGCAAGATCCTAACCAGTCGGCTAAAGACATAGCGCTGGCGGTTGGCGCTAGTAGCCCCATCGACCTCATGAAAGGCGTCTTGCTGCAAGTAGCTGGCGTCTAAGTACTCGGCCTTGAGGTAGCGCACGAAATCCTCGAGCGAGGTCCCTTCCTCACCGACCACCTTCATCATCTGCTCGACCTCGTAGCCACCCCGCAGCGCGGTCTTGGCGGTCTCAACCTCGTCCTCGGGCGCCACGCTGGCGTAGTGACTCCAGCTCTCTAGGGGGTCGATGGCTGGGTAACGGCGGGCGTCCGAACGGGCCCGCGACAGGCCGTGAAAGGCCCCAACCACCTTGAGGGTGGCTTGAGTGACCGGTTCCTCGAAGTTCCCTCCGGCCGGACTGACCGTGCCGCCGATCGTCACGCTGCCCACCGAGCCGTCGCGCAGCGCCACTACCCCGCCACGCTCATAAAAGGCGGCGATGACCGACTCCAGATAGGCCGGGAAGGCCTCCTCACCGGGAATCTCCTCCAGGCGGCCCGAGATCTCGCGCAGCGCCTGCGCCCAGCGGCTGGTCGAGTCGGCCAGGAGCAGGACATTAAGCCCCATCTGGCGGTAGTACTCAGCGATGGTGACAGCGGTATAGACGCTGGCTTCGCGCGCGGCTACCGGCATCGAGCTGGTGTTACAAATAATCATGGTCCGCTCCATTAAGCTCTGGCCGGTGCGAGGGTCAGTAAGCTCGGGGAACTCGCGCAGCGTTTCGACCACCTCGCCGGCGCGTTCGCCGCAGGCCGCAATAATCACCATATCGACCTCGGCGTGGCAGCTGGTGAGCTGCTGCAAAACTGTCTTGCCCGCCCCGAAGGGGCCGGGGATGCAGTAGGTGCCGCCGCGCGCCACCGGAAAGAGCGTGTCGATCAGGCGGATTTTGGTGACTAGCGGCTCACTGGGCCGCAACCGCTCACGGTAGGCACGAATCGGGATCTTGACCGGCCAGCGCTGCAACATGCTCACGGCATGCTCGCGCCCGCGCTCATCTTCGAGCTTGGCGATCACCTCAGCAACGGTGTATTCGCCAGGCGGCGCCAGCCACCTAAGCGTAAGCCAGCCCGGCAGCGCCAAGGGGACCATGATGCGATGGGTAAATACCCCCTCCGGTACGGTTCCTAGGGTATCACCAGCCATCAATTGCTGACCGGTACGGGTAGGGTTAAAAGCCCAGCGGCGCTCCCTATCGAGGGGATCAAGGTAGAGCCCGCGCGGCAGGAAGAAGCCGCTAGCTTCGGCTAGCTCCGGCAGTGGGTTCTGCAGCCCGTCATAGATCTGGCCCAACAGTCCCGGACCGAGTTCAACGGCCAGCAGTTCGTTGGAAAAGTCCACCTGGCCACCTACATACAGCCCGGTAGTGTCTTCAAAGACCTGCATATCAGCGTGAGTGCCGCGCACCCGGATCAGCTCGGCTTTTAGCCTGAGCCGACCCAACACGGCATAGCCGACCTCGTTTTGCATCACCGGCTTATCAAAGGCCACGGTGAGCAGGTTGCCGCTGACCGCCACAATCCGCCCGGTGTTAGCCATGACTAGCCTCAAGCTGCCGCACTGCCGCCTCGAGCGCCACCCACCCCGCCTCATCGGTCAAACCGGCCCAGCGCCAGGCCAGGCGGAGCTTAACAGCGTAGGCGTAGAGGGCTGCCAAGCCCCAGGAGTCCTGTAAGGCCAACTCGTCGAGGAGTCGCCAGCACAGCTCCGTAAGCGCCAGTTCGCGCGCCAGCGGCGTCTCTCTGGCATAGGCTTCGGCTACCCGCAGGGCGATATCGACGCGATAACCTGGGTGCGAGCGCAAGTAGGGGGATGCCTCGAGGCGCCGCCGCGCTGCGCGTTGCTGCGCCACAGCGTTGCGCCACTGCGTCTCCCAGGCCAGCCAAGTTGCCGCTACGGCGGTGCTGGGGGGGTCTTCGGTAGGGCTGAACACCGCCTGCAGATCAGCCTGCCCGGCGACGGAGACAAAGCGCTCGCACGAGGCCAAGAAGGCTTCGGCGCTGAGGTTTGGTGCCTCAGTAAGTTTTAGCGTTGGGAGGCTGGCTAGCAGATAGGTGAACACTAGCCCTCCTGAGACAGCTTGGGCGCGGTGCGCGGGATAATCCGGGCCAGATGGGGCTGCAGGTAGTAGGTCAGCGCCTCGGCGATGGCCGACAGGGTAAAGTCGTGCTCGATATAACCCTCATCCATGGCCACCCGAAAACCCCTGACCACCTCGTTATCGAGCTTCAGCTCCACGCCTTGCGCCAGCTTCTGGCGGTATAGCTCGGCGTAGTACTTAACCAACTGCTCGTGATCCTCAGGGCTGAGCAAAACCGTCATGCGCCGCTCGCGCCCGCCGCGCACGAGGTAGGCTTCGGTCATCTTAAGGAGGATTTCGCGCAACACTTCAGGAGTTAGCGCCTGCTGCAAGGACTCGCGCACCAGACCGGCCAGAATGCTCTCCACCCCTTGGCTGACCGAGATTAACAGGTCGCGCCCGGCCTGCTCGAGCGCCCTGGTACTCCGCTCGGTAAAGGCTTTGGCGTCTTGCTCGGCCTGCTCGAGGATGCGCGCTGCCTTAGCCTCAGCCTCCTTGACCGTTTTGATCGCCTTGGCTTGGGCCTCAGCAGTGATAGCCTGAGCCTGGCGCTGGCCCTCCTCGACCGCTTCCCGCTGGAGTTTTTCGATTAAGCTCTGCAATGTTTGCATGACCGCCTCATTCTGCCTCACCGGGGACCACCATACGCTTCGTTGTATCAGGCTAGAAGTAACGTACAGTAGGGTCGAAAGTCCTCTCACAGCTTGCGCAGCCGCACCCGCTCAATCCGATGCCTATCCCCTTTGGTCAGGATCAAAGTAGCCCGCTCCCTAGTGGGCAGGATATTTTCGCGCAGGTTGCGCCCGTTAATCTCGTCCCAGATCTGCTTCGCGATGCTGATGGCCTCCGCTTCGGGCAGCTCGGCAAAGTGCTTAAAATACGAGGCCGGATCCTTAAAGGCCGTCTCGCGCAGGCGCAAAAAGCGCTCGACATACCAGCTCTTGAGCCAAGCCTCCTCAGCATCGACATAGATGGTAAAGTCAAAGAAGTCCGAAACCGCGAGGCGCGCCCCGACCTGCAACACGTTAAGCCCTTCGATAATCACGATATCGGGCTGGCGCACTTTGATAACTTCGCCCGGAACAATGTCATAACTGAGGTGCGAGTAGACCGGCGCGGTGACCTCCGGCTGCCCCGATTTCACCGCAGCGACAAAGGTCAACAGGGTACGCTGATCGTAGCTCTCCGGGAAGCCCTTGCGGTTCATCAGGCCGCGCTCTTCCAAAACAGCGTTCGAATACAGAAAGCCGTCGGTGGTAACCAAATCGACCTGGCGATGATCAGGCCAACGCGACAGGAGCGCCTGCAACAGCCGCGCCGTGGTGCTTTTGCCTGCCGCTACCGAGCCAGCCACGCCGATAAGGTAGGGAACCCTGGCTGAAGGGCGGCCCAGGAAGGTATCGGTCGCCCGGTGGAGGGTCTGGGTAGCGGCCACGTAGAGGTTCAACAGGCGCGACAGCGGGAGGTAGATCGCTACTACCTCATCTAGCGAGAGCTGCTCGTTGATCCCTTGCAGCTCGCTTAAGTCGCGCTCGGTCAAAGTTAACGGCGTCGAGTTGCGCAGCTCCGCCCAGGCCGAGCGCTCGAAGTCGACATAAGGAGAGTTCACTAGGCTAGCTTACCGCGCCTTAGGGTCTAGACTAACCGCAGGCGTCTAAATAGTAAATTAAAAAGGTGGGGCGCTTCGTCGTAACCATCGCTCCGAAATCGGCTCGAGCTCCGGTTTGATCTGGTATATCTGAGGCGTGCTCAGTCTCGATCAGCAGCTCAGCTTGTCTGAGTTCGTGGCGGTGGTTAGGAACCGCCTCCCGGTGCAGCTTGCGCCTGTAGCCGAGCAGCGGTTGCAGCAAGGGCGCGATTTTGTCGAGCGGCTGCTGGAGTCCAACGCTGTGGCTTACGGGATTAATACCGGCTTCGGCAAGTTTGCCCAGGTGCGCATCGCTCTTAGCCAGCTGCGCGAGTTGCAGCGCAACCTGCTGCTGAGTCACGCCATCGGCGTGGGCCAGCCCTTCCCCAGCGAGGTGGTGCGGGGGATGCTCTTGCTGCGCGCCCAGTCGCTGGCCCTCGGCTACTCGGGGGTGCGGCCCGTGATCGTAGCGCGGCTGCTGGACCTGCTTAATCATGGCGTCCAGCCGGTTGTCCCGTCGCAAGGGTCGGTCGGCGCCTCGGGCGACCTGGCCCCGCTCGCCCACATGAGTCTACCGCTGATCGGGGAGGGCGAGGTCGAGTACCAGGGCCAACTCCGGCCCGCCGCCGAGGTTTTGTCTGAGCTGGGGCTGGACCCGCTGACGCTCGAGGCCAAGGAGGGGGTGGCACTGATTAACGGCACC
>Ga0208610_100093_pt1 | contig 39519 bp, 38 predicted proteins | sample SubbioR11Jul_8A2_FD_184815 | JGI IMG/M metagenome (GOLD analysis project Ga0208610, IMG submission 184815) | Serpentinite rock and fluid subsurface biosphere microbial communities from McLaughlin Reserve, California, USA - CR11Jul_8A2 (SPAdes) | ecosystem: Environmental > Terrestrial > Deep... | reverse complement strand
CCTCAGCCGCAGGCGCACTACAACGTCTCTAAAGCCGGGGTCATCATGCTAACGAAGTCGTTAGCGGCGGAGTGGGCCAGCCGCGGCGTGCGGGTCAACGCGGTCTCGCCCGGCTATATCGGTACCGAGATGACGCGGCGAGGCATGAGCAACCCCGAATGGTATCGGGCTTGGCTCGAGCTGACCCCGCTGGGGCGCGTCGGCGAGCCTTCGGAGATCGCCCATGCGGTCTGGTATTTGGCGTCAGACGCTGCTAGCTTCGCCACCGGCACCAATCTGGTGGTCGACGGCGGCTACAGTTGCTGGTAGCCTTACCGCCGCGGCTTGAGGAGTTGGCTTGGACTGTGTCCTATAAAACTCTATGGCGCCGAAAGGCTCCCGTCGGGTCTTGGGGTTCTTCCGGCTCCAAGCGGCAGAGTGTCACACTTGGCCCATCATGAGCTGCGAAGACGCTGTCCTGAGCCTGCCGAAGGACGCTCCATCAGCTCTGACCTGAATCGTGTCATTTGATGGCAGATTTTTGTCCCTGCCGGAGCGGGCCGCGCCTGCGGTAGGCTTGAAGCGCGACGCACTCGCGTTACGGAAGGAGCAGTATGCGCTACGACGTGACCATCATCGGCGGCGGCGTCATCGGTTGCGCCATCGCGCGCGAGCTGCTGCGCTACCGGTTGAAGGTCATCCTGCTCGAGCAGGAGTGCGAGGTCGGCTTCGGCACCAGCAAGTCCAATAGTGGGATCATCCACGCCGGGCACCACGACGACCCCAGAACCCTCAAAGGGCGTCTGGAGTGGCTCGGCAACCAGGCCTGGGACCAGCTCGCCGACGAGTTGGGCTTTGGTTTTAAGCGCGTCGGCGAGCTGACGGTGGCCTTTGACGAGGCGCAGGTGCAGACGCTGCACAAACTCAAGGCCCAGGGTGAGGCCAAGGGGGTGCCAGGGCTTGCGCTGTGGGAATCCGAGCGCATCCGCTGCGAAGAGCCGAACCTGTCTCAAGAGATCAAGGCTGCGCTCTATGCCCCTACCGCCGGGGTAGTGAACCCGTATCAAGCCTGCTTTGCACTGATTGAGAACGCCTGCGCCAGCGGCCTTGAACTGTTGCTGGAAGACCCGGTGCAAGCTATCACTCCACACGCTGACGGCCTACGGGTCACCACCGTCAAAAGGCAGCTAGACACCCGCTTTGTAGTTAACGCCGCTGGGCTGTTCGCCGACGAGGTCGCCGCTATGGCCGGTGCGGGCACCTTCCGGCTGCGTGCCCGTAAGGGCGAAGAGTACCTGCTGGACAAGCGTCTGAACGGTTTTGTAACAAGGCTTATCTTCCCCTGCCCCACCCCCGCTTCCAAGGGGATCTTAGTCATTCCTACCTATGATGGCACGCTGATGGTCGGCCCTACTGCCCACTGGAGCGATAAGGGTGACTTAGCCACTACCCCCGCCGGTAGTGACGAGGTCTTCAGCAGCGTCCGGCGCCTGGTGCCAGGGCTGAGCGAGCTTGACTGCATCGCCGAGTTTGCCGGGCTGCGGGCGGTCACTGAAGATGAGGATTTCATCATCGGCGCCAGCTCAGTAAAGGGCTTTATCAATGTGGCTGGCATCCAGTCGCCAGGACTGACCGCTGCGCCAGCGATTGCCGAGTTGGTGCGCGACATCTTACAAGACGAAGGCCTGGAGCTGATCCCGAACGAATCTTTTAATCCGTACATCAAAGCGCCCATCCGCTTCGCGACCCTCTCGACCGAGGAGCAGGTAGCTCTAGCTGCCCGCGACCCCCACTATGCGCATATCGCCTGCCGCTGCGAGCTAGTTACTGAAGGCGAGATACTGGCTGCTATTGAGCGCGGGGCCCGCACCCTCGACGGCCTCAAGTTCCGCACCCGTGCCGGCATGGGGCGCTGTCAGGGGGGCTTTTGCACTTGGCGTTGCCTGGGGCTGTTGTCGCGTGAGCTTAACCTCCCCATCCCCGCCCTGACCAAGCGCGGCAACGGTTCTTGGCTTGCCTGTGAGCGGCTGAACCATGATTAGCGCTGCGCCCCGACACCTACGCCAGCCGTACGACGTGGTGGTAGTCGGCGCCGGACCGGCAGGCATGGCGGCGGCCATCGGCGCTAAGGAGGGCGGCGCCGATGGGGTGCTGATTATCGACCGCGAGCGCGAGGCGGGCGGCATTCTGCCGCAGTGTATCCACGCTGGTTTTGGGCTGCACCACTTTAAGGAAGAGCTGACCGGTCCCGAGTATGCCCAGCGCTTTTTGGGGCAGCTACTAACCCACGATATCGAGGTGTTGACCGACGCCTACGTGCTTGATATCAACCCTGAGCAACAGCTCAAAGTTATGTCGCCACACTTTGGCGTCACCATCCTCGACAGTCGCGCGGTGGTGCTAGCGATGGGGGCGCGCGAGCGCACCCGTGGTGCCATCCGCATCCCCGGCCAGCGCCCGGCTGGGGTGATGACGGCCGGCTTCGCCCAGAAGCTCGTCAATATAGGTGGGTATCTCCCCGGTAAGCGGGTGGCGATCTTGGGTTCAGGCGATATCGGGTTGATCATGGCGCGGCGCCTGGTGCTAGAAGGCGCCGAGGTCGTGGGGGTATTCGAAATCATGCCGCACGCCAACGGTTTGAACCGCAACATCGTGCAGTGCCTACATGACTTTGGCACTCCACTTTATCTATCGACCACGGTGGCTTTTGTCCACGGATTTTCGCGCGTAGAAAAAGTGACGGTAGCTCCGGTTGACGCGCACTTTAACGTGCTGGCCGACCAGGGCTGGGACGTTCCTTGTGACACGTTGCTGCTGTCGATCGGCCTAATCCCTGAAAACGAGCTATCGCGGCGGCTGCGCCTGCGGCTCGATCCGGTGACCGGCGGCCCAGTAGTGAGTAGCACCATGGAGACCTCGCGCGACGGGGTGTTTGCCTGCGGCAATGTGGTACACATTCATGATCTAGCCGACTTTGTCAGCCAAGAGTCGTTCTTGGCTGGTCGCAGCGCCGGGGCTTACGCCAGTGGCTACAAGAGCCTCTCTGACAACATCCGCCTGATTCCCGGCGAGAACGTGCGTTACTGCGTGCCGCACACCATCGCCAGCGAGCGTGAGCACACCGTCTACCTGCGCGTCACCCGGCCGATGCAGGCCTGTAACCTCCGCCTGGGTACGGTCTATCAGAGGCCGTTGCGTTATGCCTTCCCTGGTGAGATGGTCACCATCAAGGTCAAACCCAGTTTTTTGGAGCGCTTTCATGGTGAGGCCCTTAAGATCGACATCTGGCCGCGCCAGGGGGATGAGCCTTGAGCGAGCGCTATCGCTACCATCACTATCTGTGCATTGGCTGCCCGCTAGGCTGTCGGCTCGAGCTCGAAGCGGAGGCCGAGGATATCGTGGAGGTGCGCGGCTTTGCCTGCCGGCGCGGGGAGGAGTTTGCTATTCAGGAGCACACCGATCCGCGCCGCGTGCTCACTACCACGGTGCGGGTCACGGGGGGAGTGTGGTCACGGCTGCCGGTCAAGACCGCCGGGGCCATCTCCAAGGGCCAGCTACTGCCGCTCTGCCGGGCGCTGCACCAGCTGACGCTAGCAGCACCGGTTAAGCTGGGCGAGGTGGTCTTAATCGACGCCCTGGGTACCGGCATCGACGTAGTAGCGACGCGCGACCTGCCTAGGGCCTAGTGAGGCCGCCTGCTGATCCGCTCGAGCAGCAAGACCAAGGCCACGCCGGACAGAGCCAGGAGTGCAGCATAGATGACGTTAAGCTCCAGCCCGGCCGGCGTGACTAGCGCCGGAATAACGTTTTCAGACTCAGCATCCTTAAAGGGCCAGATCCGGCGCAGGCTGCCCAGCATGAAGCCGGTCAGCAAGGCGATCATTACATCGTGATAGCGCTGCAGCAGCCAGCCGAGCAGCCGCGCGAAGCTGGCTATCCCCAACAGCGCCCCTAGCGCAAATACGCCGATAACGAGCCAGTCGCGCTGGTTTAAGGCTATTAGCATGAACTCGTACTTGCCCAGCAGAACCAGCAAAAACGCCCCCGAGATGCCGGGCAGGATCATGGCGCAGATGGCGATAAAGCCGCTGAAGAAAACAAACGGCAGGGTATCAGGGGTGACCGTAGGGAGGAGCCCGACTAGCAGATAAGCGCCGACCAGCCCTACTAGCAGCGCGCCCCACAGGCTGGGCCGCCAGCGCTCTACCTTGCGGCTGACGGTGATGACCGAGGCGACGATCAGGCCAAAAAAAAAGCTCCAGATCAGCACGGGGTGGTGCGCTAAGAGCCAGGCGATACCGTGTGCCAGCGTGAACAGGGCGGTTACCAGCCCTAGCGCCAAGGTGAGCAGAAAGCGCCAGTTGAGCTGTGCCAGGGCCTCGCGCAGCCGCCAGCGCATTAGGGCCTTGAGGAAGGCTGGTTGGCTGAGGGTACGGAGGCTGTCGATCAGCTCTTGGTAGATTCCAGTGATAAAGGCGATGGTGCCGCCGGAGACACCGGGTATTAGGTCGACACTGCCCATGGCAAAACCTTTGGCCCCTAGGAGCAGATAGTCAGGGAGGCGGCGGGAGGGCTTGGATGAAGGTAGCATCGCGCTGAGTATATCGTCAGCGCGGTGCTAGCGCCGTCAGCTACCCTGCGTGCTAGGCTGGTAAGGGTGGCGACGGTAACGATCACAGCCAAAGGGTTGCGGCGGCTCATGCTGGGCCACCCCTGGGTATTCGACAGCGATGTGTTGACCGGTAGCGACACACCGGCCGAGCCCGCCGTCGTGCGGGTGCAAGGCTTGAATGGCGCGCTGCTCGGCTACGGGCTTTACAATCCGGCCTCCAAGATCCGCGTGCGGATGGTGACTAGGCACGACCAGCCGCTGACCGCAGCGCTCTTTATCGAACGCACCGGTGCGGCCATTAACCTCCGCCACGAGGTGGCCGCAGGCTACGAAGCCTTTAGGGTGATAAACAGCGAAGCTGACGGCCTACCGGGCCTAACCGTCGATAAGTATGGTCCTTACCTGGTGTGGCAGCATCATGCGGCGGCGCTCACACCGTTTCTGCCTGCCATTAGCGACGCCTTGCAAGCAGCCTATCGGCCTATCGGCATCTTGGCGCGCAACGACTCCCCGGTACGAGCGCTAGAGGGTCTGCCACGCGAGGTAGCGGTCATGCACGGTACGGTGCCCGAGCTGCTGAGTTACGTAGAGGGCGGGCTGACGCTGCTGGCCGCGCCTTACACCGGCCAGAAGACCGGCGCTTTTTTGGATCAGCGCAAAAACCACGTCCTGGCCGGAACGCTGGCCCGTGGCCGGGCCCTTGATATGTTTAGCTACCACGGCGGCTTTGCCTTGCACCTGGCCCGCCGCGCCGAACAGGTGATAGCGGTCGATGCTAGCACTGCGGCGTTAGCGCACCTCAACCGGGCCGCCGCTGCCAACGGCCTCAGTAACCTCACCACTGTCGAGAGCGATGCGTTCAGTTATCTCCGCGCCCAAGCCGACGCGGGCGAGCGCTTCGACATCGTGGTGCTCGATCCACCGGCTTTTGCCAAGGGGCGCGACCACCTCCCGGCCGCGCTCGCAGCTTATAAGGAGATCAACTTGCGGGCGCTCAAGCTGCTCGGTGTAGGCGGTCGCCTATGCACGGCTAGTTGCAGCCAGCACGTTAGCGAGGCCGATTTTCAAGCTATGCTGAAAGAGGCGGCTAGCGACGCTAGGCGGGTGCTGCGCTTAGTCGCCCGGCGGGGCCAGGCTCCTTGTCACCCGGAGCTGCTGAATATGCCAGAGACCCGCTATTTGACCTTTATAGCGGTGGAGGTGATCGATGTCTTCTGAGGATCAGCTTACCCAGCTCGCCTCGCAACTGGTCTGGCGCGTCGGGCGCTTAGGTGACGATGGTCCGCTGACGGTGCGGGTAGGGTTTGCTACCGGCGCAGCCACCTTTGCTGAGCTGCCTCGCCTTAAGAACATTACCGATGCCGAGGTGGAGGCAGCCCTCCGAGAAGGGGCGATTCGGGTAGAGTGGGTGGGCAGTCGCCCGAGCTGATGGGGGTTACCCGGTCAGAAAGTGATTGCCAGTGACCATTGACTATAACGTCACCTTTTCTTTTGCACTGCCGTTACCGCTTCAGGCCGCCCTCGGATTTGTCAGGGATGTTAAGACCAGCCTTCAGTATGCAGCCTTCCTCAAAGAGATAGCGGTGACCCCTGATCCGGGCTCTGAGCACCAGTTGGTGCGGGCGAGCCTGCCGATCAACGCAGCCTTATTCGGCCAACACGATCTCAGCTTTAAGAGCCGTCTGGTGATAACGCCGCACGGGGCTAGGCTCGAAGGGTTATCGCTGGGGGGGGACAAGGCCGGTTGGGCCGAACTCTCCGGCGAGGCTGAGGTTAACGGCCTCCCGACCGGCAGCATGGCTCACTATACTTTCCAGATCGTTGTTCACTTAGAGCTTCCGACTCCCGAGAAGTGGGGCGGCAAGGCGCTCTTAAAGATGATCGACTTAACTGCTCGCACCGTACTAGCCAGCGTCACCGAGGGGTTCCCACAAGCTGTTCAGCGAGCTGCTGCGGAAACCGCTCTAGCGCTTACTCGGCAGGTCCGCAGCGATCTCGTTAATGGCGCCGATAATGGCGTTACGCACAGCGATATCGACAATAGTGGTGCCGGTACGGCCCGCGCCGAGCGCCCGGATAATGTTTAGAACATCGATCTGCACGTTGCTTTGCGAGACTTCGGAAGTGGCGGTGCCGATGGCTAGGATCTCGGCGGTTACCGAGTTAACCACCCGCACATCGACCGTGACCCGGGCGGTGACCGTTTCAGCGGTGCCGCCGAAGAGGCCAAAGACGATTCCACCCCCGCCGGTGGAGGTGACCCCGAACTCAGTCAGGCTGCCCAGGACGATCAGCTCAGCTCCGGTGATGCGGCCCACATCGGCAGCGGTGTGGGGGTCGATGCGGCCGGTAGCGGCCAGATCCTGCTCGCGCAGAATAACCCCTAACTCGGCCCGTTCGGTGATGCGGAACTGCTGGCTGCGAAAGGCTTCGTTGAGAAAGATATCGGCCACCCCGGTCCCTAACTCCTTGACCAAAGCCTGATCGCGCCGCTCGAGCTCCGAAGCGCCTACCTTGACGCTTCCTGAGCGCACATTAAAGTCAGGCACAGCGATAATCCAGCGCCGCTCAAAGGGGATCGGCGGATTGGCAAACGGCTCCAAAGCCGGCGAGCCGACCTCAGTCTGCACCGCCGGCGCGCAGGCCGCTAATAGTAGCGCCAGAGCCGACAGCAGGCCAAAAAGATACCTATGCACCAGGCCAGTATAGCAAACCCTGATGGCTTAGGCGTTGCTGCGCGCTTCGAGCTTAGCCTTGATCCGCTTAAGGACAGTGATCTCCTCCAGCGCCCGCTGATCTAGCACGCTACGGATCTCCTTGATCTGTCCGGCGATGCCGGGGATGACGATCTGCTCGAGTGCGTTAACTCGCCGACTGGTCTTTTTGATCTCCTCGCCCACTTTGCGCAGCCGCGTCTCGATGGCTGCTACCCTAATCAGCACCGCTAGGAGGTCGCGAAAGGCGCTAGCTGCGTCTAGGGTGTGTGCCCCGACGCCGACCGGCGAGAAGGGGAGGGTCTTATCGAAGGTGGGGGGCTGCACCTGTGGCACCTTGACGCCGAACAGGTTTTCGATCTTCACAGCGATAGCTAGCTCAGCCTGGTGGGCCAAGCTCAGGCTCTCTACCGCCTCCGGGCCGTCCCAGGCCTTGGCTAAGAAGAGGCTAAAGTAAGCCTCTTGGCTCACCCGGTTTAGCTCCTGTCGGGCTGCCAGCGACGCTTTAACCAGGCTGAAGAACTCGCCGATCAAAGCGTCGCGCTTGCGCTTTAACAGATCGGCGCCACGGTTGGCCAGCTTGAGCTGGTCGCGCCGCTGCAGCAAGTTAGAGCGAGTGGGCGCAATCTGCTCAGCCATCTTAGCGGGCCTGCTTAGCCGCGCCCCACAGCTCGTCCATCTTAGAGCCGTAGTACTTGTCGATCTGGTCGCGGCTGAGTCGGGTCAGCTCGCTAGGCGGCAGCTTGGAGAGGATGTTCCAGGCAGTGTTGAGCGAGTCGTCGATGCTGCGGTCTGCCTGCCCCTGGTTGATGAAACTCTTCTCAAACTCCTCAGCAAAGGCCAGATAGAGCTTGTCGTTTTCAGACAGCGCATCCTCGCCGGTAATGGCTACCAAGCGGCGCAGATCGAGGCCGTTGGCGTAGGCCGCTTGCAACTGATCGGCCACGTTCTTGTGATCAGGGCGCGTCTTGCCCTTGCCGATGCCGTTGTTCATCAGGCGGCTTAAGCTGGGGCCGGGGTTGATCGGCGGGTAGACCCCCTGGTTGTGCAGGGTGCGCGACAGGTAGATCTGCCCCTCGGTGATATAGCCGGTTAAGTCGGGGATAGGGTGGGTCACGTCGTCGTCGGGCATGGACAAAATAGGGAGCTGGGTGATCGAGCCCTTGCGCCCCGCTACCACCCCGGCGCGCTCATAAAGCGAGGCCAGGTCGGTGTACATGTAGCCGGGGTAGCCGCGGCGGCCGGGGATCTCCTCGCGCGCCCCGCCGATCTCGCGCAGCGCCTCGCAGTAGTTGGTCATGTCGGTGAGGATGACCAGTACATGGTAGTCGTGCTCGAAGGCTAAGTACTCAGCGGCGGTCAGCGCCATGCGCGGGGTTAAGAGCCGCTCGACCGCCGGGTCGTCAGCCTTGTTTAAGAACAGCACCGAGCGAGCCAAGGCACCGGTGCGCTCGAACTCCTGGGTGAAGAAGGTGACCTCGCGCTGGGTCACGCCCATGGCGGCAAAGACCACCGCGAACTCCGAGCCTTCCCCCAAGACCTTAGCCTGGCGGGCGATCTGCGCCGCTAGTTCGTTAGCCGGCAGGCCCGAGCCCGAAAAGATAGGAAGCTTCTGGCCGCGCACCAGGGTGATCAGCGCGTCGATAGTCGAGATGCCGGTCTGGATGAACTCCTCGGGCTTGTGCCGCGCCACCGGGTTAATCGGCGCCCCGCCGATGGGGAGGCGCTGTTCGGCCACTACCGGCGGCAGATCATCGATCGGCTTGCCGATGCCGCTAAAGCGTCGGCCGATCATCTCCTTAGCTACTCCTAGCCGCGCTACATCCTCGATCAGGTTGACGGTAGTGCTAGCTAGGTCGATACCGGAGGACTCTTCGAATACCTGAATGACGGTGAACTTATCCGAGACCTCGATCACCTGACCGCTGCGCTCGCGCCCAGTCCCGTCCTTGATACGCACGATGGCGTTGTAGGCCAGATCGGGCGCACTGTGCAAAAAAAGCAGCGGCCCCGAGACGTAGCTGACCTCACGGTACTCTTTCTTCAGCAGGGTTTTATTCTTTGCCGTCATGGTCACTCCCTAGGCCACTACCGTAAAGGCCCGCTCGAGCTCTTGCAACACGCCGTCCTTATAGGTCTCAAACTCACCCTCGGGGACGTAGCGGGCACGGTTGACCTTCTCCATCACCGGATCCTTAAGGATATCATCCACAGTCGCCCCGGCTTCGAGCGCCTGGCGGGCCATGTCGTTGAGCTTAGTTATCATCTTGAGCATCCAATAGGCCTTACTCATCGAGCAGCTAGCATCTACCGGGTCAAAGCCGTTCTGTTGCAAGAAGTCCTGGCGCAAGATGCGGCCTACCTCGATAATCAGCCGCTCCTGGTCTTGCAGCGCGTCAGGGCCGACGAGCTGTACCACCTCCTGCAACTCGGCCTCGCGCTGCAAGAGACTACGGGCCCGGTCGCGCAGCTCGGGGTAGTCAGGAGCTACCTGTTCGCGGTACCAGGAGTCGAGAATGGAGCCAAACAGCGAGTAAGAGCGGTTCCAGTTAATGGCTGGGAAGTGGCGACGACGCGCTAAGCCCGCATCGAGCGCCCAGAAGCAGCCGGTAATGCGCAGCGTCGATTGGGTGACCGGTTCGGAGAAGTCGCCACCGGCCGGGGAGACCGCGCCGATGATCGACACCGCCCCCTCTTCGCCGGCCAGTGTCACTACCCGCCCGCCGCGCTCATAAAAGGCTGCCAAGCGCGAGGCCAGATAGGGCGGATAGCCCTCTTCGGCGGGCATCTCCTCTAGGCGGCTGGCGATCTCGCGCAGCGCCTCGGCCCAGCGGCTGGTCGAATCGGCCATCACCGAAACGCGATAGCCCTGGTCGCGGAAGTACTCCGCCAGGCTGATACCGGTGTAGATCGAGGCCTCACGCGCCGCCACCGGCATATTGGAGGTGTTGGCGATCAGCACCGTGCGGTGCATCAGCGGTCCACCGGTTTGGGGGTCTTCAAGCTCAGGGAACTCCACCAGCACATCGGTCATCTCGTTGCCGCGCTCGCCGCAGCCGACGTAGACCACGATATCGGCGTTACCGTGCTTGGCGATCGACTGCTGGGTCACCGTCTTGCCGCTGCCGAAGGGCCCTGGGATGGCCGCTGTGCCGCCCATGGTCATGGGGAAGAGCACGTCTAAGATGCGCATCCCGGTCAAAAAGGGGGTGACCGGGTCGAGCTTGCGCACAACCGGCCGCGCCTGGCGCACCGGCCAGGGGTGGTAGAGCTTGAGTTCGGTGCCATCATCAAGCGTAGCGATGACCTCTTCGACGGTGTAGTCGCCCTCAGGGGCGATCTTTTTGATCCTGCCCTGCCGGCCCGGCGGCACCAGGATCTTGTGAGTGAAGGAGAACTCCGGCACGGTGCCCAGAATCTGTCCGCCCGCAACCGTAGCGCCGACCTTGACCCGTGGCGTGAAGCGCCAAGTCGCCTCGCGCGATAGCGCATTGACGTTGATGCCGCGAGCGATGTAGGTCCCCGAAGCCTCGCGGATCTTATCGAGCGGGCGCTGAATGCCGTCAAAGATGCCGTTCAGCATCCCCGGACCCAATTCGACTGCTAGCGGCAAGCCGGTAGAGACTACCTTCTCGCCGACCACTAGGCCGGCGGTGTCTTCATAGACCTGGACGAAGGCAGTCGTACCGTCCAGGCGGATTATCTCACCTACTAGCTGTTCATTGCCGACGCGCACGATATCGAACATCCGCGCGCCCATCATTCCCTCGGCGATCACCGCCGGGCCGGAGATGCGCCGAATTTTTCCTGCGATCACCCTTACCTCCTCAGCATCCTCGCTTTACTCGGATCAGCCGTCAGCCCTGCTAGTCCAACTTTACGTCAAAACCGATGGTGCTACGCACCAGCCGCTTCATATAGGCCGTGGCGTCGCTCTCTGCCGTGAAGGTCGCTCCCAGGCTCGGCATCGAGAGCAGTACCGGCAGGTCGCGGCCTCGCATCTGGCGCGCAGCAGCTTTATTAGGATCTGCTAGCAGCGCCTCGTCGATAAGCACCAGGCCATACTTCTCTGACTCGATGACCTGCGCTAGCTCGAGCAGCGCCTTATCGGCGGTAATTTCGCGCACCTCGACGCCGGCTAGGCGGAAGCCGGTAGCGGTTTCGCTGTCGGTCATAACCAGCACCTTAGGCATAGCCGAGCTCCTTTTGCAGCTGCTCGCGTGGCACATTGTAGTACTTGCCTCGCGCCAGCAGGCGCAGCCTGGCCACTTCCGACTCTTTGCGGCGCAGATAGTCTAGGGCCACGCCGATGCCGAGCACTTCGCGCAGCATCAGCCGGTAGGCGTAGCGGTCAAGGGTCTGCCGGATCGCCTCATCTTGCGCACTCAAGTCGGTAGCCTCGGCCACCGCCTTGAACCTGGTCGCGGCCAACGCCTGCAGGGCGCTGGGTGCGGGGTCGTTCAGGAGCGCCTCAAAGGTGGCCCGCCCAATCTGGCGCCCGCCCTTAACGAACAGCTCGCCCTCCCCGCCGGCACCCCGTAGCTTGAGCGCGGTGCGCAGATTGGTGGCATCGACCTCTAGCTCTAGGTAACGCCGGAAGCCGCTGCTGTGCGGCACCTCCGCCAGGCGGGCGAAGATGGTCTCGAACAGGGCTTGGTCAAGGGCTAGCTCGAGCCCGTAGAGGTTGCCGCCACTAACATAGCGCCTCACTGCTTCGCTAAAGGCCGGTGCCAACGGGTGCCTGGTGGCGGCTAGGGCTTGGGCTGCGGTCGGCAGATCGGCGGCGGCGGCGATGTTCTCGAGCAGTGCGGGCTTGAGTTCGCCCGCCGGGAAAAGCGCCTGGCGGATGTCGTCAAGGCTGCGCCCGGCATGTTTGGCCCGGGCGATGGCCTTGAGATTCTGCACGTCGTAGCGCATCAACAGCAGCGCGATCTGCTCCCTGGCCGGCCCCGAGCTGAAGGTTAAGAGGCTGCGGGTCGTGTGATAGAAGTTGCGCCCCACCGCTTCGTCTACAGCTCGCAACGGCGCGTCGGCATAGGCTGCTTGCGCCGTCTCGAGCTCGCTGCCGTAGCTCGATAGCGCCAGGCTCTGCACAAAGCCGCGAAACCCTTCGCCAGCCAGCGCCTCCTGGAAGAAGCTAGGCTCGAGTAGCCGGGTCTTCATACCGCGAATGCGCGCGTTGATGTAGCCGAAGTCGGCAGACATGACTAAGCCTCCTTGGGAGCAAACAGCAACCGCGAGAGGTCGGTAGTCAGCTCCTCGCGCACCGCCGCGAGCCGCACCGGTAGGCTATTAGTGATGCTGACGTTAGCATCCGCCGCCGCGACCTTAACCCCACCGCGCAGCTCGGGGTCAGTCTTGATCTCGGCAGCTAGGTTGAGCTTCTTGGCTACCGCCGTGATCAACTCTTGGTCGTCAGGGTTGACGGTAACTGAGGCTACTTGGACCGCTTCACCGCCGAGGGCATCGATGGCTTCGTTGAGGAGCTTGAGCAGCACCGGCTGGTAACGCTTGGCGTTGCCAATTAAGGAGTCAAGCTCCTGGGCCGCCTGCGCAAACACCGCCTCGACCACCTGATGTTGCGCGCGCAGCTTCACGGCGGTGGCCTCGAGCTGGGCCGCGCTCTCAGCCCGCACCATGGCCGCCTCGTGCTGAGCCTTTAAGGCGAGCTGAGCTTGCACCAGGCGCGCCTCTTCCCGCTCTTTGGCGGCAGCAACCAGCTCCGAGACGCGGCTTCGCGCCTCAGCTAGGATGGCCTCAATCTCTGCGCCCGCTTCTTGATCGAGCAGAGCCGCTAGCTTAACCACAGCTATCCGCCAATCTGGCCTTGGAGGATGATGGCGATAACGAACCCGAAGATGACCAAGGTCTCAGGTAGCACCAGATAGATCAGCAGCTGACCAAAGGCCTGGGGCCGCTCGGCCAGCGTACCCACCGCCGCGCTGCCGATAGCAGCCATGGCGATGCCCACACCGATGGCGCTGAGGCTAATAGCCAGCGCGGCGGCCAGGGCGATCAGACCGTCGCCGATGGTGCGCCCTTCCTGCGCAAAACCAACACTAAAGAGCGCTGCCAAAACGACTAGAACCAGCACTTTTTTCATACTTTTCCTCCATAGCGTCTAAAGGGGTGATACGGACGGCCGCTGGCTTCGTAAAAGCCAAACTTGGTGAAGAACTCGACATACTGTAAACGGAGCGGTTGCAGCGTGTAGCCGATAATTTTAAGCACCAGCGCCACCAGGTGGACGGCAAACGCCACCACGATCCCCAACAGCGGCCCAATGATCGGCAGCGTCCCAGCGATGGCAAAGCCCAAATCGACCACTAGCTTGGCGGTGTACATCGAGGCCAGGCCGATAGCCAGGATCCGCAGGAAACTTAAGATGTGACCCGAGTTGGAGATCAGCTCGAGCGGCATTAGCGCTACCCTCGAGCGCACTACCCCAACCACGAAAACCGTTAGCAGCAGCGCCACCGCAATCTGCACCGGCACGGTGATGGCCGAGTTCAAAAAGGCGGCGGCGAAGATAACTACCCCCAGTAGCCCGCCGATCATCCCGATCCCTTCCCAGAAATGCTGCGGATCGTGGTGCTTATAGCCGTAATAGGCCCTGATCGCCCAGCCGCTGAGCACCTGCAAGATGCCAAAAGCAAGGCACAAGAGCAGCATAAAGTTAAAACCCGACTCTTCCGCCCGATACACTAAGATGGGGATGATGCCGCTGTACTCGCCGCCGTGGCCGGGATAGAAGAAAATGGGGTTGCCAGCCGGAATGCGCTCTAACAGCGGGCCGAAGAACTTGCCGTAGACAAAACCCCAGGCTATGGTCCAGCCCGCCGCCCAGTTGATAATGGTCCCTACTGCCGGCAGGGTATTAGCCGCGATGGTGATGCCCAAGGGTCCTAAGGAGAGCGGCTGGCCGGCCAAACCGCGCCGGCGCAACCAGAGGCCTAGCGCCAGAAACATCAAGCCGAAACCGATGTCGCCCACAATAGCGCCAAACATCAGCGGGAAGAAGAGCGCCAGCGTCCAGCTCGGATCGAAATGGCCGTATCTGGGTGGGGCAAAGAGGCTCATTAGCAGCTCAAACGGCTTGACCCAACCGCTGTTCTCCAACTTGACCGGAACGTTGTGATCATGGTGTTCGTCGGCCTTACGGGCTTCGATGATGAGGCCGTCGCCAAACTGCCGCTTGAGCGCCTCGACCACCCGCGGTCGCTCAGCGCTAGGCACCCAACCCTGCAAGGCAAAGCTGTAGCGGCCCCCGGCCAGCTCTCGCATCGTTTGATAGAGCCCCTGTTGGTTTAACGCTAGCTGTTGCAGCGCCACCAGCTTGGGGCGATGCTGCCCTAGCTCCTGCAGCTCGTTGTCAAGAACCGCCAGGCGCTGAGGGTGAGCCAGCGAGCGCTCCTCCATGACATGAACGGCCTTGGCCACGCCGAAGCTTTCATAACGCTCGGGGAGCCGCAGCTCAGCTAGGCCGAGCCGGCTAAGGGCAGCTAGCAGAGCACTGCGTTGCTGCTCATGAACGACCGCAGTTACCAACAGCGATTTGCCGTGTGGGCGACTGCTGATGATTACCCCGTCGTCAAGCTCCTCGTTGAGTGCGGTTGCCACCCGCGTTAACCCTTCTGGCGCTACCAAGAACGCTACCCCGGTCAGGTAGCGGCTGCTCTCGAGCTGAGCCAGACTCGGGGCTAGACTGCGAAACAGCGGCAGATATTCGGTAATCAGATCGAGATCGTCCTTGAGCTCGGTGCGCTCACTTAGCAGGCGCCCTACCTGCTCGGCTAGGTTGCGAACGTAAGAGAGCAGCTCTTCGGGTCGGTTTTCCAGCTCGACCCGACTGGCTGCCTTCTCGGTGCTAGGCAAGGCCTCGAGCAGATAGGTGCTCTTGGCGACGACATCGTCCCACAGTGCCTTGGCCTGCTGGTCGCTCGAATCGAGCTTAAAACGGCCCAGGGGTAGCCCTTCAATCGGGTCGATCATGACTACCCCCAGGCTCTGTAAGCTGGCCAACAGCTCCTTGGCGCTGCGGCGACGGCCGACCACCACTAGTTGATCCATGGTAGCGATCATGGCAAGACCCGCTCCAGAACCAGTTTGACCGCCTCATCAAGGCGTCCTTGGCTCCGCGCCTCGAGCCTAGCGACCTCAGCCTCTACCTTGGCCAAGCTGGCCAGGCGAACTTCCTCCGCTTGGCGGCGCGTTTGCGCTGCTTGCTCGGCGGTAAGCTGCGCAATCTGCCTATCAATTTCGGACGCAATGGCCTGAGCCTCAACTTCAGCCTGCCCAAGTAGCTCCTGAGCCTCTTGCTTGGCCGCCTCTACTTTGGCTAGCAGGGCTTGTTCATGGCTGATCAGCTCTTGCAGTAACTTCTCGCCCTGGACTTCCAAACGACCCTCCTTACCACACGAAGACACTGCCCGGCCAAGACGCTCGACCCCACCCGCATCGAGGCAGAAAAAAACGCGAGACCGTGGGTCAGAGACCCTTCGCGCGTTACTGGGGTTAGCATAGCAAGCGCTGTGGGCAGTGTCAACGCGACGACTTTGCCACTTGGCGCCCCGCTTAAATACCGGTCAGGGCGTCGCGGACCGAGTCGGCGAGGCCCGGCAACGCCTAGTGTACGGTAAAATTTGCCCCGCACGCCGCACGAACGGCAGCTACTTGCATCTGCCGCAAAGTGAATATATTATCAACCACGCGCAAACTTGCGCCCATGGAAAGGGATCAGCCATGTTCACCCGACTCACTAGCCTACCTGGACGCGACCTGCTCTCGCTAGCCGAGCTGACCCGCGAGGAGTTTAATGGCCTGCTTGACAGCGCGCTGGAGATCAAGGAGGCGTTCAAGCGCGGCCACCGCCCGCCGGTCCTGGCCGGCAAGACGCTGGCTATGATCTTTGAGAAGCAGTCGCTGCGCACCCGCTCGACCTTCGATATCGCCATGTACCAGATGGGTGGCCACTCGATACTGTTGAGTCAGAATTACATCGGCTGGGGGGTGCGCGAGACCATCAAGGACGTAGCCCATAATCTCGAGCGCTGGGTCGAGGGGGTGATGGCCCGCACCTACGGCCACGCCACCTTGACCGAACTGGCCGAGCACGCCGATGTGCCGGTCATCAACGGGCTCTCCGACTTGTTCCATCCCTGTCAACTGCTGGCCGATTACCTCACTATCAAAGAGGTCTTCGGCACGCTCGAGGGGCTTAAAATTACCTTCGTTGGCGACGGTAACAACGTCTGCAACACGCATATCGAAGCGGCTGCGCACGCCAAGACCGAGCTGGCTATCGCTTGCCCCGAAGGTTTCGAGCCCGACGCTAAGGTGCTGGCGCAGGCTCGAGCCTGCGGGGCTAGCGTGACCATCATGCGCGACCCACGTGCGGCGGTGCGCGGCGCCGATGTGCTCTATACCGACGTGTGGATCTCGATGGGCCAGGAAGAGGAGGCTGAGCGCCGCAGACTAGCCTTTGCGGGTTATACCATCACGCCCGAGTGGTTTAGCGACCTCTCGCCCCAGGGTATTTTCATGCACGACCTACCGGCTCACTACGGCGAGGAGTGCGTGGAGGAGGCTGTCTACCACCAGCGCAGCCGCGTCTTTGAGCAGGCCGAGAACCGCTTGCATGCACAAAAAGCCGTGCTGTATCAGCTGCTAGGGGGATAGGTATTGCAAGGCCAGATTAAGACCTTGAGCAGGTATCATCTGGTTTGATGAGCAGGTATCATCTGGTTTGATCCTGCGGGTGCTCGCAGGACTGCGAATCGTTCTCCAGGGCGCCTTTGCAGAGATGATACCTGCGCTAAGGCGACTCAGTATTTGTGAAAACCGCTGTTGAGCCCACAACTCGGCGGCAACCCCTTTGGGGCACCTATAATGAACACCATGACGCGATACCAACTCCTGAGCCAACTCGCCCTGGTGAATCAGGGCTGAAAGAGACAGACCCTTGGAGAAGGCAATGCAACCACAACAGGTACGGGTCGGCATCCTGGGCGGCAGCGGTTACGGTGGTGCCGAGCTGCTCCGCCGCTTGCTGCAACACCCCTTGGTGACACTTAGCGGGGTCGCCTCCCGGCAGTATCTGGGCCGACCGCTAGCGGCAGCTTGGCCGCACTTGGCGGGAGTTACGGAAGCCACCTTCGCTGATGAAGCCGAGGTTATCGGCGGTTGCGAAGTACTCTTTACTGCTACCCCGCACGGCAGCACTGCGCTGCTGGTAAGGCAGGCGCTTGATGCCGGCAAGCGCGTTATCGACCTATCGGCGGACTTCCGGCTCAGCGCCGAGGACTACGCCCGCTGGTACGGCCAGCCGCACCCCTGCCCAGAGCTGTTGAGCACGGCGGTCTACGGCCTTACCGAGCTGCATCGCGACGAAATCCGGATGGCGAGGCTGGTCGCCAATCCCGGTTGTAACGCCACCGCTGCCAACCTAGCGCTAGCGCCGCTGGCTGCCCACGGGCTGTTGGGCGAGCAGGTGCTGGTGTCGATTGCGGCGGCGGCCTCCGGCGCCGGTCGCAGCCCTGAGCTGGGGCTGCACTACAGCGAGGTCAACGAGAACGTGCGGCCGTATAAGGTGGCCGGGACGCACCGGCACATCCCCGAGGTTGAGGACACGCTAGGGCGGGCTGCCACTATGGGGAGACGGCTTAAAACCCATGCCCCCGCCTGGCGGCCTACCATCACCTTTACCCCGCACCTCATCCCCATGACGCGCGGGATTCTGGCCAGTTGCGCTATTTACCCCACTCAGGACGGAGTCACCGAGTCCGAGCTGTTGGCGCTCTACGGTGCGTACTATCGAGCTGAGCCGCTGATCTTGGTGCAAGACGAACTGCCGCAGACCAAGGCGGTCTTCGGCAGCGACCGCTGCCTGATTACGGTGCGGCGCGACCTGCGCAGCGGATGGATTCACAGCTTTGCGGTGATCGACAACCTGGGTAAAGGGGCGGCGGGCCAGGCGGTGCATAACCTCAATGTGATGCTGGGCTTTAGCGAGACGCTGGCCCTGTTAGGAGCGTTATGGCCATAACCCTCCCCCTCGGATTCCAGGCGGCGGCGCTAGCGGCCGGTATCAAACCGTCCGGCAAGCCTGACCTGGCGCTGATCTACTCCCCCTTCCCACTCCAGTGGGCCTTTACTAGCACCGAAAACCTGGTCAAGGCGCCCTGCGTGACCAGGAACCGCTCGCGCTATAGCTCCGGTCAGCCGGTGCGCGCGCTAGTGGTCAACAGCGGCAACGCCAACTGTGCCACCGGCGAGCAAGGGATCTGGGATAACGAAGACTTTGCCGGTGCGATAGCCCAGGCCCTTGGAATCGTTAAGGTGCAAGATGTCCTTACCGCCAGCACCGGGGTCGTGGGGCGGCGCCTGCCGATCGATAAGCTCCGCGCTGCTGCGCCCGCTCTGGTCGAAGCCCGGCAGGAGCTGGTCGATCCCGCTGCCGAGGCCATCATGACTACCGACAGCCGCAGCAAGGTAGTGGCTGCTACTTTGCGCGGCGGTGCCAGGATTATTGGCCTGGCCAAGGGGTCGGGGATGATCCACCCGAATATGGCCACCATGCTGGCTTTTATCCTGACCGATGCGGTGGTGGCGCAAGAGACCCTGCGTGGGTGGTGGGGCAAGATCGTAGAGAGCACCTTCAATCAGGTGACGGTGGATGGCGACACCAGCCCCAACGACATGGCCATCGTGCTCTCCAGCAACCAGGTCTACTGCGAGGAGCGGGAGCTAGCCCAAGCGCTCGAGGGGGTTGCCCAGCGCCTAGCTCAGCAGATCGCCCGCGACGGCGAGGGGGCGACTAAGCTCATCACCGTCGAGGTTACGGGGGCGCGCAGCAGCCGCGATGCCCGGGTGGCAGCCAGGGCCGTAGTGCGCAGCCCGCTCGTGAAGGCTGCTGCACACGGTAACGACCCCAACTGGGGGCGCATCCTGGTAGCGATCGGCGCAGCCGGGGTGGTCTGCGACCTAGCCAACCTCGCCATCAGCCTGCAAGGGATTACGGTCTACCAGGGGAGCCCTACCCCCTTTGACCCTGGCCAGCTCTCCCGGCAGATGGCCACCGAGGAGCTGCGCATCACCGTCAACTTGGCGGCGGGCACCGCCTCAGGTGTGGCCTGGGGCTGCGACTTGAGCGCCGAGTACGTTAAGGTAAACGCCGAATACACCACGTGAGCCCTTACAGCGGGTTGCATTTTGACTGATGCGGTATTATCACCGTAACTCACGTCTAGAACAGGCATACGCCTACTGTATTGTTATTTGTCCAGATGATACCTGCTGCGCCGGTTAGCGATATGGATCGCCCGGCCGTGGGCGTGTTCGGCAGCCTCCATAAACGCCTCAGCCAGCGTGGGGTGGGCGTGCTGGGTCAGCGCAATGTCTTCTAAGGTGGCGCCCATCTCAAGGGCTAGCGCCGCCTCGGCGACGATGTCACCGGCACCAGGCCCGACCATCTGAAAGCCCAGCAAGAGATCGGTCTCGGCATCACCTACCACCTTGACCACCCCTTCAGCGACCCCTAAGGTGTGGGCCCGGCCCGAGGCGGCGAGCGGGAAGCGGCCTACACTGACCTCGTAGCCGGCCTCTTTGGCCTCCTTCTCAGTCATACCGACGCTGGCAAACTCTGGAGTAGTGTAGATCACGCCCGGCACTACCGTGTCATAAGCGCTAGGTAGCCCTGCGGCGTGCTCGGCGGCAACAAGCCCTTCTTTCATGGCCTTATGCGCTAACAGCGGTGGCCGCGCCACATCGCCGATGGCGTAGATGTTGGGCACCGTGGTCTGTAGGTGCTCGTTTACTGGAATGAAACCCCGGTTAACGGTAATGCCCAGCGGCTTAAGCCCCAGCCCGGCGCTGCGCGGCTGGCGCCCCACCGCTACCAGGATCTTGTCCACGATGAGCTTATCCTGCTTGCCCTGACTGTCTTCCAGCGCCACCTCGAGGCCGTCCGCAACCTTCTTCTGAGCAATGGCCTTGGTGTTGGCCCTGAGCTTGATCCCGCGCTGCTCGAGCGCCTTGGCCAGCTCCTTGGCCACGTCCTCGTCGGCGGTGGGGACGATGTGCGCTAGCAGCTCGACCACCGTGACCTCGGCGCCGAGCGCGTTATAGATATCGGCGAACTCCAGGCCGATGGCGCTGCCGCCGATGCACAAGAGGCGCTTAGGCACCTCGGTGAGCCGTAGTGCGCCGGTAGAATCCAGGATCGTCTGGTTGTCGATCTCAAAGCCGGGGATCGCCATCGGCTCGGAGCCGGTGGCGATGATAATCTTCTCAGCGGTGACGGTTTTGTCACCGACTTGTACGGTGTGGCTGTCTTTGAAGGTGGCTTCGCCCTTTAGCAGCTCCACCTTGTTCCCTTTGAACAGCATCTTGACCCCGCCGGTCTGCTTCTTGACGATGTCGTCTTTCCACTTAGCGATAGCGGTCAGGTCGACCTCGGGCTCGCCAAACTTAACGCCGAACTCGGCGGCCTGCCGGGCCTTGCGAAGCCCTTCGGCTACGTGCAAGAGCGCCTTAGTGGGGATACAGCCGACGTTCAAGCAGACCCCGCCGACATACTCCTTCTCCACACAAGCGACCTTCTTGCCGAGTTGCGCGGCGCGGATGGCGGCGTGATAGCCTCCTGGGCCAGCGCCGATTACCAGTATGTCGTAGTCCATCGTTCCTCCGGAAAACAGTATTCAAGTATTCAAGTAGTCGAGTAGGGGCGAACCCTTTGGGCTGAGGCCCCTCAGGGCGAAGCCTTGTACGCTTACGCTCGGCGCTTCGCTGACGTTCGCCCTGTTTTCATCCTTAGTCTTATAGCAGGTATCATCTGGTTTGATCCTGCGGGTGCTCGCAGGACTGCGAATCGTTCTCTATCCTGCGGTTTACTCGCAGGACGCCTTGGCAGAGATGATACCTGCGCTAAGGCGACTCAGTATTTGTGAAAACCGCTGAATTAGTGGTGAACAAGCGTTCATGGGCACTCCCTCCTCAACTACTAGTTCAGTCTACCAGCGCCGCCATGGCCACACCATACGCCCCAGCCCCGGTAAATCCGCTATAGTCCCTGACATGACCATCCCACCTGCCCAGCAAGGTTTCGCCATGCCGCCCGAGTGGGAGCCCCACGCTGCGACCTGGACCAGTTGGCCGTTTGACGGTGACTTGTGGGAAGGGTTTTTGGAGAGCGCCCGCCGCGAGTTCGCGCAGCTCGTGAGCACCATCGCGCGCTGCGAGGATGTCTACCTCAACGTCTGCAACGAAGAGGCCGCAAGCGACGCGAGAGCGCGTCTCACCTGCTGCGAAGCGCCCCTGGAGCGCATCACCTTCCACCGCCTGCCGCTCAACGACATCTGGTTCCGCGACAACGGGCCGCTCTTTATTCGCAATCGTCAAGGCAAAGTCGCGCTGACCGATTGGGTATTTAACGCCTGGGGAGGCAAGTACGACTGGGAGCTAGACACCCAGGCCCCAGCAGCCGTGGCCCGACTGCTCGGGATGCAGCGCTTTGCTGTCCCTTACGTGATGGAGGGCGGCGCGCTGGAGCTAAACGGCCAGGGCGTCTGCTTAACGACGCGCTCCTGCCTGCTGACCCCGAGCCGCAACCCAGGACTGGGCGAAGCCGAGATTGAGCGGCTGCTCCACGATTACTTAGGGGTGCGCCGGGTGGTCTGGCTCGAGCGCGGCTTAGAGGATGATCACACCGACGGCCATATCGACACCATCGTGCGCTTCGCTGACGATCAGACCATCATCTGCGCGGTCGAAGATGACGAAGACGACCCCAACTACGCCGCCATGCAGCACAACCTTGAAACGCTCTTAGCGCTGCGCGACCCTGACGGCAAGCCCTACCGCATCGTCGAGCTGCCGCTCCCCGAAAAGGAGCTGAGGCTTAACGGCAAGCGCCTGCCCATGACCTACGCCAACTTCTACATCGGCAATGGCTTTGTGCTGGTACCACTTTACGATGATCCGAACGATGAACGTGCGCTCGACATCCTGCGCCCTTGGTTCCCCGGGCGGCGCGTCACCGGGCTCTCGGCCAGGGCCCTCATTACCGGCGGCGGTGCCTTCCACTGCGTCACCCAGCAGCAGCCGCAAGGGGCAGTGAAAGGTGAGTTGTGTTATGAGTAATGTCGAAACGCCCAAGGTTAAGCTCGCCGTCGTGCAGATGGGCTGTACCGATAACCTGGCGGACAACCTCGCCAAGGCCGAGCGGCTAGTGCGTGAGGCGGCAGTTTCGGGGGCCAACATCATCCTGCTGCCGGAGCTGTTTGAGTACCTCTACTTCCCGCAGCAGGAGCGCGAAGAGTATTTCGCGCTGGCCCATCCCTACCAGGGCCACCCCTTCATCCCGCGCTTCGCCGCGCTCGCTGAGGAGCTAGCGGTAGTGCTGCCGCTGTCGTTCTTTGAAAGGGCCAACCAGGCCTACTACAACAGCCTGGTGATGATCGATGCCGATGGCGCCCTGCTCGGCCTCTACCGCAAGAGCCATATCCCTGATGGCCCTGGCTATGAGGAGAAGTTTTACTTTAACCCCGGCGACACCGGCTTTCAGGCCTTCAAGACGCGCTACGGCACCATCGGCGTGGGCATCTGCTGGGATCAGTGGTTCCCCGAAGCGGCCCGCATCATGGCGCTCAAGGGGGCCGAGTTGCTGCTCTATCCCACCGCCATCGGCTCGGAGCCTGCCCAAGTCGGCCTTGATACCCGCGACATGTGGCAGCGTGCCATGCTCGGCCACGCGGTAAGTAACGCCTGCTATCTGGCGGCTGCTAACCGGATAGGGCGTGAGGCTCTAACCACCTTCTACGGCAGCTCGTTTATCAGCGACTACACCGGCAGCAAGCTCAGCGAGGCCGACCGCCGGAGCGAGGCTATCCTCTCTGCCGACCTTGACCTGGCCGCCGCTAGGCGCTTTCGCGCCGGTTTCGGCTTCTTTAGAGACCGCCGGCCCGAGCTGTACGGGCCGCTGCTGACGCTCGACGGGCGGGATGAAGGCTAAGCAGAGCGAGCTAGTCGAGGCCTAGCTTCCTATCCCCCAATGCGCCAGCAGGTAGATCAGCAGCGCCACCGCCGCACGCAGCAGGTGATTTTGCCAGCGTACCTGGCCAATAAGGTAGGCGTTGATAAGCGAAGCTAGCGAGGCCAACACCAGGCCGCTAGCCAGGAGGGCGCGGGCGAACGGGATGGGGGAGATAAGTGCGGCGGCAGCCACTATTAGTACCGTGGCAGCTAGCATAAAGAGCCCGGCTAAGGCGGGTTGGCGGCGGCTCACCATCCAAGCGCCAAAGGCGTTGACAAAGGCGTAAACGGCAGCGGCGAGGGCGGCCAGCGCGAGCACGCCTCAGTCTAAGCGATATCGGTCAGGGGCTTGCCAGAGCCCTCTTCAATTAGTGACTGGAGACTCAAGCGCGTTAGCGGTTTATGAGCCAGGCGTGCAACCCGCGAGGCGAGCCAGCGGTCGGTGCCGGAGGTCTCATCAACTACCAGCACTAGCTCGTCGATGCTGCCTTTACGCCCCAGATAGCGGGCGGCTCCGATCACCTCGGCATCGGTATCGATCAGCCGGGGGTCAACGCGGCGCCCCTCGGCGCGCAGCAGAGCGGGAGATAGCTCCCCTTGGCTGATCACCACTACCCCTTCACGCTGGAGACAGGCGCCCAGTGCAGGGCTCAGCAGCCAGGGCTGGGCCAGCAGGCCGAGGGTGCGCTGGTTGGGGTGGGGGGGGATGTGAGGCTCATGGTGGTGCGGTGGTTTGGCGCTAGCGCGGTGCCGCTCCCAAGCCCGGCGCACCAGGGTGGTGTCGTGGCTGAGCCGGTGCAGCAGGCCAACAGCTAGCGACTCGAGGGGCTCTTCGAGAGTGGCCGGTACCGCTAGCACCGCTGGCAGGCCGATCAACGCCTTTTGCAGCGTACTAGGGAAGTCGGCAATCCAGGGGTCTTGTCCGCCGCCACGTTGCGACTCCTTAGGGTTGAGACCGGGAGTGAGTAAGAAGTCGCAGTCGCTCATGGCCAGCGCCTGAGCAGCGGCGTAGCGGAAGGCGAGACCAGGGATCTCCGCTAAGCGCGCGTCGCTTAGCGCCACTGCCAGCGCCTGCGGCTCGGCCTTGATTACCTCATGGCCCGCCTCGTGCAAGAGCTTGGCCCAGAATGGGCCGTAGCGCGGCCATAACAGTTGTGTGATAAGCCCGATGCGGCGCATAACCTGCTCACGCGATGTCGCGGCGCGTGAAGCTCCAAATCAGCACCGCGGCAAATAGCGCGGCATAGAGGCCTAGCACCCAGGCGGCGCGGGTGAGGTCGAGATCGAACAGGCCAGCAAACGGCCCGGCGTTGTTACCCACACCGCCCGGCAACCCCAGTGCAGCGGTCACGTCGTTAAGCGGCAGGCGCGAGGGGGTGTAGAGGTTGGTGGTAAAGAAATAGCGCGGCAGCTCCTCGAACAACTGGCGCAATCTAAGCGTCTGCAAGATGGCGTTAAAGCGGTTAAGCCGGTCGAAGCCTACTACTACCTGATAAAAGGTGACCATCCCTTCGAGCAGCCCCGGCAAGAAGAGGACCGCTACGATGCCGAGCAGGTTGCTGCGCAGCAGCCAGATCATCAAGAAGGTAAATAGCATGGCAGCAGTAGCATAGAGCCACTGCAACAGGTAGAGCCCGGCCAGGCCACCCCAGTCCCCGCTGAAGCTAGTCGGTAAAAAGAGCGTGCCGAGCGCCCCAAACAGCGGCCCCGATAGGTAGCTGCCAAGCAGCAGCAGGCCCAACAGGAGCATAGCTGCTATTAGCTTGCCGAGCAGCACTGTGAGGCGATCGGGCTGCACGGTTAGCACCGTTTTCCACATGTTCTGCGAGCGCTCGTCGCCGATTAAGAGCGCGGCTATCAACACCACCGCTACGATCAACAGCGCTACCGGCGCGCTATTGCCGAGCAGCACCAGGCTGTTGCGCGAAATGGCCAGCGGTGCGGCGACCGCCTCGACTACCGCACCAACCCCCGTGCCGTTGTCGACAAAAGTGCCTGCCACCCGCGTCTGCAACAACCAGCCGACGAAGAGCAGCAGTAGTGGGAAGATCACCCACAGCAAGATGGCCAACAGATAGAGGCGCCGTTTGCGGGCGGCCTTGAATAGCTCGGCGCGGATTACGTTAACCAGAGCGCTCATACCGGCCTCCCGTCTTCATGCAGTAGCTTGAGATAGGCGTCCTCCAGGCTGTCCTGCTCGCGCCGGGCCTCGAGCACTTCGACCCCCTCGTGGGCTAGGCGCGACAGAAGGCTAGCCGCTTCGCTCTGCGGCACCGCTACCCGTAGCTGTTCGCCCCCCTGTTCAGGCTGATAGCCAAAACGGACGAGGGTATCGCGTAGCAACTCCGGGTCATGGCCGACCAAGCGGTAGGTGGTAAGGGGCTGATCGAGGCGTGCCTTGAGCTGACGGAGGGGGCCGTCGAAGAGGAGCCGCCCTTGCTCAATGACTAAAACTCGCTCAACTAGCTTCTCGATCTCGGCTAGAATGTGGCTCGAGACCAAGATGGTGACGCCCTCTTGGCCGATATTCCTTAAGCTTTCGCGGAACTCGGCGATGCCGACCGGATCGAGGCCGTTGCTCGGTTCGTCAAGCAGCAGCACCTGGGGCTGCCACAGCAGCGCCCTGGCCAAGCCTAGCCGCTGACGCATCCCTTGTGAATAGGCCGCAACCTTCTTGTGGGCGGCGTTCTCCATCTTGACAAAACGCAGCATCTCAGCGATGCGCCCCTCGCTCACGCCGCCGTGCAGCAGCGCGGTGTGCTTTAAGTTATCCCGGCCGGTCAGGTAAGGATAAAAGCTCGGCTCTTCGATCATGGTGCCGACCTGGCGCAACGTAGGGCCAGGCACTTTTTTGTCCAGAATCTGGCAGTGGCCGCTAGTGGGGCTTATCAACCCCGCTAATAGGCGCAAGGTGGTGGTCTTACCCGCTCCGTTAGGGCCCAAAAAGCCGACCACCTCACCCTGCTCGATACTGAAGCTAATGCTGTCAACCGCGGCGTTGCGCCCGTAGCGCTTGGTTAGGTTGGTGGCAGTTATGGCGGACATTCGCTAGTTAGCCTACCTCATCAGTCTAAGAGCTGCTAGCTCTCAGCAACAGATCCTGCCCGAGCCAAGAGCACAAGGAGGGTCTCCTCCAAAAAACCGTATTCAAGTATTCAAGTATTCAAGTAGGGGCGAAGCCACCCCCACCCGCGCAGTACCGCTCTCACTTCGTTTGGATCGGCGCTTTGCTGAAGGCCTCCATGGTTTCGGTGGGCGGTGAGTGGTAGTTCATGATCCCCGTTAGGTGTGGAGGCTCGAGCACAAGTGCCAAAACGTGCGGCAGGCTAAGTTAGCCGGTAGGGAGCCGGGGCGGCAGCCCACCCAGCACCGCCGGGCTAAACTCGGGGAGCCACTCCACCACATCGCCGAAGCAGTACAAGCAGGCTGACAGTTGGCCGCTCAGCAGTCCGGCCAGCGCTTCGTCGGAGAGCATTAGCTCGAGCCGACGCTGCGGAGGCTTGATCTCGGTAGCACAGCCTAGCGCGTGAAGCTCAGCAACAAGTTGCAACAGGCGCTGACGCGAAGCCCCCGGTCTGATGGTGGCATGGCTCGGGTACGGCACTCCTGGCTCCTTTTGCTACCACCCGATGCCGGTAACAGTAGCACACAGCCGGCGTTAGCACTTAGGGTCAATTGTCCCAGAGTGCCTGCAAGCGCTCGTAAGCAACCTGGGCGCGCTGGCGCAGTGCGCTATCAGACCGGCCCGCCATCATCTGGTGCATGGCTAGGTGCTGGTCCACATCGCCAAAAATACTGTTTAGCACCTCCACCTCCTCACGTGAGCGGAGCTCGGCGTCGTCGCGGAACGTGGTGGTATAGGCGATTTCAAACTGGCGGTCGTCGATGGCGCCAGCTAGGTACTGCTTAAGCAGCTGCCGATACGGGGTGAGGTCGCTCCGGGGCGCTGCAGTGTCGGCCATCGCACCCGAAGGCGGCACCCGGCGGAAGCCCTCTTCGAGCGTGGTGGGGCTGATACTCCAGTTATCGACATCGAACACCGCCCGGCCATCCTTGAACAGGAGCACCTGTGGCGAGTGATGGATCACGCCGCTCAGCTCGCTGACCAAGTTGCTGGCCGCGCGTGCCTCGACTACTCGGATCACACCGCACCTCAGGTCGCTGCGGGGCTGTAGTTGCTCTTGCAGGAAACCGAAGCCCTGCATGGTCTTATGGCAGGTGCCGGCTTTGAAGATCACGCTGGTGGGATAGTGGGTCAAGAAGGCCTGCACCTCTTCGGGGGTGGTGAGGGTGACAATCCGATCTTGTAACATCACAGCTCCTTAGGGCTCGTGCTGAGCACGACTTAATTATAGGGACAATAGTCCCTATCCGAAGTTTACGGCATAGGGCCCAGGGTGAGCGGATTGCTACCTACCATTTTGGCCCGCCAGATCGGCTACCCCCACAACCCGCTACTTTTTCTGACCAGCTAGTTGTACCCGCACGGAGTATAACCTAATAAGCTTTGGCGAAGATGATCTGGCGCGGATAGCCGCTCACCTTGCCGCAGCGCACGCAGCCGCCCGCAGCGTCGGGTCCCTCGAAGGGGATGCAGCGCGGCGTGGCTTTGGTCTCTTCCTGAATGGCCGCTTCGCAGGCGGGTTCGCCGCAGTGGGTGACGTAAGCCCAGCCCATCTCGACCTGGCGCTGGAAGCTGGGGTAGTCCTTAACCACCGCGCTATGGGTTTCGCGGAAAGCTAGCGCTCGAGCATAGAGGTCGTGATGGAACTGCGTAAGCCGCTGGCCGATTAGGGTCACTACCCCTGCTAAGGGCACGGTCTCCTTACCGGCTTGCAAGCGGTTGGCAATAACCGCCTGACCGGCCGCTAAGTCCTTAGGGCCGAGCTCGAGCCGAATCGGCACGCCCTTAAGCTCCCACTCGTTAAACTTCCAACCCGGACTCTGGTCGCGATTGTCGATCTTGACCCGCACACCGGCGCTGTGAAACTCCTCAGCCAAAGCGCTTACGGCTCCTAGTACGCGCTGCTGTGCCTCAGTATCGTCGCGGCGGTAGATAGGCACGATCACCACCTGGTAGGGCGCCAGCTTGGGCGGCAGAATCAGCCCTTTATCGTCACCATGGGCCATGATGATGGCGCCGATGATCCGGGTAGAGAGCCCCCAACTGGTGGTATGGGCGTAGGCCTGCTGATTGTTCACGTCGTTAAAAGTGATATTGAAGGCCCGTGCGAAGTTCTCACCCAGGTAGTGGCTGGTGCCCGACTGGAGCGCCTTGGTGTCGCGCATCATGGCCTCGATGGTGTAGGTCCGCAGCGCTCCGGCGAAGCGCTCACCGGCAGTCTTCTCGCCCTTGACGGCGGGAATGGCCGCATAGCGCTCGGCAAACTCGGCGTAGACATCCACCATCTGGAGGGTCTCGGCCATGGCCTCTTCGGCAGTGGCGTGGGCGGTGTGCCCCTCTTGCCACAAGAACTCGGTGGTGCGCAAAAAGGGCCTGGTGCGCAGCTCCCAGCGCACCACGTTGCACCACTGGTTATATAACAGCGGTAGGTCACGGTAGCTCTGCACCCACTTGCTGTACATCTCGCCGATAATGGTTTCGCTGGTGGGCCGGATAGCTAAGGGCTCCTCTAGCTCCTTGCCGCCGGCGTGTGTGACCACCGCTAGCTCCGGCGAGAAGCCCTCGACATGCTTTTTCTCGCGCTCAAAAAAGCTCATCGGAATCAGCATCGGGAAGTACAGGTTCTGGTGCCCGGTCGCCTTGAACATCTTATCGAGCGCGGCCTGAATGTTCTCCCATAGCGCGTAGCCGTAGGGGCGAATGACCATACTGCCCCGCACTGGGCTTAAGTCAGCCAGGTCGGCTTGATAGACAATATCGTTGTACCAGGCGCTAAAGTCTTGGTGTTGTGGCGGGAGTCCTCGTTTCATGGTCACGAAGTCTACCGCAAGACGACGTAGATCACCACTAGCTGGCCCTGCTGCTGGATGGTCCAGAAGGTGGCGGTGCCCGGTGTGGGCGGCTCAAAGCTGCGCACCAGTGCGCTTGGCGAGTAGCCAGGTAGCGGACTAGTTGTGCTCTGGCGCACACTCGCTCCGGTTGTCCTCGTGATGGGACGGGTGCGTAGCTGCGCCAGCGCCAGCCAGAGCAGTAGGCTGACGATGAGGAGGCCGGTGCGAGCGCGCCGCATACCTAAGCCTAGCGCAGTTTGCTGAGTCCTGCTATACTCCCAAACATGACGCAGCGCATGGTCATGCCGCCTGGCCCGCTCGGTTAGTCTTGCGCTAGCCGTGGCCGGGCGCTGCATGACAGCGCCTGTTTTTTTGCTCAACGTAATAGTCTGTATAGTCTAGGAGACGCATGGAAAAAGCCACCCCTCGTACTCACTACGCCACCACCCCGATCTTTTACGTCAATGCCGAGCCGCATATCGGTCACGCCTACATCACCATCCTGGTCGATATCTACACCCGCTTCCAGCACCTTAGGGGCGACGACGCCTACTTCCTGACCGGTACCGACGAGCACGGCGAAAAGATCCAGAAAGCCGCCGAGGCCCACGGTATGGCGCCCCAGGCCTACACCGACCTGATGGCGGCCAAGTTCAAGGCCGCTTGGGACGACCTGGGCATCCGCTACGATGAGTTCATTCGCACCACCGAAGAGCGCCACAAGCGGGTGGTGTGCGAGATTTTGCAGCGCGTTTATGACCATGGCGACATTATTTACGGCGAGTATGGTGGGCTGTATTGCGTTGGCTGTGAGCGTTACTACACCGACAAGGAGCTCATAGCTGGCAAGTGCCCCCAGCACGACACGGCGCCCGAGTACCGCAGCGAGGCTAACTACTTTTTTCGCATGGAGAAGTACCGCCCCTGGCTGCGCGAGTACCTGAGCGATAACCCTGAGTTCATCAGGCCCGAACGCTATCGCAACGAGGTCTTAGGGATGCTGCGCGAGCCCATCGGTGACCTCTCCATCAGCCGCCCGCGCGAGCGGGTTCCCTGGGGCATCCCCCTGCCCTGGGACGAGAATCACGTCACCTACGTCTGGTTCGACGCGCTGATCAACTACTACTCGGCGCTCGCCTCCCAGGGGTTGCTCGAGCGCTACTGGCCCTACGTTGAGCACTTCATCGGCAAGGATATTCTCAAGCCCCACGGCGTGTTCTGGCCGACCATGCTCAAGGCCGCCGGGCTGCCTTTGTATCGGCACCTCAACGTGTCGGGCTGGTGGCTAACCGATACCGGCAAGATGAGTAAGTCCAAGGGGAACGTTGTTAAGCCGTTACAGCTTAGGGATAAGTACGGCAACGACGCCTTCCGCTACTACCTGTTGCGCGACATGACCTTCGGCCTGGACGCTACCTTTAGCGAGGTGGGACTAGCCGAGCGAATCAACAGCGACTTAGCCAACGACCTGGGCAACCTGTTAAACCGCACCCTGGGGATGCTCGGGAAGTACCGGCAGGGCGTGGTGCCCAAGCCCGGCCACCTCGAACCCGGTGATCTGGCGCTAAAAGAGGCCTTCACCGCCCTGCCCGAACTGGTCAGCCGCCACTTTGATGGGCTACAGTTCGAGCGGGCTCTAGAGGGCGTCATGGAAGCGGTGCGAAGGGCCAACAAATACATCGCCGAGACTGAGCCCTGGGTTCTCTCCCGCGACGAAGCACAACGCCAGCGTCTCAACACCGTGCTCTACTGCTGTGTGGAGGCGCTGCGCTGCGCTAGCATCCTGCTCGAGCCGGTGATGCCGCACAAGGCCCTCGAGCTGCGCCAACAGCTCGGCCTTGAAGCCTCCTACAGCCTACAGAGCGCTGGCGAGTGGGGGCTGACCCCGCCGGGGACCGTCACCCGCCCCGGCGAGCCGCTCTTCCCACGGGTCGATCTGGCCGCCTTACAGCAGGCTATCGCCGAACCTGAGCCAAGAGTAACGCACAAGCCCGAAGTATCGCTAGAGGAGTTTGGTAGGCTCGAGCTGCGGGTAGCCGAGATCCGCAACGCCGTGCCGCACCCCCAGGCCGATAAGCTGCTGGTGCTGACCGTTACGCTCGGGTCAGAAGAACGGACCGTGGTGTCAGGAATCCGCCAGTGGTACACCCCCGAACAGCTCATCGGCAAGCAGGTCATCTTGGTGGCTAACCTTAAGCCGGTGACCATCCGCGGCGTCGCCTCACAGGGAATGATCTTAGCTGCTGAGGACGGGGCGGGCAATCTCGCTGTGGCCACCCTCGACCGGGAGCTTGACCTCGGCAGCGAGGTGCGCTGAAAGAGCCAGAACACCCACAGCCTGCCAACTAGAAAGCAGATGGCCGCCGGGGGCGGGCGGCCATGCGGACACTTCGGCCAAAGGCACGAAGTGGTGGCTGGGGTGCGTGGATTCGAACCACGATAAACGGAACCAAAATCCGTTGTCCTGCCGTTAGACGACACCCCAATAGGGCAAGGGGCATTCTATAGAGCCTGCCCTGGGCTGTCAAGCACCCCCCAAGACTTAGAAGGGGAAGAACAGCGGGATCAGGAGTAGTGCGGCGACGAGCAGCAGCAGCTGCAAGCTGATGCCGACCTTGAAAAAGTCGCCGAAGCGGTAGCGCCCCGGCCCTAACACTAAGGTGTTGACCGGCGAGGCGATAGGGGTAGTGAAGGCGGTTGAGGCAGCGATCGCGACCGCCATCAAGAAGGGATAAGGTGAGACCCCCAGAGCTAGCGCTAGCTGCAAGGCGATGGGAGCCACTAACACCGTGGTGGCGGTGTTCGAGATGACCTGGCTAAGCGCTGAGGTGATAAAAAACAGCGCACCGAGCATAACTAAGGGGCCGTACTCGGCTAAGCCGCCGAGGCTGCTGACGATCAGCTGCATCCCGCCGGTATTGTCGAGCGCTGTAGCCATCGGCAGAATACCAGCGATCAGCACGATGCTCTCCCAGTTGATCCCCCGATAGGCGTCCTCCATGCTGAGGCAGCGCGTTAGCACCATGGCCACTGCGGCCAGCAAGGTGGCGATCACGATGGGGACGATTTCGAAGGTCATCAAAAGCAGCATGCCGAGCATGATGGCGATGGCCAAAGGGGCGCGCTTGGCGGCGCGGCGCTTGCTGCCGGTATCCACAGGTTCGGCTACTACCACGAAGTCGCGGTTTTCGTTTTTTAAGATGTCCAGGTTTTTGCTTAAGCCCTCAACCAAGAGCGTGTCGCCAAAGCGGAGCGGGGTGGCGGCCGTATCGGCAGCAAGCGGTTCGCCCAGGCGCTTGATGGCTACCACAGTGATGCCATAAAGCTCATAAAAGCGCACATCGCGCAAGGTCTTGCCGATTAAGCGGCTGCGCGGAGTGAGCAGCACTTCGGCGAACAGCAGGTTGCTGGGCAGCAGCTCATCGTCGCCGAGCGAGACCGGCAACATTATCAGCCCCTCTACTTCGATAAACTCAGCCACCTCTGGCTCGGAGCCGCGGATAAAGAGCGTGTCGTGAGCCTCGATCATGGTTGTCGGCTCGGCGATTTCGGTCTGCACACCGTTATTAAGAGAGCGCTGTTTGGCGAGCACGGTAATCCGGTAGCGCTGGCGCACCGCAGCTTGCGCCAAGGTGCGACCCACCAGCGGTGAGGCCGGAGGGACGCGCACCCTAAAGAGCGAGCCGCGCAGCTGGTAGATGTTGGCCAGTTCAGCCTGCGAGATTACGCTGCGGGCGGTCTCTTCGGCGGCAGCCGGGGCGCGTGCGGGCAACAGGTGTCGGCCAACAAGCAACATGAATAACAGGCCGATGGCCAGCATCCCTAAGCCAACCGGAGTAAAGGCAAAAAAGCCGAGGGGTGGCAGGCCGGCGGCTACCGCTTGATTGCTGGCTACCAGGTTGGGCGGCGTGCCGATCAGCGTCAGCATGCCGCCCAAGAGCGAGGCGAACGACAGCGGGATGAGCAGCTTCGAAGGGCTTAAGCGGGCGTTCCAGGCCAGGCTGACCACCACCGGCAGCATCACCGCCACGGTGCCGGTAGAGCTCATAAAGGCTGATAGCGTCGCTGTTGCTAACATCACCAAAGCGATCAGCCGGACCTCGCTGTGGCCGGCTAGGCGCCCTAACACCTTGCCCATGCGGTCGGCCACCCCGGTCTGAAAGAGGCCGGCGCTCACCACAAAGAGCCCGGCCAGCATGATCACTACCGGATCGCTAAAGCCGGCTAGCGCCTCGCGCGGGGTGATGAGCCCACTAAGCGTCAGCGCTAGCAGCGACAGCAAGGCGACCAGATCCAGCCTTAGCCGGTCGCTGACAAACAGCGCGATGGTCACGGCCAGGATGGTAAAGACGAGCAGGAGTTCGGTAGTCATGAGGTTGCCAAAGCCTCACTGCGCTTGCTAAGTTGGGCCGGAGGCAAGCCTTCCTTGGCAACTCTGGGTGACCTCAGCCACCCGGAGGTTGCTTGCCACCCTTGTCCCGATCGGCACGAGGGTCGTTTTCTGACTGGCGGGTCGTTGTTGGCGGGGACGATCATGTCGGGGTTGCTGGTGATGCTGCTAAGGGGTTGCAGTGAGGTCGGGGCCGGCTGCCTTGACCGCAGCCGGCACGTCGGACTCGAACTGCCTGAAGTTCTTAATGAACATCGCTGCTAGCCGGGCGGCCTGGTGATGGTAAGCTTCCTGGTCGCTCCAGGTCTGCTGCGGGTCGAGGATGGTGTTGGGCACGTCCGGACAGCTTTCGGGAATAGCCAGGCCGAAGAGGTTATCGCGCCGGTACGCCACCTTATCCAGGCGATCATCGAGCGCGGCGCGGATCATGGCGCGGGTATAGGCGATCGGCATCCGCTCGCCGGTGCCGTAGGGGCCGCCTGTCCAGCCGGTGTTGACCAGCCATACGCTGGTGTCGTGGCGCCGCAAGTTCCGGCCTAAGAGATCGGCATAGACGCTGGGCCTGATGGGCATGAAGGGGGCGCCGAAACAGGTGCTAAACGTGGCTTGTGGCTCGCTGACGCCCCGCTCGGTCCCTGCTACCTTGGCCGTATAGCCGCTCAAGAAGTAGTACAGCGCCTGCTCATAGCTGAGCCGGGCGATCGGCGGCAGTACCCCAAAGGCGTCGGCGGTTAAGAAGACGACATCGGAGGGCTGGCCCGCAAAGCCGGTCAGGCTGGCGTTGCTGATATGGCTGATGGGGTAGGCGGCGCGGGTATTTTGCGTCTTGCTGGTGTCGTTCAGGTCGACGCGACGGGTCTCTGGGTCGAGCACCACGTTCTCCAGGACGGTGCCGAAGCGGCGGGTGGTCTGATAGATTTCGGGCTCGGCCTGCGCGCTAAGGTGCTCGATCTTAGCGTAGCAGCCGCCTTCGAAGTTAAAAATCCCGGCCTCCGCCCAGCCGTGCTCGTCGTCGCCGATCAATGTCCGACCGGCAGTAGCCGATAGCGTAGTCTTACCGGTGCCGGACAGGCCAAAAAACAGCGCCACGTCGTTGTCTGGCCCCACGTTGGCCGAACAGTGCATGGGCAGGACACCCTTGAAGGGTAGCTCGTAGTTCAGCAGCGAGAAAACCGCCTTCTTAATCTCGCCGGCGTATGCGGTGGAGCCGATCAAGACCAGCTTCTCGCTCAGGTTCATGGCGATGACGGTCTCGCTGCGGGTGCCCATGGTCTGAGGGTCGGCCTTAAGGCTCGGCAGGGCAATGACGGTATAGAGCGGTTCGGGATAGTCCTTGCGCGACTTGGGGGTGGGGCGAATGAACAGGTTGCGAGCAAACAGGCCGTGCCAGGCAAGTTGAGTTATCACTCGAAGCGGCACGCGATAGTCGGGGTGTGCGCCGACGAAAAGGTCCTGCACGAACAGGTCCCGACCTCCGGCGGCCTCGAGCAGGGCGGCCTTGAGGCGGGAGAACTGCTTGGGCGACATGGGCTGGTTGATACTCCCCCAGTTGACCTCCTTGGCGGAGGTTGCATCCTTAACGATGAACTTGTCCTTGGGCGAACGCCCTGTATATAACCCGGTATCCACCACTAAGGGACCCAGGTGCGCAAGCAAACCCTCGTCGCGCTTGATGGCCTCGGTATACAGCTCGGCGGTGGTCAGGTTCCAGTAGACACGGCTCGCGCCTGTCAAGCCGAGACGCTCCAGGCTGCCCGGTCGGCTATGGTGTCCTAAATGCTCCACGCTTCCTCCCCAAGGTGAGTGTTCCACAAGCTGGCGGTGATAAATGTCCTATCTGCCAGGCCCCCATGGTAGTAGCTAGGCGCGCACACGGCAAGTGAGTTCTGGCTACATCAATGAGATGCTACCGCTTGCCGAGCGGATATGGTAGTCGGGGTAGACTGGAGTATGGAGCTCTACCTCGGCACTGGTGGTTATGCTAACGACGACTGGGTCGGACTGCTCTATCCAGAAGAGGGCAAGCAAAGCGACTGGCTTGGCATCTACGCTCAGCACTTTAATGCAGTCGAGCTTAATAGCTCCTTTTACGCCATCCCCGGCGTCAAGGCGTTCGCCGGGATGCTTAACAAGAGCGGGGGGCGGGTCCGCTTTGCCATCAAGCTCCACCAATCCATGACGCATACGCGCGACGCCGAGGCAGGGTTGTATACGCGCCTGCGCGAGTCGGTGGCGCCGCTGCGCGAGGCAGGGATGCTAGGCCCTTTCCTGGCGCAGTTCCCCTATGCCTTTAAACGCACTCCGGCTAACCGCCGCTATCTTCAGGAGCTGACGCAGCGGTTTGCGGGCGAAACGCTGGCGGTGGAGTTCCGCCACGCCTCTTGGGATAAGACAGAGGTGCGCGAAGCGCTAACTAAGGCCGGGCTGGTGTGGGTGAGCGTGGATCTACCTGCCCTCCAAGGGCTGCCGTTGACGGCCTTCCATGTCACTGCCGAGGTGGCCTACATCCGCATGCACGGTCGCAACACCGCGACCTGGTGGGGGGGCAAGACGGCAGCTGAGCGCCACGACTACCTGTACGATGCCGACGAGTTGCGCCCTTGGGTGGCCGAGGTGATGGCGCACTCAGATGGGCTTAGCCAGCTCTACTGGTTGCTCCAGAACACCACTAAGGGGCACGCGCTGAAAAACGCTGTGACCGTGCGTGAGCTGTTCGCTGAGGCCGGTGTGCCGCTGTGAGGCGGCCACGGGACCATAAGAAACCCGCTTTAGCTGCTGGCGCTGGTGTAGTTGGCTACCGCCAGGCGCCAGCAGGCGTGGCTGGCTAAGAGCAGCAGCGCGGCTAGGCCGCTACCGGCCAGGGCTAAGCCCGGCTCCAGGCGTCCCACCGCTGCCGAGGCTGGCACCGTGGTGACGAAAGCGATCGGTATCACAATCGTCAAGAGTAGCCGTGCCCAGTTGGGAAAAGCGCTAATCGGGAAGCGCCCGGCCTGAAAGAAGGCGTTAAACAGCTCGCTAATGTTCTCCACCTTGACCAGCCAGAAGGCGGTGGTAATCAGCATGAACCAGATGGCGTAGATCAACACCGCGCCGCAGCCGAGCATGACTCCGGTCAGCAGCAGTGCAGTGATGCTCAGCCCGCCGGTCTGTGCCATGCCGTAGAGGAGGAGCCCTAGCCCCAGGATGAGCTGCGGCAGCATCCAAACCCGCAGGTAGCGAAACGACACCAAAAACCGCGCGCTGATCGGCTTGAGCAGGAAAAAGTCCATGGCGCCGGTGCGGATATACTCGGGCACGCGGTTGAGATTGGGGTAGAGCAAAATGTCGATCAGCGCCTCCATGATCATGAAGATGCCGTAGAGCGTGAGCACCTCTAAAAACGTCCAGCCGCCCAGGCTAGTGGTGTTGCCGAACATAGTGACGATAATCAACAGCCCCATGGCGGTAGCGATCAGCGAGTTGAAGATATTCAGCACGAAGTTGCCGCGGTACTCCAGCTCGAGCTGTAGCGAGTTGCCGGTGAAGATGCCGAGCAGCTTAAAATAGCGCCTCACGCCCCTACCGCCCCGTAACGCTTAAGCCCCTGCCGCCATAAGAACCAGCGCAAGCACACGAACACCGCCACCCAGAGGGCCTGCACCATCAGCCCGTGATAGAGCTCCCATCCCGACACCTGCCCCAGCAAGACCCGCACCGGAAAATCGATCAGATACGGGAACGGGGTGAAGGCGATGACGCGCTGCACCGCCTCGGGGTAGAGGCTAAGGGGGGCCAACATGCCACTTAAGCCAAAATAGAGGGCAAACCAGACCTGCTCGAGGCCCAGTACCCGATCGAACCAGAAGGTCAGCAGCCCAAAGCTGTACTGCTGGCAGAAGCGGATCACCCAGGCGGCGCTGAGCGCTAATATGAAGGCCAACACGCTGCTTAGGGCTAGCTCGAGCCGCGCCCCGGTGAGCCAGAAACCCAAGGCCAGCGGCGGGATCAGGAGCGGGATGCGCACCACCTTCCCGGCCAGGTGGTCCATAGCGTGCTCCCAGAAGGGGTCGAGCGGGCGGAGCAGCTTAGGCGACAGCTCACCCAGGCGGATCTGCCGGTCTAGCTCCCAGATCACCCATGCCACGGTCATCTGGCGCACGAAAAAGACCATCAAGAAGTAGGCGGCAAAATCACCGGCGCTAAAGCCCCCTACCGGCCCGGCCTCAGCCAGGCCGATCCAGATGAACATCATGATGATGGGCAGCGAGCCCGAGATCATCCAGATCACGATCTCGGCGCGGTAAGCGGTCATCACCGCCAACGAGCGGGCAAACAGCGCCCTGGTAACGCGCCAAAAGTACGACATACCGCTCATAACCCCACCATCAACCGCCCTCAATGGCCGCGGTGAAACTACTCTTACCGGCCAGCACCCGCCCGATCACCTCTTCGATGGGGACCTCCTCGATACCGATATCGTCGATGGGCAGTTCGTCTAGCAGTTTGGCGGCCAGCCGCGCTACCTCCTGACGCGGCACCAATAGCTCGGCCTGTAGCTGCTCTTGTGCGCGCACCGTAGCGTAGCGGCTGAGGCTGGCGGCATCGATGGGTTGGCGGAGCCGTAGCTTGAGCACCTTCTGCGGCGCCATCCGCTCGACTAAGGCCCGAAAGTCGCCGTCAAAGACCAGCTTCCCCTGGTCGATGACCAGGATGCGCCGGGCCAGCGCGGTCACGTCGGCCATGTAGTGGCTGGTCAGGATTACCGTAGCACCGTGACGCGCGTTGTACTCGGCTATGAAATCGCGCACCGCCTGCTGCATATTGACATCTAGCCCGATAGTCGGCTCGTCCAAAAAGAGCACCTTGGGCTGATGGAGCAAGGCTGCGGCCAGCTCGCACTTCATCCGCTCACCGAGGCTCAGCTTGCGCACCTGCTTATTGAGCAGCCCGTCGAGCGCTAGCAGCTCGCTCAGTTCGGCAACGCGCTGCCGATAGACTGCGTCGGGGATGTTATAGATGGCCTGGTTGACCAAGAATGAGTCGGCAGCTGAGAGGTCCCAGTCGAGCTGCTGTTTCTGGCCCATGACCAGCGTGATGGTGGTTAAAAAGGCGCGCTGGCGGTGCTTAGGGATAAAGCCTGCCACCGTGACCTGGCCTGAGGTCGGGTGGAGTAGCCCTGAGAGCATCTTGAGGGTGGTAGTTTTGCCAGCGCCGTTAGCCCCTAAAAAGCCGACTACCTCGCCTGGGGCGATGGTAAAGGAGACCTCTTCGACCGCTCTGACGGTGCGGTTGCGACGGCGCACGAAAGCCCGGAGGCTGCCGAGTAGCCCCGGCTCCTTTTCGTGAATCTGATAGTGCTTGCTGAGGCGCTCGACCGTTATCACCCTACTAGTTTACCCACCACACCTCACCGCGCGTCGCTTACCAAGTCAGTAGCATCACAAGAAAAACAAGCGTGCTTGCCAAAACTAGACAGCTCGCAGCTCGAGACCGATAGCCTGCAAGTGTGCAAAGTCGTCAGGGTTACGGGTGTATAGCGGTAGATTGTTCGCCAGCGCAATAGCGGCGATGAGCAGGTCAACAGCCCGCGCCCCCCTAGGGTTGCGGTTCGCAGCGCGCGTAGCGGCGTATACGCGCCCGTAGGCTCGCGCTGCCGCGTCATCAAACGGCAGGGGATCAAAAAGCGCTTCTATCAGCTGAAGCCTTTCCTGACGGCGGGCACGCTCGGCCGCGTCATCTGTGGCGTGCGGACCGGCAGCAAGTTCAGCTAGGGTCAGGGCCGAAATGGCCAGCTCTGCAGGAAGCTTATCGGCAGCAACCCGACCCAGGTCGATGACGACCGAGGTGTCGAGCAAGCCTCG
>Ga0208610_100089_pt1 | contig 40897 bp, 43 predicted proteins | sample SubbioR11Jul_8A2_FD_184815 | JGI IMG/M metagenome (GOLD analysis project Ga0208610, IMG submission 184815) | Serpentinite rock and fluid subsurface biosphere microbial communities from McLaughlin Reserve, California, USA - CR11Jul_8A2 (SPAdes) | ecosystem: Environmental > Terrestrial > Deep... | reverse complement strand
TGGTTGAGCACGACGATCCCCTGCCGGCCGAGCGCCGGCATGATCACCTCGTTGAGCTGACGGTACTGGGCGTCGACCAGCGCGTGCGCGCGCGCGGCGATGCGTTCGAACTCCGGCCAGCGCGGCGCCGCCGGCGTCCAGCCGCCCTTCTCGCGCATCTCGTCGATCAGGTCGGACAGCCGGATCTCGAAGAACTCGTCCAGGTTCGACGACAGAATGCAGATGAAGCGCAGCCGCTCCGCCAGCGGCACGCCGGCGCGCGTCGCCAGCGCCAGCACGCGCTCGTTGAACGCCAGCAAGGACAGTTCGCGGTCGATCAGGCGCGCGGCCGGCTCGCCCGCAGTGACGGCGGAGGCAACGATGGCAGCATCCTTGTTGCGGCGCTGCGCGCCGCGGCCGCTGTCCGGGTTCGTCGCTGCGCCGCGCTTCTTTGTGTCGAACATAGGGATCGCCGGTGACATCGGCATGACAGTCGGCAGTCAGGGTAGCCGGACCAGGGCTCTTCGCGGAAGCAGGGGTCACCCCTGGCGGGCGGCCGCTGTGTGCGCCGGCGCCCGCGGACGGCGGCACGCAACGGCGTTCGTACAATCCACGCCACGCCAGCGCCGGCACCTGTTGCGCGCGGCGACTGCCGCCGCCGACGATGTCCGCTCCTGCCGCCTCGATTCGCGCCGCCGCCCCGATGGTCGAGTTCGATCGCGTCGGCCGGCATGTCGCCACCCTGCGCAGTTCGGTCGATGACGTCAGCTTCAGCGTGCAGCGAGGCGAGTTCGTGTTGATCCAGGGCGGCAACGGCGCCGGCAAGACCGCCCTGCTGAGACTGGCGACAGGCCTGGAGCAGCCCACTCGCGGCCGCGTCCGTGTTGCCGGGCAGGATCTCGCCGGCCTGCGGCCGCGCGCCATGGCGTTGCTGCGGCAGTCGCTGGGTGTGGTGCCGCAGGATCTGTGGCTGCTCGACGACCGCAGCGCGCTCGCCAACGTGATGCTGCCGGCGCTCGCCTGCGGACTGACGCGGCGCGCGGCAGCCGAACGGGCGCGTGCGGCGCTGGCGCGCGCCGGGCTCGATCCGGAGCAGGCCGAGCGCGACGACGCGCGCAGCGCCGGCGGCGGCGAGCGCCAGCGCATCGCGCTCGCCCGCGCGCTGGTCAATCGCCCGGCGCTGCTGCTGGTTGACGAACCGCTCGCTCATCTGGATACCTCGTGCGCGGCCGCGATCGTCGCGCTGCTGGCGCAGTTCGCCGCCGGTGGCGTCACCGTGCTGGCCGCCTCGCGCGACGAGCGCGCGCTGTGGCCGCCCGATGTGCGCCGAGTGCAGATGCGCGCCGGCCGAGTCGTGGCCGGCACCGACGAGGCTGTCGCGTGAAGGGCGTGGCCGATCAACGCAGCGTGGCCATGAGCCCGCCCGGCCGCCCGAAGGGCGAATCCCTGAGCGCGCCCCGGCTCGAATCCGGCAGCATGCCTTGCTGCCTGCCGGACGGGTCGCCGCGGGCGCGCGCGGCGCAGGGGCAGCGGTGAAGGCGCCGACGACGGGCCCGTCGACCGCGTCCGCTTCGGCGCAGCGCGACCGACCGAGTGCTCTTGCGGTGCGCCTGCGGGCGCTGGCCAGCGCCGGCCGCGCGCTGGCGCGCGCGCCGGCGGCAAGCGCGCTGGCGCTGCTGCTCGCCACCCTCGCGCTGGCGTTGCCGCTGGTGCTGGCAACGCTCGCCTGGCCCTTGTACGGCGCCTGGGCCCGGTTGGCGGCGCCGGCGCAGGCGACCGTGTTCGTGGCCGGTGACACATCGACCGCCGACATCGGCGCCCTGCGCGCGCGGCTCGCCGAGCAGTCCGGTGTGGCCGCCACCGCTCATGTGCCGCGCGATCAGGCGCTGGCCGCCCTGATGCGGCGAACGCCTGGCGGTTCGCTGCCCGAGTTCAAGCCCAACCCGCTGCCGGACGCGATCATCGTGACCTTCGGCCGCGACACCTCGCCGACCGAGGCTGAGACCGCCGTCGCTGCGATGCGCAAGCTGGCGCGAGTCGACGGCGTCCAGTTCGATCATCTCTGGCACCGGCGCTGGTCGATCATCGTCGATGCGGCACGCACCGGCGGCGCGCTGCTCGCCGCCGCCGTCGTCGTGCTCGCCGCCGGCGCGGTCGCGCTCGCGGCGCAGTTGCCGACGGTCACCGATCGCGGCGAGTTGCGACTGCTCGCGCTGGTGGGCGCGACGGCGACTTACCGGCGCCGGCCCTTCGCCTACGCCGGCGCCCTGATCGGATTGGTGTCGGGGCTGCTCGCCTGCGCGCTGGCGAGCGGCGCCCTGCTGGCGCTCGGACCACGACTGGCCGAGTTGCAGGCGACCGCCGCGTCGCTCGCCTGGCAACCGCTGCCCTGGCCGATCCAGGCCGGCGTTGTCGGCGTCGCCGGGCTGATCGGATGGCTTGCCGGCAGCTACTGCGGGCTTCGAGCGATCCGGGGCGCACCCGCACCCTGAGCAATATCTGGTGAGCGTGCGCTCACAGTCGTCGAAAACGATGATCCGCGGCCGCAGCTGTGACAGACGTACGGTCACGGAACCCTTGTCCGATCCGGCCCTCTGACGCTTAGCACTCTCCAGGGTCGAGTGCTAAGATTTTGTTAGGAGGGATGTATCGATGACGACGGGTCGCTCAACCGCATTGGTTCCGCTCGCTTCGCCCGCTGCGCTGGCGCTGCAGCCGGCAGCGGTCGGCAATCTGGACGCGTACATCAGTGCCGTGAACCGGATTCCGATGCTGACCGCCGAGGAGGAATCGCGCCTCGCGCGCGAGTGGCGCGAGCGCAACGACCTCGAGAGCGCCGGCCGGCTGGTTCTGTCGCACCTGCGGCTGGTGGTGGCGGTGGCGCGCAATTACCTCGGCTACGGACTGCCGCACGCCGACCTGATCCAGGAAGGCAACATCGGCCTGATGAAGGCGGTCAAGCGCTTCGACCCGGACCGGGGCGTGCGACTGGTCTCCTTCGCGCTGCACTGGATCAAGGCCGAGATCCACGAGTACATCCTGCGCAACTGGCGGCTGGTGAAGGTGGCCACCACCAAAGCGCAGCGCAAGCTCTTCTTCAACCTGCGCAGCATGAAGCAGGGCAGCGCCACGCTGACGCCGGACGAAGTCGCCGGCATGGCGCGCGAGCTCAACGTCAAGCCCGAGGAAGTGGTCGAGATGGAGACCCGGATGGCGGGCGGGGATATCGCGCTCGAAGGCCGGGTCGAGGACGGCGAACAGGAGTTCGCGCCGATCGCCTACCTGGCCGACCCGGAGTCGGAGCCGACTCGGGTGCTCGAGCGCCGCGAGTACGACCGGCTGCAGTCCGTGGGCATCCGCAGCGCCCTGGAGGCGCTGGATGCGCGCAGCCGGCGCATCGTCGAGGCGCGCTGGCTCGCCGAGGACGCCGACGGCAAGGTCGGAGCCGCGACCCTGCACGATCTGGCGCAGGAATTCGGCGTCTCCGCGGAACGAATTCGACAGATCGAGGCCAAAGCGTTCGAGAAGATGCGGGCCCGAATGCAGGTTTGACGGTCCGGGTTTTCTCGGGTTTGAACGGTTGGTTGCAGCAGTACTCCGCCTCGCTCCTCCCCCTCTCCTCTGTTGAGGCGGATCTTCAGGCCCCGTGCATCGCACGGGGCCTTTTTATTGGCCCGGCGCTCGCGCGCAGGCCGCGGCGCCTGTCAGAGCAGCCGGCGCAGATCGGCGGCGATCGACTCGACACTGGCGGCGTGCCTGACGAACAGGCGGATGCGGCCCTCGCGGTCGAAAACGTAGCTGCCGGCGGTGTGATCGATCGTGTACGAGGTCGCGGTCGGACCCGCGACCTTCTGATAGAAGACCTTGAACTCGCGCGCGGTGGCGTGGATCTGCTCGGCCGTGCCGGTCAAGCCGATGAAGCTCGGATCGAAGGCCGGCACGTACTCGGCGAGCACCGCCGGCGTGTCGCGCTGCGGATCGACGGTGATGAAGATCACCTGCACGCGCTCGCCGTCGGCACCGAGCGTCTTGCGCACCTGCGCGAGATCGGCGAGCGTGGTCGGGCAGACGTCCGGGCACTGGGCGAAACCGAAGAACACGACCACCACCTGGCCGCGGAACTGCGCCAGCGTGCGCGTCTTGCCGGCGGCATCGGTCAGGGCGAAGTCGCGGGCATAGGCGGCGCCGGTGATGTCGACGCTGTTGAACGCCGGCGGGGAGGGCGAGCAGCCGGCGAGCGCCGCGACGGCGGCGGCGATCAGGGTGCGACGGTGGATCGACATCGGCGATCGCGAAGTGGCGCCCCGGACGGCATTCAGGCGATGTAGTGGTCGACCAGCAGCGCCGCGAACAGCGCCGCGAGGTAGACGATCGAGTAGTTGAAGGTCGCGCGCGCCAGAGCGTCACTGTAGTGGCGCACCAGGCGCCACGAGTAGCGCAGGAAGATGCCGCCGAGCGCCAGCGCGCACACGAGGTAGAGAGTGCCGGCCATGTGAATCGCGTAGGGCAGCGTGCTGGTGGCCACGAGCACGATCGTGTACAGGAAAACGTGCAGCCGGGTCAGTTCCGGACCGTGCGTGACCGGCAGCATCGGCAGGCCCGACTTGCGGTAGTCGTCGATCCGGTACAGCGCCAGCGCCCAGAAGTGCGGCGGCGTCCACACGAAGATGATCAGCGCCAGCAGCCAGGCCTGCGCCGGCGCCGCGCCGGTGATCGCGGCCCAGCCGAGCACCGGCGGCATCGCCCCCGACAGGCCGCCGATGACGATGTTCTGCGGCGTGTAGGGCTTGAGCAGCACCGTGTAGATGACCGCGTAGCCGACGAAGGTGGCGAAGGTGAGCCACATGGTGAGCGCATTGACCTGCGTGTACAGGACCCACATGCCGGCGCCGCCGATCACGCCCGAGAACACGATCGCCTGCAGCGGCGTGATCTCGCCGGCCGCCAGCGGTCGCATCCGCGTGCGCGTCATGCGCGCGTCGATGTGGCGCTCGATGATCGAGTTGACCGCGAAGGCCGCACCCGCCAGCAGCCAGATGCCGAGCGAAGCCACCAGCACGCGACCCGGATCCGGCAGCCCGGGGGTCGACAGGAACATGCCGATCACGGCGCAAAACAGCGCCAGTTGCGTGACGCGCGGCTTGGTGAGCAGCCAGTACTGGCGCGCGAGGTGCGGCAGCAGGAGCGACGAAGTGCGGGCGGAGGAGTGCATCAGCTTCATGGGCCGGGCGCGCTGCCGCGGCATCGATGCCGGGCGGCGCGCAGTCTAGGGCTTGTTGACCGACAAATCACGCACGTGTGACCCGCACGGCCGCAGGCCTTATCCGGCGTAGGCCGGCGCGCGCAGGCGCCGCGCCTGTCCGGCGGCCTGCGCCAGCCGCAGGTTGAAGGCGGTCAGCAGACCGACCAGGATCGCGGCGCCGCCGTTGTGCAGGACCGCGAGCAGCAGCGGCCACTGCAGCACCACGTTCGACAGGCCGGTCAGGAACTGCACCGCCAGCAGGACCGCCAGCGCGCGCGCCAGCACCGACAGGCCGGCAACGTGCCAGGCGCGCCAGGCCAGGACCGCCAGGACGGCGATCACCACGTAGGCGAAGTTGCGGTGCACCCAATGGATCGCGACCAGGGCCTGGAACGGGATCGGAGCGCCGTCGCCGGTCTCGCCGAGGTCGCGCCAGACCGTGAAGCCGTTGGCGAAGTCCATCTGCGGCAGCCACTGGCCGTGGCACAGCGGAAAGTCCGGACAGGCCATCACCGCGTAGTTGGTGCTGACCCAGCCGCCGAGCGCGATCTGCACCGTCAGCAGTGCGAAGGCGCCGACCGCGAGCGGGCGCAGCGTCCGCGCGCCGGCGCCGAGCGCGGGCGCCACCTCCTCGCGCATCGCCAGCCACACCAGCAGTGCCAGCAGGCCGACGCCGCCGAGCAGGTGCGTGGTGACGATCGCCGGCTGCAGCTTCATCGTGACGGTCCAGGCGCCGAAGGCACCCTGCAGGCAGACCGCGAACAGGGTGAAGGTGGCCAGCCACGGCGCGTGCGCCGGATCGCGCGTGCGCAGCCAGCGGCGCCAGCACATCGCCATCAGGACGATGATCAGGAAGCCGACCGCCATCGCGAAGTAGCGGTGCAGCATCTCGATCCAGGCCTTGGTCATCGTCACCGGCCCGGTCGGCTGCGCGGTCTCGGCGGCACGGATCGCCTCGCCCGCCGACAGCGGATTGGCGTGACCGTAGCAGCCGGGCCAGTCGGGGCAGCCGAGCCCGGAGTCGGTCAGCCGCGTGAAGGCGCCGAACATGATCAGATCCAGGGTCAGGAACGCCGTGACCCAGGCGAGCTTGCGCAGCTTGTGCCGATCGCGCGCCAGCGCCACGTAGGCGAGCGGCAGCGAGGCGATGGCGATCGTCTTGACCACCAGCCAGAACAGGGCGCCGTCTTCGAGCATTCCGGCGCTCGCCTAGCCGATGCGCGAGGCCTTGAGCAGGCGAGAGATGTCGCGCCTCATGCGCTGCGGGTCCGCCTGCGGCGGCCAGCGCAGCATCAGGTTGCCGATCGGATCGATCAGGAAGATGTGATCCTCGAGACGGGCGCCGGCGGCGACCGGCAGGAAAGCCTCGAGCGCGGCGCGCTCGGCACGCAGGACGTGGGTTCCGGCGTACTCGCGCTCGAGCGCCGGCACCAGCGCGCCGGCATCGGCGATCAGGAACACGCGCTCGAGGCGGTCGGCATCCTTGCCCTGCATCGTTCGCAACTGGCGCATCAGCCACAGTCGCCGTTGGCAGGGCTCGGCACAGGCGCCGCCGTCGACCTTGACCAGCAGCCAGCGGCCGCGCAGCCGGCGCAAGTCGAAGGCTTCGTCGCCGGTCGTACGCAGGGCGAGCGCCGGCGTCGGCCGCTGCGGCTCGATCAGATCGCCGTAGTTGGTGCGGCCGGCCGGCGGCAGCACGTAATACATCAGGTACGAGGCGATCACCGGCACCAGGCAGACGGCCGCCAGCACGTACAGCGCGCGATTGCGCCGCCAATGCGAAGGGCCGCTGCGGGCCGACTGCAAGATGCTGGTCACATCAGACTCCGCGATGAACTGCCCGCGCGCCAGGCACGCACGCCGAAGTACGCCGTCAGCAGCGCAATCAGCGCCGACAGCGCATACCACTGAAATGCGTAGCCGCGGTGCCTGTCGACACCGCTCGCCGGCCGCGCCCAACGCCGCAGCAGGCCGTCTTCGGCGCCGCCCGTCTGTTGCACGACGAGCCGCGCCACCGCCAGGCCGCTGGCGGCTTCGTACTGATCGTAGTCGAGGTTCTGCCAGATCGCCGGCAGCGGCTGCGAATTGCCGCCTTCGCCGAGTTCGAGCAGGCGCGGCGCGTGGCTGACGGCGAGACCCTCGATCTCGACGACGCCCTGCGGCTGCGCCACCGGCGCCCGGCGCGTGCGGTCAGCCGGATCACGCGCGACCCAGCCGCGATTGACGAGCACCGCCGTGCCGCCGTCGAGCTGCAGCGGCGTCACGACCCAGAAGCCCGGCCGGCCGTCGACCTGGCGGTTGTCGAGCCAGACGCTGCGCGCGTGGTCGAACCGGCCGCGCAGCGCGACCCGCATCGGCAACTCGCCCGGCGGCGGCAGGTCGCGCCCCGACAGCCGGCGCGGCGCGGCGCGCTCGGCGGCCTGCCACTGAGCCTCGAGCGCGAGCTTGTCGGCAGCGCGTCGCGTTTGCCACTGGCCGAGCGACAGGGCGAGCGCGAGCGCGGCGGCCGCCAGCGACAGCAAGGCCACAATGCGCAGCATCAGCGACCCGCTCGCCACGATCGCCGGCGAGACGCCGGCGTTCGGCCGGTGCGATAATCGGCCACTTCTCCGGTAGCGCGCATGAAGGCTGTCATCGCCGTCGCTTTCGTCGGCATCGTTGCTTCGCTTGCGTCGGCGATGTTCTTCCTGCTGCGCGACCGCGGCGCCACCGACCGTACGGTCAACGCGTTGACGGTGCGCGTCGGCCTGTCGGTTGCGCTGCTGCTGTTCATCTGGTTCGGCTACTGGATGGGCTGGATCGAGCCGCGCCGCCCGTTCTAGGCGCGGCCGCATCTTCCGCGCGGTGTGCGGCATCGCCGCAGCGGAAGCGCCGTCCGCCCCGCGTTCCGCGGAGGCGAATATAAGCACAAACGCCGCGCGGTTCGAAACATCGGCGAGGCAGCGGCTGTCATAGGCTTAGTCTGGTTCGTCGTGGCGCTTCGCTGTCCTCCGGGTCGCGGCGCCGGCGCGTTGTAGCCCACGGGCCGATCGCCCGTGCGATGGCCGAAGGAGGTTGCATGACGCAAGGCTCAGAAGTCTTCTCCGCTTTCCGGCACGGCTTTGTCGAGGCTCAGAACGAGGAGATGAGCCTGGAGGACTTCCTCGCGCTGTGCCGCACCGACCGCATGGCGTACGCGTCGGCGCACGAGTGCGTGCTGGAGGCGATCGGCAAGCCCACGCTCCTGAACACCGCCGAGGACCCGCGCCTGTCGCGCATCTTCCAGAACCGCGTGATCCAGACCTGGGACACGTTCAGCGAGTTCCACGGCATGGAAGAAACGCTGATGGCGCTGTACGCGTACTTCCTGCACGCCGCCCAGGGCCTGGAGGAGCGCAAGCAGGTGCTGTACCTGCTCGGCCCGGTGGGCGGCGGCAAGTCGTCGCTGGCGGAGAAGATCAAGAAGCTGTGCGAGTCCTACCCGATCTACGCCCTCAATGATCCGCTGTCGGGCCGGATCTCGCCGCTGCTGGAAAATCCGCTGTGCCTGTTCGACCGCGACAAGTTCGGGGCGCAGATCGAGGACCGCTACGGCATTCCGCGGCGCGCGCTGACCGGCATCGCCAGCCCCTGGGCGCTAAAGCGGCTGAAGGAATACAAGGGCGACGTCGGCAAGTTCCGCGTCGTGCGCGTGATGCCGTCGGTGCTCAACCAGATCGGCATCGTCAAGACCGAGCCGGGCGACGAGAACACGCAGGACATCTCGGCGCTGGTCGGCAAGGTCGATCTGCGCATGCTCGAGCGCTTCGCGCAGGACGACCCCGACGCCTACAGCTATTCGGGGGCGCTGTGCCTGGGCTCGCCGCGCTGCGTCGAGTTCGTCGAGATGTTCAAGGCGCCGCTAAAGGTGCTGAACCCGATCCTGACCGCGACCCAGGAAGGCAACTTCAAGGGCACCGAAGCGCTGCCGGCGATGCCGTTCAACGGCTTCATCATGGCGCACTCGAACGAGGCCGAGTGGCTGAAGTTCCGCAACAACAAGGACAACGAGGCGTTCATCGACCGCGTCTACCTGGTCAAGGTGCCGTACTGCCTGCGGGTCAACGAGGAGATCCGCATCTACGAGAAGATGCTCAAGGCTTCGACGCTGGCGCAGGCGCCGTGCGCGCCGCAGACCTTGCGCTCGCTCGCCGAGTTCACCCTGCTGTCGCGACTGGCGGTGCCGGAGAACTCGTCGATCTACTCGAAGCTGCGCGCCTACAACGGCGAGAACCTCAAGGACCTCGACCCGCGCGCCAAGAGCGTCAAGGAATACCGCGAGGCCGCCGGATCGGGCGAGGGCTTCTCGGGACTGTCGACCCGCTGGGCGTTCAAGACGATCTCCTCGGCGTTCAACCGCGATCCGAGCGAGATCGCCGCCGACCCGGTCAACCTGCTGGTGGTGCTCGAGGAGCGCCTGAACAAGGAGGACCTGCCGGACGACTACAAGCGCCGCCTGCGCTCGCACATCAAGGAGTGGGTGATCCCGCGCTTCGCCGAGTTCCTGGAGAAGGAACTGCAGATGAGCTACCTCGATGCCTACGGCGAGTACGGCCAGAACCTGTTCGACCGCTACGTCACCTACGCCGACAAGTGGTTGCTCGACGAGGACTGGCGCGATCCGGACACCGGCATGCAGTACTCGCGCGAAGCGCTCAACAGCGAGCTGGAGAAGATCGAAAAGCCGGCCGGAATCGGCAACCCGAAGGACTTCCGCAACGAAGTGGTCAACTTCGTGCTGCGCGCGCGCGCACACGGCCGCAACCCGCAGTGGACCAGCTACGAGAAGCTGCGTGTGGTGATCGAAAAGCGCATGTTCTCCAAGACCGAGGACATCCTGCCGGTGATCTCGTTCGAAGCGAAAGGCTCGCAGGAACTCGACGAGCGCCACAAGTCCTTCGTCAACCGCATGGCGGCGCGCGGCTACACCGAGAAGCAGGTACGGCGTCTGGTCGACTGGTACCTGCACTTCAAGAAATCGGCGCACTCGTGATCGGCGGGCGGCCATGACCGATCGCGTCTTTGCGGCGCACGCGATGCGCATCGTCGATCGGCGCGGTGATCCGTCGGGGCGCGGCGCGGTCAACCGCGAGCGCTTCGTGCGCCGCTTCAAGGACGAGATCAAGCGCGCTGCCGATGACGAGTTCCGCCGCCGCTCGATCACCGACGTCGGCAAGGGCGGCCGCATCGCGATCCCCGGACGCGGGCTGCAGGAACCGTTCCTACGCCACGACGAGGACTCGGGCAGCCGCGACTTCGTGCTGCCCGGCAACCGCGAGTTCCTGCCCGGCGACACGATCCCGCGGCCGTCGGGCGGCGGCCGCGGCGGACCCGAAGGCGACGAGCCCGGCGAGGGCGAAAGCCGCGATTCCTTCGCCTTCGTGCTCTCGCGCGAGGAGTTCCTGGCCCTGTTCTTCGACGACCTGGAACTGCCGAACCTCGAACGCACGCACTTCGCCGAGATCACGCTCGAGCGCATGCGGCGCGCCGGCTACGCCCGCGCCGGCGTTGCGCACAGCCTGGCCCCGGCGATGACCGTGCGCATGTCGATCGCGCGGCGCATCGCGCTGCGCGGCGCGCTCGCCGAGCGGATCGAGGAGCTCGAGCGCGCCCTCGAGACCGCCGACCCGGCGGCGCGCGCGGCGATCGACAGCGAGATCGAGCGCCTGCGCCGGCGCCGTGACGGGCTGCCCTTCCTCGAGGACGTCGACCGCCGCTATCGCGCGCACACGCCGACGCCGGCGCCGGCCACGCGCGCGGCGATGCTGTGCCTGATGGACGTCTCCGGCTCGATGGACGAACGCAAGAAGGATCTGGCCAAGCGCTTCTTCACCCTGCTCTATCTGTTCCTCGAACGCAAGTACGGGCAGGTCGAGGTGGTCTTCATCCGCCACACCGAGACCGCCGAGGAGGTCGACGAGCGCACGTTCTTCAACGACACCCGCTCGGGCGGCACCCTCGTCTACCCGGCGCTCGAGCTGGCGCACAAGGTGATCGAGGCGCACTACGCGGGCGACAGTTGGAACGTGTACGTCGCCCAGGCCTCGGACGGCGACTGCGGCGCCGACGACGGCGCCCGCAGCGCCACCTATCTGGACCAACGGCTGCTGCCGCGGCTGCGCTACTTCGCCTACGTCGACATCCCGCACGTCAACGGCCTGTTCAACCGGCCCTCCGACCTCTGGCGCTCGTATGGCGCGATCGCCAGCGCGGCGTTCGCACGCCGCCAGGTGCATGGACGCGGCGACATCTGGCCGGTGTTCCGCGAGTTGTTCGCGCGCAGGCAGGCAGCATGACCCGACCCAAGAACCCCGGGGTCGAAGCAGGCGCCGCACGCGAGCGACCCTGGCCGAAACTGCTGACGCGGCCGTCGCTGCCACTGCCCCCGGCAGCGCAGCCACGCGCGGCCGAGCCGATCGCCCGCGGCTCGGAGTGGAGCGGCGAGGCGCTCGAACGCTTCGACGCGGCGCTCGCGCGCCACAGCCGGCGGCTTGGGCTCGAGGTCAACCCGATCCAGTACGAGCTGATCACCGCCGAGCAGATGATCGACCTGATCTCGACCGTCGGCATGCCGGTGCACTACCCGCACTGGGCCTTCGGCAAGCACCTGGTGGCGCACGAGCGCACCTATCGCAAGGGACAGTCGGGGCTGGCCTACGAGATCGTGATCAACACCAATCCGTCGCTCGTGTACCTGATGGAGACCAACACCCTGGCGCTGCAGGTGCTGGTGATGGCGCACGCGGCCTACGGCCACAACGCCTTCTTCAGGAACAACTACCTGTTCCAGCAGTTCACGCAGGCCGACAGCATCCTCGACTATCTGAAGTTCGCGCGCGACTACGTCATGCAGTGCGAGCAGAGCCACGGCTGGCGCGAGGTCGAGAAGATCCTCGACTGCTGCCACACCCTGGCGCCGTACGGTGTCGACCGCTACCGCAAGCCGGGCCGGCTGTCGGTGCGGCGCGAGCGCGAGCGGCAGGCCGAGCGGCTGCGCTTCGCCGAGCGTCACTACAACCCCGATCACGCGCACCTGAACGCGCGCGGCGACGAGGGCGAGCCGCCGGCGCCGGCCTTCGAGCCGCAGGAGAACATCCTGTACTTCATCGAGAAGCACGCGCCGCGCCTGGCGCCGTGGCAGAGGGAACTGGTGCGCATCGTGCGCAAGGTCGCGCAGTACTTCTACCCGCAGCGGCTGACCAAGGTCGCCAACGAGGGCGCAGCGACCTTCTGGCACTACACGCTGCTGCACGAGCTGTACGACGCCGGCGAAGTCGACGACGGCTTCATGCTCGAGTGGCTGTCGAACCACACCGACGTCGTGGCGCAGCCGCGCTTCGACTCGAAGGCCTATCGCGGCATCAATCCCTACGCGCTCGGTTTCGCGATCTACCGCGACATCCGCCGCATGTGCGAGGCGCCGAGCGACGAGGACCGCGAGTGGTTCCCGGAACTGGCGGCAGGGTCGTGGCCCGAGGCGATCGCCTTCGCGATGGCCAACTTCAAGGACGAGAGCCTGATCGAGCAGTACCTGTCGCCGAAGGTGATGCGCGACCTGCGGCTGTTTCTGCTGCACGACGGCCCGGAAGACAAGACCCACTACGAAGTGCGCGCGATCCACAACGAGCCGGGCTACCTGCGGCTGCGCCAGGCGCTCGCCGCGCAGTACCGCGCCGAGACGCACGTGCCGCAGATCGAGGTGGCGCGCGCCGGCGACGACAGCGAGCGCGCGTTGCTGCTGCAGCACCGCCTGCAGCACGGGCGGCTTCTCGACGGCGACGGCGTCGACGCGGTGCTCGCGCACGTCAAGGAGTTGTGGGGCTTCGACGTCGTGCTCGAGGAACTCGACGCCGCCGGCAGCCGCCTGAAGGTTCACCGCGTGTAGCGGCGCCGCCGGCGCCGCTGCCAACCGCTGTCGTTGCCGGGCCTGGGCGCGCGGCGCGCGCTCGGCTTACAGCCAGTACACGATGATGTACAGGCCGATCCAGACGACGTCGACGAAGTGCCAGTACCAGGCGGCCGCCTCGAAGGCGAAGTGCTGGTCCGGCTTGAAGTGCCCCTTGATCAGGCGCGCCGTGACCACGGTCAGCATGATCGCCCCGACCAGCACATGCAGCCCGTGAAAGCCGGTCAGCATGAAGAAGGTCGAGCCGAAGATGCCGGACGACAACCGCAGGTTGAGGTCGGCGTAGGCATGAATGTATTCGTAGGCCTGGACGCCGACGAAGGTGAAGCCCAGCAGCAGCGTGACGATCAGCCAGTTGATTGCCGTCTGGCGGCGGTCGGCGCGCAGAGCGTGATGGGCGATCGTCAGCGTGACGCCGGAACTGACCAGCAGCGCGGTGTTGATCGTCGGCAGCCAGAACGGACCGAAGGTGGCGAACGGGTCGATCAGACCCGCCGGGCCGGCGTGCGGCCAGGCGGCGGTGAAGTCGGGCCACAGCAGGCGGTGGTCGAAGTCGCCGAGCATCGGCATCGTGATCATGCGCGCGTAGAACAGCGCCGCGAAGAACGAGGCGAAGAACATCACCTCGGAGAAGATGAACCAGCCCATGCCCCAGCGGAAGGAAACGTCGATGCGCCGGCTGTAGACGCCGCTTTCGCTCTCGCTCGCCACCGCGCCGAACCAGCCGTACAGCATGTAGGTGAGGACCGCCATGCCGAGCGCCAGCGGCAGCCAGCCGACCGCGACGTCGTTGACGACCATGCTGGCGCCGAAGGTCGTGAAGACCATCGAGATCATGCCGACCATCGGCCAGTGCGACGGCGCCGGCACGTAGTAGTAGGGCGCCGTGCCCGCTGCCTGGGTGTTTGCCATCGTCCCTGTCTCCCGTGGTCTCGGCTGGTGTCTGCGCGCGGCCGAATCAGCCGCGGCCATCGCCACTAGCGGCCGCAGCCGCCGGCTCCCGGGTCGCGCCGGGGATCTCGAAGAACGTGTACGACAGCGTGATCTGGGTGACGTCAGCGGGCAGGTCGGGGTCGATGAAGAACACCACCGGGAACTTGCGCGCCTCGCCCGCGGCCAGCGTCTGCTGCTCGAAGCAAAAGCATTCGATTTTCTGGAAGTAGCGGCCCGAGCGCAACGGCGCATAGCTCGGGATCGCCTGGCCCGCCATCGACCGACCCGCCACGTTCACCAGGTCGTACTCGACGTGCACCAACTCGCCCGGATGCACGCGCAGGTGATTGACGTTCGGCCGGAAGCGCCACGGGCCGTGGCGGTTGGCATCGAACTCGACCACCACCTTGCGGCTGCTGTCGATCTGGGTGTTGGCCGCGCGCGCGGCCGCGCGCGGGTCCTTGTCGGTCAGGATGTTGATGCCGGTGATCTCGCAGATCTTGCGGTAGATCGGGATCAGCGCCCAGCCGAATCCGAACATCACCAGCGTCACCACCAGCAGCTTGCGCACCATGGTGGCGTTGTCGCGGGCGATCGCGGCCGCGGCGCTGGGCTGGTCGCGGCGAGTCGGTTCGGTCATCGCGGCACCTCAGGACAGCAGCCAGTATTTGGCGATCACGCCGGCGAAGAACACCAGCGCGATCGACAGCAGGATCAGGCCCGTGCGCCGGTTCTGCCGGCGCTCCTCGTCGTCGAGCACGGTCGGTCTCATGCAACGGCCCCGGTCGTCAGCGCACCAGCGGCGGCGTTTCGAAGGTGTGGAACGGCGCCGGCGACGGCACCGTCCACTCGAGGCCGCCGTCGCGCGCCTCGAAGTAGTTGTCCGCGGCCCGCGGCCCGCCCTTGATCGCCTTGAGCACGATGTACAGGAACAGCAACTGGCTGAGACCGAAGCCGAAGCTGCCGATGGTCGCCAACATGTTGAAGTCGGCGAACTGCATCGGGTAGTCGGCGTAGCGGCGCGGCATGCCGGCGAGCCCGAGGAAGTGCATCGGGAAAAACGTGATGTTGAAGAAGATCATCGACAGCCAGAAGTGCCACTTGCCGAGCGTCTCGCTGTACATGTGCCCGGTCCACTTCGGCAACCAGAAGTAGGCGCCGGCGAACAGGGCGAACAGCGAGCCGGCCACCAGCACGTAGTGGAAGTGCGCCACCACGTAGTAGGTGTCGTGCAACTGGATGTCGATCGGCGCTATCGCCAGGATCAGCCCGGTGAAGCCGCCCATCGTGAACACGAAGATGAAGCCGACCGAGAACAGCATCGGCGTCTCGAAGGTCATCGCGCCGCGCCACATGGTCGCCAGCCAGTTGAAGATCTTCACGCCGGTCGGCACCGCGATCACCATGGTCGCGTACATGAAGAACAGCTGCCCGGTCACCGGCATGCCGGTGGTGAACATGTGGTGCGCCCAGACGATGAACGACAGGATCGCGATCGAGGCGGTGGCGTAGACCATCGAGGCGTAGCCGAACAAGGGCTTCCTCGCGAACACCGGAACGATCTGGCTGACGATGCCGAACGCCGGCAGGATCATGATGTAGACCTCGGGATGACCGAAGAACCAGAAGATGTGCTGGTACATCACCGGGTCGCCACCGCCGGCGGCGTTGAAGAAGCTGGTGCCGAAGTGGCGGTCGGTGAGCGTCATCGTGATCGCGCCGGCGAGCACCGGCATCACCGCGATCAGCAGGTAGGCGGTGATCAGCCAGGTCCAGCAGAACATCGGCATCTTCATCAGCGTCATGCCGGGCGCGCGCATGTTCAGGATCGTGGTGATGATGTTGATCGAGCCCATGATCGAACTGGCGCCCATGATGTGCAGGGCGAAGATCGCCATGTCCATGCCGGGACCCATCTGGATCGACAGCGGCGCATACAGCGTCCAGCCGGCGGCGGTGGCGCCGCCGGGCACGAAGAACGAGGCGACGAGCAGCAGTGCCGCCGGCGGCAGCAGCCAGAAGCTGAAGTTGTTCATCCGCGCGAAGGCCATGTCGGCAGCGCCGATCTGCAGCGGAATCATCCAGTTCGCGAAGCCGACGAAGGCCGGCATGATCGCGCCGAACACCATGATCAAGCCGTGCATCGTCGTGAGCTGATTGAAGAACTCCGGCCGATACAGCTGCAGCCCCGGCTGGAACAGCTCGAGCCGCAGCATCAGCGCCAGCACGCCGCCGGTCAGAAACATGACGAAGCTGAACCACAGGTACATCGTGCCGATGTCCTTGTGGTTGGTCGCGTACAGCCAGCGCCGCCAGCCGCGCGGATGGTCGTGCGCGTGGTCGTGCCCGGAGGCGTGGCCGTGGCCGTGGGTCACTACGCTCATCGCTGCTCCCTGAAGCGCGCTGCGCTACTGGCTACTGAACTGGATCCCGGTCGCCCGCCGGCGCGGGGGCGGGTCGCGCTTCGCGAAACCGCGACGACGCACTCGCCGCGGCTGGTTGCGGCCGCGCAGCTCGCGCTGCGCTTGATCTGCCCTGCGCTGCGGCAAGCCGGCGCCGCAACGCGCCCAGCCGGGCGCGTTGTCGCTGCCGCCCTTCGCGGCCTGCTGACAGGCGAATGCGTCACTTGCGCGCGGCCTTGAGCTCGGCGGGCTGGACGATACCGAGCTGGTTGTTCCACGAGTTGCCGACAAAGGTCGCGACCGCGGCCAGTTCGACGTCCGACAGTTGTCGCCATGCCGGCATCGCGCCCCGGCCGTTGAGCAGGATCGCAATACTGTCCGACCGGCTCGCCGCGACCTTGCTGCCCACCAGCGGCGGAAACGCCGGCTTCAGGCCCTGGCCGGCGGCCTGATGGCAGGCCTGACAGTGGCTTGCGTAGACCTGGGCGCCGCGCGCCATCAGTTCCGGCTGGGTCCACTGCTTGGCCGGATCGTCGAGACGAGCCGCCATCTCCTTCTTGCGCTCCGCCACCCAGGCACGATAGTCGTCGCCGGAGACGACCCGCACCACGATCGGCATGAACGCATGGTCGCGGCCGCACAGTTCCGCGCACTGGCCACGATAGGTGCCGATTCTGTCGGCGCGGAACCAGGTGTCGCGCACGAAACCAGGAATCGCGTCCTGCTTGACCCCGAGCGCCGGCACCCACCAGGCATGGATCACGTCTTGCGCGGTGGTGATGATCCGGATCTTCTGGTCGACCGGCACCACCAGCTCGTAGTCCACCTCGAGCAGATAGACCTCGTTGGCGCGGCGCGCGGCGTCGTTGCCGCCGTCGATCTGATCGCGCGGAGTCGCCAGCGTCGACAGGAACGAGATGCCCTCGCCTTCGCCCTTCAGGTAGTCGTAGCCCCACTTCCACTGGTAACCGGTGACCTTGATCGTGATGTCGGAGTTGGCGGTGTCCTTCATCGCCACCACCGTCCTGGTTGCCGGCAGCGCCATCAGGATCACGATGATGAACGGGATCACGGTCCAGATGATCTCGACCCGGGTGCTCTCGTGGAAGTCGGCCGGCACCGCGCCCTTGCTCTTGCGGTGCTTCCAGATCGAATAGAACATGACGCCGAACACGACGACGAAGATCAGGCCGCAGATGATCAGCATCATCCAGTGCAGCGTGTGGATTTCACGCGCGATCTGCGTCACCGGCGGCGCCAGGTTGTAGCGGCTCTGGATCGCCGCCGCGCCGCCCGCGAGCGCCAGCAGCGAAATGCCCGCCAGGGCGCGCACGAGGTGGTTGATCCGCCGCATCGTCGTCATCGATCGTCCCGCGAAACCGTCTTTGTCCGTTCGTCGCGCCACGCCGTCTCGGCGTCGCATGTGCTCAATTCAATCCTCTGGCGCGCGACGTTGCTGCCCGTTGCAGCGCTTGCTGCAGCGACCGCGCCAGGGCCGGACGTTGCGCATCCGGCAGATGTCGCCCGACCTCGACCTGCACGCCGTGCGCGATCAGGAGCACACGGACCCGGCGCAGCGGCCCACGACCGCTCGCGTCGAGCTCGACTCGCGTCCAGGGCGCCGTCAGTTGCGTCTGCCGCACGCGGTGGCCGTCGCGCTGCTCGATGCACAGCCGGCCGGCGTCCAGTTCGATCCGTTCGCAGTCCGCCGCGTGGCGGCCATAGCAGAAGAAGGCCACCGCCAGCGCCAGCAGCTCAAGTCCGACGAACGGCAGCACGAGCCACAACCCGAAGGCCGCGAAGCCGGCGCCGATCAGGACCGCCAGCGCTGCCGCGCCGGCCAGCGCCCAAGCGAGCTGCGCCGGACTCGCCGAGCAGTTGCGCCTGATGGTCAAGCCGAATGCGGAATCCGAGATCGTCAGCAACGCGCGCACCCCTGCAGTCACAGCGCTGCGCGGCCGGGAACTGCTGCTTTCCCCGACGGTGGCGACCACAGGCTGCAAACTGCGCAAGCCTTGATCGAGCGCAAAGCGCGCGGATTGTATGGGCCCCGGTAAACCCCAGCAACCCGTTCGGCACTCAGGCCTCAGGGAAACCGATGTCGCGTCGCAACGACGCGGCAAGCGATGCGCTCGACGGCAGCACTGTGCGGCTGCACTGCGTGTCGGCCGCTGCAGCCGCCGTCGGCTGCCGTCGGCCACCGACATCGCCTACCGTCGCTGCAGGCGCTCGCGCACGCTGTCGAGCGCGATCCTCGATTCGGCACCGCTGCGCGCCGCGACTGCCGCCCGCCACGCATGTCCGTAGACGACCTCGATCGTGACGCCGATGCGGCCTTCGCCGTCGCGCCGCGCCTCGAGCGCCGCGAGCAGTGCGCGGCACTGGCGCGACAACGGCAGCGCCTGCGGCCGGTCGCGGCGCGGGTTGCCGCCGAGCGCACGCATTTCGGCCAGCAGCGCGCGCGGCGATGCATACGTGAGCGCGATCGTCTCGGTGTCGAGGACCGGAGACGAGAACCCGCTCGCGACCAGCGCGTCGCCGACATCGTGCATGTCCGCAAACGGCAGCGGCCGCGCCTGCGGCAGCGCCAGCGCGCAGGCGGCGCGCAGTTCCTTCTGCGTATCGGGACCGAAGCACGAGAACAGCAGCAGGCCGTCGGCGCGCAACACGCGCCGCCACTCCGCCAGCAGCGCCTGCGGCGCCGGGTGCCAGTGCAGCATGAGGTTCGAGTAGACGAGATCGGCGGCGCCATCGGCCAGCGGCAGGGCCGCCGCGTCGGCGCAGATCCGCCAAGCCGGGGCGGTCGCGGTGGCCGCCGACCGCAGGCGCGCGAGCCAACCTGCGGTCCCCGGGTCGCGCCCCAGCATCGCCTCGCTCAGATCGACGCCGACCCAGGTCGCTTGCGCGAAGCGCCGCTGCAGCGGCGCGCGCGCAGCCCCGGCGCCGCAGCCGGCGTCGATGATCCGGCGCGGGTCGATGCGAATCGGCTCGAGGCGCTCGATCAGCCGCCGCTCGACCTCGCGCAGCAGCGCCTGGTGGGCGCCGATGCGCGCGGCGCGCTGCGTGAACTGGCGCCGCACGGTCGCCAGTTGCAGCCTCGCGTCGCTGGGCGCCAGCGACCGGGCGCGATCTTGACCTGCGTGCACGGGCGGCATGCGGCGAGAGGGAGCGAGGCGGGCAGCAGCGGGCGGCGGCAGGACGGCGCGCGGTGCCGCCACACCGCTGCCGCCCGGCGCTCATACGTCGCGAGCGGCGCAGACAGACGCGCCGCACATTGGCCGCGACCAGTGTATATGCTGGCCGGGTGCCCGCGCCGCCTGCGCCAGATTCGCCGTCGTCCGCCGGTGCGCTCGCCCGGCGCACGGCGATCGCGGCCGGATCGCTGCGCGCGTGGGTCGCGCCGCGCTGCGCCCTGTGCGGCACCGCGCGCGGCGATCCGCTGTGTGCCGGCTGTGCCGCCGACTTCCTCTCGGCCAACGAGCGCCGCTGCCGCGTCTGCGCGCTGCGCCTGGGCAGCGACGGCGACCTGTGCGGCCGCTGTCTGCGCCAGCCGCCGGTCTTCGATGCCACGCACGCGCTGGCCGACTACGCGGCGCCGATCGACGCCCTGATCTCGGGCTTGAAGTTCGGTCACCGGCTGGAGATCGCGCGCACGCTCGGGCTGCTGCTCGGCCGCGTGATCGACGAGCGCACGCCGTCGGCCGCCTGCCTGGTGCCGATTCCGCTCGCCTTCGAGCGGCAGCGCGAACGCGGCTTCAACCAGGCGCTCGAAATCGCCCGCGTCGCGGCGCGCACCTGCCGCCGCCGGCTGTTGGCGCACGCCCTGCTGCGCGTGCGCCATCGGCCGCCGCAGGAGGCGCTCGCCCTGACGGCGCGCCGCACCAACCTGCGCGGCGCCTTCGCCGTCGACGCCGCGAGCGAGGCGACGCTGGCCGGGCGCTGCGTGGTGCTGATCGACGACGTCATGACCAGCGGCAGCACGCTCGACGAGGCCGCGCGCGTGCTCAAGCGCGCCGGCGCCGCGCCGGTCATCTGCGCAGTGGTCGCGCGCACCCCCTGAGCCGGCGCCGATGTTTGACGTGGTCCTGGTCGCTCCCGAGATCCCGCCCAACACCGGCAACGTGATCCGTCTGTGCGCGAACACCGGCGCCCGCCTGCACCTGGTGCGACCGCTCGGCTTCGATCTGAGCGACAAGCGGTTGCGCCGCGCCGGCCTCGACTATCACGAGTACGCGGCACTCAAGGTTCACGACCGCTGGTCCAGCCTGCTGGTTGCCGAGTCACCCGACCAGGCGCGCATGTTCGCACTGACCACCCACGGGTCGATGCCGTTCGGACAGGCGCGCTTTCAGCCCGGCGACTGGTTCGTGTTCGGCGGCGAGACCGCGGGCCTGCCGGCTGCGCTGCGCGAGTCGTTTCCGCCGGCGCAGCGCCTGCGGTTGCCGATGCGGCCGGGCAACCGCAGCCTGAACCTGTCGAACGCGGTGGCGGTCGTCGTCTACGAGGCGTGGCGCCAGAACGGCTACCTCGGCGCCGGCTAGTACGACCCCGCGCTTCAGCTGCGTTCGAGGTGGCCACGCGCACGCGCGCCGCGCACGAGGCGGTCGCGCAGACGTTCGACCAGTCGCGCCGCGTCGCTGTCCAGACACCACAGGTCGCGGTGCTCGGCGCGGACGAAGCCTTCATCGGCCGCATGGCGAAGAAAGTCGGTCAGCCGGTCGAAATAGCCGGCGACATCGAGCAGCCCGACCGGCTTGGACTGCAGCCGCAACTGCAGCCAGGTGATCATCTCGAACATCTCCTCGAAGGTGCCGTAGCCGCCGGGCAGCACGATGAAGGCGTCGGCGCGCTGCGCCATCGTGCGCTTGCGCGTGTGCATCGTGTCGACCACGATCAGCTCGCTCAGGCCGCGGTGCGCGAGTTCCGGCCGCATCAGGTGCTCGGGGATGACTCCGGTCACGCGCCCGCCGGCCGCCAGCGCGGCGTCGGCCAGCGCGCCCATCAGCCCGACGTGGCCGCCGCCGAACACGACCTCGATGCCGTGCTGCGCCAGCCAGGTGCCGAGCGCGTGCGCCGCGTCCCGGTACTCGGCACGCACTCCCGGCTGCGACCCGCAGAACACGCACACCGCGCGCAGGCCGGCGGCGGTCGGCGCGCCGCTCACTCGGACCTCGGCTCGCGCGCGAGCAGCCGCTGCAAGGCCGCACGCGGCTCGAGCCGCCCGTCGAGCACCGCACAGACCGCCTGCGTGAGCGGCATCTCGACGCCGAGCGCGGCGGCGCGCGCCGCCACCGCCGGCGCCGACCACACGCCCTCGGCAACATGACCGAGTTCGGCCAACGCGTCGGCCAGACCGCGACCGCGCCCCAGCATCAGCCCGACCTGGCGGTTGCGCGACAGCTCGCCGGTGCAGGTCAGGATCAGGTCGCCGACGCCGGCCAGCCCGGTGAAGGTCTCGGCGCGCGCGCCCAGCGCCACGCCCAGGCGCGTGATCTCGGCCAGACCGCGCGTGATCAGCGCCGCGCGCGCGTTCAAGCCTAGCCCGAGGGCATCGGCGATGCCGGTGGCGATCGCCAGCACGTTCTTCACCGCGCCGCCGACTTCGACGCCGACCACGTCGTCGGTCGAGTAGATGCGCAGCGCGCCGCCATGGCAGGCGGCGGTGACCCGCGCGCACAGCGCCGGCGCGCCGGCGATCGTGAGCGCGGTCGGCAGGCCGCGCGCCACCTCGTCGGCGAAGCTCGGCCCCGACAGCGGACCGGCGAGGCGCTGCGCCCCGAGTTCGGCCGCCAGCACCTGATGCGCGAGCAGACCGCTGTCGCGCTCGAAACCCTTGCACAGCCAGGCCAGCGGCACCGGCGCGGGCAGCGCGCGCAGGCGCCGCAGCACCTCGCGCAGCGCCGCCGTCGGCGTGGCGATGAAGATCAGCTCGACCTCGGCAGCCGCGCGCGCCAGATCGGCGCTCACCGCGAGTTCCTGCGGCAGCCGATGCTGCGGCAGATAGCGCCGGTTGCAGCGGTTGGCGTCGATCTCGGCCGCCTGCTCCGGGTCGCGCGCCCACAGGCACACCGCGTGGCGCGCCGCCAGGGCGCCGGCGAACGCGGTGCCCCAGGCGCCGGCGCCGAGCACCGCGATCTTCATGCGGCGCGCGCCGCCGCTACTGCGGCGTGGCCGACGACGGCGCCAGCGTGCCGCCCTGGCGCTGGGCGAGCCGCTGCTGGTAGAGCGACTCGAAGTTGATCTCGGCCAGATGCACCGGCGGCAGACCGGTGCGATTGATGAGATCGGCGACGTTGGCGCGCAGGTAGGGATAGACGATGCCCGGGCAGACGATGCCGACGATCGCATCGAACTGCTCCTCGGGGATGCCGCGCATCTCGAAGATCCCGCCCTGTTTGGCCTCGACCAGGAACAGCACCCGGTCCTTGATGCGGGCGGTGGTGGTCACGCGCACGACGATCTCGACGATGCCGTCGAGCACCTTGTCGTGGCTGACCTCGAGCTGCACGTCGACCTGCGGCGCCTCCTGCTCGAGGAAGATCTTCGGCGCGTGCGGCATTTCGAGCGAGGCGTCCTTCAGATAGACGCGCTGCAGCTGGAACACGGGGGCGGTGGCCGCGGCGGCGGCGCTGGGGGTGTCGGCCATGAGACGGATCCGTTTCGGTGCGGTGCGCGAGCCGCGCGACCGCGGTCAGGTGCCGCCGGTGCCGCCGGCGCGGGTTGCCGTACCGGCCGATCAGGCGGCCAGCAGCGGTGTCAGTTTGCCGTCGCGGTCGAGCGCCGCCAGATCGTCGAAGCCGCCGACGTGGGTGGCGCCGATGAAGATCTGCGGCACCGTGCGGCGGCCGGTCTTCTCGACCATCTCGTCGCGGCGCGACGGCTCCAAGTCGATGCGGATCATGCGGATTGCGCTGACGCCGCGCGCCTTGAGCAGCGCCTCGGCGCGCTGGCAGTAAGGGCACACGGCGGTGCTGTACATGACGACTTCGGCGGCCATCGAAGCTTCCTCGCGCGGCGGCTGCCTACTTGCGCACCGGCAGTCCGGCCTCGCGCCAGGCGGCCAGTCCGCCGGCCAGGACGAACACCTCGCCGAAGCCGGCGGCGCGCAACTGGGCGGCGGCCGGACGCGCCGTCTGGCCACTGTTGCACACGACGATCACCGGCCGGTCCTTCTTCAACTCGCCGGTACGGTCGGCGAGCGCGGCGCGCGGCAGGTTCTTGGCGTTCGGCAGCGAACCGTGCGCGAACTCGTCGGCGCTGCGCACATCGACGATCTGCGCGTTGCGGCTGTTGATGAGCCGGGTCGCCTCGAGCGTGCTGAGCGCGGGGCCGGCGGCGCGATTGCGGATCAGCGGCCAGACCAGCAGCGCGCCGCTGATGAAGGCGATCGCGATCAGGAAGATGTTGTCGATGAAAAACTGCACGCGCGGCTTTCGGCGATGGGCAACGGGAGGCGATTATAAAATGGCCGCTTCGGGCAGCAGTTGTGCGCGCCGGCAGCGCGCGGCGAGGGACGGGACGACATGCACAAGCTGGTGCTGATGCGGCACGGCGAAAGCCAGTGGAACCTCGAAAATCGTTTCACCGGCTGGACCGACGTCGACCTGACCGCCAAGGGCTGCGCTGAAGCCTCCGCCGCCGGGCAGTTGCTGCGGCGCGAAGGCTATGGCTTCGACATCGCCTACACCTCGGTGCTCAGGCGCGCGATCCGCTCGCTGTGGCTGGCGCTCGACGCCCTCGACCTGATGTGGATCCCGGTGGTGCACAGTTGGCGCCTGAACGAGCGCCACTACGGCGCCCTGCAGGGACTGAACAAGGCCGAGACCGCGGCCCGCTTCGGCGAGCAGCAGGTGCTCGCCTGGCGGCGCGCCTACGCGATCGCACCCGAGCCGCTCGCCCGCGACGATCCGCGCTGGGCCGGCAACGACCCGCGCTACCGGCATGTCCCGCCCGGCGAGATGCCGGCCACCGAGTCGCTGAAGGACACGGTGGCGCGCGTGCTGCCCTTCTGGAACGACTCGATCGCGCCGGCGCTGCAGCGCGGCCGCCGGGTGCTGGTGGCCGCGCACGGCAACTCGCTGCGGGCGCTGGTCAAGTACCTGGACGCGATCGCCGACGACGACATCGTCGGCCTGAACATCCCGACCGGGCAGCCGCTGGTCTACGAACTCGACTCGCAGCTCAAGCCGATCCGCCACTACTACTTGGGCGACCCCGAGGCGATTGCGCGCGCCACGGCCGCAGTCGCAGCCCAGGGCAAGGCCGGTGTCGACCGCTAGCTGCCGCCGGCACGCGCCGGCGCTGGCCGCCGCCCTTGCCCTGGCGTTGGCGATCGCACCGGCTGCGGCACCGGCCCAGCAGAAGTCGGCCGGCACCGAACCGAGGGCGGCGGCGCAACCGCCCGCCACACGCGCCGCGCCCGCGCCGGCGCGCGGCGACGCCGCCGCCGCGCGCCGCCAGCGCGAGCTGCGCGCCGAACAGCAGCGGTTGCAGGCAGCGCTGGCGCGCAGCAAGCGCCAGTTGGCCACCGCCGAGGCCTCGCACAGCGAAGCCACCGACGCGCTCAGGGCCTCCGAGGCGGCGATCTCCGCCGCCAACCGGCGGCTGCGCGAGCTCGCTCGCAACCGCCAGCAGGTCGAACGCCAGATCGCAGCGCTGCAGCAGCGCAGCCGCGCGGTGGCCGCTCGTCACGACGCCCGGCAGCAGGAGCTCGGGCAGATCCTGCGCCTGCAGTTCGCGGCCGCGCAGCAGCCGGCCTGGCAGCGGCTGCTCGCAGGCGAGTCGCCGCAGCAGCAGGGGCAGGACCTGGCCTATCTCGGCTACCTGGCGCGCGCCAGCGGCCAGTCGCTGGGCGAACTGCGCGAGCGCGGCGAGGAGCTGGCGGCGCTCGAAGCACAGTCGCGCGCCAGCATCGTCGAGTTGGCGGCGATTGCCGAGGCCGAAGACGCCGGTCGCAAGCAACTGCTGCAGCAGCAGGCGGTACGCCGGCAGACGCTCGAGCGGCTGGCGCGCCAGATCGAAACCCAGCGCCGGTCGATCGCCACCCAGGAGCGCGACGATCGGCGCCTCGCCTCGTTGCTGACCGAGCTCGGTCGGGTGCTGGCCGAGCAGCAGCGCCGTGAGCGCGCCGCGGCGCGCGCACGCAGCGAGCCCACTCGCCCGTCGCAGACGCGACCGGGCGCTCCGGCGCCCGCGACCGAGCGCGCGCCGGCGGAAGCGCCGCTGGCGCAGCTTCGCGGCCGGATGGCGCTGCCGGTGCAAGGCGAGTTGGGCGCCCGCTTCGGCTCGCCCCGGCCCACCGAGGCTGGCGTCAACGCCCCGACCTGGAAAGGGGTGTTCATCCGCGCGCCGATCGGCGCCCCGGTGCGCGCGGTGGCCGCCGGGCAGGTGGTGTTCGCCGACTGGCTGCGCGGCTTCGGCAACCTGCTGGTGATCGACCACGGCGAGGGTTTTCTCTCCGTCTACGGCAACAACGAGTCGCTGCTCGCCAGTGTCGGGGAACGAGTGGCCGCCGACGAGGTCATTGCTGAAGTCGGCAACACCGGTGGCAATGCGCAGCCGGGCCTATACTTTGAAATGCGCCTGCAGGGCCGCCCGGTCGATCCCATGCGCTGGGCCGCAGCGCGCTAGTGTGCCGGCCTCCTCGGGCGTCTGTCGACGCCTCTCGCCAAGCGTTCTGGAGGTCGCATGAGCGGTCGTTTGCGCAGTGTCGGTCTGATCGTCGTCGGCGCCGTCGCCGGCTTGGCGATCAGCCTCGGAATCTCCGCCTACGCGCTGCGCGACAGCCGCGGGCCGATCCCGCTCGAGGAGATCCGCCAGTTCACCGACGTCTTCAGCGCGATCAAGAACAACTACGTCGAGCCGGTCGACGATCGCCGCCTGATCCAGGAAGCAATCAGCGGCATGCTGACCGGGCTCGACCCGCACTCGGCGTTCCTCGACGCCGACGCCTTCCGCGACCTGCAAGCCGGCACCCAGGGCGAGTTCGGCGGCCTTGGCATCGAGGTCGGCGCCGAGGACGGCGCGATCCGCGTGATCGCGCCGATCGACGACACGCCGGCGGCGCGCGCCGGCATCAAGGCCGGCGACCTGATCATCAAGATCGACGACAAGCTCACCCGCGGCATGTCGCTGCCGGAGGCGGTCAAGCAGATGCGCGGCAAGCCCAAGACCGCGGTCACGCTGACCGTGGTGCGCCGGGGCGAGGCAGCGCCGCTCGAGATCCGGATCGTGCGCGACGTGATCCGCGTCGTGTCGGTGCGCTCGCGCATGGTCGAGCCCGGCTTCGCCTTCGTGCGCATCTCGCAGTTCCAGGAGCGCACGGTCGAGGACCTGGTCAAGCACCTGAACGACCTGTTCCGCCAGGGCCCGATCAAGGGTCTGGTGCTCGACCTGCGCAACGATCCGGGCGGACTGCTGCACTCGGCGGTGGGCGTGTCGGCGGCGTTCCTGCCGCCGCGTGCGCTGGTGGTGTCGACCGATGGCCGCAACGAAGATGCGCGCCGCAAGTTCGTCGCCGCGCCCGAGGACTACATGCGCGGCCGCGGCGAGGATCCGCTGGCGCGCCTGCCGCGGGAGGTGAAGTCGGTGCCGATGGTGGTGCTGGTCAACGGCGCCTCGGCCTCGGCCGCCGAGATCGTCGCCGGCGCCCTGCAGGATCACAAGCGCGCCACGATCATCGGCACCCAGACCTTCGGCAAGGGCTCGGTGCAGACGATCATCCCGATCCGCAGCGACGCCGATGCGCCGGCGGCGATCAAGCTCACCACCGCCCGCTACTTCACCCCCAGCGGCCGCTCGATCCAGGCGCGCGGCATCATTCCCGACCTGCCGGTCGAGGACACGCCCGAGGGCAACTTCGCCGGCTTCACGATTCGCGAAGCCGACCTCGTGCGCCACTTGGGCGACCGGCGCGGCGCCGCGCCGCAGCCGCCGGCTGCCCCGGCACCGGCTGCCCCGGCACCGGCAGTCCCGGCACCGGTAGTCCCGGCACCGTCGTCCGACGCTCCGGCGACGCCGCCGGCGCCGGTGGCACAGCGCCGCTACGAATTCGGTTCGCCCGAGGACTTCCAGTTGCGCCAGGCGCTGAACCATCTTCAGGGACGCCCGGTCGATGTCGCCCGCCAGCGCGACAGCGTGGCCGCAGTGCCGGCACCGGCCGCCGCCAAGAAGTAGCGGCGCTGCCCGCAGCCGACCGGTCGCGCGGCGGCGGTCGGCTCAGGCCCGGCCCGCCGCCCGCCCGCGCGCCCACACTCGGTGGCACCGGTCGATGACCGACGAGGAACTGCTGCGCTACTCGCGCCACATCCTGCTCGACGAGATCGGCGTCGACGGCCAGGCGCGCCTGCGCGCCGCGCACGCGCTGGTGATCGGCGCCGGCGGACTGGGCTCGCCGGCGGCCTTCTACCTCGCCTCGGCCGGCGTCGGCACCTTGACCCTGGTCGACGGCGACCGCGTCGACCTCACCAACCTGCAGCGCCAGATCCTGCACACGACCGAGCGCATCGGCCAGCCGAAAGCCGAGTCGGGCCGGCGCACGCTTGAAGCGATCAATCCGCAGGTGCGCATCGCAGCGCTGGCCGTGCGCGTCGCCGGCGAGCGGCTCGACGAGCTGGTGCAGCAAGCCACGGTGGTGCTCGACTGCAGCGACAACTTCGCCACCCGGCACGCGATCAACCGCGCCTGCGTCGCGCACCGGCGGCCGCTGGTGTCGGGCGCCGCGGTGCGCTTCGACGGCCAGTTGTCGGTGTTCGACCTGCGCCAGCCGCAGTCGGGCTGCTATGCCTGCCTGTTCCCCGAGGGCGAAGGCCAGGACGAACCGTGTGCGGTGATGGGCGTGTTCGCGCCGCTGACCGGCATCGTCGGCAGCCTGCAGGCGGCCGAGGCGCTGAAACTGGCGGCGGCCGAGCGCGGCGCGATCGGCGAGTCGATGCAGGGCCGACTGCTGCTGCTCGATGCGCTGGCCATGAACTTTCGCACCGTGCGCGTGCCGCGCGATCCGCTCTGCCCGGTGTGCGGCCACCGCCGATGAACGTGGCCGCACTGCTCGACTGCCCGCGCGCCGCCCTGGCGCTGGTGGCGGCGTTCGCGCTCGCGGCGATCGCGGCTGCGCTCGCCCTGCAGTACGGACTCGGTCTGGCCCCCTGCCCGCTGTGCGCGCTGCAGAGATTGGCGCTGATCGTCGCCGGCGCGATGGCCGCGGCGGGCGCGCTGCTCGCCCGTGGCCGAGGCGGGCAGCTCGGCTTTCTCTCTGCCTCGACCCTGGCGGCGCTGGCCGGCGCTGCGGTGGCCGCCTGGCACGTGCGCATCCTGGCGGCACCGCCGGCGTCGTTTTCCTGCGGCCGGCCGTTCAAGTGGCTGCACGAGGACTTCCCGCTCGCAGTCTGGTTACCGCGCCTGTTCCACGGCTACGGCGACTGTCTGAGCAACGAGTCGACGCTGCTCGGACTCGGCGTTGCGCACTGGTCGCTGGCCGGCTTCGCGATCGTCCTGGCGCTGCTCGCGCTGGGCTTCAGAGGTGCGCTGCGCGCGCCGCGCTGAGCGCATCGCCACCGCGCCGAGCGCCGTCGATCAGGCGAGCAGCAGCGGCAGTTGTGTGTCCAGGCCCTCGGCCGGCGGCTTGCGAAAGCCGCTCTTGGCGAAGCGGTGCCAGCGGCCGATCACGTAGGCGATCGCGAGTGCGGCGTGGGCGCCGGCATCGAGACTGTCCGGCACTTCGCGCTGGCTGACCGCCACCCGGAAACTCTGTCGCAGCGAGCTTTCGATGCGGTCGAGCAACTGGTTGATCCGCTCCTGCAGCCGTTCGTGCTCGTTGACCAGCGCATCGCCGATCAGCACCCGCGTCATACCGCGGTTGGTGGCGGCGAAGTCGAGCAGCATGCGCACGATCCGGCCCGCCTGGCGCAGCCCCGAGGTCTCCTTGGTCTCGATGTCGTTGATCAGTCCGAAGATCGTGCTCTCGATGAACTCGATCAGCCCCTCGAACATCTGCGCCTTGCTTGCGAAGTGGCGGTAGAGCGCCGCCTCCGAGACCGCCAGCCGCGCCGCCAGCGCCGCCGTGGTGACCCGCTCGCCCTTGGGGTCCTCGAGCATCGCCGCCAGCGTCTGCAGGATCTGCAGCCGTCGCGCGCCCGGCTTGCGCCTGGCCTGCGTGCCGCCGCCTGTCTCGGCGGTCTTCTGTTCGCTGCTCACTGGAGCCCCCTCGGGATTCGCCTGCGTTGGCCGCCGATGCGCCGCCGCGCGCGGCCGACGGCAGCGAATCTAACCGAAGGGGCGCGGTACGTGGGGAATCACTTCCGCGCCGCGACCCGATCCGTGACTACTGCAGCGAGCAGAAGCAGTAGGCGTAGGGGCGCGTCGGATCGGCGCGACTGGCCTCGAACAGGCGCGCCAGGCGATCGATCTCGGAACGCGCCTGCGGATCGATCGCTCGCAGCCCGGCCGGCAGCCAGCCCAGTTGCCTGCCGGCGGCCGCCGCCGCTTCGCCCAGCAGCAGGGCGAGCCAGCGCTCGAATCCGCGCGGCTCGCGCTCGACGTAGACCACCCGGTAGTCGACCAGCTTGGCACGCTCGGCGGCACCGGCCAGCGCATCGTGCAGGCCGCCGAGCCGGTCCACCAGTCCGTTCGCCTGCGCCTGGCGGCCGGTCCAGACGCGACCCTGGGCCACCGCGTGGATCGCCTCCGGTGTCGTCTTGCGCTCGCTCGCCACCTTGCCGATGAAGCGCTGGTAGTAGTGATCGACGCGCGTGCGCACGATCTGCGCCAGCCGCGGGTCGAGCGGCTGGCCCGGATGCAGCGCGCCGGCGATCCAGGTGGTGGCGGCGCCGCCGCGACCGACGCCGACCTTGTCGAGGGTGCGCTCGAAGGTCGGCAGCACGCCGAACACGCCGATCGAACCGGTGATCGTGGTCGGGTCGGCGACGATCTCGTCGGCCGACATCGCGATCCAGTAGCCGCCGGAGGCGGCCAGATCGCCCATCGAGGCCACCACCGGCTTGCCGGCGCGACGCGTCAGTTCGACTTCGCGCCGCACCAGCTCGGAGCCGAACACGCTGCCGCCGGGCGAATCGATGCGCAGCACCAGCGCCTTGATGTTGTCGTCCTCGCGCGCGCGGCGGATCACTTCGGCGGTGACGCGGCCGCCGATCATCCCCGGCGGCGCTTCGCCGTCGACGATCTCGCCCTGCGCCACCACGACGCCGATCGCCGGGCCGCGCCGCGCCGCGATCGTCGCCAGGTAGGCGTGAAAGCCGATCTGGCGGAAGGTGCCGCTCTTGTCGTCGGCGGGCGCGCCGCGCTCGATGAACGCGGCGCGGAACTCGTCACGCGTCTTGATCGCGTCGATCAGCTTCTCCTCGAGCGCCAGTTGCGCGAAGTCACCGTCGGTTTTCGCCACCCGCCGCGGCAGATCGTCGATCAGGCGCGCAATCGCGCCGCGCGGCAGCTCGCGCGCGCCCTCGACCTCGGCGGTCCAGCTCGACCACAGATCGTCCATCCACGCCTGGTCGGCCGCCAGCGCTTCGGGCGAGGGCGCCTGCCGCGTCAACGGCTCGATCGCGCTCTTGTACCGGCCGGCCTGGAAACCGTGCATCGTGATGCCGAGCTTGTCGAGCGCATCGCGGAAGTACAGGCCGACGCCGCCGACGCCGCGCAGCACGATGCCGCCGTAGGGGTGCAGGTAGACCTCGTCGGCGTGGGCGGCGAGGAAGTACTGGCGCTGGGTGAAGTTCGAGCCCCAGGCGACGACCTCCTTGCCGCCCTGCCGGAAGCGGGCGAGCGCGGCGGCGACCTCGCGCAGGCTGGCGGTGCCGCCGCCGGTCAGGTCGTCGAGCACGAGCACCGCGCGCACGATCTTCGGGTCGGCGGCGGCGGCGTCGAGCGCCGCCAGCACGTCGCGCACGCGCGTCTCGCGGCGCGGCTCGCCGAGGGCCTCGGCAAACAGCAGGTCGCTGCCGCCGAGCGTGTACTGCTCGACCAGGTCGCCGTGCAGATTGAGCACTAGGGCAGTGTTCTCCTTGACCGCCGGCACGCGCTCGACCCCGAACCAGGCCACCAGCAGGATCACGAGCAGCGCCAGAAACAGCAGGTTGACGACGAGGCGGCGGGTGCCGTCGAGCAGCCACCACAGGGCGCCGAAGCTGCGGCGCACGATGCCGGGACGAGTTGCCATCGATTTGACTCCGGTCGATCTTGGATCGGCGAGCGAGGACCGGGCAAGCTTACCGGGGCGCCGAGCGGTGCGCCGGCAAGCGCCGCGCAGCAGCCGCGGCCGAGACGCGCTCAGCCGCGACCTAGGCGGGCGAGCGCGCGCGGCAGATCGCGCACCGAGCGCAGGCGCAGATCGACGTAGGCCGGTCGCCCCGGCGCGCGCGCGCGATGCGGCAGCGTCGGACTGATCAGGACCGTGCGGAAGCCGGCGGCGCGGGCCGCCTTCAGGTTGGCGCGACTGTCCTCGATCAGCACCGCGCGCCCGCGCCGGCAGCGCTCGCGCGCGAGCATCGTGCGCAGCATCAGCAGCGAGGGCTTGGGGCGGAACTGGCCGTGCACGCGCATCGACTCGATCGTGTAGCGCTGCGCCAGTTGCCGGTGCAGGTCGAGTTCGCGCACCACCGTGTGCGCGTAGGCGTGCGGCGCGTTGGTGAGCAGCACCTTGCGCGCCGCCAGCCGGCGCAGGAACGCGGTCAGTCCGCGCTCGGCGCGCAGCAGGGCGGCGACGTCGAAGGCGTGCGTCTCGCGCAGGAAGTGGTGCGGGTCGATGGCGTGATGGCGGGTGAGGCCGAGCAGGGTGGCGCCGTAGCGGTGCCAGTAGACCTGGCGCAGGTCGCTCGCCTCGGCCGCGCCCAGTTCGAGGTGGTGCTGCACGTACTCGGTCATGCGCCGATTGAGCACGCCCAAGATCGCGTGCGAGGCGTCGTGCAGGGTGTCGTCGAGGTCGAAGAACAGCACCGGCCGCGGCGCCCGGGGCCCGGTCATCAGTGGCTCTTGATCATCGTGCCGACGCCCTGGTCGGTCAGGATCTCGAGCAGCAGACAGTGGTCGACGCGACCGTCGATGATGTGCACCGAGTTGACGCCGCTTCTGGCGGCCTCCAGCGCCGAGGAGATCTTCGGCAGCATGCCGCCGCTGATCGTGCCGTCGGCGAACAGCTCGTCGATCTGGCGCGCGGTCAGCCCGGTGATCAGCCGGCCGTCCTTGTCGAGCACGCCGGGCGTGTTGGTCAGCAGCACCAGCTTCTCGGCCTTCAGGATCTCGGCGATCTTGCCGGCCACGACGTCGGCGTTGATGTTGTACGACAGTCCGTCCTCGCCGAAGCCGATCGGCGAGATCACCGGGATGAAGGCGTCGTCCTGCAGCGCCTTGACCACCGCCGGGTTGATCCGGTCGATCTCGCCCACCTGGCCGATGTCGTGAAACTTGGTCGGATCGTCGCGGTCGGGCATCCGCATCCGCCGGGCGCGGATCAGGGCGCCGTCCTTGCCCGTGAGGCCGACCGCCTGGCCGCCGAAGCTGTTGATCAGCATCACCAGATCGCCCTGGACCTCGCCGGCCAGCACCCACTCGACGACTTCCATGGTCTCGGCGTCGGTCACGCGCATGCCCTGGACGAAGCGGCTCTTCTTGCCGATCCGCTCCAGCGCCTCGTCGATCTGCGGGCCGCCGCCGTGCACCACCACCGGGTTCATGCCGACCAGCTTGAGCAGCACGACGTCGTGCGCGAACGCCTCCTGCAGCGCCGGCTCGGTCATCGCGTTGCCGCCGTACTTGATGACGATGGTCTTGCCGTGGAAGCGGCGGATGTAGGGCAGCGCCTCCGACAGGATCTCGGCCTTCAGTTGCCGGTTCGGGGACTGGGTCGGATCGTCGGTCGATGGCATGCGCGCGCGCCGGGCGAAGTAAGCTGCGCGAAAAGTCTATCAGCGGTGCTCGTGCGCACCGCCGCGTCCGCACGAGCACCGCGGGCGCGGCGGTGTTCGACCGGCGAACTCCGCGACCAAGGAGAGCGCGATGGAGCAGCAGTTCGAGATCAAGGGAATGCACTGCGCCGGCTGCGTCAACCGCGTGACCCGCGCGCTGCGGCCGCTGGCTGCCGAGGTCGCGGTCACGCTCGACCCGCCGCGCGCCACGCTGCAGGTGGCGGCGCCGCTCGCCCTGGACGCGGTGCGCGCGGCGCTGGCGCGGGCCGGCGAGTTCGACGCGCAACCGCTGCCATAGCCGGCGAGCGCGGCCGCTCAGAGCACGTAACGCGCCAGATCCTCGTTGCGCGCCAGCTCGCCGAGGCTGCGCTCGACGTAGGCGGCGTCGACGATCAGCGCCTGGCGGCCGGCGCGGCCGGCCTCGAAGGAGACCTGCTCGAGCAGCTTCTCCATCACCGTGTACAGCCGGCGCGCGCCGATGTTCTCGGTCCGGTCGTTGACCTGGCAGGCGATCTGCGCCAGCCGCGCGATGCCTTCCGGCGTGAAGCTCAGTTCGACCTCGTCGGTGGCCAGCAGCGCCTGGTACTGGCGCGTCAGGCAGGCGTCGGTCGCGGTCAGGATGCGCTCGAAGTCGGCCGTGGTCAGCGCCTCGAGCTCGACCCGGATCGGGAACCGTCCCTGCAGCTCCGGAATCAGGTCGCTCGGCTTGGCGAAGTGGAAGGCGCCGCTGGCGATGAACAGGATGTGATCGGTCTTCACCATCCCGTACTTGGTGTTGATCGTCGTGCCCTCGACCAGCGGCAGCAGGTCGCGCTGCACGCCCTGGCGCGAGACGTCGGCGCCCAGCACTTCCGAGCGGCTGGCGATCTTGTCGATCTCGTCGAGGAACACGATGCCGTTGTGCTCGACGTTGGCGAGCGCGCACGTCTTCAGCTCCTCGTCGTTGATCAGGCGCGCCGCCTCCTCGTCGATGACGAGCTTCAGCGCCTCGCGCACCTTGAGCCGGCGCGACCGCCTGCGCCCCTGGCCGAGGTTCTGGAACAGCGACTGGATCTGCTGCGTCATCTCCTCCATGCCGGGCGGGGCCATCACCTCCATCGACGGCAGCGGCTGTGCCAGCTCGATCTCGATGTCCTTGTCGTCGAGCGCCCCCTCGCGCAGCCGCTTGCGGAACTTCTGGCGCGTCTCGCCGGCGCCATCGCGCGTCTCGCCGGCGCCGAATTCGCGCGCCGGCGGCAGCAGCACGTCGAGGATGCGCTCCTCGGCCGCGTCCTCGGCCTTGGCCCGCACCTTCTTCATCTGCGCCTCGCGCGTCTGCTTGATCGCGATCTCGACCAGGTCGCGCACGATCGAGTCGACGTCGCGACCGACATAGCCGACCTCGGTGAACTTGGTCGCCTCGACCTTGATGAACGGCGCATCGGCCAGGCGTGCCAGACGGCGCGCGATCTCGGTCTTGCCGACCCCGGTCGGCCCGATCATCAGGATGTTCTTCGGCGTGATCTCCGAGCGCAGCGGCTCGGGCACGCGCTGCCGCCGCCAGCGGTTGCGCAAGGCGACCGCGACCGCGCGCTTGGCGCGATCCTGGCCGACGATGTGCTTGTCGAGTTCGGAGACGATCTCCTGCGGCGTCATCATGGGCGTGGGCTGCTTGCTCGCGGACGCGACCGGGCCGATCGCAGGTTGCCGCGCAGCGCTCGATTCAGTCAATGGCTTCGATCGTCAGCGACTGGTTGGTGTAGATGCACAGATCGCCGGCGATCGCCAGCGAGTTGCGCACCACCTCGGCCGGCGCCAGATCGGTGTGCTCGAGCAGCGCGCGCGCCGCCGCCTGCGCATAGGGTCCGCCGGAGCCGATCGCGATCAGTCCGTACTCGGGCTCGAGCACGTCGCCGGCGCCGGTGATGATCAGCGAGGTCTCGCGATCGGCGACCGCGAGCATCGCCTCCAGTCGGCGCAGGATGCGGTCGGTGCGCCAGTCCTTGGCCAGTTCGACCGCCGATCGCAGCAGGTTGCCCTGATGCTTGTCCAGCTTGGCCTCGAAGCGCTCGAACAAGGTGAAGGCGTCGGCGGTGGCGCCGGCGAAGCCGGCCAGGATCCGGTCATGGTGCAGGCGGCGCACCTTGCGCGCGCTGCGCTTGATGACCACCGCGCCGAGAGTGACCTGGCCGTCGCCGCCCATCGCCACCCGCGCGCCGCGCCGCGCCGACACGATCGTGGTGCCGTGAAACTGTGTCATCGTGGAACGCTTGGCAAGGTGTCCGGCCGGGCCGCCGGCGGCGCTAGACGCGGCGCATCCGGACCCCGGCGATGGCGCTGACGCCCAGCAACTGGAACAGCGCCGCCACCAGCGGATTGACGTTGACGAACTCGACCCGCACACCGGCCGCCTGCAACTTCATCAGCAGCGTCAGCAGTGACGCCGCAGTGGCAAAGGCCATGCGCCGCAGATACCGGCACTCGACCCGCAGATGCGAGTTGCCGCGCGCCTCGACCGCCAGCCGGCCGAAGTGCGGCTCGCCCTCGCGCTCGATCACGCCGCGCCAGTCGAGCGGGTCGGCGCTGTCGACCGCCGACGGCGCCGCCGCTTGCGCATGCGCCTTCAAAGCCGGCACCGGCGGCTCCCACGACGGCGGCGAGACCTCGAAGGTGATGCAGTACTGGATGCCGACCTCCTCGAAGTCGGCCTGGCGTCCGAGCAGGCGCAGCACCTCGAGCATCAGCATCCAGGCCGCGTCCGAGCTGTCGCGCCGGCCGGACTCGACCGCCGCGCGCAGCGCCTCGAGCAACTGCTCGGCACCGATCAGCGTCAGTTCGTGGTTCGACCGCTTGAAGGCGCCGACCACCCGCAGCAGCAACTCGGCACCGACCAGATCGACGCTACGCGTGGCCGACAGGTCCAGGCACAGCGCCGCGTGCTGCGCCGCCAGCGCCTTCAACTGCTCGAGTTGCCGCACGATCTGTGCATCGATTGCCGGCGGCAGTCGCACCGCCGGTCCGCCGGCGGCCGGCGCCGCCGGCGTCGCTCTTTCGTAGTCCATCCACGTCGGCGACGAGTTGCCGAAGCGCAGCGCGTACTGCATCGTCAGTTGTTCGAAGCCGGCGGCATCGCCGCGCTGGTTGACGAGTTCGAACAGCATGCACCAGGCGCTCTGGCGGTTCTCGCCGACGGTGTCGCTGTCGATGCCCTGGCGCAGGGCCGCTTCGGCGGCGTCGTCCTGGCCGTTGGCAAACAGGATTGCCGTTTCGTCGATCACCGAGCCGGCGCCCGAGGTGTTGACGTCGATCGCGTTGATGTTGCCGAGGAAGGCGTCGGTGCCGGGATCGAAGTCGTTGCCCTCGACCGGCGCCGCCACGGGCGCCTCGGCCAGCGCCGCCGCTTTCGCGCCGCCGGTGCTGGCGGCGAAGGCCGGATTGCCGGTGTTCGCCGCCGGGCGCAGGAAGTCGCGCGCCATCTCGGACTCGATGGCATCGATCTTGGCCGCCGTTTCCATCGCCAGCGATCGCGCCAGATCACGCGCCGGGATCGCATTCTCGGTGGTGGCGAAACGGGCTGGCGGGAAGGCGCGCTGGGCGGCGCGCTCGGCCGGCTCCGGCAAGGGCTTGGCCAACGGCCGGGCGACCGGCTTCGACGCCGGCTTGGCCGCTGGGCGCGACGAGGCGGCGCGGCTGCGCGCGCCGTCCTTGCCATCCTTCTTGAAAAACGAGAAGACCACCCAAGCCCTTCGCGTTGCCGACGTCACCGTTGACGAAGAAGCGGCTCACCGCAGCCACGCCGGCCGGCGTTCCGACCGCACCTGGAAGGCTAACGTCCGACCTGGCCCGCGATGTGCTCCAGTTGACGGCGAATCCGCCGGCAATTCACGCGCCCTGCCGGTGAACCGACGGGCGCTGCCGGAGCCGTCGTCTCGACCTCGGCGACATGGCGTCGCCGCAATCGCGACGCAGCGCTGTCGCCGCCGAAGCCCGATTCAGTCTAACAACAATCGCCGCGCCACCGGCCCCACTTGCGTCAAGCCGCCGTTGGCCGGACTCCCCTGCGCGAGGGACGATCTTTCAGATGATTCGCGCCACCGCCGCTACCTGGCCGCCGAGGTCACCTGCGCGCCGGTCAGCCGGTAGTACAGGCCGAAGGGGTCGTCGTTGAGCACGTTCAGGCGCCCACTGAGCACGATCGGCTCGTAGGTGTGCCGGATCGGCAATGTCGCGCGCACCTCGACGATGTACTCGGGGCCGAGCGAAAGGCAGAACGGGCAGTGCGGCGGCCGCATGGTGAGCAGGAAGTGGTCGTGGCGCTCGCCGGTGACGATCGGCAGCATGAAGCCCTGCAGCCTGACCTCCTGCTGGTGCAGCGCGCGCACCGCCGGCGCGAACTCCGGCACCACCCGCCGGCCTTCGGTGCGCGACTTGACCTGCGCCAGCGTCTGCCACGAGACCACGCCCTTGATCTCGGGCAGCGAGTTGAGCAGTGCCGGATCGATCGGCAGACCGAGCGAATTGCTCGCGCCGGCCGCCGCCGTCTGCGCCGGTGCCACAGGGGCGGCGAGCGCGAGCACCAGCGCTGCGCCGAGCGCTCGCCACAGGACTGCCGCAGCCGGGAGCATGCGCGCGAGGGTAGCAAATGCGATCGCAGCCGCGGCAGCGGGCATCAACCCTGAGCAAGCGCCTCGTGAACCTGCATCCGGCTGGCCCGCCAGGCGGGCAGCGCAGCGGCTGCGGTGGCCACCGCCAGCGCCAAGGCCAGCACGAACGCCACCTCGACCGGCCAGGCCAAAGGCGCCAGCGCGAACGAACGCGCCTGCGCCAGCGCCTGGCCGACGGCGGCCAGCGCAGCGGCCGCCAGCAAAGCGCCGAGGCCGATCGCCGCTGCCGCCAGCAGCCACGCCTCCAGCAGCAGCAACGCCGCCACCCGGCGCCGGCTGGCGCCGAGCAGGCGCAGCACGGCGATGTCGTAGCGCCGCTCCTCGAGCGCGTTGGTGAGCGCCACGAACAGCGCCAGCAGCGCCGACAGCAGCAGGATCGCGGCGAACACGCGCAGGGCGTCGATGCCGACGCCGACCACCGCGAACAGTCGCGCGACCTCGTTGGCCGGCACCGCCGCCATCAGACGCGGCTCGGCATTGATCTGGCGCGGCAGGATCGCCGCCGCCAGCGGCGAGGCGTAGCCGACCAGGATCGCCGTGACCTCGCGCTCGGCCTGCAGGATGCGCAGTTCCTCGGCGTCCTTGACGTAGCCCTCGTGCACGTACCAGACGCTGTCGAGATCGGTCAGCACCAGCCGGTCGAGCACGGTGCCGGTGGCGGCCAGCACGCCGACCACCCGGTACTCGGCGTCGTCGTGCACCGGCCCGTCGGGCGACAAGCCGTGGGCGCCGAAGAAGCCGCGGCCGAGGTCCAGACCGGTGGCGCGCGCCACCTCGGCGCCGACCACCGCCTGCATGCGCCCCTGCCACAGCGCCCCGCGCTCGAGCCGGCCGCCATAGTGCGCGATCAGCGCCGGCTCGCTGCCGACGATGCGAAAGCCGCGGTAGTTGTCGCCGAGCGAGATCGGGATCGCCGAGCGCACCAGGCGGTGGCCACGCACCTGCGCGACCGCCGCCAGCGGCACGTTGCCAGTCGGAATGTCGACGTGGTAGACGGCCGACAGGACGAGTTGCAGCGGCGAGCCCTTGGCGCCGACCACGAGATCGATGCCCTGGGCGTCGCGCGTGAGGCCGCGCGCGAACTGGCTGTGCACGACCAGCACGAACACCAGGGTCGCCACGCCCAAGGCGAGCAGGAGCACGGACAGCACGGTCTGCAGCGGCCTGCGTCCGAGCTGGGCGAGCACCAAGCGCAGCGCGTTCACCGGGTGAGTTCCTCTGCCCGCGCCGGCCGTCGGCGCAGCGGTGCGCAGCCGCCCGGCGCGCTCACTGAACGGCGCTCCGCGCTGCGCACTTCGGGATCAGCGCGAGGCACGCGCCGGGCGCGCTCACTGAACCGCCCTCGCGCTGCGCGCTCTGGGATTCGCCCTTGGGGCGGCCCAGCGGGCTCACTGGACTACCCTCGCGCTGCGCGCTCTGGGATTCGCCCTTGGGGCGGCCCGGCGGGCTCATGTCGGCGCCGACAGTTGGATCTCGCGCGCGACGCAGCCGCGCACGCGCGCGTCGTGCGTGGCCACCACCAGCGCCGCGCCGCAGGCCTGCGAGGCCTGCAGCAGCAGGTCGATCGCGGTGCGCGCGTGACCGTCGTCGAGGGCCGAGGTCGGTTCGTCGGCGAGCAGCAGCCGCGGCCGGTTGACCACCGCCCGCGCGATCGCCACCCGTTGCTGCTGGCCGAGCGACAGTCGCGACGGCCGCCGCTGCCGCTCCGCGTCCAGGCCGAGTGCGGCCAGCGCGCGATCGGCGGCGGCGTCGTCGGCGCGGCCGACCAGCGACTGCGCCAGGCGCACGTTGTCGCGCGCGCTCAGGCACTCGATCAGGTGCAGCTTCTGCGGCACGACGCCGATGCGCTGCGCGCGCCAGCGGTCGTCGCGGCCCGGCGCGTACAGCTCCTCGCCGTCGAGCCAGACGCGACCGGCCGACGGCGGCAGGATTCCGGCCAGGATGTGCAGCAGCGTGGTCTTGCCGCAGCCGGAAGCGCCGAGCAGCGCGCAGTGCTCGCCGGCGGCGAGCTCGAGTGCCTCGAGCTGCAGCACGTCGCGGCTGCCGTAGCGGTGGCTGAGGGAACGGACGGAAAGCACGGCGCGCCGAGGTCGCTTCGCTCGTAGACCGATGCTGGGAAGGTCGGTTCGCGCCGTCGGGGTTGACCCGGGAGCGTCGGGCCGCCGTGCAACCCGCGCGCATGCCGTCCGACAGTTGCGGCTCGCGGCCGGCAGCGGCAGCGCACGGCGAGCCGCCGGCGGCGTCAGTCGCCGTAGAGCTTTTGCTTGAGCTCGCGCCTTTGCTGGGCTTCGAGCGACAGGGTGGCGGTCGGCCGCGCCAGCAGGCGCGGAATGCCGATCGGCTCGCCGGTTTCCTCGCAATAGCCGTAGTCGCCGGCGTCGATCCGCGCCAGCGCCTGCTGCACCTTCTTCAGCAGCTTGCGTTCGCGATCGCGCGTGCGCAACTCGAGCGCGTGCTCTTCCTCGATCGTGGCGCGGTCGGCCGGATCGGGCACGATCACCGTCTCGCGCAGGTGCTCGGTGGTTTCGTCGGCGTTGGCGACCAGTTCGCGCTCCATCTGCTGCAGCCGATGCTTGAAGAACGCCAACTGCTCGGCGTTCATGTAGGCCGAGTCGGGCATCTTGAGCAGGCGCTCTTCGGTCAGGAGCGGTTTGCCGTTGACGATCACAGGGGCTTCGCTACGAATGGCGGAACGACTCAACAGGTACTCGTGCGCGGCGGCCACGTCCTTGCTCGACACCGGCGCCACCGGCTTGGGGGCGACCGGACGCGGCGCCGGCATCGGCGCCTGCGCTGCTCGCGCCGGCACGGCCGCGATCGGCCGCGCGCCGGCGGCGATCGGCGCGCGCTTCGGCGCTGCG
>Ga0208610_100084_pt1 | contig 41850 bp, 36 predicted proteins | sample SubbioR11Jul_8A2_FD_184815 | JGI IMG/M metagenome (GOLD analysis project Ga0208610, IMG submission 184815) | Serpentinite rock and fluid subsurface biosphere microbial communities from McLaughlin Reserve, California, USA - CR11Jul_8A2 (SPAdes) | ecosystem: Environmental > Terrestrial > Deep... | reverse complement strand
AGCAGGTAGCCGTCCTTGCGCAGCTCGAGCTGGTAGCGGCCCGGTTGCAGCAAGAGCGGCTCGAGCCGGCCGGTGCGGCCCATTAACAGGCCGTTGACGAAGACGGCAGCGCCCTCCGGCTGGCTGCTGATGAACCAGCTAGCCGTCCCACCGACGAGCCTTGGGGCAGGGCTGATAAACTCCGTCACCGCTTCGGCCAAGACCTGGGCTACTGCCGGCAGGCTCGCCTGGTCAAACGACTGGGTGATAAGGTCCGAGGCGCGGCGGGTTTGGGCGTTAACCGCCAGAATAGTGACCGAAAACCGCTGGCCGTCGCTTTGCGACACCTCACCGCTGACGCCGTAGCGCCCCTGCTCGAGCTCGGTGAAAAAGATGGCTAGCTCGACATCTAGGCTCCCGGCGATGCCGCGGGTAATAACCTCACCAGGCAGGATGACTAGGCCGCTCTGCTGCGCCAGCTCGGCTCGGAACGCGGCCACCAGCTCCACCACAACCGTGTCCGGCACTTCGCCCCGGCTCCCGAAAGTCGGCACTACCACCTGAGCCTGCCCCAAACCGAGGAGCGCCAGCGCTAATAGCGCCAATAGCACCGAGCGGCAGCAGACCAGCATCACCTTTAGTATAGCCGCCCCGATGCGTTTGGGGGGTGTTAATGTAAGGCGGCTATGCGAATTCTGGTGTTAAGCGACATTCACGCCAACCAGATCGCCTTCGAGGCGGTGCTGCGGCATGCTGGGCGGCAGCGCTGGGACAGGGTGCTGTTCCTGGGTGATGTGGTGGGCTACTACCCCGAACCCGAAGCGGCTACCCGCACGCTGCGCGAGCTACAGCCCGAGTCGGTGCTGGGCAATCACGATGCTTTGCTGCTCGAGCTAGTTAATAACCCGGAGCCCGGCCCACTCGGCCACAGCCTGGTCCATGAGGTGCTTGACAGACACCGGCAGTGCCTATCAGGGGAGAGCCTGGCCTTCTTGCAGACCTTTCAGCCGCGCTTGCAGCGCGATAGCTGGGAAGCCACCCACGGCTCGCTGCGCCATCCCTGGGAGTATCTGGCTAGTCTGCCGAGCGCGCAAGCCAACCTCCCGCTCTTAAGCACTGACCTCTGTCTGGTCGGTCACACCCATGTGCCCATGATCTACGCCTGCGTGCAGACCAGCCAGGGCAACCTGTGGCGCATGGTGCCGTTTCGGGGCGAACGCGCCATCTACCGTCTGCCGCCCAAGGCTAAAGTATTTTTCAATCCCGGCTCGGTCGGCCAACCGCGCGACGGGGTGCCGCTGGCCAGCTACGCCATCTTCGATGAAGAGCTGCGGGTGATCGAGCTGTTCCGCGTCCCCTTTGACCTGCTGGCGGTGCAGCGGCAGGTGCGCGAGCAAGGCTATCCCGAGGCACTGGCCGTCCGGTTGGAGGTGGGCCGATAGTCGCTCCCTTTGGTCACGACCGCCCCCGCGCCCTGCTGCGCCGCCTTCGCGCTCACACCTTGCTGTTTGTCGGCCCGGCTGGCGTCGGTCGCCGCCAGGTGGCCCGCTGGTACGCTGCCTGGCTCAACTGCGCCGCCCCCGGTTCGGAGCCGTGCGGGCGCTGCGCTAGCTGTTTGGCTATGCAGCAGAATGCTCACCCTGACTATCGCGAGATAGCACCCGAGGCCACCACCCAGAGTGGTCGCGCTAGCCGCCGCCTGCAATTGCGCATCGGCGACCTGGTGCCGCGCCAAGGGCTGGGCGAGAACCCCGATCCGCTGGGGCCGTGGCTGATGCACCGCCCTAGCTATCGGCGCCGGGTTGGGGTCATCGACCAGGCTGAGGCGCTGACTGAGCAGGCCGCCAACGCCTTCTTGAAGATGCTGGAGGAGCCGCCTAGCTACACCACGCTGATCTTGATCGCTGAGAGCGAACAGGCGCTGTTGCCGACCGTGGCCTCGCGCGGCACCCCGGTGCGCTTCGGGCCGGTGTACCGCGGTGAGAGCAGCCATCCGGCGGCGCGGCTGGGGCGGATCGGCGACATCATCAGCGCCGAGGCTAGCCAGCAGGACTTTGTTGAGCTAGTGGCGCTCATCGATGACTACCTGGCGGCCATCCCTCGAGGGCTAGACCAGGCGCTACTTAGTGCCGACGCGCTGGAGAAGCGCTGGAGTGCCGAACTCGACTTCGATCTGCCCGAGCTGCTGCGGGCCCGCCTCAGCGGCTGGCCCGCCCCGGCTTATTGCGAGGCTCTGGCAGCACTCGACCGCTGCGAAACCGCCTTAGCCGCCTACGCTTCGCCAGGGCTGGCAGTTCAGCTGTTGACGCTGACGCTGCGCGAGATCGTTAGACATCGTTAGAATCAGTCTCGCTTCGCTCGGATCCGCCGCTATTCCTGAGCCTCGGCTAGGTCGCGGCTAGTACCGCCTTTGAGGCACGCCACCGCCTCGGCTGGATACTCCTCGTAACCCCCTTCGTCGGTCTCTAGCCCGACGGTCTGTTTCAGCGGATTGAGCTTAATAATCCGCCCGCAGGTCCCCGACTCGGTATGACAGGCGCGCACACCTTTCTTGGGCAGGCCGTGCAGCAGCTCCTGGTACATCTCGTGCTCGTACTGCAAGCAACACATTAAGCGGCCGCACCGCCCGCTGATCTTGTCAGGATTCAAAGGGAGCTGTTGGTCGCGGGCCATGCGGATGGAGACCGCGCTAAAGCTCTGTAGCCAGGTCGAGCTGCACGAGCCCATGCCACAAGCTCCCAAGGTTCCTAGAATACGCGCTTGGTCGCGTGGCCCGACATTGCAAAACTCGATACGCGCCTGGGTGTGCGGCAGCAACGCCTGAGTCAGCACCCGGAGCGGCACCTGCTCCTCGGCGGTGTAGCTAATCACCAACACCTGCTCATCGAGCGTAAACTCCAGGCTGATGAGCTTGAGCTTGAGGCGCTGTTCGCGCGCCCTGGCCCGCAGCAGCCACTTAAGGGACTCGGCCTGGAGCCGCAAGGCTTCGTACTGCTCTAGGTCCTCAGGGAGCGCTTGGCGGATGTAATGGCCGCTCGGTTTGGAGTGCTCGGTGATCTTGGTCCGCACTAGGCCCAGCTCGAGCCCGCGCCGGGTGCTGACCACACAGCGCGTCCCGACCTTCGGCGGGGTGGGGGGGGCCTCCAGGTAGTGTAGTTTCGGGCCGTTATCAAACCGAACGCCGATGCATTCGGGCATAAGACCTCCTCAGACGCCCCGGGCCGGAGCCCTGAGGCGTGTAGGGCTATCGTAGCGTAACGGGTCATGGGTAATGGGTAATGAGTGATGGGTAAAAGGCCTGGGGGGAGTGTCGAGAAAATCGCTCTCGCTTTTGTAGGGGGGCTCGGAAAGAGCTGTTAGCTTATCAGCAAAGGCTTATCTGACTAGCTGACCGGCTGACTGGCTCGAGCCTGTAGCTCGGAGCCGAAACTGTTCACATCGTTTTCTGGTAACATCAGGTGTCGGTTCGTCGCTTGGCGCAACGACTTTGAGGAGGATCTTAAGTGCTAGCTCTACCGTGCCTTATTCAAGGCGGCATGGGTGTTTCAGTCTCCAACTGGCGCCTAGCCAGAACTGTATCCCTGCTGGGACAATTGGGGGTGATCTCGGGCACCGCCATGGACACCGTGTTGGTCCGCCGTCTACAGGACGGCGACCCTGGTGGGCTGGTGCGCCGGGCGCTGGCTGCGTTCCCCTTCCAGCAGTGGGTCAAACCGGTGTTGGAAAGGCACTTCTGCCCCGAGGGCCGAGGGGGCAGGCCCTATCTGCGCGTCCCTATGCCGACCGGCCTGGGCGATACCGCCTCGCAGATGCTGCATGCCCTGGGCAGCTATGTGGAGGTCTTCTTGGCTAAGGAGGGGCACTCCGGCCTGGTGGGCATGAACCTCCTGACCAAGCTGCAGATTCCTACCCTGGGCGCCCTCTACGGGGCCATGCTGGCCAAGGTGGACTATGTCCTGATGGGCGCGGGCATCCCCCGTGAGATCCCCGAAGCCCTCGACAGGCTGGCAGCCGGTGAGACAGCCTCGCTTAAGCTCGACGTGACCGGTTGGACAGGTGCAGAAGCAGCGCGGCTAAGGTTTAATCCCCAAGAGATTGCCGGTGAAGTCCAGACCATTAAGCGCCCCAGCTTTCTGCCCATCATCGCGTCTAACTCGCTGGCGACCCTGCTGGCCCGCAAGGTGACCGGTAGCATCCAGGGCTTTGTGATCGAAGGCCCCACCGCCGGCGGGCACAACGCTCCGCCCAGGGGGGCGCCGGTCTTTGATGAGCGCGGTCAGCCGGTCTACGGCGAGCGCGATGTGGTTGATCTGGAGCAGATCAAGGCGCTAGGTTTGCCCTTCTGGTTGGCCGGTAGCGCGGGTTCGCCCGAGGCCCTGCAAGAGGCCCTGGATCGGGGCGCGGCGGGCGTTCAGGTCGGGACGCTGTTTGCCTACAGCCAAGAGTCGGGCTTTGAGCCGGGCCTCAAGCGGAGGATTCTCGAGCAGGCGGCTAGGGGAGAGGTGAAAGTCTTTACCGACCCCAGAGCCTCGCCTACCGGGTTCCCCTTCAAGGTCGCGGAGGTCGCGGGCACGCTCTCGCAACTTGAGGTCTACCAGGAGCGCACCCGGGTCTGCGATCTGGGCTATCTGCGTGAGCCCTACCAGGTAAAGGAAGGCAAGATCGGCTTCCGCTGCGCTTCTGAGCCGATCGACCAGTACCTGGCCAAAGGTGGCGAGCTCGCCCACACTGAAGGCCGCAAGTGCTTGTGCAATGCGCTGATGGCGGCGGTGGGGCAGGGGCAGCTGCAAAAAGGTGGCGAGCAAGAGTTGCCGTTGGTAACCAGTGGCGACGAACTGGAGCGAATCGGCAATTTTGTCAAGCGGTTTGGCCTGGACTATAGCGCTGCTGATGTGGTGGGGTACTTGCTGAGTCCGACTGCTGTGCCCAAGATGGCTGTAGCCGGGTAGGGCTACCGGCTCAGCGCCACTAGCAGCGCAAAGTCGTCGGGTGCTAAAGGGTCGTCCAGTGCGGCCTTGTTACGCCTGCTAGCGCCGCAGCGCTCACAGCGGAAAAGGATCACCCAGCCTTTCTTGCCGCTGTGCTCAACCCCAACTGGCACCAGCAGCCCGCCGCAGTCGCTGGCGCGGTCACCGGGGTTAATATCTACGTGTTGTGAGTGCAGGCAGTACGGGCAGTGGTTGCGGCAGCCGCCCTGCAGCGGCGGCACCTGGCGCCCGCAGCGATGGCAGCCAAACGGCTCGTTGCGGGCCACAAAGCGCTTGACGGTTATACCCCCGCGAGATGCTCGAGCGCCCCTAGGGCGTGCAGCGTAGTGCGTACCTCGCGCAGCAGCGCCAGGCGTCGGCGGCGCACCGTATGGTCGTCAACCATCACTAGCACATGGTCTAGGAAAGCATCTAGCGGCGGCTTAAGGGTCAGCACCTGACCGACCGCCTCCTCCAGGCCGTCGAGCCTGCCGGTGGGCCCACGCCCTAGATCCCAGGGGGTGAGCGTCTCGGCGGCTCTTGCCAGCAGCGTGGCCACCCCTTCGCGCGCTGGCGTCAGGGCGGCAAAGAGTGGTGCCTCGTAGTCGGCCTCGAGGCGGGTAGGGTCGAGCGGGGTGGCATCGGCCTCTTTGGCCAGATTGGCGGCCCGCTTGTAGATGGTCATCAAGGCGGCAAACTCGGCCTCGCGGCTGAGGGTAACCAGCAGATGCGCCCGGCGCGCCGCGGTGATAACCGGCGGGCGATCGGCGATAGCTGCGCGGATCACTTCGATGCGGATACCCTCCTCGCCGAGCAGCCCGGCGACCCGATCCCAGATGAACTGTTCGGCCTCTTGCAGGACGGCCTCGCTAACCGCTACCTGGCTCCCAAAGGCCTGGGCCGCCGTTGCCAATAGTGCCCGTAGCGGGATAGGCCAGCCCTGGGCCGGGAGGATGCGCGCTAGCGCCATGGCATCGCGCCGTAATCCGAACGGATCGGCTGAGCCCGAGGGGCGATGGCCCAAAGCCAGAAAGCCCAGCAGCTTATCCAGGCGGTCGGTTACGGCCAGCAGCGCCCCCGCCGCTGAGACGGGGAGCGGCGCGGCAGGTCCGACCGGACGGACGCCGTCTTCTAACACCTGGGCGACTGCCGGCGGATAGCCCTCGGCCAGCGCATAGGCCTTGCCCATCACCCCAGCCAGTTCGGGGAGTTCAAAGACCATCTGGGTGGCTAGATCGGCGCGAAAGACCGGGGCGGCTTTGGCTAACGCCTCCTGCTCAGCCGGGCTGAGCCCTACCAGCGTGGCGAGCTGCGCGGCGGTCGCGCCTACCCGCGCTACCTTGTCGGCCATGGTGCCCAACTCTTGGTGAAAGGCGATCCCCGACAGGCTCCAGGCCAGCTGCGAGAGGCTCTTCTGACGATCGTGCTCCCAGAAGAAGCGGGCGTCAGCCAGCCGCCCGGCCAGCACCTGCTCGTACCCCTGGCGCACTATGCTCTCGTTGGGGACGCGGTTGTTAGCAACGCCCACAAAGGCCGCAGCGAGTTGCCCGCTAGCGCCCTGCAGCGGGAAGAAGCGCTGGTGGTGGATCATAGTGGTAGCCAACACCGCTTCAGGAAGATCGAGGTAGGCGGCATCGAAGCGGCCCAATACGGCGACCGGATACTCAACTAAACCGGTTACGTCGTTGAGCAGCTCCTCGTTGCGCACCGGGGTGAATCCGGCCTCCGCAGCAGCGCGCGTTACCTCTTGCCAGACGCGCTCGAGCCGCATGGCGCTATCGGCTACTACATAAGCGTCCAGCAAGGTCTGAGGGTAGTGCCTGGGGGTCGCGATCATCACCGGGCCAGGGCTCAGCAGGCGGTGGCCGTAGGAGTGGGAAATAGCGTCGAGCCCGGCTATCGAGAGGGGGAGGGTCTCGTCGCCCAGTCTCGCCAACAGCCAAGCCAGCGGGCGCAAGAAGGCGACCTCGCCGGTGCCCCAGCGCATCTTGCGCGGAGCTGGAAACTCTTCGATGATTTGCCGCAGCGCCGCGGGCAGCAGCTCGCTGGCGGCTTCACCGCCGACCCGTTTACGCACGGTTAAGTACTCACCGCGCTCGGTTGCCTCGATAGCTAGCGCCTCTGGCGCCACCACTTGGCTGCGGGCAAAGCCCAGCGCAGCCTGGGTCCAGGCCCCCTGGGCGTCAAGGGCAGCCTGTTTGTGGGGGCCGCGGCGCAGTATCAGCCGCACCTCGCTGTGCGCTGCTACATCTTCGGCCAGGACGGCGATGCGGCGCGGCGTGGCGTAGCTGGTAAGTTCACCGTGGGCCAGGTGCAGCGCTGCCAGCTTCTCCCTCATCAGCGTAGCGATAGCCTCGCGCGCCTGCGGCAGGTACCAGCTAGGCAGCTCTTCGGTACCGATCTCCAACAGCAGGTCGGCCGTCATGCTGGCTCCGTGGCCAGATGGGCCTTGGCGGCGGCTTCGGCCAGGCGCCGCACCCGCTGTACATAGGTTTGTCGCTCGGTGTGCGACAGTACCCCTCGAGCATCGAGCAGGTTAAAGGCGTGGCTGGCTTTCATCACAAACTCGTAGGCGGGGTAGAGCAGGCCGTGCTCTAACAGCCGCTCTACCTCACCCTCATAGGCCTCGAACAGCCGGCGCTGCAAGTCGGCGTTGCTGTGCGAGAAGTTATAGTGGCTGTGTTGAATCTCAAAGTCGCGGCGGAGGTCGCCGATGGTCACCCCCGGGGCATATTCGACCTCGAAGGCGTGAGTCTTGCCTTGCAGGTACATTGCCAAACGCTCGAGCCCGTAGGTCAGCTCGACCGAGACCGGCTTGAGATCGATCCCGCCGACTTGCTGAAAATAGGTGAACTGGGTAATCTCCATGCCGTCCATCATCACCTGCCAGCCCAAGCCCCAGGCTGCCAGCGTCGGCGACTCCCAGTTGTCCTCCTCGAAGCGGATGTCGTGGGCTGTCGGATCGATACCCAGCGCGGCCAGTGAGCCCAGATACTGCGCTTGGCTATCCGGCGGCGAGGGCTTGAGGATCACCTGGTACTGGAAGTAGTACTGGAAGCGGTAGGGGTTGTCGCCAAAGCGCCCATCGGCCGGACGGCGCGAAGGTGCCACATAGGCCGCTCGCCACGGCTTGGGCCCCAGCGCCTGGAGGAAGGTAGCAGGATAGAATGTCCCGGCTCCGACTTCGGTATCATACGGTTGGCTAATGACACAGCCACGATCCGCCCAATAGCGGTCGAGGGTGAGGATGATATCTTGGAAGACCATACACTCCATTCCATGGCGCGCCGTAAGCAAAAGCATCCACCCCAAGGAACGTAACGGAACTCCCCTTAGGGTTTGCTCTAAGCGCGTAGTATAGCATTATGATCACGACGCTTAGGAGCCACCAAGGAGGCGCCCGTGAATCGCTACGATGACCGCGCTAGGCTGGTGTTCCACTTTGCCCGCGAAGAAGGGGCCAAGCTCGGCCATGCCATGATCGGGCCGGAGCACCTGTTGCTGGGGTTGATGCGTGAGAACGGCACCGCCAGCAAGGTGCTAGTCGAGTTTGGCGCAACGCTAGAAGGCTTCCGCCGTCAGGTTGAAGAGATGGTTGGGCGTGGCGACGGTCTGCCGCGCAATGAGACCGCTGCCATTACTCCCCGCGCCCGCCGCGTCATGGAACTAGCCGGGAGCGAGGCCCGCTCCATGAGCAGCAACGTCATCGCTACCGAGCATATCTTGCTGGGCATCATCCGCGAAGGCGACGGGGTGGCCTATCGCATTCTGCAGAACCTTACCCGCGACGTCGATACCGTGCGCTGGCGCATCCTGGCCGCCGCCGACCCTAAGGCGCAGGCCGAGACGGTTAATACCCCCTTCCTGGACGAGTATGCCCGCGACCTGACCAAGGAGGCCCGCGACGGCAAGCTCGACCCGGTGATCGGCCGCCTCGAAGAGATCCGCCGAGTGATCCAGATCCTGTCGCGTCGCACCAAGAATAACCCGGTGTTGATCGGTGAACCGGGGGTGGGCAAGACAGCTATCGTCGAAGGGTTGGCGCTAGCTATTATCGAGGGGCGGGTGCCGCCCAATCTGCGCAACGTGCGTGTGCTGTCGATCGACTTATCGAACATTGTGGCCGGGACTAAGTATCGCGGTGAGTTCGAGGAGCGCCTGCGCCATGTCATTGAAGAGCTAAAGAACGCCCGGGTAGTAGCCTTTATCGATGAGATGCATACCTTAGTCGGCGCTGGTGGGGCGGAAGGTACGCTGGATGCCGCCAACATCCTCAAGCCACCGCTGTCGCGGGGTGAAGTGCAGGTTGTTGGCGCCACTACTACCGGTGAGTACCACCGCTACATCGAAAAAGATGCGGCCTTAGAGCGGCGCTTCCAACCGGTCATCGTTTTGGAGCCTTCGCCCGAAGAGACGCTGAAGATCTTGCACGGCCTGCGCGAGCGCTATGAAGCCCATCACGGCGTGATTATCCCTGAGCAGGTGCTTAAGCTGTCGGTCCGCTTCGGCGAGCGCAGCTTGCCGGGCCGCAACTTCCCCGATAAGGCGATCGACCTTATCGATGAGGCGGCCTCGCGCACGCGCCTCAATAAGTCGCTCGGCTTCCCGGTGTTGGAAGAGGCCGACGGTACGCCGATCGTGAGCCGCGAAGATGTCGAGGCGGTGGTCAACTCCTGGGGCGGTATCTACGTCGATGATCAGGACGACGGCAAGCTAGCTGAGATCGAGCAGAACCTCAAGCGGCATGTGGTGGGGCAAGACAAGGCCATCTACGCCTTGGCTGCCGCCTTGCGCCGCGCCCGGGTCGGGCTAGGCGGGCGGACCCGGGTCGCCGCCTCGTTCCTCTTTGTCGGCCCCTCAGGGGTCGGCAAGACCTTCTTGGCCAAAAGGCTGGCCGTTGAACTGTTTGGCAGTGAGCGGGCGCTAGTTAGGCTGGACATGTCCGAGTACCAGGAGTCGCACGCCATCAGCAAACTGATTGGTGCGCCGCCGGGCTACATCGGCCACGAGCAGGGCGGGCGCTTGACCGAGGCCATCCGCCGCCAGCCGTTTAGCGTGGTGCTGCTGGACGAGATCGAAAAGGCCCATCCCGACATCTACAACACCTTCTTGCAGGTCTTAGACGATGGCCGCCTCACCGACGGCCTCGGCCGCACCGTGGACTTCAGGCGGGTGATCTTGATCATGACCTCTAACATCGGCTTTAACGTGGGCGCTTCGGTCGGCTTCCAGGAGGTTGCCCGCGATGAGCAGGGACCGCTCAAGAGCATCTTCAACCCGGAGTTTTTGGACCGCCTCGACGAGACTATCACCTTTCAGACTTTTGACGAACAGGGGGTGCTGCGCATCGCCAATCAGATGCTCGACGAGATCCGCGAGGAGCTATTAGCGCGCGATGTTCAGGTGTCGTTTGGTCCGGAGGTAGCTGCTTTCTTGGTCAAGCGTCTGCCCAAGGGGGACAGCGCCCGGCCGCTGCGTGCGGTAATGCGCGAATACATCGAAGATCCCTTATCGCTGGAGATTCTCAAACACGGTAGCGGTGAGGGGATGATTATAGCCGTCGAGAGCGATAAAGTAGTGTTTGCCCGTCCGGTGCCGATGGTGTGAGGCGGGGCGCGTGAGGGGGTAGACTAGCACCGTGAGAGGTTATCCCCAGTCGAGGACCGCCGGTGGCTAAGACCATCACCGTTTACGTCTGTAGCGCCTGTGGTAGCCAGTCTCCGGCGCCGCTAGGCCGCTGCCCGCGCTGTGGCGGCTGGGGGACGATAGAGGCCCAACCGGCTGGCGGTGAAGCTGCCTTGCGTGCGGCTGCCGGTGTCCAGCAGCTCGGTGAGATCGGTGACACTGCTTTGCTAAGGCGCCCCACCGGCGTCGATGAGGTTGACCGTGTGCTGGGTGGTGGTTGGGTGGCGGGCGCGGTATTGCTGTTGGCGGGTGAACCGGGGATCGGCAAATCTACGCTGCTCTTGCAGCTTGCCCACCGGTCGGTCATGGCCGGGTGGGCTACGCTCTACGTAGCGGGCGAGGAGTCCTTGGCGCAAGTGAAACTCCGCGCCGAACGCTTAGCGGTATCGCCCGAGCTAAGCTTGACCCGCGAGACCGACGCCAGGACGCTGGCCGAGCATCTGCGTCAAGAGCGTCCCAGCCTAGTTATTGTTGACTCTATTCAGACCATTATCGCCGATCAGGGGGTGCCCGGCAGTCTGACGCAGGTCCGCGATGCCACTGCTATTCTGACCCAGGCTGCCAAGGAGAGCGGGTCTACCTTGGTATTAATCGGCCACATTACCAAGCAGGGGATGATCGCCGGCCCCAAGGTGATCGAGCACATGGTCGATACCACCTTAGCGCTAGAGACGGCCTCGGGCTTTCGGGTACTGCGCGCCATGAAAAACCGCTTCGGCCCGGCGGGTGAAGTCGGCGTCTTTGAGATAACTGGAATGGGCATGACGGCGATAGCCAACCCGTCTGAGGCGTTTTTGGCCGAGCGCCCTAAGGGCGTCCCCGGCTCGGTGGTGGTTGCCGCTTTGGAAGGCCAGCGGCCGCTGCTGCTAGAGGTGCAGGCCCTGGCTGCCAAGTCGCCTTATGCCGCGCCGCGCCGGATTGTGCAAGGGCTTGATGCTCGCCGGGTGGATGTGGTGTTGGCGGTCTTAGAGCGGCGGCTCGAGCTCCCCTTGGCGGGCCTTGACGTCTATGTCAATGTGGCTGGGGGCTTGCGCCTTACCGATCCCGGCGCCGATCTAGCTGTGGCACTAGCGGTCTATTCGGCGGTCACTAACCGCCCGGTTCCGGAGGGGACTGCGGTGGTCGGCGAGGTGGGCCTGGCTGGCGAGATCCGCTCAGTCACTCAGTTGGCGCGCCGCGCCGCCGAAGCTCAGCGCGCTAACTATCCCCGGCTGATCGGCCCGCGCGGTGCCCCTGATTCAGCGCTGGTCATTACCTCCTTGGCTGATGCGCTGCGCGTCACCTGGGGAGGCTGAAGTGTCGTCGAGCTATCAGCTAGCCAGGGCCCTGCTAAGCCTGTGTGGCGCCGCTCTGGGCTGGCTGCTAGCCGATTGGCTGATCGAGCAACAGGTGCTGATGGGGGCTGTTAATCTCGGCTACCTGACGCTCTTGGGGCTGCTAACCGGCTATCTGCTGAGCCCCCCCTTAGCCCACCGCATTGAACGGCTGTGGGAGAGGGTAAGGCCGCGCCTGTCCCCGGATGCTGTGTTAGCCGCCGGTATCGGTGCCACCTTGGCGCTGATCATCACCGTTTTGCTCAACAGCCTGTTGCAGAATATCCCCGGCTTTACCTGGTACTGGTCATTGCTGTTGACCATCGTGCTGGTCGTGGCGTCGAGCTGGTTTTTTGTGGTCAACCGACAACTTTTCGCCCCTCGTGCAGTATTTAGCAGCTCCACCCCGGAAGGTGGACCGCGGCCTAAGATCATCGACACCTCAGCCATCATCGACGGCCGCATCGTCGAGGTCGTCGAGTCACACTTCATTGACGGCTCACTGCTAATACCGGCGCTGGTGCTGGGAGAGTTGCAGCATATCGCCGACTCGGATGACCCGTTGCGGCGGCGCCGGGGCAGGCGCGGGCTAACGCTGCTCGACCGGCTGGTGCAGCAGCGCATCGTCAAGACCGAAGTTATCAACGACGATGTTCCCGAGGCGCAAGAGATCGATGACAAGCTGATCAAACTGTGCTTAAAGCGCGGTGCCGATCTGATCACCACCGACTACAACCTCAACCGGATAGCTGCTTTGCAAGGCATCCGCGTGCTTAACGTCAACCACCTCGCCAATGCCATCAAGGTTGCCTTCCTGCCCGGCGAGCACCTGTCGCTCTATGTGGTTAAAGAAGGCCGTGAGCCCGGTCAGGGGCTGAGCTATCTTGAGGACGGCACGATGGTGGTGATCGAAGATGCGAAAAACTTGGTCGGCCAGACCGTGGACGTAGTAGTGACCAGTAACCTACAGACCACCATGGGGCGGATGATCTTCGCCAAGCGCAGCAACGGCGCGCCGTCCACCTCGCTTTAGCCAAAGCCAAGCGAGCAGGGGCGGAGCCTCAAGCTGGAAGCCCCTCAGGGGTTGCCGAGGGGCCTCTTGGCAGCTCGGGGGCTATTTCATTTCGGGTCGATCGGCAGTTTTCCCATCGACCTCGCCGGCGATTAGGAACTGCACCCGGAACGCTAGCGCCACGATAAAGGCGACCAGCAGCAGCGGCGCAGCCTGCCACAGCAGGAGCAGGCCCACAACGACGGCCAGCGTCAGGGGGAGGCGGAGCAAGGTAGCGCCCGCGGCGTTGCGCAGCACCAGCTGGCGGCGGTAGCCTGCACGGATCCCCTTAGCGAGCTGCTCCCGGAGCTGGTGCTGGCCACGCCTCAGGACATTCCGGAAATCAGTATCATTGGTCACGGTATAGCTCCTTTTAGCTGAGGGTTGTGTCACTAGGGCTAACTGGTGGGTCGCTGCGGTCCTCTGCTGGACCATACTCGCGGCGCTCGACCGCGATAGTCAGATTGGCGGCCAGTGCCGCGATCGCGCCGATGGCTGCCCACACCGGGAGCAGAACAGCGCCGACCACGCCGATGGTAAGCGGGACTTCGATGAGCACCCGGCCTTCTTCATTTTTGATCATGATCCGGCGGATGTTCCCTTCCCGCACTAGCTCCTTGATCTTGGCCACTACGGCGTCGCCGGTGATCTTGAACTCTTCGGTGGTGGTCTTTTCAGTTTCTGGGTTCATGGTAGCTCCTCAGCTCTGATTCTAGGGGTGCCGGGGGTGAGCGGTCATCACACCTTGGGGTGACGGCTGAGCGGGCTAAAGTAGGGCTATGGCCTCGCTACGCATGGTCTTGGTGCGGCCCAAAGAGCCGGCCAATATCGGCTCGGTGGCCCGGTCGATGAAGAACTTCGGCCTGACGGAGCTGGTACTGGTCTCACCCCAGCGCCCGGTCAGCGCCCGAGCCTATGCGCTGGCCTCTCACGCTGACGATGTGCTGGGGCAAGCCCGCACCGTCGCGACCGTTAGCGAGGCTATCGCTGACTGCGCCGTGGTGTTAGCGACCACCGCGCTTACCCGAACAGCCCCACAGCGCTGCTACACCCCACGTGAGGCCGCCTCCCGACTCCCAGCACAAGGCGCCGCCGTTCTCTTCGGCCCGGAAGACCACGGCTTATCCAACGACGACCTCAGCTACTGCCAAGGGATAATCACCATCCCCACCGCTGAGTACAGCTCGCTAAACCTGGCTCACGCCGTAACGATCATCGCTTACGAGTGGTTTTTAAGCCGCGCCGACGCCCCTTCGGTTGCGCTAACGGTGCCGTTGGCCGAGCGCTTGGTGTTAGAAGGGATGTATGAGCACCTGCGCGATACCCTCTACCTGATCGGCTACACCGACTCCCAGCGCGAGCGAGGGGCCATGCGCTTCTTTAGGCGGGTGTTCGATGCTGCCGGGCTCAGTTACCACGAAGTGCAGACCCTGCGCGGCCTCTGGCGGCAGGTGCAGTGGGCTGCTCGCGGGGTAAAACGCCGTTAGCTTTGCACCTGACAGGCAGCTAGCGGGTAGTAGGCATTGTTGACAAGATTGATCTTTATTTGCTACCTTACGCCATGGCACGTTTCCTGGCTCGAGCCCGTATGCCTGGGCGATGTTCGCCCTCGCAAGCCTGTGGACGTGCGCCCAAGCCCTCTCTTTAGTAGTAATAGCTAGGCTGCTGTTTCCGGCAAAGGAGTTTGCTATGGACCGCTGTTTCAGCAAGAAATCAAAATCGAAAGCAAAAGCAGATAGGAGACCGCCGTGTCACTCATCCTCTTAGAACTGGCTGCCGATCAGCCCCTGGATGCGCAGCAGGCCAACTTGCGCCAGGCGCTGCCGGGTAGCGAGGGGCAGCTGGTGGAGGCGTTTGCTGCTCCCGAGCTGACCGAACACTACTTCGTGTTTGACGGCCTCGATGAGGCGGCGATAGCACAGCTGGCTGAGCGATCCGGGCTGAGGCCCCTTAACATCAAGGCGGTGCGCTTGGTCGGCGAGGCTGCCGAGCGGACAGCGGAGGCGCGCTACCTCGTTGAATGGGACTTGCCCGAAGGGCTGACGATGGCAGCTTACTTGCAGCGCAAGGCGGAAAAGACCCCCCTTTACGCCCAGGTGCCGGAGGCCAAGTTCTTTCGCACCTACGTCTGTGAAGACATGAGTAAGTGCCTGTGCCTTTACGACGCGCCCGATGAGGCTGCCGTGCGCCGCGCCCGCGCGGCGGTCGGTGCGCCGGTCACTCGCCTCAGCCGGGTTGCTAATGATGATTCCGTCCCATCCTGAATTGACGGCCTGGGCTGCTGCGCACGCCGCGGAGCTAGACCGCAGCCCTGGTAGGCCGCAAGCGGCGCTGCGCGCAGCCCCCCTAGCGGACTATCTCGGTCTGCCGGTGCCGGTTCGCTGGGGAGGGCAGGGGAGGCCGTTGCCTGAGGCGGTCCAGGTCATCGCCAGCGTGGCCGAGGGGTCGCTGGCGGCGGCCTTCACGCTGTGGAGTCACTGGGTGGTGGTGTACTATCTGCTTGAGAGCGACAACCCCGAACTGCAAGAGACCTACCTCCCGGCCCTGGCCACCGGCGCCCGCCACGGCTCGACCGGTATGGCCAATGCGCTCAAGAATGCGCTGGGGCTCGAGCCCCTCAATGTGCAGGGCGAGGTGAGGTCCGCTGGCTGGCGCGTTAGCGGCACCGTCCGCTGGGCCTCGAACTTAGTCGGTGACTTCTTGCTGGCCGTCCCTGTGCAGCTCGCCCCCGGCGAAGCTGCCGCCTTCCTGGTCCCGGCTGAGCGAGCAGCGCTAACAGTGCAGCCAATAACCGGCCTGCTGGCCCTGGATGGCACCGCAACCGGCAGCGTAGCCCTGGCGGGGGCCGGCCTTACCCGAAGTGACCGCCTGCACCGCCAGCTTCCGGCTTTCTTGGTCCAGGTCCGGCCGTATTTTACTGTGCTGCAGGCCGCCTTCTGTTTGGGCTTGAGCCGCGCGGCCTTGGCTTCAGGCGAGACTAACCTGCGGCAGCGAGCGCCGCTGATGGCGCGCTATCAGGTGCTGCGGCGGCAACTCACCAGCGGTGAGGCGGCGCTGGCGCGCCTCGCGGCCCGTGTCCCGGCGGCGGGCCTCTTGGGCGAGGCGCTGCACTTGAGGCTCGAGCTTGGCGAGTTGACCTTGCAGGCCGCGCTGCTCGATCTGGAAGCCGCAGGCGGGCCGGGCTATCTCGCTAGCAGCCCGGTCGCCAGGCGCTACCGGGAGGCCCTGTTTTTGCCGGTGCAGAGCCCGACCTTTTTGCACCTGCGCATGGAACTGGAGTCTTTATGCCCCTCACGCTCCACCACGTCAGCCACCGCTACCAGCAACTGACCGTGTTAGAGCTCGACCTGACCGTGGCGCGCGGCGAGCACCTGAGCCTGCTGGGGCCTTCAGGCTGCGGCAAGTCGACCCTGCTGCGCCTCTTGGCCGGCCTGGAGGCGCCTAGCCAGGGCGAGGTCTTGCTCGACGGCGAGCCGGTACGCGCCGGCGACCCGCGGCTCGGCATCATGTTCCAAGACCCGCTCCTCTATCCCTGGCTGACGGTTGCCGAGAATATCCGCTACCCGCTCACCCTGGCGGCTAATCGGGGGCTGCCGCGCGGGCGTGTCAACGAACTGCTGGCCAAGGTGGGGCTGCCAGCGTTTGCTCACAGCTATCCGCCGCAGCTCTCAGGTGGGATGGCGCAGCGAGCCGCGCTGGCCAGGGCCATCGTGCGCCACCCCGACTACCTGCTCTTGGACGAGCCCTTCGCTGCCCTCGATGCCGTGACTCGCATGCGGCTACAGAGTTGGCTCGAGGCCCTGGCTGACAGCGAAGGGCTGACCCTTGTTACCGTCACCCACGACGTTGATGAGGCGATCTTGCTGGGCGACCGGGTGGTGTTGATGTCGCCAGCGCCCGGCCGGTTAACGCGGAGCTGGCAGGTCGGCCTCCCCCGCCCCCGAGACCGCACCGATGCGCGGTTGCTGGCCCTCCGCAGCGAGATCCTCACCGCGCTCTATGCCGTGACAGGAGATGAATATGGCCCTCACCACACACTGGCGGCGTAACCTCTCCCGCCGCAGCTTCCTGCGGCTGGCCGGCGCTGCGGGCGGTCTGGCCGCTCTGGGCAGCCGCGCTCAATCGAGCGAGGTTCCGCCGGTGCGAACCGGCTACCTGCCGATTACCGATGCCACCCCGCTCCTCATCGCTCACGCTCGGGGCGATTATCAGGCGCATGGCCTGGAGGCCGTGGCGCCGGCGCTTTTCCGTAGTTGGGCCAGCCTGGTCGAAGCCTTCCTGGCGCGGCAGGTCAATGTGGTACACGTGCTGATGCCAATCGCATTATGGCTGCGCTACCAGCAGCGCGTGCCGGTCAAGGTAGTCACCTGGACCCACACCAACGGCTCGGCCTTGACGGTCGCGCCCGACATCACCAAAGTTCAGGAGCTGTCGGGACAGACTGTCGCCATCCCCTTCTGGTACTCGATTCATAACGTGGCGCTGCAGCACCTGTTGCGCCAGAGCAACCTTGCCGTCATCACCCGCCGCGCACCCCGGGAGGGCGAGGTCAGCCTGGTGGTGATGCCGCCCCCGGAAATGCCGGTGGCGCTGGCTAATCGGAGCATCGCCGGCTTCATCGTCGCCGATCCCTTTAACGCTCAGACTGAGGCCTTGGGAGTGGGCAAGGTTTTGCGCTATACCGGCGACATCTGGCGCCAGCACGCCTGCTGCGTCACGCTGCTGCATGAAGACGACCTTCGGGCTCAGCCAGACTGGGGGCAGGCGGTGGTCGATGCCCAGGTCGAGGCCCAGCTCTGGACGCGCCATAACCGTGCCGAGGCCGCCGAGCTGCTAACCCGCTATCTGCCACAACCTCTTGAGGTGATCCGCCGCGTTCTCCTCGACGAGCGCGATACGAACCGCCTGGGTAACCCCGAGTGGGAGCCCAACCCCTGGATCGACTTCCAGCCTTACCCGTTCCCGAGCTACACCGAGCGACTGGTGGAGTTCTTAAAAGAGACGCGGGTAGAGGGTGAACGTGACTTCCTAACGGGGTTGGTGCCAGCCGAGGTTCATGCCGACCTGGTCGATGAGGGTTTTGTCCTTAACGCCATTACCCGCCTTGGGGGGGCCGAGGTCTTTGGTCTAGACGGCTTCCGGCGCGACGAGCGCATCGAGGGTCTCTAGCGTGCGCGCTTCGCTCCGCAGTACTCCTAGGAGCGCCCTGGCTGTTCGTCTTAAGCTGGGCTGGCTGCTGCCCGTTACCGGCCTTTTCGCCGGGCTGCTGGCCTGGACCCTGGGGGTGCAGACGCTGGCCCAAGGCAACCCGATCTTTGGGCATTTCTCTCCCAGTAACACTCTGTCAGCGCTGGGGCGCCTGCTGAGTAGCGGCGCGCTGCTCGAGCACACCCTGCCTAGCTTGCAGCGCATCGGGGTGGGGCTGGCCTGGGCCGTGACCATCGGCTTTGCGGTCGGGTTAGCGGTCGGGCTGATAGCGCCCTTGGAGCGCAGCTTCTCGATCCTCTTTCAGTTTCTTAGAATGACCTCGCCGCTCTCCTGGATGCCGCTGGCGGTGATGGTGCTGGGGATCGGCAACCCCCCGATCTATTTTCTGCTCATCATCGCCGCTGTCTGGCCGGTGCTGTTTAGCACCGCCGCCGCGGTCCAAGCGCTCGACCGGCGCTGGCTGGCCGTGGCCCAGAGCCTGGGGGCGACCTCATTCGAGCGCCTCTGGCGGGTTACCGTCCCGGCCATTTTGCCGCAGTTCTTCACCGGGGTGCGCCTGGCGCTGGGGCTGGCCTGGGTGGTATTGGTGCCCGCCGAGATGCTCGGCGTGCGCTCGGGCCTGGGCTACCTGATCCTGGACGCTCGCGACCGCCTGGCCTACGGTGAGGTGATGGCGCTCATTCTGGTTATCGGCCTGATCGGTTACTTCCTCGACGCCCTGCTCCGCCTTTTGCAGCAGCGCTTCAGTTGGTCGGTCAACCGCTAGAGTCCTAGTGGCAGCTTGGCGCCCCCTCGCTCGGAGCCTGCCGGTGGTCGGTGCGGAAGCTGTGCCCACAACCGCAGGAGCTGGTGGCGTTGGGGTTAACAACGCTGAAACCGCCGCCCATCAGGTTCTCCACATAGTCGACCTGTGCGCCGTCTAGTAGCGACAAGCTCTTCTGGTCGACTACCAGCGTAATCCCTTTATCGGCAAAGATGGCGTCACCTGCTAGCCGACGGTCGTCAATAGCCATCCCATACTGATAACCGCTACAACCGCCTGATTTGATGTAGACGCGGATGGCGCCATGCTCTTTGCCAGCGTTGCGCAATAGCTCGCTGGCCTTGCTGGCGGCAGCTTCCGTTACAGTTAGTGCCATGGTCCCTCCTTGGCGCCCGAGGGGCGTTACTGTCTTATAGCACATTCGCAACAGTGTCATGGTCGGACGCGGCACGCTCGAGCGCAGACAGGTTACAATAAGCCAATATGATGGTGCAGAGCGCTAAAGCTAGAGCGGCAGGCGGATGTGCGGCCTGAGCGAGCCCAACTGGTCACGCCGCGCCGTCCCTCGCCCTGGTGGCTGGGGCTGGTGTTGCTTACCGCTGTGCTGGCCGGGCTCTGGTTTGGCTTTGTCCAGCCCCACTTACAAGAAGACCTAATCGCTCAGCAGCTACGCGCGTACCGGTTGCAGCCGGGTGCGGTGACCTTTACCCTGACCTCGTCAGAAGGGGTAGTCGGCACGCTGGTTAGACTGGCTAACAACCAGCTCTTTGTAGTGCTAAACGAACCGCCTGAGGCCAACCGGGTCTATCAGGTGTGGGAGCTTTCTGAGGGCGGAGTGCGCTCGTTGGGCACTTTTGACCAGCGCGCTTTTTTCGTCAGTGAGCCGTTAGCGCCGATGAGTCGCTTTGGCTTGACCCAGGAGCCGCCGGGCGGCAGCGAAGAGCCAACAGACGAGTCGCCGGTGCTGCTCCAGTTTTAAACTACTTCTTGGGCGGGAGTTCGCTAAGCCGCGTGATCTCCTCGATAAATCGATCGACCGAGTCAAAGTCGCGGTAGACCGACAAAAAGCGGATATAGGCTACGTCATCGACGCTCTTTAAGAATTTGAGCGCCCGCACCCCGATCTCCTCTGAGGCGATCTCCGGGGCCTGAATTTCGTCCTCAAAACCGTAGGCAAACTCGCGCAACTGCTTTTCGTTGACCGGCCGCTTGTTGCAGGCGATCGACAGCTTGCCGAGCAGCTTATCCGGATTAAAAGCCTCACGCCGACCTGAGCGCTTTATCACCATCAGCGCTTCGAACTGCGCCCGCTCATAGGTGGTAAAGCGCCGCCCGCAACTCACGCACTCTCGCCGCCGCCGGATAGCCGTCCCCTCGTCGGCAGGGCGCGAATTGACCACCCTGGTATCGCTGCCAGAGCAGTAGGGGCAGTTCACCGCGAACCTCGATGGGGTGTAAATACGTCCCCCTCGCCATAATCGTCGTAAGCGTCCGGCTCCTCGAGGGGCTCGAGCGTCCGGCCCGAAACGTCAGAACGCTCTACCGTAGGAAAGAACGCCGGATCGTCGTACAAGCTGGCCTCAAGCGCTTCTTGATTCATGGTTTCATCAAGAGCAGCGCGCACCTCAGGCAAGAGCGATTCGCTGAAACGTGGAGGCGGCGGCAGCTCGACGTGAACCGTCTGCCCGGAGAGTCCGGAGCCGTCTAAGCCGAGATACTGTACAGCCTTAACGAGCGGGGCGTCGTGACTGGGGTCGGCGGCGCTGCGTGAGGGCACCACCACATTGACACGCAAGGCGTCATCACGGGCTGCGAAGCCTGCGGCGAGGCGGCTCAGGCTGCCGCGCACCGCCTCCATATGCGGCTCTTTAGCGGCAGCTGATGGTGATACCAGTACCACCCAAGCCTGGTCCACAAAGCGCGCAGTAGTTTTTAGCACCAAAAAGGCGCTGCGCAAGGTCTCATCTAACAGTTCGACGAACTCACCCTCCGATAGCTCACGAAACGGTGTGGGGCTCTCGGCGGAGGCCACATGCACTACGCCTGAGAGGTCGCCGAAGATCTCAAACACCTTATCGAAAGCGTTCTGCACGTCGAGTTGTACACTCATGTCGGCCTGAATGGGGATGGCCTGGCCGCCTAGCTCCTCGATCTCGGCGGCGGTCTTGCTGGCTAGGTCAACATCGCGGTCAGCGCAGACCACATCGAAGTCTGCCGCACCGTAGGCCAGCGCCACGGCGCGGCCAAAGCCCTGGCCGACGTTAGTGACCAGAACAACGTTGACCGAGCTAGCGGGGGCCGGAGTCATGATGGTTAAGCATACCGGTAGTTGTGGTTTACCACAAGGCTGCGCACAAGAGCACCTTGACATCATGGACGCGGGCGAGCCTTGCGGCGCGTGTCAACACCAGTAGCCTGCTTAGCAGGGTGTTATTACTAACTCCCCTAACCCAGGCACCGTGCTGTAGGCCCTTTTTGTCATGACAACGTGCGTAAGGTGAGTTGACTACTGATTTTCTGAGCAGCTGTTGGTGACGCAAGGTGCATCGGGCGCAAAAGCAACGCCCCCGCTAAATCGCTGGGACTGTCAGGCCAACCCCTTTACCCAATCTCCTTCCGCACCACCGGCGCAACCTCCGTCCCAAACAGCTCAATGGCCCGCATCACCTTGGCGTGGGGCAGCGTGCCCACGCTCATTTGCAGCAGGAAGCGCTGGTGCCCGAAAATCTGGTGCTGGAACAGAATCTTCTCGATCACCTGCTCGGGGTTGCCCACGAATTTGGCCCCGCGCAGCGTCGCGTCCGCGTCGTACTGGGCACGGCTCTGGGGGGGCCAGCCGCGCTCGCGCCCAATGCGGTTCATCAGCACGCTGCTGGTGGCATACGAGAGATCTAGAGCCTCCTTGGGGTCGTCGGCCAGAAAGCCGTGCGAGTTGATGCTCGAGGGGATGGCGGCGGGGTCGTGCCCGGCGCGGCGGGCGTACTCGCGGTAGAGGTCGAAGAGGGGGGCGAAGCGTTCGGGCATCCCGCCGATAATGCCCAGGGCCATCGGCAACCCCAGCGTGGCGGCCCGCACCGCCGACTCGGGAGTTCCGCCCACCGCTACCCATATGGGCAGGGGGTTTTGTACCGGGCGGGGGTAGATGGGCTGGTCGTGCAGCGCGGCGCGGTGATGGCCGCTCCAGGTGACACGCTCCTGGTCGCGGATTTTGAGCAGCAAGTCTAGCTTCTCCTCGAACAACTCGCCGTAGTCGTCCAGGTCGTAGCCGAAGAGCGGGAAGCTCTCGATGAACGAGCCCCGGCCCGCCATGATCTCGGCGCGGCCGCTCGAGAGCAGGTCGAGGGTGGCGAAGGCCTGGAACACCCGCACCGGGTCGTCGGAACTCAGCACCGTGACGGCGCTGGAGAGGCGGATGTGCTTAGTGCGCTCGGCTATTGAGCCGAGGATGACGGCTGGGGCGCTGGCGATGAACTCGACGCGGTGGTGCTCTCCCACCGCAAACACATCCAGGCCCAACTGGTCGGCCAGCTCGGCGGTCTCGAGCAGATCCCGCAGCCGCCGCATGGGGTCTTGGGTCTGGCCGGTGAAGGGGTCGGGGGTGTTCTCGACGAAGGTGTAGAGGCCGAGTTCAAAGGGTTTGGGTTCCATGTCGGCAGTATACTTTTTATAGCGTTATGGATGCTGGCTTGGGCTACTCGCCACCTGCGCACCGACGAGCGCCTCGTCCCAGGGCGACAAGGCCGTCAAGGGGAAGGGCAGATAGAGGCAAAACTCGTTCCAAGACGCAATAGCAGGCTCCTCACCCTCGGTCGAGAAGTGGGTGCGCAAGCTAGCCGCCTCGCCGGTCCCCATCGCGATCCGTTTGATCGCATGCTCATCGCCCAAGCGCGCCTTGAAGAGATGCCCGTCGTTACGACAGATCCGATCTTTGGTCGCTACGGGGTTAAGCTCGTCTGGTAAGCGAGTGCGAGCTTAATCCCAAGCGACACGGTCTAAGCGGCGTAGCTCATCGTCCCAACAAAGAGCCCGATCTTGGGACGCTAATAGGTGCTGAATGGGAAGCGGCTTTTCTTGACACCCCTGCAGGGGCATGGGACAATGACCGTCTGGTGGCTGGGGTAGCGCTAGAAAGGGCTTGGCAATGATCAGGAAGAAGCCTATAGCTGAGCCGTTTAGTTACATTCATAGCGGGACGCGCATCATCGGCAACGTCACGGTTCAGGGGCGGATGCGCGTCCATGGCACGATTCACGGTAATGTTGAGGTGGACGGCCTGCTGGAGGTGGCCGAGACGGGAACTATCACCGGGGAGCGGGTTGTCGCGCATGAGGTCAAGATTCTCGGGCGGGTGCAGGCTGATGTCATAGCTAGCGCCAAGATCGAAATCTGGCAGAGCGGGCATCTAGAAGGTGATGTGCGCGCTGCTGCGCTTGATATTGAAGAGGGAGCGGTGTTCATCGGACGCAGTGAGATGAACGGGCAGAGTGTGGCCCGCCAGGCCCTAACTGCCGAGACCGGCTCCTCCTGAGCTAGAAGGGCGTGATGGCTGCTAGAATGAGCACGGCGGCGGGGTGGTGTGTCATCTGGCAAGGTGAGGAGAAGAATGGCTTTAGAGCGCTGGTTTCGGCGTAAACGCCCCACGCGAGGCGATGGTGACGACAGCCCGGCGGGGCTGTGGCTCAAGTGCGAGGCCTGCGAGGCGCAGATCTATCGCAAGGATCTGGTGGCCAATTTTTACCTCTGCCCTGAGTGCCAGCATCACTACCGGATGCCGGTTGAGGAGCGGATCAAGCTGCTAGCTGACGAGGGGAGCTTCGAGCAATGGTCGGGGCAGTTAGGCCCTCAGGATCCGTTAGGTTTTGTCGATACCGAGCCTTATCCTGAACGGATCAAGCGCGTGCAGGAGAAGCAAAAGCGCCCGGACGCCATCGTTACCGGCGGGGCCGCGCTGGAGGGCGAGCCCATCGCTTTGGCGGTGATGGACTTCTTGTTTGCCGGAGGCTCGATGGGCTCAGTGGTTGGCGAAGAGATCGCCTTAGCTGCCGAGCGGGCCGCTGAGGAGGGGCGCAGCCTGGTCGTGGTAGCGGCCTCGGGCGGGGCGCGCATGCAGGAAGGGGCGCTCTCCTTGATGCAGATGGCCAAGACTACGGTGGCGCTCGAGCGCCTAGCGCGCCGGCGACTGCCGTATCTCAGCGTGCTTACCGACCCTACTACCGGCGGAGTGACGGCTAGTTTCGCCACCCTGGGCGATATCATTATCGCCGAGCCCAAAGCGCTAATCGGCTTTGCCGGACCGCGGGTGATCCAGCAGACTATTAAGCAAGAGCTACCGGCTGACTTTCAACGTTCCGAGTTTCTGCTTAGCAAGGGGCTGCTGGATGATGTGGTGCCGCGCACCCAATTGAAACCGGCACTAGCTCGCTATATCCGCCTGTTGCGGGGGGCGCATGCCGCTGCCGTTTGAAAAGCCGATCGATGAGCTAGAAGTGCGCATCAGCGACATGCGCCGGTACGCCGCTGAGCAGGGCGTTGATCTATCAGCAGAGATCGGTGCGCTGGAGGTGCGGCTGCTGCGGCTCAAGCGCGAAACCTTCGATAACTTAAGCCGCTGGCAGCGCGTGCAAGTCGCCCGGGCGCCAGGACGCCCAACCGGCCTTGACTACATTCAGCACCTCCTCACAGACTTTACCGAACTGCACGGTGATCGCACCCTGAGCGACGATCCAGCGATGGTGACCGGCCTGGGGCGACTAGCCGACCGCAGTGTGGTGGTGGTGGCCCAACAGAAGGGGCGCGACACCAAGGAGAATATCCACCGCAACTTCGGTATGGCCCACCCCGGCGGCTATCGCAAGGCCATGCGGATGTTCGATCTGGCCGATAAGTTCGGCCTGCCGGTGATCACCTTGGTGGATACCCCCGGCGCCTACCCCGGCATCACAGCCGAGGAGCAAGGCCAAGCCTGGGCGATCGCCGAGAGTATTCAGCGCATGGCCCGCTTAACGGTCCCAGCAGTGAGCGTTATCGTCGGTGAGGGCGGTTCGGGCGGGGCGCTGGCGATCGCTGTGGGCAACCGCGTGCTGATGATGGACAACGCCATCTATTCGGTGATCTCGCCCGAGTCGTGCGCGGCCATCTTGTGGCGTGACGCCGCTGAGGCTCCCCGCGCTGCCGAAGCGCTAAAACTCACCTCCCGCGACCTGTTAGAGCTCGAGGTGGTTGACGAAGTTATCGCAGAGCCGCCTGGCGGCGCTCATCGCGATCCACAGCAGGCCATGACTCAGGTGGCTGAACGGGTACAGGCTGCGCTAGCCGAGCTATGCCAGCTGAGCGCTGATGAACTTATTGCTCAACGCCACTACCGCTTCCGGCGCCTGGGGCGCGTGGAGCTGCTCGGTTAACCAGCGATGGCCTGGCGCAACGCGGCGATATTGTTCTGGATCGAGTCGATGCCGCTGAAAATGTTGGTGCCTGCTACCAGCACGGTAGCTCCGGCCTCAACTACCTGTGGCGCGGTCTTGGCCGAGATGCCGCCATCGACCTCGATCTCGCAGTAGGGATTTAACTCCTCGCGCCAGTCGGCTAGGGTGAGAATGCGCTTAAGGCTTGACTCGATGAACTGCTGGCCGCCAAAGCCTGGATTAACGGTCATCACCAGCGCTAAATCACAGTAGGGGAGGGCGTCTCGGAAAACGCTAAGCGGCGTCAGCGGGTTAACCGCTAGCCCTGCGCGCGCCCCCGACTCGCGGATGAGTTGCAGGGCGCGATGGACGTGGGGTGTCGCTTCGGCGTGGACGGTAATGATATTAGCCCCAGCTTCGATGAAGCTGTCGATGTAGCGCTCTGGCTCACGGATCATCAGGTGAACATCGATGGGCAGCTTGGTGGCGCGCTTGCAGGCTTGCACTACCAGCGGGCCGACGGTGATATTGGGGACGAAGTAGCCGTCCATCACATCGACGTGCAGGTAGTCTGCTCCACCCTCCTCGGCGGCCTTCACCTGACATCCTAACCTAGCAAAATCGGCTGACAGGATTGAGGGGGCGATCTTGATCATGCTCACGGAGTGAAGTATAGCAAGCTCAGCCCCTCACCTTGCTAACTTTACCGTAGGCCTCTCGGATACCCGTTGCAGACGCAATTCATAGTGATACTGCGCAACAATGTGATACTGCGCAGCAATCCGTAATCTGGGCTCCCTTACCGGCCTGCCTCCGCCAGCGGCTCGAGGCTAGCGATAGCAGCAGCCAGGGCAAACATCTCGCCGCGGGTTAGAGGGCCCTCGGGCGGGAAGCGCGCCGGGGCTAGCCCGGCCTGCCTGAGCTGCTCCCAGTCTGCTGCTAAGCACCGCCCTAGCAGGCAGGCTGCTTCGACGGTGAGGGTCAGCGCCAGCTCTGGGATTAAGGGGCCGCTGACGTTGGAGAAGCGCGCCAGCAGCGTCCGGCCCAGCTCTGGCTGACTGTGAAAGCGCTGACCGACGTTAGAGAGCATGTAGAGATAGCCCCGGGCGCTGACTTCGCTGTCTAAACGCGGCTCGTTTTCGTAACCGCCGAGCGCCAGCCCGCGGCCAAGGAGCAGCATGTAAGCGTCAAAGAACTCATGCTGAAATGGCCCTACCGGCTGGCGCGGCCTCACTTCAGGCAGAAAAGCGCCGCGCTGGCGGAGCCGCTGGCGCACCTCTTGAACAGGCTGTGACTCCAAAAACGCCTGCGAGCTAAGCCCCCGCGCGACCGCCTGGGCCGCCGCTACCCCCACCGCCTCGCCGAGCGCCATGCCAAACGGTACCACTCGGGCCGAGGAGGCAGCCAGCGGGTCATAGCCTGCCGCCTTGCCGACTACCCACAGGTTGTCAAAACCTTGGGGGAGGGTTACGCAGAGCTGCACCCCGTAGATCTCCGGGGTGCCGAAGACAAAACCGGAGTCGTGCGGCGTCAGCGCCTGCACATCGAGCGGGTAGCCGCCAGCGGCCACATCATAGGCGGTGACCCGGTTAAAGAGCACGTCCTGCACGGTCAAGGTGCAGCGGGCCACTAACTGGCGGGTCTGGCGGATGTAAAGCGCGCTGGCCACCCCGCCGAAACGGGCCTGGGCAAAGCCCGGCAGGTCGGCCCGCAGGTAGTCGATAATGCGCGGCGCCTCGCGCTCAGCCCTGGCAAAACCCTCGGCGCGGCTGGCGGGATCGAACGGGTCGATGCCGTGGATCAAGAGAGCGTTGACCAATACCGAGCCGTCCTCTTGCAAGCCGAGGTTGAGGCCGCGCAGGCGGATACCGGGCTCCACGGCCCGATACGCCGCCGGATAGCCGGTGAAGTGTCCCCAGGCCGCCCAGTTATTGATCTCGGCGTAGCTTTTGCCGCCGCGCTGGGCGATGCCGCGCTGCAAAGCGCGCCAGTCTATCCCGTCGATGCGAAAGACTAGCGTATCGACCATGCGGGCGTCAAAACCTAGCGACTCAAAGCCGAAGGTAAACGGCGCCCCCGCCGCCGCGGCGAAGTCGGCATCAGCGGTGGCGTCGATGATCTGCTGAGCGGTGATGGGCCGCTCGGTGACCACCACGCCGCGCACTGCACCGCCCTCGACTAGCGGTGCTATGGGGCTGCTCTGCACCACCGTCACACCGGCCTCGGCCAGCATCGCCTCAAAGGCCCGTTCGGCCCGCGCTACGTCGAACGATGAGCCGCGTCCCACGCGGTTCCACCACTGCTCAAAGAGGCCGCGCTGGTAGAGGTAGGGCCGGGTGCGCAGATCCAGCGAGTTCATCTCACCCATCACGAACAGCCCGCCGAGGCGCGGGTCGCTCGTTACCAGCAAGGTGCGGGCCCCCTCTTGCGCTGCGGCCACGGCGGTGATGATCCCCTCCGGCTCGCTGCCGACCACGATCACATCAAAGGTGCTGGCTAGCTGCTGCGCGCTGACCCGCACGAGCGATTCGGCTGGCGGGGGCGGCCAACGCAGCCAGGTTAAGACCGACAGGAGCACGGCTAACAGGGCCAGCCAGGGCCAGCGCTTGGTAAGGGCGATCATGGCTTAGTCTAACCGGCTGGGTGTGAGGGGGCGATTAGGCGACGTGCCCCCTTCAGTCCGGGGGAGGTCTTCAACAAACTCAGCCCGGTCACCCCTCTTCATCTTCATCCTGCCGTTAGCCCATTGGAGGTGCCCCTCATCTTTGTGGCAGTACTACTGGGTTTTACATTGCTGCCCATCATCTTGTCCCCCCTTCCAAGTTGCCTTCGGTACGCCGGACCCCGCGCGAAGGGTTGGCTGGTGGTCATCGACGTTGGGTTGGTGGTATTTGCCTAGCTGGAAAAGGCAATCATGCGGCGTGTGCCGGGAGCCGGGCAGCCAACACAGGCAACGTAAGAGGTCAAGCCAGGTCACTATTGTCCGGTGAGAGCCGCTCGAGCTGTATACCTGCTGAACCGGCGGTGTCTAGATGTGCCAGGTGGATGCGGGGGCGCTGGAGTGGGCGGGGCAGGCCGGGTATTCTGACACGTAAGGGGGAGAGTGTTGGTAGATGGTGGTAGCCACACAAGTTGTATAACCTGGGACTGTAAGCTTTCTGTAAGAGTTTATCTGTTATGATTGTCCCAAGGATTGTGGCCTGAGGGCTTTTTTGTAAAGGGAGAGGGCGGTGCTTGAGAATTACTTGTACGAGCACGGAGGTACTTGGCAACGCATTCCTCAATGGTGTAACGGTTTCGTTGCTTTAGGCCAAACCATTGCTAGACGAAATTCCGACGATACAAGGCTCGTCGTCGGCTTGGCAGTACCGACACGAGCCTATGGTGCAGCTTTTGCTGCTGCAGGATACGTTCTGGCCAGAGCAGAATTGCCTGTTGAGCAACTCGATTGCACTGATCATTTCCTAAGGCTCTGCAACCTGCCACCTCAGACGCCCGTTATCTATCGAGAAAATGATCGCCTTTTAAAGGGCACTATTGAGGGTTATGAACAGCATTACGGCAGTGCATACATAGTTGTTCGCGTCAATCGTGAGCATGCGAAAAGGAAGGTCCCCGCCTTCCTGGCAACGAACATCCAAATCTCGGGCAAGCGATTCGCTAAACTACCAAAACACCAGACAGGCAGGGTGGTTTTGGACGATATACCCCTCCTAAGGGCCTGTAAGGTCAATCTCGCTATACGAGACTTTTGTCTCTACCCCAGGCTGGATGCAACGATTATTGGCAACAAGAAGGCTTTGTTGGATGAACTCAACACACCCCTAGCAGCACGGACTGTGGATGATGAGTTTTGCAGAGGAACCTTGCAGGATATACTGCGCTTGAAGGAGCGAGTAACGGACGGTCTCGGTTATCGAACAAGCCTTCGAAGCGAGCAGGGAGGCAATGTTAAGCCCGATGCTAACGAAACACCCAGACTTGTCATATTCGATGGGGCCGCAGGATTCCTAAAATGGCGAACCATGTGGCGAGAATCGGACTGGATAGTTATGCTGGACAAGACTGAAACAAGATTTGAAGAAGCGGTTGTCACCCTCAATCAGGAGTATGTTAGCGACCGGCTAGACAGTAGTGCTCTTCAGTTCCCAGACATGCCTATTGCGGTAGACATGTTGGCCTACGAGGAGAAGCGGCGTTGAATTTGAGCCAGGCTGTAACTCTTTATACTCTAGCACAGAGGGCGCGGGTGCAAATCGCCCTGGTTGCTCACGCAGAACTCAAGTCGTTCACCCTGAACCTGAGAACCTTTGAACGACAACTAGGGGAAGAAGGGCGAGAGAATTACTGGCGTCCCAAGCTACGTTTGCTTAAAGGCTACCGATTTCGCTTGTGTTCCACACCCCTACCCTTTGATGAACCATCCCAAGATTACAAAAAGCGCTTTAAAGATCTCTATCAAGAGCTAATCAAGTGCGACCGCATCTATCCACAATTCGCAGAACAGGCACGTAACCTTGTCCGTCAGGCTCAATTGCTAACAAGTGCGTCTGGCAATCCTATCTTGGAGCAAATTCATACTCTCGGGCTGCCGGACAAATCCGCGCTCCTTATCAAGGAATCTCGCTTTGTCGATTCACTCGAGATACTTCTCTCCAAAATTCTTGAGCTACGCCACCTACGCGTAGTTACTGCGCCACAACTCCGGGATGAGGAGGTGTTTGATCACCTCGTGATCGTAGGGCCTATGCGCTGGTTTCCTGATTATGTTGTAACCGCCCCGAGAGGAAGGAGCTTGCTGATCGTTCGTTATGGATTTCTTGGCGATGGTTGGGAACCCCGTGTCAGCTTTATCCCCCAGAAGAACAGGCCTCCAAGGCTACCAATTATTCCGCCCAGCAATGAACCTGAGACCGAAGTCGTTAATGCCGATGAGTTGGTGCCTACCATCGACTGGGATGCTGTCGCAGCTCAAATGTCACGTCAAACGAGTAGCGACCAGGAGTTTGTTGACGCACGACTCTTTGTTTTGGAAGACGATAAAGCAGTATTTCTAGAAGTTGACGCTAGCGAATTGGTCATCGACACGCGTAGCGAAGAGGTTGTGCGCCGGGTCAAAGTGGAAAGGCTCGAGCCCGGCCTCTTCCTTATCGTTCGCGAACGGGGTAGCGGCGACTACATCGTCCCCTTAGCCAACCGGCTCTTAGGAGAACATGCCAGTCCCGCACGAGAGACCCAAAAACATTGGAAGGGCGAGCTTAGAAGAGCGGTCTCCATAAAAGGCATGGATCATGTCTTAAATGGGTTGAAATGGATGGGAGCAAGAAGCGCCAGTCCACAAAACATCCGCAACTGGATGTCTAGGTCAGACCGAAAAATCCGCCCTAGATATGCCGAAGACTTCCAAGCCATTATGCGCTATCTCGATCTGCTTGACAACGTAGAAGACTATTGGAAGAATGCTCGGCGCATTAACAAAGCGCATCACATGGCTGGTATTAGAATGAAGGAACTGCTCTTGGTCGAGGTAAAAAAATCCAACCTGGGTCGCCTGGAGCAGCGTGGCCACCAATCCTTCGCTTTTGCCGAGTACGAAACCCACATCCATGCGTATCGGATTATCGAAATGAAACCCAGCCCAAAGCATGTGCCCCTTTCAGAAGTCGGCACGCTTCTGGAGCTGTGAACATCTTAATTTATGGCAAGAATGATTCCGCCAGTGTTGCCGCCAGACACCTCAAGTACGGGTGAAAGAGAGGTCTATCGCAGGCTGAGCGAAGATCCACAAACAGACGGGTGGACAGTTCTGCATTCTCTCGACACAGCCCGCCATGTCAAGCAAGTTTTTGGAGAGATCGATTTCGCTATCATCGTGCCACACAAGGGTGTCCTGTGCTTAGAGGTGAAGGGAACCGCACACCTCAAGCGTGAATATGGGATGTGGTACTACGGCAATTCCGCACCTGACGCCAAGGGTCCGTTCAAACAAGCTGCGCAGGCCATGCATAGCATTCGCAATTACGTGATACGTCAAAGCCCAGACTTGAAGAGTATCGTGTTTTGGTCTGCCGTAGCATTCCCGTTCGTTGATTTTCACGAGTCATCTCCCGAGTGGCATACCTGGCAAGTCATTGACAGACGAGCAATGACTGCCCTCCCCATCAGCAAACTCATCCTGAGTATTCTAAATAATGCCCGTGAATTCCTTGCTATATGTCCAACCGCCGCTTGGTTTGACCCTAAGAATGATGAGCCTCACACCGACCAGTGCCAGCGGCTTGTCCAAATCCTTCGTCCTGAATTCGAGGTTTTCGAAAGTCCCAGATCGCGCAAGCACCGCCTCAGCGACGAGCTTAAGCGCTACACGTCAGAGCAAATGAGTGCCCTTGATGCGATGGAGCAGAACCCGCGTGTCGTTTTCACCGGCCCGGCGGGAACCGGAAAGACCCTCCTGGCACTTGAGGCTGCCAGACGTGCTGATGCTGAGGGAAGAAGGGTGCTTTTAGTTTGCTTCAATAGGCTTTTAGGTGACCTGCTCGAAGCTCAGGCAAAGAGTATGGAGGGTGTCACTGCCGGTACGCTCCATGCGCGTATGTTGAGAATTGCTGGTGTAAAACCAAAGGAGCACGATGCACGCTTTTGGACTGAAGAGTTGCCCGCGCTGGCCTTAGAGCAACTAGTGGCCACCGACACGATCGAGCAAGAGCAATTTGACACGCTCATCGTAGATGAAGCACAAGACATCCTGCGCGAGCCTTACCTAGACTTCTTAGACTTTAGTCTCAAAGGAGGGCTCAGTGCCGGTCATTGGCGTATCTTCGGTGATTTTGAAAAGCAGCACATCTATGGTAGCGAGGATCAGATAGCGCTGGACGCCTTTGTTGGTGAACGCAGTGGTGGCGCTCCGCGTTATGGCCTCCGCATAAACTGCCGCAACACGCCGCGTATTGCTACCGCTGCGCGATGGCTAGGACAGCTCAATCCCGACTACACGCGAATCTTGCGCCCCGACAACGGCGTTAACACGGAATATCTCTATTACAAGAGCGACCTTCAGCAACGCGAGTTTCTCGTCAAAGCCCTAGATAACCTCTACGAAGAGGGGTTTCGCGGCAGCGACATCATTGTGCTTTCTCCCAAAGCTAACGATAAGGCGTGTGCAAGTAGCATAAAGGCACCGCCGTGGTCTGATCGCCTGACGCCGTACCGACTTGATCTGGAAGGTCAGGTAGGTTACTGCACCATACACGCATTCAAAGGGCTGGAAGCCGATGCAATTATCATCACAGATATCGAAGAAGTTGCCAGCACCAAAGCAAGTCAGCTTTCCTATACTGCCATCACAAGGGCACTACATAGGTTGGTGATTTGTGTCGCGGCATCTGCTGAAGGCGAGATTAAAGCCGTTCTCTTACGTGGGTTAAGGGGTGAAGGAACATGAGCCATATCAAGAACAGAGAGATGATTGTTGAAACGTTACGCGAGGAGCTCGTTGGCCCTTCACTGAGAGGAAAGCCGCGCAATTTCGCAGGCAATGTCCACTTCAACTCATCAGAGGAGGCGTATCAGCCCTACCAACAAGAAAACGGCGAAGAAGTTGTGCAGCGTGACCCACCCATCGTTCGCTATGGAGTCGGAGTCCTCTATCCGATAGGCGAAGCTTTTGAGGGTGAGCCTGAACAGGAAGCAGATGCAGAAGCGACTCAAGAAGAGCCTGCAATAAGACTGGTGGATGACACTTTCAAAAAGGAGCTCGAGAAAGCCAAAGAGCACGCTGAGCGCGAGGGAGAGCCTGACGATGACGACCTCGAGCTTCCCACTTACAATACCCTCAAGCCCAGCAGTATGGGGGTTAGCTTCCTGGCTGAGCTGCCAACTGACGCCGTCCTAACTGTTACTGTCCTGGGGGGGCAGTACCGCCCAAAAGAAGTCACTGTGATGGACCGGGAGCCTTATGTATGGTGGCTTAGAAAGCCCATCAGTTTTGAGGTTGGGTTCAATGTCGAGCAACTTAAGGTCAACAGCAAGGTCGCGAAGGTCTTTGATGCAGAGCCCCTAAAACTAAGCGTAGAGGTGTTCATACGACCCCACCAAAGTCACCATCTGGTTACTGTCACCCTGATCAACCGCACTAAAGGAGCTACATCGGGCCGTGCGGGCAATGAAATGTGCCTTTTTCAGAGCGAGCTTCGTGCTACTGTCACGACACCCAAAAGTAACGCTCACATCCTGCCATATCCAAGCAGTCCGCAAACCGCATTTGACGAAGAAGAGGAGTCGCTAGCACTCCTTTACCGCAAGCGCCAGACCTTTGCGGTCGGCCACGGATGTGCAGCAGATTGGGAAGTGTCATCTGGCCAAGCTCGTGCGATCCTGATACGTAGTGCCTCGTTACCGGCCTATGAAACACCTAGCATTACGCCAGATATCGAACGTGAGAATGGTATCCGACTGGAAGTGCCAATGGCACTGCTAGCAGGCTTAGTCGAGAAGCAAGACGGCTTTGGGGCACTCGAGGAGGTCATAGACCGCTATGAACGGTGGATCAATGAACGTACCCAAGAGGCGGCGACGCCTGAGTTGTTCCCTTATCACAAAGCCGCGGTGCATCACCTCGCTGATTGCCGAAGTGCTGCCAAGCGCATGCGCGATGGCCTTGATTATCTTAAACGCACTCCTGTAGCCAAAAAAGCCTTTCAACTCGCCAATCATGCTGTCCTTATTCAGCAGGTGCAGAGCAAACGCACCTTGCGAGAAGCTAGGTTTGACCGCAGCAACAACAGGTACAAATTCTTACCGCCCTATGCTCTCCCTGAAATTCTCAATCCTGAAAATCCCAATGTGGGCCGGTGGCGGGCCTTTCAGATCGCCTTTTTGCTGATGTCACTTCAGTCTTCCGTCGAAGGGAGCCACCCTGACCGCAAACGTGTTGAACTCATCTGGTTTCCTACGGGTGGTGGTAAAACCGAAGCCTACCTGGGCTTAGTAGCCTTCGCCATGTTCATGCGGCGGCTCGAGAACCCTAAGGACACTGGCGTACATACCCTCATGCGCTACACCTTAAGACTGCTTACGGCCCAGCAGTTCCAGCGTGCGTCGGCACTCACTTCCGCGATGGAGCACCTGCGACAGATGCGTGCCTCCGAACTGGGTGAGACTCCCTTCTCAATCGGTATCTGGCTTGGTGGAGCAACAACCCCGAATCACCGCAAAGCCGCTGACCACGCGCTGAAAGAGTTGGAGCGCCTTGGGCGCGGAGAAAATCCCTTTATCCTCAGCCGTTGCCCGTGGTGTGCGGCTCCAATGGGAATCTACGAAGGCAGCCTGCCCAAATCGATTCCAAGAGCCTTGAAAATCCTTGGTTACAAACGCGCAGAGGGCACTGTCAGGTTCCACTGCCCCGACCGTCAGTGCGAGTTTCACTCTGGCCTACCTGTTTACGTTATTGATGAAGATATCTACGAGGTTAAGCCTTCGCTGGTCATCGGTACGGTTGATAAGTTTGCCGTCCTGGCCTGGAAACCAGAAGCGCGGACACTCTTCGGTATCAACCGCTTAGGTAAACGAGAGACATCACCACCGGGCCTGATCATCCAGGACGAGCTTCACCTCATCTCGGGACCGCTCGGTTCGATGGTAGGACTGTACGAAGCGCTTATCGAAGAACTTTGCACCGACCGCCGATCCGAGACAGCAACAGCTCCTAAAATCATTTGCTCTACGGCAACAATTCGCAGCTTTAGGCACCAGATAAAGGCTCTCTATAATCGAGAAGATGTGACGCTCTTTCCACCACCAGGGCTGGAAGAGGGAGATTCTTTCTTTGCCCGACACGCGCGCGATAAACGGACGGGTGAGCTTTTGCCGGGGAGGCGTTATGTAGGTGTTTTTGCACCAGGCCTTCGATCTATTGAAACCGCGCAAGAGCGCGCCTTTGCTGCGCTTCTACAAGCTCCTATGCCATTCTCTCCCGAAGAGCGCGACCCGTGGTGGACACTTATGCTCTTCTTTGGCAGTTTGCGCGAATTAGGGACAAGCTTGTCGCTCTTTCAGTCACGTGTCCCTGATTACCTTAAGGCAATTCGCCAACGTTGGGGCCTTGACTATTACGAGATGCGCCGCTTAAGGCGACCAGAAGAGCTGACTGGGCGCTTGCGAAATGACGAGGTACCCAAAGCTTTAGCGAAACTGGAAATCGCATGCAACGCAGATAACATGTGGTCTCCGGAATCGAAACCGGTTTCTTCCCCTCCAGTTGACGTTTGCCTCACCTCTAGCATTATCGAGGTGGGTGTAGACGTTGATCGATTGTCCCTGATGGCAGTTGTCCGACAGCCCAAGACGACCTCTCAGTATATTCAGGTCACAGGACGTATCGGGCGAAAGTGGTGGGAGCGTCCGGGATTGGTGGTCACTCTTTATAATCCGAAGAACGCTCGAGACATCTCGCACTTTGAACACTTCCGCAGCTACCACGAGAAGCTCTACGCTCAGGTCGAACCAACCAGCGTTACCCCATTCTCACCCTCCGTGTCGGATCGCGCGCTGCATGGCGTAATGGCTGCTTACGCAATGCAGATGGGTAACGAAGCTATACAGGAAAGCCCGCAACCCTATCCGTATGAGCTTGTTGGGCAACTCCAAACCATTCTCATGCCAAGAGTGAGAAGCGTGGATCCAAGGGAAGCCAATTATTTCGAAGAGGTGTTTAATAGGCGAGCCAGAGAATGGCAAACCCGTGAACGTACCAAGTGGTACACCAACAACCAGAGCGAAGACATTCCGCTAATGGTGCGCGCTGGCGAGTTTGTCTCCTCCGAACGTGAAAGATTGTCCTGGAAAACGCCTACTTCCATGCGCAATGTGGATGCTGAGTGCCAAGCGCACATAACAATGCATTATCTCGCGGACAACGAATCTGAGGACAGCCATGCCTAACGGCCCAGTCCGTCGCGCCCAACTGATTGCCCCTTTTGGCGTAGGCGCTCTAATCGTTGTTCGGGACGGCATTTCGCTCATTGCCGCCGGCCTCGACCACTGGTATAAGCGTGAGGACGGCGTGCTTGCAGATACTACAGAATTCATGGCTGAAGAGTGGCGTTTGTCTCGGCAGCTTGGAGTTGATCATTTCCGCCAACCTCCAGACTTTCGCCTGCCCGGTTCTGGCTTCGGTCAATACGTGCCTAATAGCAACCTCACCATTCCGTTTTTACGATTCCCGCAGTGGCACAGTTGTTCCAATTGCAATCGACTCAAGAAACTTCCTTTATCAGCGCGCGGTAAACAAACCTGTACCGCTTGTCAAGCCGAAGGCAAGTATGGCGTGCTAGCACAAGTTCCCATCATCGCAATGTGTGAGAAGGGGCACCTGCAAGACTTTCCATGGTGTGAATGGGTGCATCGCCAAGTTAATCCAACATGCCAACAACCCATGCGCCTTGTTGCTACCGGTAGCGCTACGCTCGCAGGTCAAAAGGTGAAATGTGGCTGTGGTCAGGAGCGTTCACTGAGCGGTGTCAGTTTTGAAAATGTGTTAAGCAAGGCCCTGGAGGGCGAGGATAATCCGTATCTCTGTCAGGGGCAGAGGCCGTGGCTAGGTACAGAAGAGAGAGAGCCTTGCAGCCTAGCGCCTAGAGCGACCCTTCGTAGCGCATCGAACGTCTATTACGCTCAGACAGCTAGCGCCATCTTCATTCCACGCGGTGGAAGCGACGTGCCAACCGAATTATTAAGCAGTTTAGAAAGTCCCGTTTTGAGCTTGTTCATCAGCCAGTTTAGGACACTACTTACGCCTCAGATACTCCGCACCGGAAAACCGGAAATTGCCGAGATGGTTGCTCCCTTCTCGGACGAGCAAATCCGTAAGGGGATTGAGCAGGTTATTTCTCGATACTCTAATCAAAAGGCCGAACCAAAAAAAGATGAAGATTTCAGACGTGAAGAGTTCAACGTCTTGCGTTCAGCACGTAATGAGCAAGAGCTGAAGATCCGAATCTGCGACATCACTGAGTATGCTGATGATATTACGAGACTCTTCTCGCGCATTACCTTGGTAGACAAGCTGCGTGAAACCAGAGCGCTTTACGGATTTACTCGAATTGTACCGGAAACCAATCAGGAACTCAAAGCGCTGAAGTCGCTGCTTCGTCGCAACTCATCGAATGCTTCATGGCTACCCGCCTACGTTGTTTACGGAGAGGGTATATTTCTCGAGCTTAATGAAGACAGACTAAGCGCCTGGCTTATAGCCAACGGCAGCGCCCTGAAAGAGCGGCTCCACCCAAGTATCAAGAGAAACGCCCAAGAGAGGGGAAAAAGGGAGCTAAAGGGAAAGCCAATTAGCGAGCGGCTTTTTCTGGTACACACTTTTGCCCATCTCCTTATCAGACGCCTCACCTTCGAATGCGGTTATAGCGCTGCTTCACTCCGGGAGCGGCTCTATGTCGCTGATGGCCCGGATGCGCCAATGGCAGCCTTGCTCATATATACGGCTTCGGGCGACGCCGAAGGAACTATGGGTGGGCTTGTTCGGATGGGGAAGCCGGGATTGCTCGAGCCCGTTATTCGCAAGGCAATTGAGGGTGCCCAGTGGTGCTCGTCGGACCCCGTCTGTATGGAGCTTGGCGACAAGGCGGCGCATATAGGCAACAATCTGGCTGCATGTCATAGCTGCGTACTGTTGCCCGAAACCGCTTGCGAAGAGTTCAACCAGTTCCTTGACCGAGCGGTAGTTGTTGGCAATATGGCTCAGCGCTCCCTCGGCTACTTCGCTGAAATGCTGTGAGTCCTTAGGCTGACTTCCCAACTTGCACTTGGCTCCAGCCGAACCTTTCCCACCTTCTGACCGCCGTAAGGTCTCATGGTATGTTTAGAGCCTCCGCTAAATTGGTTTGACGCTAAACCCGTCCTCGTCGTAGCACAGCGTGGTGGGTTGGCCGCCCAGATCGGTTTCCAGCACCACCTCGCGCCCCCATAGCTGGTAGAGGTAGGCCAGGGTCTTCTCGGCGTAGTCGAGTTGCAGCTCACGCCCGTCGAAGTAGTGCTTGAGCGCGAGCGTCCCGCCCCGGCCAAAGCCCGCGTCCTCGACTTTGATGACCGGCACGCTGCCTAAGCCGACATTAGCTAACAGCGTCGCTTTGACCTGCTCCCAGCCCTCCTCGTCCGAGATTTCAGAGACCACCAGATCCTCACCGCGCTGGCGATATTCGAACAGATCCAGCTCATCCATCAGCTCGCGGGTCAAGAAGCGCCGCAAAAACGACACGTCGCGATCAGCAGCGCGTACCTCGAAGAGTTTTGCTAAGGCGTCGGAGCCCGCGATCCCTTTCGACAAGCTCAGGGCAGGCCCAGAGGCCTTGCGCTCCTCCGGCGGGGGGCCGCCGAAGCGCCTCAAGATAGCGTCCCAGACCTTGAGGCCGAGGTGGTACGGGTTCAAGCCGCCCGGTATGGGGCGCAGCACCTGGTTGTGGCGGACCAGAAACTCCAGGTGTAGCTCTTGCGGCAAGTCCAGGCTGTTCAGAATCTCGCGATGGACGAAGCTGGCCCAGCCTTCGTTCATTACCTTCGTTTCGATCTGCGGCAGGAAGTAGCGAGTCTGCTCGTGGACAATCGTTAGCAGGTCGCGCTGCCAGTCGCTTAAGAGCGGGTTGTGATCGCGGATAAAGAGGAGTAGGTCCTCCTCGGGGGCCGGCGGGACTCTGGTGAGGAGGCCCTCGTCGAACTCCGCCCCTTCGGCCAGGGCGCGCTCGAGCTGCCGCTGCCGCTCCTGGTCAGGGCTCAGTTGGCGGATAGCCAGGTTGCGGCGGCACTGTAATGATAGGGCGTGGGCAGCGTCCAGCAGCGCTTCAACGCGCTCGATGCCGATGGAAGGGTCCTCGAGATAGCTGCGGATGCGGTTGGCATGGCTGCGAAACATGCCGAGCACATGCTCGGGCCGGGTGGTCTTAAAGGTAAAGTTGTTCTTGAAGAAGTCGTTGTGGCCGTAGACGTGCGCCATGGTGAGGAGCTGCAACAGCAGGCTGTTGTCGCGCATCAGGTAGGCCAAGCTGGGGTTGGCATTAATAACGAGCTCATAAGGAAGCCCGGAGACGCCGTAGTCGTAAAGGGTCTTGAGCTTTTCAAAGGCCTTGCCATACGACCAGTGTGGGTAGTGGCTAGGCATGCCGGAGTAGGCCATAGCACCTAGCATCTGCTGGTGGTCGTAAAGCTCGAACTCTTGCGGGAAGCAGTCCAGCCCCAAGGCCGCTACCTGCTCGCGGATGCGTTCATCCCAGTACTGTAGCTCCTGGATGGTCCAGTTAGCCACGGGCCTCCTCCTGGCGCTTGCCGCGGTCGCGGGTCAACAGCGCCTTAAAGCCGGGCCAGATGTCGTCTTTAGACTCAATCAGGACGGCCTGAAAGTTCTCCTCTTTCAGGCGGGAGAATATATGGAGCATCGAGCCCTCGTAGGCACGGATGCCGCGGGGTTTGATTTCGCCGTAGCCGAAGAGGTTAGCGACCGCGCACAGCTGCTTAGCGGCCCTAAGGGCAGCTTCGTTATCGGAGGCGAAGTTGTCGCCGTCCGAGCAGTGAAAGGCATAGATATTCCAGAGGCTCGGGTGGTAGCGCGTCTCGATCACCTCGAGCGCTTTTAGATACCCGCTGGAGATGAACGTTCCACCGGATTCGCCCTTGTGGAAGAACTCCTCCTCACTAACCTCGCGAGCCTCGGTGTGGTGGGCGATAAAGACCACCTCGACGTTCTGGTAGCGGGTACGGACGAACTGGTAGAGGAGGAAAAAGAAACTTCTGGCCAGGTACTTCTTCAAGGTGTCCATCGAGCCGCTGGTATCCATGATGCAGATGACCACTGCGTTCGACTGGGGCCGAGTCTCGGTGGTGACGTACCGGTAGGTGAGGTCGTGCTGATGGAAGGGGAAGCGCTCTTCGCTACCCTGCTGGCCTTTCTGGGTAGCCAGTTGCCGCTTGAGCTTAGCGATCACCGTGCGGCGCTTATCGAGGCGCACGCGGATGCCCACCGGGCGGTAGCCCTTGCGCTTGGTGAGCTGTTCGGCCTCGACTTGGCGGAGGCTTTTGCGCTCCATTTCAGGTAGCTCGAGGTCTTCGAACATGATCTCGATCAGCTCTTCGAGCGTCACGTCGGTTTCATAGTAGTCCTGGCCGGGGCGGTCACCCGCCTGACCGCCGGGCTGCGGCCCTTGGCCTTGCCCGCGCTGGATCACCTGGCCGGGCTCCGTGTCGCCGTCGCCCTGGCCGACGCCGGGGGTGTTCTCGCCGTAGACGAAACGGTACTCCTTGACGCTGCGCAGCGGCACCTTGATCACCCGGTCGCGCGACTGCCCGATGATGGCTTCCTCAGCGATAATATCGGCGATATTCTCGCGGATCGCCGCGCGCACCTTGTGGCGGTGGCGCAAGCGATCAAATGCGGAGCGGTCGCTGCGCGCGGCTTCGCTCTGTTCGTAGGGACGGAAGATGGTGCTCATAGTCGATCCCCCCTCAGTCCCCCCAATTTTTGGGGGGGAAACAGGGGGGGGTTAATCCTTCCACAGGTTGTTGGCCGCGTACTTGAGGATCACGTCGGCGGAGTAGGGGGTGTAGCCGCGCTTAAGCAGGTTCTCTACCAGTTGGTTATACTTCTCGCGCTGCTCCTCGTCGCGGGTCCGGGCTTTGGTAATAATCCGGCTGATGTCGCGCACGCTGTTCATCAGCTTCTTCTCGATGGCTTCCTTGAGCGGCTCGTAGCTCTGGTAGGAGATAGTCTGCCCGCGGCGGCTGCTGGCCCACAGGTAGCCGATCACCTCTTGCCGGAAACCGTCAGCGGCGGTGCCGACCACAGCGATCTGCTCCTCGATCGATTTCAAGAACGCTTCGTCGGGATGGAGCTCCTCGCGGGTGTTGCGGTCTTTGAGGGTGGTGCGGTTGACGTAAGCCTCGGCGTGGTCGAGGTAGTTCTGGAATAGCGTCTCGGCCTGCTCCTCGTAGGCGTAGACGAAGGCCTTGGTGATCTCCTGCTCGAGCAGCTCTAAGTACTCCTTGTGGATGGTGTTTTGCAGCAGCTCGAGATAGCGTTTCTTAGTATCGTCCGCCAAATCGGACTCCTTAATCATACGGATCATCACCTCGCGGATGTGAATCGGCGTGATCCCTTCGGGGCTTTCCGACAGGGCGCTGTCTAGGGCTTTCATGATGAAGCGGGTGGAGATGCCGAACATCCCCTCGCGCTTGGCCTCATCTCTAAGCTCTTGGACCTCGAGCTTCTTGGCCCGGCCCTTCTCGACCACCTCCTCGCCGTTGTAAAGCTTGAGCTTGGTCAGCAGATCGCACTTGGCGGTGGGCTCCAGGCGGGTCAGAATGGCGAACATCGAGGCGACCTTAAGCGTGTGCGGGGCAATGTGGGCTTTAAAGTCGCTGCGCGCTAGGATCTTCTCGTAGATCTTGACCTCTTCGGAGAGCCGCAGGTTGTAAGGCACCTTAATGACCA
>Ga0208610_100082_pt1 | contig 42144 bp, 39 predicted proteins | sample SubbioR11Jul_8A2_FD_184815 | JGI IMG/M metagenome (GOLD analysis project Ga0208610, IMG submission 184815) | Serpentinite rock and fluid subsurface biosphere microbial communities from McLaughlin Reserve, California, USA - CR11Jul_8A2 (SPAdes) | ecosystem: Environmental > Terrestrial > Deep... | reverse complement strand
CCCAGCCGCTGCCGCCAGCGCTGCCAGGGCAGACGACACTTCGACAGGTGTTTATGCTGGACGACTTTTTGCTCGAAGGGAGTATCGCCGTCCCTACCGGCTCGCGCCTGAGCGACGTACTGGGGCGCACCCACACCTTCTTTCCGGCTGCTCAGGTCAAGCTCTACGGCGGTGTGCGCCTGCCCATCGACGCCCAAGACCACCCGCTAGCTGCCTTTGCCAGCGCTGTGGTCAACCTGGCGGCAGTGCTGGCGATAACCGAGGCAGTCGGCGGGATGGTCTCCCCCAGGTAGTGCAGCCACATAGCAGGTGCGCTATACTAGGGGGGATGATGCACAGCAACCTGTCGCTATGCGTCGCCTGAGGATGCCAGGCGCACGCACTCATGCCTTATTAGGGGTCAGCAGCAACCCGCTACAGTTTTCATTACTGTCCCGGCTGGAACAGCCGGTTGTAACAGTGCGCAAAGGAGTGTAACCATCGAGCGCGTTCACGGGGATACCACCGGGATCAGAAACAGCCAGCTTAAACGTCTAAGCCACCTCTACCGGCGCCGTCTCGCCCCGGAGCAGCCGATCAGTCAAGGGCTAGCGCGGGCCATGGGCGAGCTGTCGCTCGAGCTAGGCACGCCGGTGTCGCTGCTGATCGACCGGCGTGGTCGAGTGGTCACGGTGGCGCTAGGCGATGCGCCACAGACGCCGCTGCCGCCCCTGTCGGGCGAGGCCGGTTCACGGCTATACGGACTAAAGCTGTTGCATACTCACCTCAAGCCGGGCGGGCTCTCGAGCAGCGACCTATCGATGCTGTTTCTTAACCGCCTCGACGCGCTCATTGCGGTCGAGGTGCGCTCAGCACCGCAGGGCGGGCTCGAGCTAGGAGCGGTGCATCTGGCCCAACTGGCACCACCGACCTCGGATCAGGAGGACTGGCTGATCGAACGCCCACTGAGCATGCGCGAGGCCGAGACGCTGGATCTGTTGGCGCGGATTTGGGCGCTCGAAGAGGAGCTAGCCACCGCGGGGCGCGGGCGCGAGGTTAAGCGCAGCAGCCAAGAGCGCGCTCTGCTGGTCGGGCTTAACACCGGCGAGAGCGAACATGACAGCGATGCCCGCTTGCAGGAGCTAGCCGAATTGGCCCGCAGCGCTGGGGCGGTGGTGGCTTATACCAGCCGCTCTCAGCGTAACAGCCCCGACCCGCGCACCTTGATCGGGCGCGGCAAGTTGCAGGAGCTGGTCTCCAAGGCCTATCACCAAGACGCCGACCTGCTGATCTTCGACCGCGAACTTAACCCGGCGCAGGCCCGCGAGATCGAGCGGGAGACCCAGCTCAAGGTGTTGGATCGCACCCAGTTGATCCTCGACATCTTTGCTCAGAACGCCCGCGGCCGCGAGTCCCAACTCCAGGTCGAACTGGCCCAGCTCCACTATCAGGTAACGCGGCTGACCGGCCGTGGTCAGGCTATGAGCCGCTTGGGCGGCGGGATCGGCACCCGCGGCCCCGGTGAGACCAAGCTAGAGGTCGATCGGCGCCGCATCCGCGACCGGATCGGCGCGCTCGAGCGCGAAGTCGATCAGCTCGTGCGCCAGCGCAGCGAAGCGCGCAAAGCCCGCGCCCTCTCGGCCATTCCGGTCATCGCCCTGGTCGGCTACACCAACGCCGGCAAGTCGGCCCTGTTCAACGCTCTTAGCAAGTCGCAGGCACTCAGCCAGAACCGCCTGTTCGCTACCTTGCGCCCCACTACCCGCGAGGGCTGGCTGCCGGAGCTTGGCGCCTGGGGCGAGAAGGTGATCTTTACTGACACCGTCGGTTTTATCCGCGACCTCCCCGATGAGCTGCTCAACGCCTTTAGAGCTACGCTCGAAGAGCTGCACGACGCCACCTTGCTACTGCATGTCGTCGATGCCGCCAGCCCTGGTGCTCCCGACCGTGCCAGAGCGGTCAACCGCATCCTGGACGAACTCGGCCTTACGCAACAGCGCGTGGTGGTGCTCAATAAGAGCGACATCGCCGAAGCCGATGTGCTGCATCAACTCGAGCAGCGCTTTGAGGCGTTGAGCGTGTCGGCGCTGACTGGCACCGGGTTAGCAGCGCTCAAGGCCCGCCTGGCTGCCGTCATCGAGGGTCTGCGTGCGCCACCGAGTCGCGCCGCCACCCCGTCAGAGCGTAAACTTCACCTCGTACCCTGAATCACCACCGGCCCGCCTGTCTCTTGCACCTGGACCTCATAGCCGTCGAGGGTGCTGGGGAGCTGCTCGGTTAGCGCCGCCGTGGCGTGCGTAACCAGCAGGAGATGGCGCTAGTCTGCCACTGCTTCAGGGTAGACGCAGTGACGGCTGCTGTGGAGGCCCCTTCACCTAGCAGCCTTTGGTAGGCTAAGCAGCATGCTCGAGCCCAAATTCATCCGCGACAATCCCGAAGCGGTGCGCCAGGCCATTCGCGCCAAGCAGCTCCACAGCAGCCTAGCCAAGTTGGATAGCTACCTGCTGCTGGAGGAGGAGTACCGCCTGCTCAGAACCGACCTGGAGGCCAAGCAGGCGCGCCGTAACGCCGATAGCAAACGGATCGGCGAGCTTAAGCGCCAAGGCCAGAGCGCCGAGGCGCTGATGCGCGACATGGCGCTGCTCTCCGCTGAGGTCAAGAAGCTCGAGGAGCGCTCACGCAGCCTCCAAGAGCAGCTTCAGGCGCTGCTCTTGGAGATCCCGAACCTTCCCCACCCGAGCGTGCCGTATGGCGAAAGCGAGCACGACAACGTAGTCGTCAAGGAGTGGGGTGAAAAGTCCGCGCCTGCCTTCACCCCCAAGCCGAGCTGGGAGCTAGCCACTCAGCAGGGCTGGATCGACCTAGAAGCCGGCGTCAAGCTGGCCGGGACCGGCTTTCCGGTCTTCCGCGGCCTCGGGGCGCGGCTGGTGCGGGCCTTAAGCAGCTTTTTCCTGAGCACCCTGGCTGAGCACGGCTACGAAGAGGTCATTCCGCCGCTGTTGGTCAACGCCGCTACCGCCACCGCCACCGGCCAACTCCCCGACAAGGAGGGGCAGATGTACCAGGTCGAGGGCGGCCTCTATTTAATTCCGACCTCCGAAGTGCCGGTCACCAACCTCTTCCGCGACCAGATTCTGGATGAAGCGCTCCTGCCGCTTAAGCTCTGCGCCTATACGCCGTGCTTCCGGCGCGAGGCGGGCAGTTACGGCAAGGAGGTGCGCGGCATCAACCGGGTGCATCAGTTCGACAAGGTAGAGATGGTGCAGTTCACTCATCCCGAGGCGAGCTATCAAGCGCTCGAAGCGATGACGCAGTTGGCTGAAGGGTTGTTAGCGGCCCTTGCACTCCCCTATCGCCGCCTCTTGATGTGTAGCGGCGACATGGGCTTTACCCAGGCCAAGAAGTACGACCTAGAAGTGTGGGCTGCCGGTCAGGAGCGCTGGCTCGAAGTCAGCAGCGTCAGCAACATGGAGGCGTTTCAGGCCCGGCGCTTAGCTACCCGCTTCCGCTCGGCAGGCAAGGGAAAAATCGAGTTGGTGCATACCTTAAACGGGAGCGCCCTGGCCCTGCCGCGCACCATTGCAGCGCTGCTGGAGACCCATCAGAATCAGGACGGCAGCGTGAACATCCCCACAGCGTTGCGCCCCTTCTTTGGCGCCGAGCGGATGGCGTGAGCTACTCGATGGTGCGCGGCACCCTAAAAAAGCCGTCCTGAGCCTCGATAGCCAGCCCTAGCACCGAGTCTTGCGGCAGGCCGTCCTGGACTACGTCGTCCCGGAACACGTTCACCGCGTCAATCGGACGGACGAGCGGCTGAGCGCCCTCGGTATCGAGGTCGCGAAGTTGCTCAAAATACGCAAGTATCGCGTTCAGATCGGCCTTGAGCGCCTGCGTCTCCTCGGCGCTTAGCTCGAGCCTGGCCAACATTTTGAGATGCTCCATCTCCTGGTCGCTGATCATGCTGTCAGTTTATACTCCAAAGCAGCTAGTCAGAAAAGGGCTTGGGGGTTAAAGGCTTCGCCCGAAGAGCCGTGGGATTTTTCCTCCCACTGCCTACTTCCCTCGCGCTGACAAACCGATCCAGGCCAGACCAGCTACGTTCTAAACAGCACATTCTCCCGGCGGAAGTTTCGGTAGGCAAAGCCAAGCAGCAGCGCGGTGTAGACCAGGCTCGAGCCCCAGGTGAGGATGAGCTGTAAAGGGGTGGCGCTGGCTTTAATAATGCCATCCATCACCAGCAGAGCGTTTAACACCGGCACCAGGTAGATGGGCGCTGCCAGGGCAAAAAAGTCCGCGAACTGCAAGCCGATCACCGGCACGATCAGGATGATCGAGAGCGGCGCCACGTAGGACTGGGCCTCCTTAAAGGAGCGGGCGAACATGGTGATGCCAATCAGCAGCGCCGCCATCAGCGCCGCTGTCAGTACCGAGGTGAGCACCAGCAGCGCGATACCGCCAGGGCTGACATTGAGGGTGCCGCCCATAATCTGTATCATCTCGCCCATCTCCTCGCCAAGGAGCCGCCGCAGCAAGGTGCCGCTCAGCAGGTAGCCAAGAATAGCCATCAGCCCCGCTGAGAGGCCGAACACCGTGGTGGCCAGAAACTTGCCCAAGACCACTTCGAGGCGCCGGATAGGAGCGACCAACAACACCTCCAGCGTGCCGCGCTCCTTCTCGCCGGCGGTGGCGTCGATGGCGGTCATCTGCGCACCGGCCAGCATCCAAATGACGATGAAAAAGGGGATCAGCCAGCCGAGCTGACCGGCGGCGCGCTCCGCCGGCAGGCTGGCGTCGATGTTGCTCAGCGTTAACGGCTCGAGCACCGCCGGATCGAGCCCGGCGGCGGCCAGCCGCTGTGCCACCAGCATCTCTCGGTAGGCGCCTACCGCGCTTTGTAACCTGCGGGCGGCCAGCTCGCTGCGCATGTTGCCGTGCTTGCTGAAAATCTCTACGGTGACGCGCTCACCGCCATCTAGCGCCTCGGCCAAACCCGCTGGGACAGCCAGGGCAGCCAGATACTGGTCGGTCTCAACGCTGGCGAACGGGTCGGCAACCTCTTCCAGGCTAATGTTATGGACCATCAGCAAGCTGCGCAGTTCACTGGGGATGTCGTTAAGCCCTCTCACGCCAACTACGGTAACCGCTTCGGCCTCACGCTGAAACAGCCCGCCCAGAAAGTAAGGGAGGCCAAATATGACGATGGGCAGCACCAAAAAGGGGATTAGCAGGTTGCTGATAATGGCCCGCCGGTCGCGCAGGGTCGAGAGGATCTCTTTTCTGGCTACGTGTAGGATCAGCTCACGCCTCATGCCAAGACCTCCTGGCTCCCTTCCACAATGGCAAAAAAGGCTTGCTCAAGGCTCTTAGCGCCGTGTTGGGCTTTGAGCGCCGCGACATTGTCCAACGCTACTAGCCGGCCCTGGTAGATGATGGCGGCGCGGTCGCACAGCTCCTCGACCTCGCTCATCACATGGGTGGAGTAGACCACGGTACGGGTTTCGCTAGGGTAGCGCTTAACGAAGTTGATAACCGCCCGCCGCGCCATCACATCCAGTCCGACGGTGGCCTCGTCGAAAAAGATAATGGGCGGGTCGTGGATCACCGCCCGGGCGATGACGATCTTCTGCTTCATGCCGGTTGAGAACTCATCGCAGCGGCGCTTCAGGGTGTCGCCAAGCTCGAGCAGCGCGTCAAGCATCTCGATGCGGGCTTCGATCTGCGGCGGGGTTAAGCGATAGAGCTTACCGAAGTAGTGGAGCACCTCGCGGCCGGTCAGGCGGTCATAGAGCCCCATGCCGCCGTTGACTACGCCGATGCTGGAGCGCACCTGCTCGGCCTGGGTCAAAACATCAAAGCCGCCCACCGTAGCCTGCCCCCGATCCGGCTTAAGCAGCGTGGCCAGGATGCGCAAGGTGGTGGTCTTGCCGGCACCGTTAGGGCCCAAGAGCCCAAAGACCTCACCGGCTGCAACCGAAAAGCTCAGATCGGTCACGGCATGCACCGGGCCGAACGACTTGTGGAGGTTCTTGACGTCGATCATAGCAGCCCTTCTCCACTAAGCACTATAGCCCGAGAGGACCAAGCTTTGCTGGGATTTGCCAGCGGGTCACGCCCTCTCGAATGTGAACTTGAACCGATACCTCCGCAACGACACATTTGGGACAGCCAGGGCTGCATAGACTACACGTTGGTGAAAGCCGCCGGCAACGAGGATCCCACGGACTGGGGTGCTCTCTTCTTGCTCTATGACGCCCATATACGCCAGTAGCTGTGTCAGCGCGTCTGGCGCGGCGGCGCCGGCCTTCAACTCAATCACCACGATTACGCCATCAGGGTCTCGCGCCATGATGTCGACTCGACCAGCCTCGGTGGTCCGCTCCTTGCCACCGTCGAGGATCACCAGGTCAGGTTCTAGCTGCTCGATGTTAGCGCGGAGGGCGGCCTGTAGATCCCGCTCGAGACCAAAGGTCACTTCCTCGGCTTCGATGACCTGCTCGAGCGCATCAGAGGCCATGGCTGCGGCTTGCTGGTCATAGCTGCCCATGGTGAGGTGCGACCGCATGGCGCTGACCGTGCCCGGCGATACACCGCCGACCTTTACAGCGATCTCGGCGTTGCGCAACACTCCCTCGCGCAGAAGAGCGATGATTTGAGCCCTCTGCTCTTCGGTAATCGCCATATAGACCTCAGTTATAGCATAGCCGGAGACGACCCACCTACGGCGTTTCCTAGTTGGGTGACATACACTTCATCGTGCAGCCGGCGCCGCACCTCCTCCACAGGGGCAACCTCAAAGAAGAGATCAAGCGCCTCACGGAGGTTATTCCGGGCCTCCTCTATCGTCTCACCTTGACTTGCGATGTCCAGCTCGGAGCACAAAGCCACATAGCCCTCGCGCTCGCGCTCGACAATAGCGGTGAGCCTTTTTGTCATGACCCTCTCCATCTGCGGTGCAGCGTCTGGTGTGGCGCAGGGGATGCATGCAGAGTCAGGACTCTGGCCCGCCTTCTTGAGTCAGGATCTGGTCGATAGTGTCCTTCAGAGCCGCCGCATGATTGGCAGCCACGTCCCACACGATGTCGTAGTCTACCGTGAAGTAGCCGTGGATCAAACGATCTCGCATGCCAGCCATAACACGCCACGGCACCTGCGCATGCTTTGCCCGGAAATCCTCCGGGATCTGCTTCGCGGCCTCACCCATGATCTCGATGCTACGGACAAAGCCTCGTCGCAGCAGCTCATCCTTCAGGAAGTCCGCCTTGGAGAGCGTAGCCGCTCGTTCCGCAAGGAACTCGGCCTCCTCCCGGATGTGACGCCGGTACTCAAGTGGCCCGAAGGACATCCTCCGCCTCACGAAGAATGTGCGGGCCAATGTATGGACTGAGTGCCTCCGTCGTGACAACATCGACACGCCGCCCAAGAACTTCATCCAGCAGAAAAGCTAACTCCATGAAGCTGTCCAGCGTCTTCATCGCGGGGTCGAACTCCACCAGCACATCGACGTCACTCGCTGGTGTGGCTTGGTTCCGGAGAACCGAGCCGAATAGCGCCAGGCGCCGCACACCGAGGCGTCGGATAGCCGCCTCGGCGGATCGCAGGCGCTCAATCGCCTGCTCACGGGTGAGGGTTCCACCGTCCATACGCACAATCTACCTGAGGATCACACTCACCTCAAGGACCACAGCGTCGGACACTCGTACTTGCACTATATCGTTGATTTCATCAGGTTCCACGGCAAGAGTCTAACTGCATCCAAGTCCATACCCAATAAGGCAACGGATCCGCCCCCCCTAGGCTCCCCTAAACGACTCCAACAGCCGCCACAGCGCCCGGTAGCCTAAGAGCAACGAGGCGGGCTCGAGCCACTCCGATAGGCGGTGTGCATCACCACCATGATAGACGCCAAAGGCAACAGCAGGCAGCCCTACCGCCATAGCGGCGTTAGCATCGGTACTGCTGGCGCTGAGGCGGGGCGCAAGACCGACCTCTGATAGCGCCGCTTGGGCCGCGGCCACCAGCTGCTCATTAGGAACGGTGGCGGCAGGCCGATTACCGACTACGCGCAGTGTGAGCTCTACGCCGTGGCGCTTGGCCACCCGGCGGATCCGCGCTACTGCCTCGGCTTCCAGGCTGGCCAGCACGTCGGCGTCAAGGCTGCGCAGGTCGAGGTTAAACCCGGCCCGCTGGGCGATGGCGTTAATGCTGGTGCCGCCCCACACCTGCCCCACGTTGAAAGAAGTGCGCGGTGCGCTTGGTACAGTAAGCCGGTTGAGCGCATGAACCGCTTCGCCCAGGGCATGGACCGCGCTGGGGCTGGGGAAGTCGCCCCAGGAGTGGCCGCCCTTGGCGCTTAGCTCCACCTCGTAGCGCTTGGAGCCCACCGCGGCATGGGCGATGGTCCCTAGGTGACCGTCTACCGCTATCACCAGGTCGAACTCCTGGGCGCGCTCAGAGAGCAGCTGGCGAATACCGCGCAGGTCGCCCAGCCCCTCTTCGCCCACCGTAGCTGCCAGCGTGAGGCACGGGCGGGATACCTCGGGGGCCGCTTGCAACGCCTGCAGCAGTGCGGTGACGACTGCCAGGCTGGCGCTGTTGTCACCGATGCCCGGCGCGCAAAGTCGGCCTTCGCTCTCTTTCACGGTGACATCGGTTGCAGCGTCAAAGACCGTATCGAGATGGGCCGCAAGCAGCACCCGCGGCCCACTGCCAGCTAGCTCAGCAATGACGTTGCCTACGCTATCGCGGCTTACCTCAACCCCTGCTTGCTGCCACAGCTCGGCAATCAGCTCGCCCCGCGCCGCTTCAGCAAAGGTCGGCGCCGGAGTCTGGCAGATACGCCTGAGCAAGGCGATCAGTGTCTCTTGGCTAGGCAGCGGGATGGTCATTGCTCAGCGGTTAAGTGTCACATCTCGTCCTTGAGCGTGGCAATCCCTTCCCGCAGGGCGTACAGCGCCGCCTGGGTGCGGTTATTGAGGCGCAGTTTGGAAAATATCTCCGACAAGCGATTGCGCACCGTCTTTTCGCTAACATTTAGCGCCTCGGCGATCTGCTGATTGGAGTCGCCGCGGGCCAAGTAGCGCAAGATCATCGCCTCGCGCTCAGTTAGCTCGGAAAGGGGGTGCTCGGGGTGGTGAGGCAGCTCCTCCTTGATCTTCTTAAACTCATCGAGGATGCTGGCGGCCATTTCGGCATTGAGCAGCGTTTCGCCCTCGGCCACGCGCCTGATGGCGTCGATCAGATCGGCGGAGTCAGCGTCCTTAAGCATATAGCCCCGAGCCCCAGCCTTGATGGCCTCGAACACGTAGCGATCCTGGCGGTACATGGTGAGGATAATCACCTTAGCGTCGGGGTACTCCTCGAGTATGGCCTGGGTCGCTGCCACGCCGTCCATCTCGGGCATCTGGATATCCATGATGGTGACATCCGGTTTGGTCTCGATGGCGTAGCGCAACGCCTCCCGCCCGGTGGCTGCCTCACCGATGATCCGAAAGCCCTCTTCGGTCTCGAGGATACTTTTGAGCCCCTGGCGAAACATGGCGTGATCGTCGCAGAGTAAGATGCGCGTCATGGGCCTCATGGTAGCACGCCCTAGTGGTAGACTATTGAACCATGAGGCTATCAGCTCGTCAGCTGATCAGCTCGTCAGAGAAAAGTCGAGGAAAGCGTGCAGAGGAAAGCGTGGGCCGTAGGTTATAGGCAGTGGGTTGTGGGAAGTGGGACCCCCACAACCCACCGCCTACTTCCTTCGGCAGGCTTGGGACAGCGTCCCAGCAGGTGCTTACTCTTGTCTCACTGCTCTTTTCTCGTTCCTCGCTAGCGAGGTGAGAGGCTTTCCTCGACTGACTACTGCCCTTTGGAGGAGTATATAGTGAACCATCCGAAGAACGCGCTGCTCGAGCGCTGCAAACGGCTGGGGCTAGCTGTACCCAGTTTCGACACTAAGAGCACCGGGCCCGCCCATGAACGAACCTTTATCAGCGACGTGCTGCTAGCCGGCGAGGTGATCGGCGCTGGCCAGGGTCCGAACAGGCGTGAAGCTGAGCGCCGCGCCGCTGAGGAGGCGCTAGCGTACCTTGATCGGAGCTCTGGCGAGTCAGCCGCCACAGCCCCCACCAAACGCAAGAAGCGAAAGGGTACACCAGAACCCGAGACAACCGTGCCACCGGTGCCTGCCCCAACGGTGTCGGCGTCCACCACCGCGGCGTTTGAGGGTCCCTGGCCGATCTTTGAAGGGGCGTTGGCCGCCTGTCTCCAGATCGCCAACAGCCGGGTCGATCCGGCGCTTATCGGCGAGTCTGCCCTGCTAAGCGTACAGCAGCTCGGCTTGCAGCTCTACAAAAACACCTTGGCAGATCTAGGCGAGGTAGTCGAAGTCGAGGAGCCGCTAGCCTGAGCGTCCCTTACTCGCCGCCAGACTCGTCGAGAAACTGTCTCAGCTTGGCGGTATTAACGATGACCGGCGCACGCCGGCGGCGCACCGCGCCGTACTCCAAGAGCCGCGCCAGGCAGTGACTGACCGTCTCCCGGGTGGCGCCGATCATCTTGGCTAAGTCCTGCTGGGTGAGGCTTAGGTCGATGATGGTGCCGCGCTCGCTCGGCACGCCAAAATCCTTAGCCAACCTGAGCAACAAGTTGGCCAGCCGTCCCGGCGCAGCGAAGGCGCCGACCTCAGCAAATACCGCCTGGGCTTGCCAGAGCTTGGTGGACATCACCTGAATAAACTTCAAAGCCAGCTTGGGGTACTGGGTCAGTAGGCGCTGAAAGTCGGCCTCGGGCATAACGATCAGCGTGGTATCCATGACCGCCTCAGCCTGATTGGGGCGGCGCTCGCTGGGCAGCAGCAGCAGTTCGCCAAACACATCGTACTGGCCAAGCAGTCCCAGGATCATCTCTTTGCCGTTAGGGAAGTACATGGAGATCTTAACCATGCCGTCGCGAATGAAGTAAAGGGCATCGGCTACATCCTCCATGTGATAGATCACCTGGCCCGCACGGTAGCGCTTATAGGGGGTGATGCGCGAGAGCTGCTCGAGCTCCTCTGGGGTAAGGTCTTCAAAAAGCTGCGTGTTCTTGAGGTGCCAGACCAGGCTGGGATACTCGTGCATAAAGCTAGTCTAGCGCAAGAATGAGAAATTTCACAGCCTGGCGTGTTGCGGTCCCGGTAGCTGCCAACCGGGCGCCGTGGCGCGTAGAATAACCGTATGCCGATGCTAGCGGGGCGGCTGGTGACCCCTGACGGTATCCTCACCGGCGAGCTACAGGCAGGCACCACCGTGCAAAGCTTAATCCCCCGGAGGCTTAAAGGCCCCTACATCCTGCCAGGTTTTATCGACACGCACGTGCATGGCGGCGGCGGTGGCGACACCATGGACGGAGCTGCGGGGGTACGCACCTTGGCGGCGTTTCATCTCCGCCACGGCACCACCACGCTCCTCCCCACCACCATGACTAACCCCTGGGAGCGAGTGCTAAAAGCGCTCTATGGCATCAAGGAGATCATACAGGAAGCTGATCCGAACCTGCCCGACATTCCTGGTGCCCACCTGGAGGGCCCCTTTATTAGCCCTAAGCGCCTGGGCGCCCAGCCCGCCTTTGCCTTAACCCCCACACCGGAGCGGCTTTCTGCGCTGCTGGAGCTTGAGGTGCTGCGCGTCATCACGCTGGCTCCAGAGCTCCCCGGCGCGCTCGAGGCGGCCCACCGCTTAGCCAGCAGCGGCGTGCGCATCAGCATCGGCCACACCGTGGCCAGCTACGAGCAGGCCATGACGTTCTTAAGGTCGGTGAGGGCAGCGGGCGGCAGCGTAGGCTTTACCCACCTCTACAACGCCATGGGGCAGCTCAGCAGCCGGGCTCCGGCGGTAGTCGGCGCGGCCTTAAGCGCGTCTGACGCTTATGCCGAGCTGATCTTTGACCTGCATCACGTCCACCCTGGGGCGATGCTGGCGGCCATTGCTGCTAAGCCGCGGCACCTGTTGCTGGTCACTGACGCTATCCGCGCTACCGGCTTGGGCGACGGCGAGAGCGAACTAGGTGGGCAACCGGTGCGGGTCAGCGGGGGGGCGGCACGCCTTCTTGACGGCACCTTAGCCGGCAGCGTTTTAACGCTCGACCAAGCGCTGCGCAACGCGGTAGCTTGCGGCGTGCCGCTAGTACAGGCTAGCGCTATGCTCTCGAGCATCCCGGCGCGCTACCTGGGGCTTAATGATCGCGGCGTTATCAGTCCGGGCTTACGGGCCGATCTGGTCGTGCTGGACGACGATCTACAGGTCCGCGAAGTCTATCTGGCGGGCCGCAAAGTGGTGGGGTGAGAGCGGGACTCCTCGGTAGATCAGTAGCTAGAAGTTAGGAGCTAGAAGCTAGTCAGTAGGGGCGACCACGTGGGGTCGCCCTAGAAGTTTTCATCTTCAGCGGTTTTCACAAATGCTGAGTCGGCTAGGTGCAGGTATCATCTCCGCAAAGACGTCCTAGGCAACGATTCGTAGTCCTGCGAGCACCCGCAGGATCAAACCAGATGATACCTGCTATTAGTACGCCTTCGCTCGGCCCCTTCACTTCGCAGGCTCAGTGCAAGCGCTGCGCTCAGGACAAGGCTTCGCTGATGGTGAACGATAGTTCACGGACAGCTCCTCTACAAGCCAACGTGCGAGGTCGGCCAGCCCGCGCGCATAGAGCCGGCGCCGCTGCTCGGCCTTGCCAATATGGCGCTCCTTGGGACTAGCCGGGACTAAGCCCCAGTTGGCGTTCATCGGCTGAAAGTTGTCGGGGTTGGCGGTGGCCAAAAAGCGCACCAGGCCACCTAGCATACTGGTCTCCGGCGGCACTGCGAGGGGGAGGCCCAAGAGCTGCCGCGCCGCGTTGGTCCCAGCCAGCCACCCTGTTGCCGCAGACTCGAGATAGCCTTCGGTCCCGGCCAAGACGCCGGCTACAAACAGCTGCGAATGGTCGCGCAGTTGCATGGTGGGACTAAGCAGCTTCGGGGCATTTAAGTAGGTGTTGCGGTGCATCACGCCGTAGCGCACCACTTCGACCTTCGCCAAGCCTGGGATAAGCCTGAGCACCGCCAGTTGATCGCCCCACTTCAGCCCGGTCTGAAAACCGACTAAGCTCCACAGCCGGCCGCGCGCGTCTTCTTGCCGGAGCTGGGCTACCGCAAAGTAGCGCTCGCCGGTCTCGGGGTGCTCGAGCCCCACCGGCTTTAGGGGGCCGAACCGGGGGGTATCGTAGCCGCGCCGCGCCAGCTCCTCGATAGGGATGCACCCCTCGAAGAACTCGAGCCTCTCCCAGTCGTGTGGCAGGTGCCGGCGGGCGGCTGTAAGCGCCTCATAGAAGCGTTCGTAGTCCTCTTTATGGAACGGCAAGTTGAGGTAGTCAGCTCCCTGCTCGTAACGCCCCTTGCGATAGGCGATGCGCTGATCGATCGAGTCAACGTCGATAACCGGCGCCGCGGCGTCGTAAAAGCCTAAAAACTCCATGCCCACCGTCCGCTGGATCTCCTGAGCCAGCGCGTCTGAGGTAAGCGGGCCAGAGGCCAGCACTACTACGCCCGCAGGGATGCGGGTCAGCTCTTGACGATACACGGTGATGTTGGGGTGTTGCATCAAAGTCTCGGTAACCCGCTCGCTGAACGCCTCGCGATCTACCGCTAAGGCCCCGCCCGCCGGCACCCGACAGGCCTGGGCAGCGCTCATCACCAGGCCGCCGGCGGCCAGCAGCTCGGCCTGCAACAGCCCTTTGGCGTTGGTCTCGCCTTCGCCGCCAAAAGAGTTAGAGCAGACCAGCTCGGCGAACTTGCCGGTATGGTGGGCCGGAGTCATGGTGTGGGGCCGCATCTCGTAGAGATCGACCGCCACTCCGAGGCTGGCGGCGGCCAGGGCCGCATCCGAGCCCGCCATGCCTGCTCCGATTACAGTGAGGCGTGTCATACGGTCAGTCTACCGGCCCCTCGCTGGGCGCGCAACGAAACGCCCCGAGCGGCTTCACTCGCCCGGGGCTATCCGTCAAGGGGGTAAGGGGTCCGCAGACCTCTTCTAGTCTGCGCCCGCAAGATGCGCCCTGGGTGACGGCGCAATGAAGAGGATGAGAATCTCACGCCGCGCTCCTCTCGCAGGGGGGCAAGAGCCTGCGCTATACCCTGTGCCGGGTTTGGTACGCTAGCGTTATTATGAGTACGAGATTCGCTCCTACTCGAATACTTGAATACTGCTTTTCGGAGGAGCCATGACCCAAGGACCGATCAGCCAGTTTCTTAAGCATCACTATCGCCACTTCAACGCTGCGGCTGTGATTGACGCCGCCGAAGCCTACCGGCGCCACTTAGACCAGGGCGGCGCGATGATGGTGACCTTAGCGGGCGCCATGAGCACCGCCGAACTCGGCCTCAGCCTGGCCGAGATGATTCGCCAGGATAAGGTCCACATCATCAGCGCTACCGGCGCCAACTTGGAAGAAGACGTATTCAACTTGATCGCTCACGACTACTATGAGCGCCTCCCCCACTGGCGCGACCTCACGCCGGCGGATGAGCAGGCGCTCTTAGAGCGTCACCAGAACCGCGTCACCGATACCACCATCCCCGAGCTGGAAGCCATGCGTCGCCTGGAAAAAGCCCTTATCAACGAGTGGACACAGGCCGACCAACTCGATGAGCGCTACTTTCCGCATGAATTTCTCTACCGCATCTTGCGCAGCGGAGCGCTGACTGAGCACTACATGATCGATCCTAAGGACTCCTGGCTGGTCGCCGCCGCCGAAAAGAACCTGCCTATCGTCGTGCCCGGCTGGGAGGATTCGACTACCGGCAACATGTACGCGGGGCACTGCTTACTGGGCGAGATCGAAAAGGTTCACACCGTGCGAAGTGGCATCGAGTACATGATGATGCTGGCCGACTGGTATATCGAGACCTCGCGCCGTCACAGCATCGGCTTCTTCCAGATCGGCGGCGGCATCGCCGGCGACTTCCCCATCTGCGTGGTTCCTATGCTGCATCAGGATATGCAGCGCCCTGACGTGCCTACCTGGGGCTACTTCTGCCAGATCAGCGACGCGACCACCAGCTACGGCGGCTACTCCGGCGCCGTGCCCAACGAGAAGATCACCTGGGGCAAACTGGCTGTTGACACGCCCAAGTTCATGATCGAAAGCGACGCCACCATCGTAGCGCCGCTGATGTTTGCCTACATCTTGGGGCAGTGATAGCAGGTATCATCTGGTTTGATCCTGCGGGTGCTCGCAGGACTACGTATCGTTGTCCAGGGCGTCTTTGCAGCGATGATACCTGCGCTAAGCCGACTCAGTATTTGTGAAAACCGCTGTGACTGTTAGCGCCTTAGCACTCCATCCGCCAAACGCTGTGTTGAGAACACCCGGCTCGTCACTCCCGGCAGCTCGAGCACGAAACCCCCGCTCAGGATAACGTTGAGCGGTCCACCGGCCGCCAGCCGTGCCGGTAAGGCCGCGCCGAAGCCGAGCGGATTAAACTCTAGACGCAGCAGCACAGGCGTAGTGGAAAAGGCAGCTACCGACTCCGTTACCGCTCGCCCCGTACCGATAGCGGCCCCGGCCAGCTCCAGCGTTAGCTCAGGCGCCCGGAACAGGTAGCCCAGTGGGCCGGGATTCTCAAGCGTGAAGGCTAGCTCCACTACGGCGCGGGTGAGACTCAGCTCGCGCAGGCCAGACTGTTCCAGACTGAACGACACGCGCGGCGCAGCCAAGACCAGCGGCTGGCTGATGGTGCCCGAGGCCAGCGTGACCGCCGGGAGGCGCTGGCGCACCCCTAACAGATCGACTGTCACCACTCCTTGCAAGGCATAGGTGGTCGGCTCTCCGGCTATTAGCCTAGCCAGGTCGCCTAACAGCCCCAGCCCGGTGGCGAGCGGTACTGCCACCTCGAGCGTCAGCGGGCTGCTGCCGCGCGGCGCTAGGGCCAGGCCGCCCGCAAAGCTGCTGCTGGCCGCCCGCCGCCCGTTGACAGCCAGGTCAAAGTCGATCCCATCCAGCGTCAGGCCGAAGGGATTGGGGTTAAAGACCTCAAGGTTAAAGCGGAACACTGCCGCGCCGCTGCCTACACCGGGCGGGTCGAGCCGCACCAGCCCTGAGCCAGCGCTCATTAGCCGGAAGGTAGGCGCTTCCAGCAGCGGTACTGCGCCCGGCACGCAGGCGGAGAGCACTAGCGCTAGCGTTACAAGGATCGCGATGTGGCGTGGTTTCATACCCATGATTATACGCCCTCAGGCTGGCAGCCGGGGCAGAGGTGCCTTCTGGGGGGCCGGCTTTCTCAGTGAGGAGGCTGATGACCATCATTCCAGTGGTCCCGCTGGTCATTAATCGCGCTATGAGCCCAAAGCACATCGTTCAGGGGGTCGCCTTCGGCGCGGTGAAAGGGTAAGGTGTATCGATAGATGCCTTCGACTCAGCGCTGACGGCTAGTGACAGATAGCCTGTGGCTAGTACTAGTAGGAGGTTGCTAAGGGCTACACACCATTAACGCCTTTCTGGAGGAATTGCTCATGAACTATCGTTCACCATCAAGATGAAAACAGGGCGACCACGTGGGGTCGCCCCTACTCGAATACTTGAATACTCGAATACTTGACTACTGATTTTCGGGAGAGCTAAACGAGTGCTATTAGGCATCGACATCGGCACCACCCATACCAAAGTCGGCGTCTACGCCAAAGACGGGCGGCTGCTGGCCCACCGCCAGGCGCCGACGCCGCTGATAACGGGCACCGACGGGTTGAGCTACCTCTTCCTCGCGGGCATCTGGGAAACGGCGACGGCGCTGCTGCATCAGGCTACCCAAGAGGCCGGCGTAATCGTCGAGGGTGTCGCTGTCGCTAGCATGGGCGAAGCCGGCGCGACCCTAGACGCCAACGGTGAACCGACCTATCCGGTCATCCCCTGGTACGACGCTCGAGCCACGCCTCAGGTGGCGGCTCTCTTAGCCGGGCTTGGAGCAGGAATCTACCACAGCCCCCAGCAGGCCGTAACGGTTACCTACCAACCCCGGCAGCACTTTTATCCCGACCCTGCTTGGCTTAAGCGTTACGCCCCGCTCTATCCCCGCTACCTCGCTGCCGCACAGTCCCTGCGCCGCTGGCGGCGCGAACTACCATAGCCTTTGCCTAAGGAGTGATTATGCCGTTTGTCGCCGATGGCCGTACTCTGATCAACCACGCTTACACCCACCGCTTTGCCATACCGGCTTTCAACGTCTGTAGCCTGGAGCTGGCCCGGGCTTGTGTTATGGCCGCGGAGCTCGAGCGTGCCCCGGTGATCCTGCAAACCTACCCCGGCGACCTAGAACAGGGCTCGCCTAAGGTGCTGGCGGCCATGATCCGGGCGCTGGCCGAAGAGGCCAGCGTGCCGGTTATGCTCCACCTCGATCACGGCGACGGCCAAGAGCGAATCGTAAGCTGCCTGCGGGCCGGTTATTCGTCGGTGATGTTTGACGGCGCAGCGCTGCCGCTAGCCGAGAACGTCCGGCGGACCCGCGAGCTAGCGGCCATCGCCCACGCCGCTGGAGCCTCGCTCGAGGCGGCGGCGGGGAGCTTTGGCGGCGGTGAGGGCCACGACGAAGACGCCGTGCTGACTGAGCCCGAGGTGGCCGCCGCCCTACGGCGCGAAGGCCATGCCGACCTCATCGCCTGCTCGGTCGGCTCGCGCCACGGCCAGGCCAGCCACCTCGACCTGGCGCGGCTTCAGGCCATCGCCGAAGCCACCACGGCCCCACTGGTGCTGCACGGCGGCAGCGGCATCCCGGCTGAGGAGCTGGCCGCCGCCGCCAAGCTCGGCGTGGTCAAGGTCAACATCGGCGCGGCCTTGCAACGCGCCCTGCTCCAAGTCTGGCGCCACGAGGCCGGGGCCGCCCCGCAACACTACGACATCTACACCCGGGCGCGAGAGGTACTGATTGAGGTCGCCCGGGACAAGCTCCGCATCATGGGCGGCAGCGGCCAGGCCTAGCACCGTGAACGACGCCTCACGGCCGCTCGCGGTAGTAGCCGGTCACCTCTGCTTGGATATCGTCTGCCACCTGGACGCTAGCCGCGTGGCGCTCGAGCCTGGCTCGCTGATCGAGGTCCATGGCACTACCCTCGCTACCGGCGGCGCGGTCTCTAACACCGGCTTGGCCTTGAGCAAGCTCGGCGTCCCTACCTTGCTGATGGCTAAAGTAGGGGACGACGCGCTGGGAGCGCTCGTCAAGGAGAGCCTCTTAAGAAGCGGCGCACAGCACGTCGAGGGGATTACCACCTCAGCCGAGGCCGGCACCTCCTATACCGTGGTGATTACGCCACCAAGCGGCGAGCGGATGTTTTTGCACGACGCCGGCGCTAACGCCGTGTTTCACAGTAGCGATATCGATACCTCCCTTCTGAAGTCGGCCCTGCTGTTTCATTTTGGCTACCCGCCGCTGATGCGGCAGCTCTACACCCAGGGCGGCCAGGAGTTGGTCAAGCTCTTTGCCGCGGTCAAAGACCAGGGGCTTATCACCTCGCTCGATCTGTCGCTGCCTGATCCGGCTTCCGAAGCGGGCCAGGCAGACTGGCAAGCCCTCCTTAAGCGTGTGCTACCGCAGGTCGATATCTTCCTGCCAAGCTTCGAGGAGCTCCTCTATATGCTGCGGCCCGAAACGTTTAAGCAGCTAAAGCACACCGGCGAAGAGGCGCTACCACCGCAACTAGCCGGTCTCGTCAGCGAAATTGCGGGTGAACTGCTGGCAATGGGGCCTCAGATCGTCGGCATCAAGCTTGGCCCTGTGGGTTTTTATCTCCGCACGGCGCACCTAACGCTGCCCAGGCTTGCCGCGCTGACCACCAACTGGCATAACCGTGAACTGTGGGCGCCCTGTTTCCAGGTCACTGTAGCCGGTACGGTCGGCGCAGGCGATACCACGGTCGCTGGCTTTCTGGCCGGGCTCTTGCGCGGCTTACGCCTCGAAGATGCTCTGGATACCGCCTGCGCGGTGGGGGCCTGCTGCGTCGAAGCGCTGGACGCAGTCTCGGGAGTGAAGTCCTGGGAGGAGACGCGGGCGCGGATGCAGCAGGGCTGGCCGCGCCACGAGTTAGCGCTGCCAGACGGGTGGCGGCGGGAGGATAGCGCTCTGTGGCGTGGGCCTAATGATGCCCACCGTTCGCTGGCTTGACACCAATGACTTTAGTCTGCCAGAGCGTGAAGTGCAGGCCGCAGTCGATGCACCGGGGATTAAGTCAACGAGCCCATCCCCTTGCTGTTCTCGAAAAAACTTCCGGCATCAGCTAGCAGCCGCCGGGTTTCAAACTTTGACCCTGTTGCTAGCCGCGGGGGGATTAGCGGCGCCGTTGGGGGTTAAAGCCGCACCTAGTAGCCAGCGCGCTGAAGCGCCAACGCAATCAGGCGCGACACCAGTTCGGGGTAGCTCACCCCAGCAGCCTCCCAGAGCTTGGGGTACATGCTGGTAGTGGTAAAGCCGGGCATGGTATTGATCTCATTGAGGTAGAGCTTATCTGCGGCCTCAAGGTAGAAAAAATCCACCCGCGCCAGCCCGGCGGCATCAATGGCAGCAAAAGCGCGCAACGCCACATCCTGGCAGCGTTCGGCTACCGCCTCGGACAGCTCAGCAGGGATCAGCAGCCTAGCTCGGCCCTCGGTATATTTCGTCTCGTAATCGTAGAAGTCGCTCTCATAGGTGATCTCGCCTACCGGGCTGGCCTGCGGCGATTCGTTGCCGAGAATGCCGACCTCTAGCTCGCGCGCCCCTACTACCCCCGCTTCGACAATGAGGCGGCGATCAAAGCGGGCGGCTAAATTGAGCGCCTGCCTTAGTTCGTCATAGTCACGGACCTTGCTGATGCCGACCGAGGAGCCGAGATTAGCGGGCTTGACAAAAAGCGGGTAGTTGAGGTGCTGTAGCTGCGCCATCACCCGCTCGGGATCGCGCTGCCAGTCGTCGCGCCGCACTCCCAGATAAGCCGTTTGTGGCAATTCATGCGCGGCAAAGACCGCCTTCATCATCAGCTTGTCCATGCCGACGGCACTGCCCAGCACATCCGCACCAACAAAGGGTAGGCCGAGGAGTTTCAATAGTCCCTGGACGGTGCCGTCTTCGCCGTAAGGACCGTGCAGCAGCGGGAAGACCACATCAAACGCCTGCGGCTTGATGGTTTGCAGGCTGCCGTCGCGGGGCAGGTGGTCGCTGCGCCCACTAGCAAGCGCCTGCCAGGAGGCGGGGCCGGTCAATAGTCGGCCTGTCCGGTCGATGACCAGCGGGGTAAGGTCAAAGCTACTCTTGGCTGCGGCCATAACCGAGCGGGCCGAGGCCAACGACACCTCGTGCTCGTCAGACTGTCCGCCGCAGAGCAGGAGCACGCGCGGGCGGGCGGTCATCGCATCACCATGTGTAAGTTGCATATCATACACATCGTGCATATAGCTTACGCGCTTGATAGGGCTTGGGTCAAGCGGAGGGGCTGATTCGCGCTACCACGTGCATTGCATTCCACTAAGCCGCTATGTTACACTCAAGCAGCTACGCTGGCCAAGGCTAAAGCTACCACGCACCAAAGGAGGACTTCAGTGGCAGAAGTCGTACTAGACAAGGTTTTCAAGCGCTTCGGTAACGTCACGGCGGTCAAAGACTTTAACCTTCAGATTCATGATGAGGAGTTCATGGTCTTTGTCGGCCCATCCGGTTGCGGCAAGACCACCACGCTGCGGATGATTGCCGGGCTGGAAGAGATTACCGAGGGCACGATCAAGATCGGCGAGCGGGTGGTCAACGACGTGCCGCCCAAGGATCGCGACATCGCCATGGTCTTCCAGAACTACGCGCTGTATCCGCACATGAACGTCTACCAGAACATGTCGTTCGGCCTGAGGTTGCGCAAAACGCCCAAGGCTGAGATCGACCGCCGGGTGCGTGAAGCGGCACAGATGCTCCAGATTGAGCACCTGCTAGAGCGCCGCCCGCGCGAGCTGTCGGGCGGGCAGCGCCAGCGCGTAGCACTTGGCCGCGCCATCGTGCGCGAGCCCAAGGTGTTCTTGATGGACGAGCCGCTGAGCAACCTCGACGCTAAGCTGCGCGTCGAGATGCGCGCCAGCATCGCGAAGCTCCACCGCCGCCTAGGTGTCACTACTGTCTACGTGACCCACGACCAGGTCGAAGCCATGACCATGGGTACCCGTATCGTGGTCATGAAAGACGGCCTGGTTCAGCAGGTCGATAGCCCAATCAACCTCTATGACAAGCCGATTAACAAGTTCGTAGCGGGCTTCATGGGCTCGCCGGCCATGAACTTCCTGGTCGGTACGGTACAAGATGGCCGCATCAAGGGGACTAACTTCGATATTAAGCCGGACGCCGAGCTAGCCAGGAAGCTGCAAAAGCATAGCGGCAAGAAGGTCTACTTCGGCATCCGCCCCGAGAACCTAGGCTTGCGCGGCGACACTAGCATTCCCGAGCAGGACAACACCATCAAAGCAACCATCGAAGTGGTTGAACCGCTTGGTGCCGAAACCATCCTAATCGCCTCGGTAGACGGCGACCAGACGCTAGTAGCCCGCGTTGATGCCCACGCTCGGGTAGTGGCCGGAGACCGAGTCGAGCTGTTGGCCGATCCCGCCAAGATGCAGGCGTTTACTCTCGAAGACGAGCGGAACATCCGCTTCGATTAGCCTCCTTCGCCATCAGGCCCGATGCTGTGCATCGGGCTTTTTTGTTGCCATTTCGCTGTGTTCGGCAACGCCGTTGCCAGTCGCTGCGAATGAGCCTCGGAAAGCTATCAGGGCTGCTCTTGGGCCAGCGCAGTATCGAAGTAAAGCAGTCGGTAGACCTGGTAATTGTGCATCACAATCTGCAGGTACTCGCGGGTTTCAAAGGCGTCTATGAAGCGATAAAGCTCGTTCCTATCGCCGTTTACTACCTCACCCTGATAGAGCCGCGAGATGTAGCCCTGGCCGCGGTTGTAAGCCGCTACCACCAGTTCAAGATCACCATCGAAGCGGTCGATTAGTCGGCGCAGGTAGTAAACGCCGTAACGGATATTGGTCGCGGTGTCGAAGGGATCGCCGGGAGCTTCGCGCAGCATCTCGGCTAACCAAGTCCAGGTCGAAGGTATGACCTGCATTAAGCCTTGTGCGTCAGCAACTGATATGGCCCGGGGATAAAACGCTGACTCCTGGCGCATTACCGCCCAGATCAAGGCGGGTTCGACCTGCCAAGCCGCCGCCTCGCGCTCAACTAGCGCCGCATAGGCTCGCGGGTAGGCCAGCTGCCAGGTACGGCGCTCCAGGCTCCTAGGCTGCCACTGCCGCGCGGCGCGCGCGCTCTGCCGGTACTCGCCCAAGGTTTGCAGCGTCTCTCCTAGTGCGACAATGCTTGCCTCATCGGCAGCCTTGCGCAGGGCAAAGAGCAGCTCACCGACGGCTGCCTCGTGGTCGCCCACGCGCATCAGCGCCCGCGCCAACGCCACAACCTCGAGTTCGGGGGTAGTCAGGGTATCGACCAGCGCAGGTTTGATGGACTTACCGCGCAAGGCCCCGAAGAACGAGTGTTCGGGCAGCAAGTCCAGCGCCTGGTCTGCTATCTTGGCTTGGCCCAGCCGCTCGGCCAAGACCAGGGCGCGATGGGCGGCGTCGTCAGCAAAGGCTGAGCCTCCCACGGCCAGGTCGAGGTAGATCGGCAGGGCGTCGCGGCTGCGACCCCGCCCTTCAAGTAGATCGGTCGCCAGCCAGAGGTGTCGCGGCTCACCGCTCTGGCGCAACAGGGTAACGGCGTGGTCGAGGTCGCCTGCTCGGTTGGCCAGGAGTGCTAAGCCGTGGAGGGCACTTGGGCCGGAAAGCTCACTAAAGGCCCGCTCGGCCTCAGCGTTGCGCCCCAGCGCAAAGAGCGACCAGGCCCGGCCAAATAGCGCGGTAGCATTGCTGGGCTCTTCGTTAAGCCAGCGCTGATAGGCGTCAAGCGCTCGAGCATGCTCCCCGATAGCGCGGTAGGCAGGTGCTTCGATAGACGGGGCCGACCATCCGTCAAGAGCGCTTAAGGCGTTGCGATGCTGTCGCGCTCGCAGGAATATGTTAGCCAGCACCAGCGGGCGGGTCTCCAGCCGCCGCAAGGCGGTAAAGGCTGCGGCTGCGGGGAGAGCTGCGGCGTAGTGATCGATGGCCGCTGATACCAAGCCGGCCTCTTCGGCCAGGCGGGCCTGTTCCAGCAGCAGCTCACGGGTAGCCAGGCGGGCCAGCGGGTCGTTGATCCGCACCGCCATGGCCCGCTCGAAGTAGGCATAGCGCTCGCCGGCAGGGAGCTGCGGGCTGCGAGCTAGCGTCAGTAGGGTGCGGTACTCCAGGTAACTGCCGGCGACCTCCTCCAAGAGCGCCTGCAGCGCCGCCAAGTCGTTGGCTAGCAACGCCGTGCGATAGAGCCCGTAGCGGTGCAGTAGCGGATCGCGCTGGTAAGGGTCGCTCACTACCGCGTAGACGGTGGGGATAGGGATGGCGATACCGCGGGCCGGCGGGCTCAAGGGGCTCTGGATAAACAGCCAAGCCAGCACAGCTAGGGCCAGGCTCACGCTAAGTATAAGGCGCGGTAACGACATATCAGCAGTCTACTGGCCCTCGATCTAATAAAGCTGAGAGGCTAGCGCCGGGTTGAGCCATATGGTACAGTGGCATGGGAAGAGAAGTGAGAGCGACTTGGGAGTCGTGAGGGCGCTTGGAATGGGAGCCAGGCGTCCTTATTTTTGCGATAAAGCCGTCAGCTCCAAAAGCGGCGTGAGCGTAGTTGCCAACACATCCGGATGAGCCGAGGCTAAGGTAGCAGCATCGTGCGTGCCCCAGCTCACGGCGTAGGTTTTTAAGCCCGCAGCCTTGCCGGCCGCGATGTCCGAAACAGTGTCGCCCACCATCCACAAACCATCGCCGCCTACCGCTGCCAGCGCGCGCAAGATCACGTCCGGCGCGGGCTTATGTGGAAAGCCGTCAGTCCCTTGGATATGATCGATGAGCGCAACGAGGCCGAGAGCGGTCAAGAGGCGCGTGGCCATAAAGCTCTGTTTGGTGGTAGCCACCGCAGTCTTGAAACCAGCTTGCCGTAACTGCGCCAGCAGCTCGAGCACGCCCGGGTACGGCCGCGTCTGGTCGGTGAAGTGCTGGGGGTAATGCTCGCGGTAGCAGGCGCATAGTGCTGCTACCTGCTCAGCTGGCGCAAAGCTGGCGTACATCTCCTCTAACGGCTTGCCAATCTCGGCCCTGACCGCGGTAGCGTCTGGCACGGGCAAGCCTAGCTTAGCGAAACCGTAGCGAAAACTGTTGCTGATATCGGGCAACGAGTCGACCAGCGTGCCGTCGAGGTCGAACACTATGGTTTTTGGTCGCATGGCGGCAGTATGACACAGCGGTCCTTAGCGGCATCTCATGCGTGGCTACGGTAAGTTGACCAAGTGAGGCTTTTGGTTCTCGTAATGCTGTTAAGCGGCCTCGCGCAAGCGCAGCTCAAGGCTTCGCCCAACCATTGCGAGCGCTGGAGCGAGCCCGTTACTGTCGGCCTGCTCGATACGGCCCTGCTCCCGGAAGCCAGCGGCTTAGCGGTATCGCGCTTGGTCGAGGGGCGCCTCTATCACATCAACGATTCGGACGACGGACCATATCTCTACCTCACCGACACCTCGGGGGGTGCGACCCGTCAGGTACGCATCGAGCGCTTCACCCCGAGCGATACCGAGGCGCTGGCGATCGGTCCTTGCGACGACGGCCAGCCCTGCCTGTTCGTGGGCGATATCGGTGATAACAACGCTGTGCGCGACGAGATCCGCCTGGTGGTACTGCGCGAGCGTGACATCGTCGCCGACCGCGTTGTCCCCTACCGGCAGCTTCGCCTGCGCTACCCTGACGGCCCGCGCGACGCTGAGGCGCTGGCGGTCGATCCCGCAGGGAACATCTATCTCCTCAGCAAGGAGGGGAACCCCTGGCGGCTGCGCGCCGAGCCAGCGCGGCTCTACCGGCTGGCAGCCGGCTGGAAGACCAGCACCGACGCCGTGCAGACGCTAGAATTTCTGGGGGTGGTCGACCTCCCGGCCTTGGGGCGGGGTCGCAGCAGCCTCCTCGGCTGGCTGGCTACCGGCATGGACTTAAGCCCTGATGGTGAGCGGCTGCTGGTTCTGACCTACGAGCACGCCCTAGAGTTCATCTTCGCAGCGGCCTTAAAACCGGTCGATGAGCTGGTCGAAGGGATCGATTACCGACCCATCCCGCTGCGGCGGCTGCCGCAACAAGAGGCCATCGCCTACAGCCTTGACGGGCGGAGCTTTTACTACAGCACCGAACTGCGCATACCCTTCAGCACAGCGGAGCTGGTCCGGCTTGACTGTCACTGACCAACGCATTCGATATGCGCGGTATGCCCTAACGCCCGCGCCAACCGGCCGTCGCTGGTAAGCAGCGGGAGGTTCAACCCTTCGGCCAGTGCGACGTAGGCCGCGTCATAGGCAGTAAGGGTGTGGCGTAAGGCCCAGATGCGCTCGCCCAGAGCGGCGTGCGAGTAGCGCGTCAACCGCAAGGAAGTCAACACCTGGCGCGCCTGCGCCACCCGCTGTGCCGAGACGATCCCCCGTCGCTCGTAGCGGCGCAGCGTGTGCAGCACCTCGAGGTCGAGCAGGTGCGGGGCGTGCAAGCTGAGAGTGGGTCGTCTCAGCCGTTGCTGCAGTTGGCCGGCGTTCGGCTCAATACCCAGCAACAGATCGACGGTGGCCGAGGCATCGATCACGACGCCTTGGCCGCTATTCGGCATCGCGATGTCGGCGGATGACGGTGGCCGGGTCCTCGTCCACAACGACCGGCTCCAGGCGCCGTACCAACTCCAACCACTCCGGCACGGTAGGCTTCTCGGCAATCGCCTCGACTTCGGCCAAGAGATAATCCGACAGCGTCATGCCGAGACTAGCCGCCCGTGCCTTGAGCTTACGGTGCAGGGCATCGGGGACATGGCGGATCTGAATCATCTTGAACATGTCAGTCACATGCTAGCATGTGGCACTCATGTTGTGGTACTCCACGCTAGCCAGAGCCTACAGCCGCAAGTAAGCCACCGTCACGCCGTGTCCGCCTTCAAAGGGGACGGCGTCTTCAAAGCGCGTCACCAGCCGCTCCCCCTTGAGGTACTGCCGCACCGCGTCGCGCAGCGCTCCAGTCCCCTTGCCGTGGAGGATGCGCACCGACTCTACCTTGAGCGCGTGCGCCTCGCGGATAAAGTCGCGGATCTGCTCAATAGCCGCCTCGGCTCGCTCACCACGCACGTTCAGCTCGTTGTCGAAGCGGGTCGGGAGCACTACCGCCGAGGCTGAGGCCACTGCCTTGGAGGCGCCTAGCACCGTAACGCTACGCCGCGGCACGGTAACCTTGATTAGCCCTAGCCGCACCACCACCTCCTGACCGCGCCGCTCTACCACTAACCCCTTGGCACCGTATTCGGGGACCAGCACCTCAGTGCCAGGGAGCAGTTCCTCTGGTGCCTGTTGAGGTTGGTCGGGCGCACCGCGCACCGTGCGCCGCAGCGCCTGTAGCTCGGCCAAGGCTTTGCCGCGCTGCTGCTGATCGCTGGTTGCGGTGCGCTTGAGCGCCTTAGCCCGCAACAAAGTCTCTTGCAGCAGCTCGTCGGCCTTCTCGGCGGCGGCGGCTAAAACCTCCTGCTCGCGCTGGCGCAGCATGGCGATCTGGGCCCGCAGCAGCTCAGCCTCCTCAAGCGTCTGACGGTGGGCCGCTTGCAGCTCGCTCCGTTCGGCTAGGAGCTTCTCCTGCTCGCGCTCGAGCGCCTCTAGGAGCGCCTCTAAACCCACCCCTTCGGGCCCCAGGATCTCGCGGGCTCGAGCCAGCAGAGCGTCAGGCAGACCCAAGCGCTCGGCAATCGCTAAGGCGTAGCTGCGCCCCGGCTGCCCCACTACCAGCTCGAAGCGCGGCCTTAGCTCCGCTACGTCGAACTGCATGGCGGCGTTCTCTACCCTTGGCGTCTGCGCGGCGAAGACCTTAATGGGCGCCAGGTGGGTGGTCACTAGCCCTCGCGCCCCGCTAGCCAAGAGCTGCTCCAATACCGCTTGCGACAAGGCCGCCCCCTCGGTCGGGTCGGTCCCTGAGCCCAGCTCATCGATCAGCACCAACACGCTCTCGTCGGCCTGCTCGACGATGGCCCGGAGGTTCTTAAGGTGCCCGGCATAGGTGCTGAGGCTAGCCTCGATCGACTGCTCGTCGCCGATATCGGTCAGTAAGGAGTCAAAGAACGGCACCGTGGGGGGCGGCTCACTGGCCGCCGCTACGAACAGCCCGCTGTGGGCCATCAAGACCGCCAGCCCTAGAGTCTTCAGGGCTACGGTCTTACCCCCAGCGTTGGGTCCGGTGATAATCAGCAGCCGCCGCTCCGCAGCGAGCCGCAGCGTGTTCGGCACGCAGTCCTTAATCAGCGGGTGGCGCGCCGCCGCTAGCCGCACCTCCCCTTGGTCGTTTAAACTCGGCTGCACCAACCGCCAGTCGCGGGCTAGCCGGGCGCTGGCGGCGATCAGATCCAGCTCAGCCAAAACCTCCAAGGTCGGCGCTAGTCCCGGCTCAAAAGCCAGGCGTTGCCCTATGGCAATCAGGATGCGCCGCACCTCGTCGCGCTCCTCGAACTCCAATAGCGCTAGCTCGTTGTTTAGCGGCACGATCGACTGCGGCTCGATAAACACCGTGGCGCCCGAGTCTGAGGTGTCGATGACGATCCCCGGCACCCGCCCCTGATGGCTGGTCTTGATGGGGATCACGTAACGGTCGCGCCTGAGGGTGATGATCGGGTCTTGAACCGCCTCAGCGTAGCGGGCGAGCAGCTCGCCTAAGCGCTCGCGGATGCGCCCGCGCAAGGGCGCTAGCCGCCGCCGGATGTCGCGCAGCTTAGGAGTGGCATCGTCGCGCACGCTGCCATCGTGATCGAGCTGTTCGCGCACCAGCCTGAGCACTCCGTCAAAACTGCTCATTAACCTGGCCAGCGCTGAGAGAGCCGGTCGCTCGGAGGCCAGGATGGCCCGCTTGATGGTCCCTGCGGCGTCCATGGTGTAGGCGATGCTAAACAGCTCTGGGCCCTCGAGTATCCGCCCATCCATAACGAGCTGCACTAGCTCGCGGATATCTTCCACGCCGCCCAGCGACAATGGCCCCTGCAGCGCCTCGGCCAGCCGCTGCCAGGCCGTCTCAAGCTCGACCCGGCCTAAGTTGGGCAATAGCGCTAGCGCCCTTTCCGTCCCCAGCCGCAAGGCGGTCCGCTCGGCTAGCGCCTGGCGGACGCGGTCGAAGTCGAGCTTGCTAAGCGCGGCGGGAGAGGCCTTCATAAGTTGACAGTATACGCGCTGCTCAGAATCTCCGGCGGCGCGGGCGGAAGGTCATCACCAGCCACACCGCCAAGGGCAACAGCACCAACCCGGCGCCGACCATCACCGCTACCAGGTGGTTGCGCAGGGCGATGGCTGCGACATCGTCGGGGATATGCAACAGCAGGTAACGGGCCAGCGCCGTGAGCGAGACCAGCGTCCCTTCGACGTGCGGGAGGGTTGGGGCAGCGGATTGGGCTAGCGCCTGCTCGAGCGCTGCCAACAGCAGCGTCCCCGGTACCGCAGCCATGAGCAGCACCAGCCCGAGGTTAATGACGCGGCTCAAACCGTTGCTAAAGAAGACCAGCAACCCACCGAGCAGTAGTGCCAGCGCCGCCAGCAGCCAGCTAAGGCGTAGCCAATGGCCGTGCTGGCTAGCGGTAAAGGCGCTAAACGGCTCGAGCGCCGCGCCGATGCGCAACCTAGCGTCAGGCTCGGTAATAGTCGCCAGCGCTTCAGTGAGGCCCCGGTGGTAGATAGCCTCCGAGACCCGCTGTAGCACCAGCGCATTAGCCTCAGCGGGCGGCAGGTCGGCTAGCTCCGGCCCCAACCAGGGCACCGGGGCAGCAGTGGCCTCTTGGGCCGCCGCCTCCCGGGCCTGCGTCAGCCGCCGCGCGATGGCGGGCTCCTCGGCGATTAGCGTCGTGGCGAGAAACGCGCCCAGCGCCTGCCTGATCTCGCCTTGCGCCGTGTCGTTCAGGCGCTGGAGCAGGTTGGCGTTGCCAACCAGCGCCTGGGCGGCGGGCAGCCCTTGGGTCAGCAGCACCTCATTGAGGCGGCGCACCACTAACACCCCGATATCGCGATTAGTTAAGGGCTCGAGCTCTGCGGGCTCAACTAACACGAACACCCCGACGATCGGCTGCACCGGCTGGCCAGGGCGATTAGCTCGCTGCTGGCGCCAGTCCGCCAGCCTTGAGCCGTCGGCCAGTCCGGCAGGGAGCAGGGCCGCTTCGAGGTAGATCCGGCTCAGGTCGCTGACAAAGTCGGCACTGAGCTGCTGAGCCAGTTGTGGATTAGCCACCCGGGTTAGCGTCCCTTGCAGCCCCTCGCGCAGAAGCAAAGCAGCCAGTGCATCGGCAACTCGCAAGCGGGCGCTTTCTGGGGTCAGACCGTCAAGCTCCTCAGCCGCAGCGAAGACCGCCACACCGGTCACTAGCTCGAGCGGCTCGCCGGGTGACACTTGCGTCGGCAGCTCCACCGCCGGCAGGGTGGCGGCCTCCAGCCCGTCGGGAAACAGGGCCAAGGCCAGCGCTTTCTGCAAGACAGCCCGCCCAGGGCCGGGCGAGCTCAACTGGGTCAGCGTGACCATGAGCAGTAGTGCCATCAGTACCGGCACGAGCAACAGACCGCTAAGCCACTTGCCATCCTGATACCAGGTGGGAGGGCTGTCATAGCTTCGGTAAGCCATAGGCTATTCTAGCCCACTGCGGTAAGGCCTCCCAGGGGCACCACCGCACCCCCGGCTTGCGAAGCGTAGCAGGCTAGCGCCACTCGCAGCGCCTGATAGCCGTCCTGCCAGGTCACCGGCGGCGGAGCACCCAGGCGCACGCTAGCGATAAACGCCGCCAGCATCGCCCGGTTGGGGTTGCCCCCCCAATTCACCCAGCTCGGCTGGCGCGAGGCGTGAGGGCTATAAAGCGTGAGGTGCTGCGCGAAGGCGTCTATGGCTACCGCCCCTCGTTCGCCTACCACCTCCAACTTGAGCTGTCCCCAGCGCGGGTAGCTGCTAGGGCGGCTCCAGCTGGCGTCGATGCTGGCAAAGACGCCGTTTGAGAGCGTGACGCTAGCCAGGCAGGCGGTATCGACGGCGACCGACTCCGGCAGGAAGGGGTTGCCCACTTCGGCATAGACCGCCGTGATCTCGCTAGCTAAGAGCCAGCGGTAGAGATCGGCTAGGTGGACGATATGGTCCATCACCGCGCCGCCACCGGCCAGTTCCGGGTCGACAAACCAGGCGCGATGGCGGCTCGGGCACTCGGCATGGTTGATGCCGTTGATCCCATAGACGCGCCCCAGCTCACCCTGCTTAAGCATCGCCTTGAGCGCTTGCAGCGAGGCGTCAAAACGCATCGGGAAGGCGGTCATGAAGCTAACGCCGTGGCGCTCGCAGGCTTCCCGCATTGAGAGTGCGTCCGCTAAGGTGGTCGCGATGGGCTTCTCGCACAGCACATGGGCGCCCGCTGCCGCTGCCTGCTCGACCGCCGCGCGGTGCTTGGCGTTCTCCGAACAGATGATCACCGCATCCGGCCGCTCGGCTAGCAGTGCGGCGTCCGAACCGAGCCAAGGGATGTCGGTCCGGGCCGCCGTGGCCTGGGCGCGCTCGGTATCGTCATCGGAGAAGCCGATGAGCCTGACATCAGGCAGCTCTGGCAGCAAGGCGAGATAGCCATCGGCATGAACGTGGGCCAGACTGAGGATACCGACCTTCATAGCGTCACCACCAGCCCCGTCTGGAGCGACTCACGTGCCGCTAGCGCGATGCGCAGCGCCTCCAGGCTGTCTTGTGGCGTCACGGCAAACGGTTCACCGGTCTTGATAGCCCGGTAGACGTGTTTAAGCTGGCTGGTGTAGGGGTCTTCGGGCAAGGGGGCTAGCGGCAACCCCGCCCCTTCGCTGCGCTCAGGGCAGGCCGCTTCGCTGCGCTCAGGGCAGGCAGCCGCCTGAGCAGCGCTCGGCTGCAAGAAGGTGCGGATAGTGGCCGTGTCGTCCGAACTCCACTCGATCAGCCCTTCGCTCCCAGCTAGGTCGAAGCCGGTGCGGAACACCCCCGGCGGGTTGGCCCAAGCCCCCTCGACGATGGCCATGGCACCGGAAGCGAAGCGCAAGGTGACCAGGGCGTAGTCGCCTGAGGAGTCAGGCGCAAGCGCTCGAGCCGACTGGGCGTAAACCCGTATCACCGGGCCGGCCAGCCAGCGGGCGTAATCGAAGTCGTGAATCATCATGTCCACCACCATGCCGCCCGAGCGCGCCTCATCCAAGAACCAGTTATCGACCTCTTTGCGCGGCTGATAGGCGGCGCGCCTAAGCCGCAACACCCCTAAGGCTCCGAGCTGCCCGGCCGCCACTAGCTGCTGCGCTGCCCGGTACTGCGGAAAGAAGCGGACCACCATGGCGATAAATAGCCTGACCCCGGCCCGCTCGCAAGTGGCGATCATCGCTTCGCCTTCAGCCATGGTCAGCGCTGGCGGCTTTTCGCACACCACGTGCTTGCCGGCCTCCGCCGCCTGCGCCGTCATGGCGGGGTGCAGATTGGTAGGCACGCACAGATCGACGACATCGACCGCCTTAAGCAGCTCGTCATAGCGCTCGAACACTTTGGCGCTATAACGGTGGGCTAGCTCCGGCCCATCGCGTAGGCTGTAGACGCCTACCAGCTTGGCGCCGGTCTGCGCCCAGGCCGCAGCATGCATCACCCCCATCGTTCCCGCTCCGACAATACCGACGCGCATCACCCCTCCTACGGCGCAGGGGCGCCGTCTAGGGCCCACTGAGCGTAAAGGTCCACAAAGGTAAAGCTCGAGTTAGCCAGTCCGGCCTGCGCCAGCACGAAGTTAAGAAAGTCGCGCACATCGTCAGCCGTGCTGTCGCGGAACAGCGCCCCGCCTTGCTTGCCCGCGAAGCGGCCCACCGTGACCTCGGGCAGCGCCTCTTGCGCCACCGCCGCCGTTAGGCGCAGCTCTTGCAGCAGCGCTTCGACCAGGCGAAGATCAGGCTCGCTGCGCGCTAAATCAGCCGCCGTGTAGATCGCCACCTCAGCAGCAAGCGTGCGCAGCACGATCCCCCGGCTAAGCAGGCGGCGCAGCAGCGACGGGCTGCCGGTCACCTCCAGGGGAACGGTGGCGCTAGCGAACTGCTCGGCTAGCCCGCTCACGCTGAGGCTGAGCCGGTACCTGCCGGGGGCTAAGGTCGCCGGAAGGTCCAGGGCGATATCGCCGATTACGAAGGCCACTGCGCCCCGGGGGATGCTTACCGTTTGCGACAAAGCTGCTAGGTCAGCGCCCTGGAGACTCAGGGTCACCATTACCTGAGCGGGCAGCTCAAAGCCGGGGGTGGAGAGCTCGAAGCGGGCCGCTAGGCGGTCCCCAGGCTGGAAAGTAGCGGTGACGGGGCCACGAGCACCGAGGTTGAGCGTGATATCCGAAGTAATCTCCAGAGGCGGCGGCGGAGCGCGCAGCACAGCGATACGCTGCCGTGCCTGCGCAGCAAAGGGCTCCACTCCACCGCGCGCCAGATACTGCTCAAACTGAGCGGCGGCCTCCTCGCGGCGCCCCTCGGCCTCATATAGCGTAGCGAGCGCGAAGTGGACCCCGATCTGATTCGGAAAGAGTTCTAGCGCATTTTCAAGATCGACGATGGCCTCATCTTCCACACCGGGGTCGATGGCTAGGGCGTGCTGGTAAGCCTCCATCGCTTCGCCCAGGCGAGCTGTTACCGCCTGCACGAGGCCGAGGTTATACCAGGCTACGTACTGCTGGTCATTCAGTTCCAGGGCGCGCAGCGAAGCACGCTCGCTGCGCGCCAAAAAGCCGAGCAGGTAGTAGGCCCAGCCCAGGTTGGTCCAGTACAGGTCGCTCTCGGGCGCTAAGCTTACCGCTACCACCAGCGCCTGGGCCGCGGCCAGCGCGTCGTCTTGGTCAAAGGCGATGAACGAGCGCCGCTCGAAGGGGTAGGTCATAAAGGGCGCGACGCGGCTCCACAGTGCCAGGGCCTCTATTTCCAGAGCGGTCTCGCCGAGCTGCTGCGCGGCAAGCTGCGCGCCGAGCAGCGCACTCCGCTCTGGTATATCAACTAGCTCAGTGAGGTCTTGATACGCGCTCTCAACCCGGTTGACCGCCCGGTAGACAGCCCTAGCTGCCAGGCCATACGGGTAGCGCGCCGCCTGCTCGAAAGCCGCCCTGGCCCCAGGGTGGTCGTTGATGCTGGCTCTGAGGGTGGCTACCCAGAGCTGAGCCAGCGGCCACAAGGCTTCGCCCAACCATTCCTTCTCGGCTGCCAGCGCCTCAAAAGCTGCGATAGCGCGCAGGTTATCCAGCGGTGACCGGGTCAACTCCAGTGCCGCCCACAGCAGCGGATCGGCTACCTCACCGCCCGCTAAATAAGCTTGCAGGTTGTCAAGCAGCGCCTGCCAGTGTACTTCGGCCTCCTCGGCGGCGACTGCTTGCGTTAGCCGCTCCAGCGCCTCGGCGGTAAAGCCGCCGCTTAACAGCGCCAGCGCCTGCACATAGTCACCATAAGCGGTTAGCAGGTCGATAGCGGTGTTAGCAGTATCTACCTGTAGATCGAACTCACGGTTGAGTATTCCCAGCACCTGGACTGCCAGGCGCCCCGGCTCGCCCTGTGGGGCGCGCAGGAGGTGCCTGGTCACCCGCTCAGGGGTGGCTAGGTAGAGCTCGAGCCTCAGCCGCTCGCCGGTAAGCGTCACCGACCCGGTTAGCGCGATATCCACCCCTAGCGTCTCACGCACCATCGCAGCGCCGTCAAAACCGGCTACCTCGAAGCGCTCGTTCAGGAAGGCCAGCGGGTTGAAAAAACCTTCCTCGGCCACTAGCGGCGGTACCAACACCGGCGTGGGGAAGACTCCGATCACCAGGGCGTCATCAACCAACCCCTCCGCCACCCGATCAGCCACCGCCGTCCCTAAGATGACATCCGGGCCGCTAAAGGGATAGACAGCAACGCTCGTGATACCTTGTGCCCAGCCCAGCGGCCACAGCAGCAGCAGACCAAGACTAATCAGTAGCGTGCGCATCACTACCTCCGTTGACGGTAGGCTATCACGCTTCAGGTGAGAAGGGGTACCGCAGGCCACAGCACGGCAGGGGCGTGACCTGGTAGCCTTTTTACCCGTGCCCAGCTAACCACACTTGCTGTAACCGCACGCCTCACACTTACGGCACCCCTCCTCAAAGCGCAGCGGGCCGCCGCAATCAGGGCATTTAGCGCCGCGCTGCAACACGTTCTCGACCCCGGCGGTCTCCAGCGCCACCGCGATCAGATCGGCCTTGCTCATCACCATGCGGCCCTGATAGGTGCCGTACATGCCGCCGTTGATGCCGCGCAAGGTCTTGACGATGGCCTCGGCCGGCACGCCGTATTGCAGGGCGATACTGACCATCCGGCCTAGCGCCTCGCTGTCGGCATTAGCCTCATCGCCGGCCTTGCCGCTGACGATGAAGACCTCGGTCGGCAGGCCATCTTGCTTGTTGACGGTGACATAAAAGCCGCGCTTTTCGCCGGTCGGTAAGGTGAGCTTAACGGCGTCAGTAAAACCGGTAAGGCGGGGGGGGCGGTCAAAGAGCGGTTCGCCTGGAAGGCGCTCGGTCATAGGGCGGGGGGATTTGGTGGCAATGGTCGTGTCAGCATCCCCTTTAACGCTCTCGGTGCTGGTGGACAGAACTTGGAAGTCGCGGCTGCCGTCGCGGTAGACGGTGATCCCCTTGCAGCCGGTCTCGAAGGCCAGGCTGTAGGCATCAAAGACATCTTGCACCGTAGCTTGATTGGGCATGTTGATCGTCTTGCTGATCGAGTTTGCCACCATCTTACCGCCGCCATCGAAGGTGGTCTGCACCACCCCTTGCATCTTGACGTGATCTTCTGGGGCGATGTCATGAGCGCAGACCAGCACCGACCTAACCTTGCTCGGGATGAAGGCAAGCCCTTGCACGCTGCCGTGGTTAGCCGCTACTGCCGCCACCACCTTGTCCCAATCCCAAGCACCGTCCTGGTTGTAGTCGGGGTGCGGTAGGTGTTGCTTTAGCAGCTCCTGAAACAGCGGATGGATCAGGCTCTGGTATTCGCTGCCGACACGGCGATAGATAAACGGCGCAAAGACCGGCTCGATGCCGCTGCTGACGCCCATCAGCATGCTGGTGGTGCCGGTCGGCGCTACGGTGAGCAGGGCCACGTTGCGACGGGGTGCTCCGAGCGTACTCTTTGCGACCTCCGGAAACGCCCCTCGTTCCTTAGCCAGCGCCTCACTGGCCGCAGTAGCCTGATCGCGCAGTTCGCCGATCACCCGCGCCACCGCCTGCCGACCCGCCTCCGAATCGTAGCGATAGCCCATCATAATCAGGGCATCGGCTAAGCCCATGATGCCGAGCCCTAAGCGGCGCAGCCGCATCGACATCTCGCGGTTATCCTCCAGAGCGAACTTGTTGACTTCAAGCACATTGTCGAGGAAGCGGACGCAGGTCGCCACGTCCTGGCGGAATTCGTCCCAGGCGAAGCCATCGGTGCCGGTGTTGGGGGTACTTACGTACCGAGCGAGGTTGATGGCGCCCAAGTCGCAGGGCTCACCAGGAAACAAGGGTATCTCGCCGCAGGGATTGGTGGCCTTGATGTCGCCATAGGCCGCTCGCATCGGGTTGTACTCGTTGATCCGGTCGATGAAGATGAGCCCTGGCTCGCCGGTCTGCCAGGCGTGGCCAGCGATACCGTACAACGTGTCGCTCATGGTCTTGGAGCGCCGCATGAAGTCGTCGCTGACGAGCACGCTAATGTTGAAGGTGCTGATGTCGCCTTCGGCCTTCTCGCGGTCTAAGTCCTTGGCGGTGATGAAGTCTTCGATGTCGGGGTGGGTGATCGACATCGTTGCCATCCCAGCGCCACGTCTCGAACCGCCTTGCCTGATCACTCTCAGCGTCGGGGCGTAGACATAGCGCAACGTCGCCACCGGCCCAGCGTACTCAGCGCCACCTAGCGAGGCCCAGTAGGCGAAGTTGTCAAATACCTCTACTGCAAAGCTGCTGGGGCCCGAGCTGGTGCCGCCGGAGCCGTTGACCGGCGTCCCTTCGGGGCGCAGCTCGCTCAGCGACAGCAGGATGTTCTCGCCACCCATCAGCTGGGTGGCCATCTCTGCGGCGTACTGCCAGATGCTTTCAACCGAATCCCCCACCATCAGCGTCGTGGCAGCGGGGGCTGTCTCGGCCTCCACGAACTGCGCGTAGCGGTAGCCGCGCGTGACATACTTGCCATGCACCAGATCCAGGTAGGTACCGGTCTTGAGCTTGTCATAGTCGGGGTGGCTGGGCGCGATGGTGAGGTAGAGCTTGCCCGCCTGCTTGGGGTACGGGCGCTTGGGTAGCAGCGGGTCAAGGTTTAAGCCATTACCGCCGCCGACTTTAGTCACTAGAGCTAGCTTGGTGGCGAGGCGGAGCACCCAGGCATCCGTCCCCTCCATCTCGGGAGAGCCGTCCTGGACAAAACAATTTAACACGTTACCGTGGCTCGTCGCCGCACCGGCCAATACCCGGCCACCGGGGCAGAAACGCTTGCCCACCATCAGCTCATAGAACTGCTCGGTGTAGTAGTCCCGCTCCTGCACCTCGGGGCTGGCTACCCAGGCCGCTACCCGGCGGAACAGATCGTCGATGGTCTGGTCGGAAGGCTGGAAGTATTGGCGCTTAGCAATGGCTACCGCGTGGGGATCAAAGTTTGCCAGCGTGGCAGCCGGCGTCGGAACCTTACCCATGACCTCTCCTTTTGCCTAACAACAATATCGCGAAGTTTAATCCATATCTGGCGCTTAGTCAAGAGCTTGCTACTATATCTTGCACTAGCATAGATAGGCACCCTCGAGTTGCCAAACGGCACGCTTACTCGGTAGACTAGGCTGCATTGATCCAGCTTATCACTACTAGTTGTAGTATGCAAGTTGATTGCAAATACCAGATAATGTATCCCATTAGAAAGTGACTAGCTGTGCGGTAGACTCAGCTCATGCTCGAAGAGCTAACGGGAGCGGTTCAGCTCTTGCAGCGCGACCCAGTGCTCGGCTACAGCCTACTGGCAAGCCTCTTGCTGGCTGCCGTGTCGCTCAGCTCAGGGTTAGCGCGGCTCGACTTTGTGGTGCTGGCTAAAGCCTCCGTGTTGCTGCGGATGGCTTTCCTGGTGGGGCTAGCCGCAGCCCTGCGTTACCTTGGCGAGACAGTCGACGGCCTGCTCTGGCAAAGCGCCATGACTGGGGCGTGGCACCTTCCGCTCTACCTGCTGGCGCTTGGCTACGGACCGAGCGTCGGGCTGGCAGCGGCCGGGCTAATGGCCGTTATAACTGCCCCTAGCGGCTGGGGTGAGGCGCTGTTGGCACTTCAGCTCCTAATTTTAGGCTGGCTAGCTATCTATCCCAGCCCTCGTCACTACCGCTGGGCCGGACCGCTCAACGTTGCCCTGGCTTATGGGTTGACCTGGATAACCGGCGGCGTCGCTCTGACCTACGCCACCACCGGTGCGGTGCAACTCGGCGTCTTCGCCGAGCAGCAGCCGGTGATCGGCCTAGCGCTGGCAATGGTTGCGCTGCTGGGGTTCGGGCCCAGCTTTTATCGAACCTTTTTTGCCGCCTCGCGCCTGGTGCCTCCGGTAGCAGTGCGGTCCCGGACCCGGCACCCCACCTATGTGCCCCCACCACCGCTAACGCGGCGGCGCACTCCCAAACGCCAGCTTACACCTCCCCGCTTCGACGAGTGAAGCGGATTACGAGCGGATTGCTGAAGTTGCGTCAACGACTCTACGCCGTTGCTACCTTAAAAGTGATAGTTAAAACCGACCGCCCCGCCGAAGGTCGGAATGACGCTTGGGCGACCGATGCCGATGCCGGCCCCAAGCGAGATTTCAGCAAAGACCCCCAGCGGATCGAGCCCTAGATCGGTGAAGCGGAACTCGCCGCCGAGCAGCCCGTGAATACTAACCAAGGCGCCGCCGCCACCGAAGTCGATGGCCGGGCCACCGCCCACATACACGGTAAATGGACGCTCGACCGCCACCACGTTCAGCGCATCGACCCCTACACCAAAGCTGACGTTGCCGCCGCGCACCTGTAAGTTGGCGCTGACTCGCAGGTCAAACCCGTTAGCAAGGGCGTTTTCAACGCCGTAATGGAGCGTGACGCCGAGCGGGTAGCCGCTGCGGAGACCGAACCAGCTCTGGGCCTGGACCGTGCTGAGCACGAGGGCGATTAGGATCAAGCCGATAATACGCTTCATATCTTCCTCTCTCACGTTGCTGCTGCCCCCCTAATTGTTGCGGCTTTGAGCGGGCCGCAGAGTGAACGATTACACTAGGCGGCGGCGGATGCTGCTGCTGATTACGTCTACTATGACAATAAAGGCGATGATGACCAGCAGGATCATGGCGATCTCTTCCCAGCGGCGGAACTGGATGCGCTGAATCAACAGGCCGCCGATGCCCCCTGCCCCGACTAGCCCCAGGATCGACGCGGCACGCAGGTTGATCTCAAAGCGGTAGAGCACGTTGCTGGCGAACTCCGGCAGCACCTGCGGCACCACCGCATAGCTGAAGGTGTGGATTGGACCGGCGCCGGTAGCGCGCAGCGCTTCACCCGGACCAGGATCGATCGACTCGATGATGTCGGAGAACATCTTGCCCAAAAAGCCGACTGAGTTGATTCCTAATGCCATGATCCCCGCCACCGCGCCAGGGCCAACCGCTGCCACAAAGATGATGGCAAAGAGCAGTTCTGGGAAGACGCGAATCGCTGCCAGCAGGCCTCGCCCCGGCAGCGCGAAGCGGTTGCCGCCCACCAGGTTGGCCGCCGAGATAAAGGCTACCGGTACTGCCAGCACACCGGCAATGACCGTACCGATCACCGCCATATACATGGTCTCCATCATGGCGGCGAAGGCGCGTGAAAAGATGGCGGCATCAGGGTTAGTCAGGCCGCGCCAGAGCGGCGGGAGGTTGCGCTCGAGCCCGCTTAGGATCCGCTCCCAACTGACGTTGCCTAAGGTTAAAAGGCAGGCGGCGGTAATACCAAGAATCGCCAACACCAGCAGGTACTGCCAGAGCTTAGTGCGCCGGGCCTGGGGGGGCAGCGGCGGGACGACAACCGGTGTGGCGGTGCGCACGCGGCTAGCCATCAGGTCAACCTCGCGCGGATGTAGGCCGAAATGCTGTCGATGATAATCACCACCACAAAGATCACCATCAGCAGCACCGCAATCCGCTGGTACTGGAAGAGCGCCACGTAGCGGTTAAGCAAAAAGCCGATCCCCCCGGCGCCGACAAAGCCCAGCACCGTCGAGGCGCGCACATTTACCTCAAAGATGTAGATGATGTAAGACAACAGGCTAGCCGCTACTTGCGGCACCGCGCCGTAGACGATCACCTGGGTGCCGCTAGCGCCCGCTGCCTTGAGCGCTTCGATGGGACCAGGGTCGATGGCCTCAACGTATTCACTCCCTAGTTTGGCTAGGATCGACAGCGTAAAGATAGTGATAGCCACTACACCCGGCAAGGGGCCGAACGAGAGGATAGCTACCAGCACTGCGGCGTAGAGCAGATCGGGGATGGAGCGCATGACTGTCATCAGGGTGCGGGAGAACCACATCAGTACGGGATGCGGACTGGTGTTGCGCGATGACCAGAACAGCCAGGGAGTGCCTAGCAAAACTCCGAACAGCGTCCCCAGCCAGGCCATCTGCAAAGTCTCAATGAGCGGACGCCAGATCTGCGGCAGGGCGCGTTGCCAGTCGGGCGGCCAGAAGTTGCCGAAGAAAAGGACGAAATCGACCAGACTCCCCCACATATCGTCGATGCGGAAGTTGGTTTCACGGAGCGAGATAATCAGTAGCCCGGCAATGACTGCCCACGTCGACCAGCTCAGCAGCCGGGGCAGTAGCGGGAGCTGTGGTACTGCGCTAGGCAGCGCCACGGAGATCTTTCTCCTTGTCGATAGGGCGCCCGTAAATCTCTTCAAAAACTTCGTTAGTGGCAGCTTCGGGCGCGCCGTCGAAGACGATCAAGCCGTCCCGCATGCCGATGATGCGGTCGGCGTAGTCGCGGGCCAGATCGATGAAATGGAGGTTGACCAGGGTGGTGATGCCGTCCTCACGGGCGATGCGCTTGAGGTCGCTCAAGACCGCATGGGAAGTAGGCGGATCGAGGCTGGCCACCGGCTCGTCGGCCAGCATCACCTTGGGCTGCTGGGCCAGCGCTCGAGCGATGCCGACCCGCTGCTGCTGGCCACCCGAGAGCGCGTCGGCGCGGGCGAAGGCCTTCTCCGGGATGCCGACCCGGTGCAGGCAGTCATGAGCCAGCGCCAAGTCCGCTTTAGAGAAGATCCCCAGCAGACTGGTATAAGGGTTGACCTGTCCCAGGCGGCCAGAGAGCACGTTACGCAGCACGGTCGAGCGCTTGACTAGGTTGAAGGTCTGAAAGATCATGCCGATCTCGGCCCGCATCTGCCTAAGCGCCTTGCTGCGAGCCTGAGTGACCGACTGGCCACCGACCAATACCTCGCCGCCGGACGGCACTACCAGGTTATTGACAGTGCGGATCAGGGTAGACTTGCCCGCGCCGGACAGCCCAACAACGACCACGAACTGCCCCTTAGGGACCTCCAGGGTGACCCCTTTTAGGGCGCGAAGTCCTCCTGGGTAAGTGACCTGTGTGTTCCTAAACTCGATCATCTAGCTCTAAAGGACCTCGAGCCGGGCTCGAGGTCCTAAGTCGATATCAAGAGCGCCTTAGCGGTCCTCGAACACCCTCGATACAGCTCGCACGATGTCGTAGGCTTCGCTGGTTACCGGCGCAAAGGACGTGACGTTGAAGAGCTCCTGGGTCAACGCCTGACCCTCCTCAGTCTGAGCGATTTCAATCAGCGCCTGGGTAATCTGCTGGACCAACTCTTCATCAAGCCCGGCGCGCACTACCGTGCCGTCGTTGGGGATGGGGCCGGTATAACCCAGAATACAGACCCGTTCCATGACATCAGGGAAGTCGCGCGCAATGGTGGTGCGCCCATCGCTGCCGGGGGTGCCGCCAAAGGTCGTAGCTACGTCAACATCGCCGTTATACACCGCCAGCATGGCAGCGTCGTGCGAGCCGGCAAAGATCGCCTGCATGTCAGTGTCAGCGTCGATGCCGTGCTCTTCCAACAGGAAGACAAACGGGAACTGGAAACCCGAGGTCGAGGCCGGGTCGACAAAGGCGATGGTCCTGCCGCGTAGCTGCTCGAAACTGGTAATCCCCGAGTCGCAACGGACGTTGAACTGCGACTTGAAGTAGCTAAAGCCGCGGCGGACCGAGGCCAGAATCGGCTTGGCGCCGTGGCGGTCTATGGCCTGCACCATGGAGGCCGGCCCGAAGAAGCCGATATCGACCCGCCCAGTGCCGATGGCTTCGACCAGGCCGGTGAAGTTGGTGGACACGAAGGTATCGACCGGGATCAACAGCCTTTCGCTCAGCAGCTTAGCCAGCGGGTCGAGGCTGTCAACGATCCGCTCGGCCTCGCGCGAGGGGACCATGCCGAGCACCAGGCGGGCCGGCACCTCGCCTTGGGCTAGCGCCGAGAGCGGGAAGAGCGTAAAGATCAGGGCAAAGGTGAGTAGCTTGATTAAGGCTTGCTTCATAACTACCTCCTAGGTTGCGAGCTAAGGGCTCGCGGTCAGCACCAATCTAACATGCCTCCCGTCACGGGGGCATCAGGAGCGTGCCGGTAAAGCGCTTACCCGGCGCAGGCCGCGCAGGGCGCTACAGAGATAGATGGCGTCGGCGCTGAAGAGGTCACGCTCGCTCAACACAGCCTCGCGGGCGTTAGCGCGAGTCGCCAGCAGGTGCTGGCGGTAGACGCCGGGAAGCAGCCCGCAGGCGAGGGCGGGGGTCAAGAGATCACCGCCTCTTTCGATGAACACGTTCGAGATGGCCCCTTCGGTGAGCTCGCCGCGCTCGTTGAAGAACAGCACGTCGGCCAAGCCGTGCTGCTGCGCCCAGCGAGTAGCCTCAGCGTAGCGCGGGCGGTGGCTGGTCTTGTGGTAATAAAAGCGATCGCGGCTGTCGGTGCGGGTCGCAG